>JAANMX010004025.1_pt1 | contig 12085 bp, 10 predicted proteins | sample 7279681 | NCBI WGS metagenome assembly JAANMX01 (sample SAMN14094542, study PRJNA606508) | bioreactor metagenome | isolation source: A lab-scale SPAN reactor treating ammonium-rich wastewater day 351 | place: Ireland: Galway | collected 2018-01-01
CTCGTCCCAGATGCCGGCGTCCTGCGGGCTGATCCGGCCCTCGGGCAGGACGGCGCTGGCCTCGGTCATCACCAGGCCGAACCCACCCACGGCGCGCGAACCGAGGTGCACCAGCTGCCACTGCGTGGGGACGCCGTCGCCGGCTTCGCAGGAGTACATGCACATCGACGAGAGCCAGGCCCGATTGGCGAAGGTGACCCCGCCGAGCGTGATCGGGTCGAACAGGGTGGGCATGCCCCGACAGTACTCCGGCCCGCCGTGAGTCCAGGGTCGTGTCTGTCCACTGGAGGCCGCGGGCGGGCGCCGCGGTGGCCGCGGCCGGTCGGCGGTCGCTACGCCCGCCGGTGGATCGGCCGTCGGACCGCGGTCCACGGCCGCCGGAACCCGCACCGACCCCGGTCGGCGTCCGGGACGACACCGCTGACGCCACGCCTCGGCCGTGCCGATACTGACCGGCATGAGCATGCAGCCGCGTCCGGAATCCGCCCCTCGCCCCTCCCGGCGGCCCGAGCTGAGGATCGGCGACGCCGAGCGCGACCGGGTGTGCGACGTCCTGGCGGAGCACTTCCAGGCCGGACGGCTCACCGCCGAAGAGTTCGATCAGCGCGCCGGGTCGGCGGTGAACGCCGTCACCGAGGGCGATCTGCGGCGACTGCTGGCCGACCTGCCGGAGCCCACGCCGGTGTCCCGTCCGGTCGGCGCACCGGTTGCGGGAGGGTCGTCCGCGGGTGGGCCGGTTCCGGGTGGCCCGTCCGCCGGCCCGTCCGCCTTCGACGTCCTCTTCGCCCTGCTGGGGGTCGCGGCCGGACTGTCCCTGATGCTGCTGTTCAGCCTCGTCGGACGGAACTACCTGGGCTTTGGATTCCTCGCCTGCCTGGGCGGCGCGACGGTCGCCGCGGTCGCTACCCACATCATCCACCGGGCTCTCGGGGCACGCCGGAACTGAGTCGGATCGGCGCCGCTTCATCCGGCCGGTAGGCTGACACGGACGCCGCACAGATTGGACGCCGATGCTGCCGCTCGCTGGACCGGGCTTCTCCCTGTTCGAGCAGAACATTCCGCTCGCCATCGCCATCGTCGTCTGCTCATCGGTCGCCTACGCGGGTGGCTCGACGATGCAGCACGTCGCCGTCGGTCGGCTGGTCGATCCGGACGCCGACAACCGGGCGATGAACCTGCGTCAGCTGTGGCGGCTGATCCGCACCCCGATGTGGCTGCTGGGCCTGTTCACGATCTTCATCGGCGCCTCGGCGCACATCGTGGCGCTGATGATGGCGCCGGTGACGGTGGTCCAACCGGTCGGCATCCTGGCCGTCCCGTGGGCGGTGCTGATGGCGGCGCGGATCCACCGGCACACCGTCACCCGGGCGATGTGGCTGGCGGTGGCGATGACGGTGGCGGGCATCGTGGTGTTCACGCTGTTGTCGGCGAGCGCGGCGTCCGAACACACCGTGCTCGACCCGGTCGCGATCGCGGTCGGCTGCACCGTGGTGTGCGTGATCGGCGCCACGCTGGGCGTCCTCGGCTGGAAGGGCCCGCCGCAGCTGCGCTGCCTGATGTGGGCCTCCGGCGGATCCTTCTTCTACGGCCTCTCGGCCGGCATGGTCAAGGCCACCTCCGAGGTGGTCAAGCAGGACGGCTTCCACGGCATGCCGATCTTCTGGGTGGTGGCGCCGTTCCTGGTGCTGTCCTATGGGATCGGCGGATTCATGGTGCAGCAGGCGCTGGCCAACGGCCCGGCCGAGATCACGGTGGGTTCGATGACCACCACCGATCCGATCGTGGCGGTCAGCTTCGGGCTGATCGTGCTCGGCGAGGGCGTCCGGATCACGCCGCTGGCGGCCGTCGGCATGGTGCTGGCCGGGGTGTTCGCGGTCTGGGGCGTCGTGGTGCTGTCACGGCATCATCCGGACGCGGTGAAGGCCGAGCCGGCCGTGCCCGCGGGCGCCGAGCAGGCGGTGCCCGGGTAGGCGGGGTGGCCGCGTAGCGGTCAGCCCTTGACCAGCAGGGCCGACATCTGGCGTCCGGTGCCGTTGGTCAGGATGATCGTGGCATCGCCCCTCGCCATCGGAAAGAAAACGAAGCCGGTGACCGCTCGGGCGGGCGACGCCGTGCCGGTGCGGATGTCGGGGGAGCGTGGGCTGCTGGTGGGCGTGACCAGGTCGGTGGAGGCGTTGGCGAACGCCATGAAGCCGAAGGTGATCGGTCCCTTGTTGGAGTGGATCCGCAGCTCGAGCTGCAGCCCCTCGTCGGTCCAGGCCGAGTCGAGGATCTCCCAGCGGCCGCTCTGCTGACCGTCAGGTGTGTCGAACGGGTGGCCGGGGCCGGCGGGCGTGCTCTGGTTCGGACCGGGGCTGGAGCTGGGCTCGGCCCCGGGCAACGAGCGAACGTAGATGCCGCCCGCGATCACCAGCACGAGCGTGATCAGCGCGGCCAGCGTGATCAGCACCGGGGTGCGGTTGGGCGGCGGCGCGAACTGGCTGATCGAGACCGACGCCGGCGGCTGTTCGCCGAGCGCCCGCCGGGGATCGAAGCCAGGTTCTCCGTGGGGCTGCTGCGCGCCGTAGGGGTAGGCCGCCTGCTGCGGTGGTTGCTGCGGCGGTGGGTACGGGGGCTGTCCGGGCCGGTGCGGATCGGGGACACCCCGATCTCCCGGCTGCACGCCCCACGGGGGGTTCGGGCCGGGACCCTGCGGGGGCGGCGCTCCGGGCCAGCCGCTACCGGGAGTGTTGGTCATCGTCACTCAGGCTACCCGCCCCGGCGTTTTCCACAGCCCGGGCGTGTCGGGGACGATTATGAGCACTCTCGCCGGCCCGGGCGGTAACTGATGGCATGACATCTGACACCACCGCCCCCGTCGCCCGCGTGCGTGACCTGCCCGACCTGCTCGGCGTCATTCCCCATCTGCTCGGCTTCCATCCCGAGGAGTCGATGGTGCTGATGGTCGTCGACGAGGGGCTGGTGCAGCTGACGGCGCGCTCCGACCTGTCCGACCTGCGCGCGGCCGGGCACCTGGAACTGCTGATCGAGAGAATGCTGGTGCGCTGGCCCGGGGCGAAGATGTGGGCGGTGGCGTACGCCCGCGCCGAGGACGCCGGCTGGGCGCTGCTCGAGCGAGCCCGGGAGCACCTGGGCGATGGGCTGGCCGGTGACCCGATCTGCGTGAGCGGCGACCGCTTCCGGGTCGGTGACCGCGGCGGCCCGGCGTTCCGCCATGACCCGGCAACCAGCACGACTGCGGCCGCCGCGACTGTGCACGGGCTCCAGGCGCGGCCGTCCCGGGAGTGCATAGCCACCCTGCTGCAGGCCGATCCGCGGGACGCCGGTGAGGCGGAGGACGCCTGGGTGCGGTCGCTGGGCCGGATGCTCGAACTCGCCCCCGACGAGCGACCCGGCGAACTGCTGCGCGCCCTGCGCGTCGCGCTCGGCGACCCGGCCACGGCCTCCCGCGATGACCTGGCGTGGCTGGGTCTGCTGATCAACGATCCGTACGCGCGTGACGAGGCGGTGCTGTCGCTGGAGCGCTCGGACGCGGAGTCCTGGGTCGAGCTGTGGACACGCGTGGTGCGCGGCTGCCCGTACGGAACGCAGGCGCAGCCGCTGGCCATCCTCGCCCTGGCCGCCTGGGTGAACGGCGACGGCGCCCTGCACTCGGTGTGCCTGGAGGAGATGGACGCCCAGGGCGTCGAGCCCGGCCTGAAGCGGATGCTGGAGCACCTGAACCTGGCGATCGTGCCACCGAGCGACTGGGACGAGTTGCGCGTCCGGTTCCGGGAGTTGCTGGAGGAGCCCGACGAGGGCTGAACGCTGGGGGCCGAGACCGCAGGCGGGCCCCGAGACCGCCGACGGTCGCTACAGGTGTGCGCCCACCAGGCTGCCGGCGGCGAACGTGATGCCCATGGCGAGGCTGCCGACGAGCACGTTGCGCACGACCGGCCGGAGCGGACGCGAACCGCTCAGCCGAGCGCTGGTGTAGCCGGTGATCGCCAGCGCCACCAGCACCGCCACGATGGTGATGGCCAGCCGCACCGCGACCGGTGCGAACACGATCGCCAGCAGCGGGATCAGTGCGCCCGCGGTGAAGGCCGTCATCGAGGCGAACGCCGCATGCCAGGGGTTGGTGCGCACCGGTGCCAGCGCCGCCTGCTCGGTGTCGCGCTGGGTGCTCACCGAGACGTACTCGCCGCCGCCCATCGACAGGGCCCCGGCCAGCAGGCCGGCGATCCCGGCGATGAACAGCGCGACCGAGTCGCTGGTGGCCCCGGCCACGCCGAAGACGAGGCTGGCGGTGGACACGATGCCGTCGTTCGCGCCGAGCACACCGGCCCGCAGCCAGTTCAGCCGGGAGGCCAGTGCGGCGTCCGGACGGGTGATCGTGGGCGTGCTCATGACTCCACTGTTGCCCTCCCGGAGCCACCACGCAAGCAAGGAAAGGCTGCCCTGGCCATGGTCGGACGTGTCGATTGCCGCCTTGTGACAAGGGTTGATCGTGTTCGGATGACCGGACACGAATGTTCGAATTGCGTCGTGTTTCGGGATCTGGAAGCCGGTCTTGGCCGGGCCGCTTCGCCAGTTGTCCACAGGCTCGGAGGGAATCTGAACGAGTTGGGCTTCCGGTGTCCATGGTGAGGGCATGGGGAACCGTGATCGTGCCGTGGACGACCTGTCCGAGGTCGTCCGGCGACGCCTGGAGGCACTTCTGGCCGAGATTCCGCCGCGGCGCAGTGCCGGCGACGAGTCGACCCCCGGTTCGGGGCGTACGACCCGTCCCGGCCGGCGGGCGGGCGTGGGCGACGCGCCTTCCGAGGGATCGGCGGGCGGCGATGATCTCGAACCACCGCCTCCGGCGGCACGCCTGGCCTGGCCGGTCACCGGGCTGGTGCCGCGGGCCAGGCAGTTCGTCAAGGAACACCTGGTGGTGGTCGGGATCATCGTGCTGACCGGCGTCCTGTGGGGCGGGTACAGCCTGTTCCAGGCGCGCACCACGCCGGTGGCGGTGGCCGCTGCGCAACCGTCGGTGCAGGTCAGCGTGGCGTCGGCGACGCCCACCCCCACGGCGCGGCTCCTGGTCCATGTGCTCGGCGAGGTACGCCGTCCCGGCGTCGTGACCCTGCCCGAGGGCGCCCGCGTCCAGGATGCGCTGACCGCAGCGGGCGGCCTCACGGCCCGCGCCAAGCCGGGCGACCTGAACCTGGCCGCACCGCTCGCTGATGGCACCCAGCTCGTGATCGGGCGAGCCGGCAGCCAGCTGCGCTCGACGTCCGGGCCGGCCGGGACGGCGTCCGGGGCCGCGAAGATCGACCTGAACACCGCCACCGTCGAGCAGTTGGACACGCTGCCCGGCGTGGGTCCGGTGACCGCGCAGAAGATCCTCGCCTGGCGCGCGGCGCACGGACGTTTCCGAGCGGTGGCCGAACTGCAGGAGGTCGACGGCATCGGTCCGAAGAGCTACGCGGAGATCGCGCCCCATGTCCGGGTCTGAGTCGGCGGCGCCCACCCGCGCGGATCTCCGGCTGGTGCCGGCGGCGATCGCGGCCTGGGTGGGCATGTGGGTCGCCACGTCCGCCGAAGCCGCCTGGCTCAGCCTCGGGCTGGTGACCGCGGCAGGCCTCGGCGCGGTGGCCCGGAGCCGGCGGTCCTGGGTGCTCGGCGCCGTGGCGCTCGTCCTGCTCGGTTGCATGCTGATCGGGTGGGCGCGCTGGTGGTGGCGCGATCACGATCCGCTGACCCGGCTGGCACAGCAGCAGGCCGTCGGTACGGCGGAGCTGACCGTGCTCGGCACGGCGCGCAGCGGCGAACGGCAGGGCGTGCGGCCGGCCTGGTGGATGAGCGCGGCGCGGCTCGAGCTGGTGGACGCCCGGGGTGAGCGGCTGCGGAGCGCGACGATCGTCCGGGTGAGCGCCAGCGGCGACGTGATGGCCCGCTGGTCGGCGCTCGCCCCGGGGACCCGGGTGCGGGCGACCGTCCGGCTGTCGCCGGCCGATCCGGGCGACAGCATCGCCGTCCTGGTGCGGGCCCGCGAACCGCCGTCCGTCGTGGCGGAGCCCAACGCGTTCGACGGCGCGATCGAGCGCGTGCGGGCGGGCCTGCGCGCGAGCGCCGCCCACCTCGATCCGGAGCCGCGGGCGTTGGTGCCTGCCCTGGTGGTCGGCGACACCGCCGGAATGCCCGCCGATCTCACCGACCGGTTCCGGATCACCGGGCTCACGCATCTGACGGCCGTGTCGGGTGCGAACCTGACCCTGCTGCTGGCGTTCCTGGGCACCCTGGCGCGGTGGTGCGGCGTCCGGGGCTGGTGGCTGCGGGGGCTCCTCGGGGTGGGCGTCGTGGGCTTCGTCCTGCTGTGCCACGCCGAGCCGAGCGTGGTGCGCGCGGCGGCCATGGGGCTGGTCGGCCTGGCGGCCCTGGGTGCCGGCGGACGCGGCGGGCGAGCCGTCCGTGCCCTGTGTGTCGCGGTGGTGGTGATCGCGTTCGTGGAGCCGACCATGGCCCGCTCGGCCGGATTCGCGCTGTCGGTGCTGGCCAGCGGCGGCATCGTGGCCTGGTCGCGTCCCTGGACCGACGCGTTGGCGCAGCGGCTGCCGCGTCCGCTCGCCGAGGGCCTCGCCACCCCGCTCGCGGCCCAACTCGCCACCCAGCCGCTGGTGACGCTGCTGTCGGGGCAGGTCAGCCTGGTCGGGCTGGCCGCGAACCTGGTGGCCGGGCCGCTGGTCGGCCCGGCGACGGTACTGGGGTTCCTGGCCGCCACGATCGCGGTGCCGCTGCTGCCCTTGGCATCCGTCTTCGCCACCGGAGCCGGCTGGTGTGCGCAGGGTCTGTGCTGGATCGCGCGGCTGGGGGAACTGTTCCCGGCGGCGGCCGTCGTCTGGCCGGCCACACCGATCGGGGTGACGTTGGTCCTCGCCGGCTGTGTGGGCCTGGTGCTGGTGATGCCACGGCTGCTGCGCAGCAGGTGGCTGGCGGCCGCGGCGACCTTGCTGCTGGTGTTCGTGCTGCTCCGGCCGCCGACCCCGCCCGGCTGGCCACCGCCCGACTGGGTGGTGGTGTTCTGCGACGTCGGACAGGGCGACGCGACGCTGGTGCGGATCGGTCCCCGGGCCGCCGCCCTGATCGATGCGGGGCCGGACCCGGCCAAGCTGCGGGAATGCCTCGACGGGCTTGGCGTCGAGGCGGTGCCCCTGGTGATCCTCACCCACTTCCACGCCGACCACGTCACCGGCATCACCGAGGTCGTCGGGCGCGGGCGGACCAGCACGGTGGCGGTCTCGGCGGCGACCACGCCGGCTTCAGGCCGCGCACTGGTGGAGAGGGCGGCCGCCGGCATCGGGCTGACCACCGTCGGGCCGGGCAGCGGCCTGCGCTCGGGCGAGCTGAGCGTGCAGGTGCTCGCGGTGCGGGCGACGTCGGGCCTGCCGGGCAGCGACGAGGGCGAGTCGGCGTCGGAGAACGACGGCTCGCTGGTGCTGCGGGCAACGGTGGGCGGCGTCCGGCTGCTGTTGCCGGGCGACGTCGAGGAGGACGGCCAGCGCAACGCCTTGGCGTCCGGCGCTGACCTGACCGCGGATGTCCTGCTGGTGCCGCACCATGGCTCGAGTCGCCAACTGCCGGAGTTCCTGGCGGCCAGCCGGGCCAGTGTCGCGGTGTTCAGCGCCGGTGTCGACAACGACTACGGCCATCCGTCGATCAAGACCCAGCGTGTCGTCCAGCAACTCGGCATGCGGGTGGCCCGCACCGACGAGCAGGGCTCGATCGCGATCAGCCGCAACGGCGGGTCACTGCTGGTCACCACCCAGCGCTGAACCCGCGGGCGTTGCGCCGGCTGTCCGTGGCGACTGGCATGCTGATCCCCATGGCAGCACCGTTCGCGACCGTGACCCTGATCCACGGGCCGGAGAGCCTGCTGGCCGAGCGCGCGGTGCAGGGGCTGGTGGGGCGGGCCACCGAGGCGCGCCCGGACGCCACCGTCAGCCACGTGGCGGCCCCCGGTCTCGATCGCGGGACGCTCGCCGAACTCGCCACCGGATCGCTGTTCTCGGCCGCGACCGTTGTGGTCGTCGAGCAGCTCGCGGAGTTGCCCGCCGAGGTCGCCGACGACCTGGTGGCGCTCGCCGGCGATCCCGGCGACGATCTGGCGCTGATCCTGGTCCACGGCGGCGGCCCGAAGGGCAAGCCGCTGCTCGACCGTCTGCGCAAGGCGAACGTGGAACAGGTCGACGCGCCCGCGGTGAAGGCCTGGGAGTTGCCCCAGTTCGTCACCGCCGAGGCCCGGCGGCGCGGCGGCCGGATCGACCGGGCCTCGGCCGAGGCGCTGGTGAGCGCCGTCGGCAGCGACCTGCGCAGCGTGGCCGCGGCCGTCGCCCAGCTGCTGGCCGACACCGAGCAGGCCGTGATCACCCAGGCCGACGTCCACCGGTACTTCGCCGGACGGGCCGAGATCAGCGGGTTCGCGGTCGCCGATCACTGCCTGGACGGCACCCGCGAGGCGGCGCTCGGCAGCCTGCGCTGGGCGCTGGAGACGGGCGTCGCCCCCGTGCTGCTGACCAGCGCCGTCGCGTCCGCGCTGCGCAACCTGGGCAAGTACCTCGGGGCGCGCGACGAGCGGCTGCGGGATGCCGAGCTGGCCCGGCGGGTCGGCGTCCCACCCTGGAAGCTGAAGGATCTCGGCCGGCAGGCGCGCGGTTGGACGGCGCCGCCGCTGGCCTCCGCGATCCAGCTCGCGGCCAGGGCCGACGCCCAGGTGAAGGGTGCCTCCGGCGATCCCGGCTTCGCCTTGGAGATGCTCGTCCTCGGCGTGATCGATTGCCGGGAGCGGTCCCGGCGTCCCGCCGCGCGTCCCTGACGTCGGGTCCGCCCCCCGACGCGGGAACTCCGCTCGTCACCGCAGCGCTCGCCAACCTCCTGGTGCCCCGTGAGCGGGCCCTGAGTGGCCAGCCGAGCGCGGGTGGGGCGGGGATGCCCGACGAGGCGAGACACGCCCGGAGGTGAGACCCGCCGGGCGACGACCGCACGGATGGGTCTCGCGATCGGGGGAGTCTGCCCGGACGAGGCGAGACCCGCCCGGCGGCGGGGGGACGACCGCACGGACGGGTCTCGCGTTCGGGGGAGGTGGGAGCGTCCCCCGCGCTGGCGACCTCAGCGCTTCACTGAGATGTGCACGTGGTCGAGGTGGTTAGCGGTCGCGCCGCCTCGGTTCGGCATCGTGCGCCAGCGCGGGTTCTGCACGGTCCAGATCTTCTTGCGGAAGATCACGTAGTGGATCTTGAACTTCTTCGCGTTCGACTTCCTCGCGAAGTACTTGGCTATCGACCAGCCGAGCTTGGCGTTCTTCCTCCACTTCGGGATCATCACGTCGATGGCACGCCCGGCCGGATGATCTCCAGAGTACTTGCTGCCCGCGCGCCAACCACCGATGGACTTGACCTTGCGCCAGTCGTCGCGGACCTTGTTCGCAACCTTCTTGGCCTTCTTGGTGAGGCGCTTGTAGTCGTGCACCTTGGCCTTCGGGCCCGAGGGCTTCTTCGGCGGAGCGGGGGTCGCCGGTGGCGTGGTCGGCGGGGTGGGGGACGCCGTGGGCGACGGCGCGGGGGTCGGTGACGTCGAGCTGGTGGGGGTCGGCGTGGGTTCGCCGCCGGGCTCTGCGCTGGCCGGGGCCGCGGCGGCGAGGACGCTGAGGCCGACCGCCAGGGTCGTGGTGACGGAGGCGACCGATACGGAAAGGCGCTTGCTGATGATCATCGGTCCCCCCGTGTCGCTCCGTTGCGGCTCCCGCGGGCCCGCCGGCGCCGGACGCCATCACCCCCGCGGATCGTCTGAGAAACTTAACCACATTCTCAGATTCGATGCAATTTGCTCAGGTTTCCCGAGGGGAGGGTACGCAGAAGCGCCGCCCGAACGATGCGGGCGGCGCTGTGCGGGAGATCAGAGAGCGGCGGCCTGGGCGGCGATCGCCGACTTGCGGTTGGCGGCCTGGTTGCGGTGGATGACGCCCTTGGACGCCGCCTTGTCGAGCGCGCGGCAGGCGGTCTGCGCCAGGGTCTGCGCCTTCGCGGCGTCACCGGCCTCGGCAGCCTCGCGGAACTTGCGCACGTGGGTGCGCAGCGTCGACTTCACGGCCTTGTTGCGCTGACGAGCCTTCTCGTTCGTCTTGATGCGCTTCATCTGGGACTTGATGTTCGCCACAGGGCATGCCTCTTCGATAATGGGTGCTCACGATGATGCGCCCGTGCCGGGCGCGACCACTCACACTATCAAAGCGCGTTCCCGCTCACCAAAACGCGGGCGGCGCGGCCGGGTGGGCTCACCCGGGCCACTGCACCAGGAGCCGCTGTTGGGTCACGTCGGCGTGCAGCATCAGCCCCGGCGTCCGGGCCACCTGGATCACCTCGGCCAGCCCGGTCTCGCCGGGGCACAGCTCGGCGTGCCGGTTCGGCAGCGCCGTGACCAGCTCGGGCCGGAACAGCGTGCCGGGCCGGTCGTCGAACAGCGCGGCGTAGCAGATGCCGGTCTCCACGAGTTCCTGGAAGAAGTGGCTGCCGTAGGACAGCTCGGGTCGGAAGTCGCCCGCGGCGTAGGTGGTCTCCACCAGGGCGACGAACCGGTTCAGATCGGTGAAGTGGGTCGGCACCCCGAGCGAGGGCATCGACGTCCCCCAGCGGCCCGGGCCGATCAGCAGGCCGGTGCCGTCCAGGGCGCGGTTGAGGACGCCGATCCGCCGCGCCACCGCGTACCGGTCCGGCTCGCCCAGCGCCAGGTAGGCGTCCGGGCGCACCAGCACCACCCAGTCGATCGGGATCCGCGCGTTGCCGCCCATGAAGTTGCCGCTGGTGGCCAGCAGGCAGCGCTCGGGGTCGAGGTCGGGCACCCCGACCGGGCCGCCGACGCCGCGGGTCTGCAGCGGACGGCACTGCACCAGGTTCAGCGACACCGTGCCGTCTCGCCCGGGATTGACCGTGAACTCGATGTCCACCGGATGGTCGTAGGCCTGCGCCAGCCGGGCCAGCACCGCCCGCAGCAGCACCGGGAAGTCGGTGTCGCGCAGCAGGGCGCCGAAGTCCACCACCTGCGGCACCCGCCCCGCGCGGCCCAGTTCCCGCAGCCGGCGGGCTGCCGCGGCGTCCGGGCTGGCCACCAGCGACCAGTCCAGTCCGGACGCCCGCGCGCGGGCCCGCTCCAGCGGCAGGGTGGCCGGCGCGTTGGCCGCGAGATCGAGCACGTCGACCCGCCGCTGCGACCAGCGGCCGAGCTCGTCGGCCGGCGCCGGGTTGGCGCCCGGGTCGGCCAGGCTGACGATCCGGGCGTAGTCGCCGCCGGTCCGGTCGACGGCCCGGGTGCCGAGCCCGACGACGAGCCGCGCCATCCCCCGATCTGGCAGCGAGGCGTCCCAGACGTACAGGCTGGACGAGTTCGCCACCCCCGCCGCCAGCGGGAAGAACACCTCGCCGTGCAGGTCGCCGGAGACCCGCTGCACCAGGATCGCCATCTGCTCGTCGAGATCGAGCAGGCCCCGGTCGGCGCGGTATTGCAGCGCCTGCGGACCCACCGCGCTGGCGTACACCGTCCGGACGGCGTCCTCGAAGGCGGCCAGCCGTTGCTGCGGCGTCCCCTGGTTGGCGCAGAACACGCTGTCGTACTTGCCGGCGAACGCGTTGCCGTAGTCGTCCTCGAGCAGCGAGCTGGAGCGCACGATGATCGGTGCCTGCCCGAAGTGCTCCAGCAGCTGCAGGAAGTCCTCCCGCACGCCGCGCGGGAACTCGCCGTCCGGAATCGCGTCGTGCAGCCGGGCCGCCGCGGCCCCGTCGTCCTGCCGGTGCGCCGTCCAGTCCCGCCACCAGCCGTTGGCGACCAGGAAACCGACGAAGACGTCGCTGCCGATGAAGAACGAGTCGTGCGGCTCCAGCCGTCCGGCGAATCCACCCGGCCCCAGCCCGGACGCCGGGTCGGGCTCGGCCTGCTCCAGGATCGCCCGGGCCAGTAGCACCCCCAGCGCCTTGCCGCCGATCCGGCCCGTCCCGATCAGCCGGGACGCCACCGCGAGCAGGTCGACCAGCCGGAGTTCGCGCCGGCACAGCTCCGCCATCCGTCCCCG
>JAANMX010004027.1_pt1 | contig 12079 bp, 10 predicted proteins | sample 7279681 | NCBI WGS metagenome assembly JAANMX01 (sample SAMN14094542, study PRJNA606508) | bioreactor metagenome | isolation source: A lab-scale SPAN reactor treating ammonium-rich wastewater day 351 | place: Ireland: Galway | collected 2018-01-01
CTTGCCGCCGATCCGGCCCGTCCCGATCAGCCGGGACGCCACCGCGAGCAGGTCGACCAGCCGGAGTTCGCGCCGGCACAGCTCCGCCATCCGTCCCCGGCCGCCGACCAGGACGCCGAGCAGCGTCTGCCGGGCCGCCTCGCGCGCGGCGTCCGAGCCGGCCGCGTCCGGATCGGCCGCGTCGGAGTCGAGGGCGTTCCAGGCGTCCTCGACCGTCCGCTGCCAGACGTCCGGCGGCTCGACGCGCCGGGCCAGCGACGAGAACAGCTGGGTGGTGGCCGCCGAGGAGGTGATCGACAGCGCCTGCCCGCCGGCCAGCCGATGCGGGAAGAACATGGTGGGGGAGTGCCGCTGCCACACCTTGAGCGGGTGCACGTACAGTGCGTCGTCGATCCGGTGCAGGTCGAGCAGCACCTGGGTGGTCTCGCGGATGCCCGCAACGGTGGCGTAGCTGTGCCGGTTCCGCAGCAGCGGGAAGTAGGCGATGGTGTCGAGCTCGAACAGGTACGGGCAGGTGGCCTTGAAGAAGTTCAGCACCATCAGGTCGGAATGCCAGGCCAGGTGCAGATCCGTCAGCGGATCGACCACGTAGAAGCCGAGCGGGCCGATCGCGGCGAGCAGCTCGTGGGTGGCGATGGCGAACCGCTCGAAGCCGACGGAAGGGTCGAGGACGTGCACCTCGACGTCGTCCAGATCCTCCAGCAGCGGCGGCCGGACGCCGAAGCTCAGGTACACCAGCCGGCGCCCGTCGGCGCGGGCCCGGGCGACGAACGGGGCCGCCACGGCCTGGAAGTCCGCCACCGAATCCACCTGCCAGACGACGTTGTCGCCGATCCGCAGACCGTCGATGGTGTCGTCCAGGCCGGGGATCCCGGTGCTGGCCCGCGTCATGATCCGACCGCTCGATCCGCTCAGATCACGCCCATCGCCACCATGGCGTCGGCCACCTTGATGTAGCTGGCCAGGTTGGCGCCCACCACGTAGTCGCCGGGGCTGCCGAACTCCTCGGCGGTGGACACGCACTGGTCGTGGATGTCGTACATGATCTGCTCGAGCCGTCCGGCGGTGGTCTCGAAGTCCCAGGCGTCGCGGCTGGCGTTCTGCTGCATCTCCAGGGCGCTGGTGGCCACGCCGCCCGCGTTGGACGCCTTGCCCGGCGCGAACAGCACCCCGGCGTCCCGCAGCACGCTGACCGCGGCCGGGGTGCACGGCATGTTCGCCCCCTCGGCGACCAGCGTCACGCCGTTGTCCACCAGGGTCTTGGCCTGCCGCTCGTCCACCTCGTTCTGGGTCGCGCACGGCAGCGCCACGTCGCACGGGACGTCGAAGACGGAGCCCTCGGTGAACACTCGGGCGCGGGACCCGACGGCGTCGACGTAGTCGGAGACGCGTCCGCGACGGATCTCCTTGACGTCCTTGAGCACCTCCAGGTCGATGCCGCCGGGATCGACGAGGTAGCCGGAGGAGTCCGACACCGCGATCACGGTGGCACCCAGCTCCTGGGCCTTCTCGACGGCGTAGATCGCCACGTTGCCGGAGCCGGAGACGACCACGGTGCGTCCGCCGAAGTCCTCACCGCGGACGCCGAGCATGGCGTCCGCGAAGTGCACCGTGCCGTAGCCGGTGGCCTCGGTGCGGGCCCGTGAGCCGCCCCAGCTGACGCCCTTGCCGGTGAGCACGCCGGACTCGTAGCGGTTGGTGATCCGCTTGTACTGGCCGAACAGGTAGCCGATCTCGCGGCCGCCGACGCCGATGTCGCCGGCCGGGACGTCGGTGTACTCGCCCAGGTGCCGGTACAGCTCGGTCATGAACGACTGGCAGAACCGCATCACCTCGTTGTCGGAGCGGCCCTTCGGGTCGAAGTCCGAGCCGCCCTTGCCGCCGCCGATCGGCATGCCGGTGAGGGCGTTCTTGAAGGTCTGCTCGAAGCCGAGGAATTTGATGATCGACAGGTTGACGCTGGGGTGGAACCGCAGGCCGCCCTTGTAGGGGCCGAGCGCGGAGTTGAACTCGACCCGGAAGCCGCGGTTGATCTCGACCTGGCCGTCGTCGGTGACCCACGGCACCCGGAAGATGATCTGCCGCTCGGGCTCGCAGATCCGCTGCAGGATCGACCACTGGGCGTACTCGGGACGCTCCCCGGCCAGCGGCGCGAGGCTCTGCATCACCTCGTAGACGGCCTGGTGGAACTCCGACTCGCCCGGGTTGCGGGCCAGCACGATGTCGAACATGGGGCGGAAATTGGGATGCAGCGGTGCGTTCACAGTTCGGCACCCTACTGAAAGCCGCGCGGCGGCGAGCGCGTGGTGCCAGATCGCGTCGCTCCCCGGGCGCGGCGGGCGGCGTCCGGGCGCGTCGCCGATCGGTAGAGTGACCCTTCGGACCAGACACAGGACAGGTGAATGAGCGGACCCCGCCCGGGCGGCACGCCCCCGGAGAGCATCCGGAATTTCTGCATCATCGCGCACATCGACCACGGCAAATCGACCCTGGCCGACCGGATGCTGCAGGCGACCGGCGTGGTCGACGCGCGGTCCATGCGGGCCCAATACCTGGACCGGATGGACATCGAGCGGGAACGTGGCATCACCATCAAGTCCCAGGCGGTCCGGATGCCGTGGGTGCGCGACGGCCGGGACTTCGTCCTGAACATGATCGACACCCCGGGCCACGTCGACTTCACCTACGAGGTGTCGCGCTCGCTGGCCGCCTGCGAGGGCGCCATCCTGCTGATCGACGCCGCCCAGGGCATCGAGGCCCAGACGCTGGCGAACCTCTATCTGGCCCTGGACGCCGACCTGCACATCATTCCGGTACTGAACAAGATCGACCTGCCCAGCGCGCAGCCGGAGAAGTTCGCCGCCGAGATCGCCCACCTGGTCGGCTGCGAGCCCTCCGACGTCTTCCGGGTCTCGGCCAAGACCGGCGAGGGCGTGACCGAACTGCTGGACGCCATCGTCGAACAGATCCCGGCCCCGGTCGGCGATCCGGCGGCCCCCGCCCGGGCGCTGATCTTCGACTCGGTCTACGACACCTACCGGGGCGTGGTCACCTACGTCCGGGTGGTCGACGGGGCGCTGGCGCACCGTGACCGGATCCTGATGATGTCGACGAAGGCCACCCACGAGGTGCTCGAACTCGGCGTGATCAGCCCCGAGCCGAAACCGGCCAAGGGCCTCGGTGTCGGCGAGGTGGGCTACCTGATCACCGGCGTGAAGGACGTCCGGCAGTCCCGGGTCGGCGACACCGTCACCCTGGTGAACCGCCCGGCGACGACGAATCTGGGCGGCTATCGGCAGCCCAATCCGATGGTGTACGCCGGCCTGTACCCGATCGACGGCGCCGACTTCCCCGAGCTGCGCGAGGCGCTGGACAAGCTGCAGCTCAACGACGCCGCGCTCACCTACGAGCCGGAGACGTCCGGGGCGCTCGGCTTCGGTTTCCGGGTCGGCTTCCTCGGGCTGCTGCACATGGAGATCGTCCGTGAGCGGCTGGAACGCGAATTCGACCTCGACCTGATCTCGACCGCGCCCAACGTGGTCTACCGGGTGGTGATGGAGGACGGCTCCGCGCACACCGTGACCAACCCGTCCGAGTACCCGGAGGGCAAGGTGGCCGAGGTGTGGGAGCCGGTCGTGAAGGCGACCATCCTCACCCCGACCGACTACATCGGCACGATTCTGGAGCTGTGCCAGGCGCGCCGCGGCGTCCAGACCGGCATGGACTACCTCAGCGAGGACCGGGTCGAGATCCGCTACCAGCTGCCGCTGGCCGAGATCGTCTTCGACTTCTTCGACGCCCTGAAGTCGCGGACGAAGGGCTACGCCTCGCTCGACTACGACGAGGCCGGTGAGCAGGTCGCCAAGCTGGTGAAGGTCGACATCCTGCTGCACGGCGAGCCGGTGGACGCCTTCAGCGCGATCGTGCACGCCGACGCCGCGTACTCCTACGGGGTGGCGATGTCGAAGAAGCTCAAGGAACTGATTCCGCGGCAGCAGTTCGAGGTGCCGATCCAGGCCGCGATCGGCTCGCGGGTGATCGCCCGCGAGACCGTCCGGGCGATCCGCAAGGACGTGCTGGCCAAGTGCTACGGCGGCGACATCACCCGCAAGCGCAAGCTGCTGGAGAAGCAGAAGGAGGGCAAGAAGCGGATGAAGATGGTCGGCCGGGTCGAGGTGCCCCAGGAGGCCTTCGTCGCCGCGCTGTCCACCGGCGAGACCAGCAAGAAGTAGCCGAGGCCCGTCCCGACGGCGCCCATCGTGACGGCCGGCGCGGGAGCGGGCCTGGGCGGGCCGCGGTCAGGCGGCGAGTTCGCCGAGGTAGAACCGGGTCAGGGTGCTCTCGGGCTTGCCCTGACCGGAGTGCTGGGCGGTGAAGGCGGCGCTGGCGTCCGTGCCGCACAGGGGGATGATCCGGTCGGAGCCGCCGGGGTGCTGGCTGATCCATTCGGTGAGGTCGTAGACGCCGCCGTTGACGGCCGCCCAGCAGTCGGAGGCCGAGGCGTGCTTCTTCACCTCGTCGAGGGTGTAGCTCTGCTGTGCCGTCGCGGACGCCGACGCGCTCGGCGAGGCCTCGCCCGACGCCGACGGCTGGACGGAGGCGGACGCCGTCGTGGTCGGGCTGGTGGCCGGCGCCGCCGCGGTGCCACCCCAGACGGCGGTGGCTCCGCTGTGGCCGACGATCACGGTCAGCGCGATGGACGCCGCCGCCGCCACCGCGGAGACGATGCCGAGGACCCGGGCGAGCAGCGGCAATCGCTCCTTGCCGCGCTGCAGGAAGTACCACACGGCGGCCAGCACGAGGGTCACGGACGCGACCCGGGGCAGCCACTCGCCCCACGCCATGTGGACGGCGGGCGTCCCGACCCGCGCGGCGAGCTCCTGGCCGGACGCGGCCGCGACGAACGTCGCGGCGGTGCCGGCGACCAGGCCGAGCATGGTCAGTCCGGCGTAGCGCCGGCGGAGACCGGCGAACGCGACGCAGGCGATCAGGCCGAGGCCCGACAGGGGCAGCAACACCACCACCGCGTGCACGACGAGCGGATGAAGGGGGAGTCCGAAGAAGTCGTACACGGTCAGCTCCTAGGTCGGGCGGGTGGCGATCAGGACGGTTGACACGTCAACAATAGCGATGGCCGGGCCGTATCCAAGGGTGCGAAGCTGTGAGTCAGCCGTGAGTGCGGGAGGCGCGGCGTCCGTGGATGAACCAGGACGCCAGCACGCCGCCGATCGCGCCGCCCAGGTGCGCCTGCCAGGAGACCCCGACCTGGGTGGGGAAGACGCCCCACAGGATGCCGCCGTAGACCAGGAAGATCACCACCGCCAGCAGGATCTGCTTGCCGTCACGGGCGAACAGGCCGCGGGTGAGCAGATAGGTCAGCCAGCCGAAGATCAGCCCGCTCGCGCCGATGGTCACCGTGTTGGGCGGGCTCAGCAGCCAGGCGAACAGTCCGCTGGTCAGCACCGACCAGAGCGTCGACAGCGCGGCGCGCAGCGCGCCGCCGATCATCACCAGGAAGCCCAGCACGGCGAACGGCAACGTGTTGGCCCCCAGATGCGCCCAGTCGACGTGCAGCCACGGGGCGATGAACACCGCCGGCAGTGAGGAGACCTGCCAGGCATGGATGCCCAGGGCGTCCAACGAACCGCGGGTGAGCTGATCGACGAGCTCGATCAGCCACAGCAGGGCGACCGCCACTCCGATCACGATGCCGGCGGTCTTCGGCGCCACCGGCGCGTTGGCACGGACGGCGAGGCTGCGCGAACTCATGGCTCCAGTCTGCCCATCGCGGCCAAGCCGTCAGTCGACGAGCGTGCCGATGCGGAAACTGGCGAGCTGCTGGTTGGGTCGTTCCTGGCTGCCGTGCTGGTTGCGGAAGGCGGCGGACGCGTCCGTGCCGCACAGCGGGATGATCTTGTCCGCGCCGCCGGGGTGCCGGCTGATCCACGAGGTGAGGTCGTAGACGTCGCCGTCGACCGCCGCCCAGCAGTCCTGCTGGGTGTTGTGCTCGGCGACCTCGGACATCCGGTAGCCGGTGGACGCCGATCCGCTCGGTGAAGCGGCCGTGGAGGCCGAGGGCGAGGGGGCGGCGCCGCAGCCGGTCAGAACGAGGGCCGTCAGGGGCGCCAGGAAGAGGCCGGTGCGTAGCTTCACGCGGCGAAGCATATCGGGGCCGACTTCGGGTGGACTATGACAGCGCCGCTCGGTGGAGCTATCTGAGAGATCAAACATCCTTGTCCGGGCGGTTATTTCAAATCTCAACCAGGTCTGGTCTGCGGGGCAGTCGCCAACTAGGCTCCGAGACGTGCCCACCCATCGCACCTCGCGTCCGGCGGGGCGCCTGCGTCACGGCCGGCTCGCGGGCCTGCTGCTGGCGCCCAGCCTGTTCGGGCTGGCGGCGTTCCTGCTGTTCCCGATCCTGGTGGTCATCTGGCTGTCGCTGAACCGGTGGGATCTGCTGAGCCCGATGCGGTTCGTGGGGCTGGCCAACTACGCCGACGTGCTGACCGACCCGACCTTCGGCAACTCGATGCTGCGCACGGTGATCTTCGTGCTGTCGGTGATCCCGCTGCAGACGGGGCTCGGCCTGTTCCTGGCCGTCCTGCTCTCCCGGGGTCTGCCTGGCTCGGGGCTGTTCCGGGTGATCTACGTCATCCCGTGGATCTGCGCACCCCTGGCGCTCGGCGTGGTCTGGAAGTGGATCCTGGCCCCCTATGACGGGGCCCTGAACAACCTGCTCGGCATCGGGGTCGAGTGGCTGTCCGACCCGGCGTTGGCGATGCCGGCGGTCGCCGGGGTGACCATCTGGTCGCAGGTCGGCTACACGACGCTGTTCTTCATGGCGGGCCTGGCGGCGATCCCCGAACAGGTGCTCGAGGCCGCCCAGCTGGACGGCGCCGGCGGCTGGCAGACCTTCTGGCAGATCAAGCTGCCACTGCTCGGGCCGACACTGTTCTTCGTCCTGGTCACCGGCGTGATCTCGGCGTTCCAGGCCTTCGACCAGATCTACGCGCTGACCCCCAACGGCGGCCCCGAGGGCACCACCGACGTGATCGCCAGCCGGATCTACCTGGAGGCGTTCCAGGGCGGCTTCAACCTGGGCCGGGCCTCGGTGATGGCGCTGCTGCTCTTCGTCATCCTGGTCGTGGTCACCCTGGTGCAGCAGCGCTACTTCGCCGAGAGGATCACCTATGACCTCAGTTGAGCAGCGCGCGGACGCCCGGACGCCGAGCGCGGCCGTCCCGGCGTCCGATCGGGGCCGTCGGATTCCGGACGCCGGCCGGCTCCGCAGGCGGGGACGGCTGGCCGATCTGGCCACCTACCTGGTGCTGGTGGCCGGGGCGCTGCTCACCCTGGGCCCCTTCGCCCTCAGCTTCATGACCGCCTTCAAGTCGCCGCTGCAGTTCGCCTCCGAGCCAGCGCTGAGCCCGCCGAACCCGATCACCCTGGAGAACTTCGGCACGCTGTTCAGCGGCAGCTACAGCTTCATCTCACCGATCGCGGTGACCGCCCAGATGGTGCTGGTCATCCTGGTCGGCCAGCTGGTCTTCTCGATCATGGCCGCCTACGCCTTCGCGAAGCTGCGGTTCGCGGGTCGTGACGCACTGTTCTGGGTCTACCTGGCGACGCTGATGATCCCGCAGGTGGTGATCGTCATTCCGCTGTACGTGATGATGGCGCAGACCGGCCTGCGCAACTCGTTCTGGGCGCTGGTGCTGCCGTTCATGTTCGGCTCGCCCTATGCGGTGTTCCTGCTGCGCGAACACTTCCGGAGCATTCCCGACGACCTGATCGCCGCGGCCCGGATCGACGGCGCCGGCGATTGGCGCATCCTGTGGCAGATCGTCGCGCCGATGTCGCGCGGGATCATCGCGACCCTGGCGATCATCACCGTGGTCAGCCACTGGAACAACTTCATGTGGCCGCTGATCATCACCACCGGACGCGACTGGCAGGTGATCACGGTCGCCACCGCGAATCTGCAGAGCCAGTACAACGCCAACTGGACGCTGGTGATGGCGGCCACCACGGTGGCGATGGCGCCGCTGCTGGTGATCTTCGCGATCTTCCAGCGCACCATCGTGAACTCGATCTCGCTGACCGGCTTCAAGTGATGATGTCGGCGGCAGGTGATGTGATGGACACACACGAGGTTCAAGGAGGAAATACGTGAGATCGGCACACACGCTGGGTCGTCGGACGTTCGTGACCGCAGTGGCGGCCGCGGTGGCCCTGGGCGCCGCCGGCTGTTCGCCCGCCCAGCAACAGAGTCAACCCAGCGCCCCGGCGGGCGGTGAAGCGGTGACGGTGACCGTCCGGTTGTGGGACGAACAGGTGCAGAAGGCGTACGACGCCTCCTTCGCCGAGTTCACCAAGCAGAATCCGAACATCACCGTGAAGACCGTGCTGGTGCCCTGGGCCGACTACTTCACCAAGCTCCGCAACGACGTCAGCGGCGGTAACGCCGACGACATCTTCATGATGAACGGCTCCTACCTGCAGCCCTACGTGACCTCGGGCAGCCTGCTGGAGATCGGCGCCGATTTCGCGTCGCAGAAGGCCGACTGGGTGCCGGCCGCGGTGGAGCAGTACACCCGCGACGGCAAGCTGTGGGGTGTTCCGCAGCTCACCGACGGCGGCATCGCCGTGTACTACAACAAGACGCTGCTCGCCGACGCGGGCGTCACCCCCGAGCAGCTCACCGGGCTGGTCTGGGCGCCGGGCGGCGGCAGCGCCGACACCCTGCTGCCGATCCTGAAGAAGCTGACCGTCGACACCGCCGGCAAGCGCGGCGACGAGAGCGGCTTCAACGGAGCCAAGCCCAAGCAGTGGGGCTACTCGGCCGCGCAGGATCTGCAGGGCATCTATTACAACTACATCGGCTCCAACGGCGGCCAGTTCCAGGACCCGAGCGGCACGTTCGTGTTCTCCTCGGCCGAGTCGGCCGAGGCGTTCCAGTACATCGTCGACCTGATCAACGAGCACAAGGTGTCGCCGGCGGCGTCCAACACCAACAACAACGGCGACTTCACCCGCGACCAGTTCCTGCAGGGCAAGATCGCGTTGTTCCAGTCCGGCGTCTACAACCTGAAGAACGTCGCCGATGGGGCGAAGTTCGAGTGGGGCATCGCCCCGATGCCGGCCGGCCCGAAGGGCGCGGTGTCGGTGGTGAACTCGGTGATCGTGGCGGGCAACGCCAAGTCGAAGAACCTGGACGCCACCACCAAGGTGCTGCAGTGGATGGGTTCCACCGAGGGCGCGAAGTTCATCGGCTCGTCGGGCGCGGCGATGCCCGCGGTGATCAGCGCACAGTCGGCGTTCGACGACTTCTGGAAGGGCAAGAACGTCGACCCGTCGCAGTTCGCCGCGCAGGGCAAGCTGCCGTCGATCTCGGCTCCCGCGGGCGAGAACTACGGGGCGGCGTTCACGGCCTGGAAGCCGACCTTCGACGAGATCTTCCTCGGCCGCACCCCGGTCGCCGAGGGTCTGAAGAAGGCCGAGGCCGCCGCCAACAAGGCGAACGAGTCGTAGGGCCGCGACACTGAGCGGACGCCGTGACGGGCGCGCCGGGCCGGACCCGGCTCGGGGGCGCCCGTCCGTCGCTCTCAGCCGGTCAGTGCCCCGGTGACCAGGTTGATCGTGGTGGCCAGGATGGCCAGCCCGAACACGTAGGAGAACAGGCAGTGCCGCAGCGCCACGGCGCGCACCGAGGCGCTCTGGACGGCGGTGTCCGAGACCTGGTAGGTCATGCCCAGGTTGTAGCTGAAGTAGAAGAAGTCGCGGAACGTCGGCTTGTCGTCGGAGTTGAAGTCGATCGCCTTGTCCACCCCGGTGGCGTAGTAGATGAAGGCGTAGCGGATCGCGTACATCAGGTGCAGCGCCGCCCAGGTCATGAACACGCCGAGCACGGCCAGGGCCCCGAGGATGCTGCCGGCCGCCGAGCCGCCGGCGATCACCAATGAGACGATGGCGCCGAGGCCGCACACGGTGGCACCGACCACGATCAGTTCGTCGATCAGCGGGCGGAATTCCTCCCTCTTGACGTGGCTCTCGGTGGTGGCGGCGTCCATCGGCCACAGCATCAGCCAGCCGAGCACGACGAAGGTGGTGGCGGCCACGGCGACCCCGACGATCACGCCCAGGGTCGGGCCGGCCGCGCTGCCGACGAGACCGGCGGCCGTCCCGGCGACGACGGCGGCGATCAGCCGGGGCGGCGCCGTCACGAACACCGATCGCAGTTTCACGGTCCGCTCCTCACCTCGGTCCGGCGTCCCGCCGAACGCCTCCCCAAGTATCCAGGGCTCCCGAATGTTCGGGTGCCCTGGATGGTCAGGGGAGCGTTGAGTGTGGCTTCTCTAGAGTGGTGCCGTGCGTGCAGACATCGGGATCATCGGCGGTTCGGGCTTCTACGACTTCTTCGCCGATGCCGAGACGCTCGCCGTCGACACACCGTTCGGAGAGCCGAGCGCGCCGGTGGCGGTCGGCGAGGTGGCGGGACGCCGGGTGGCCTTCCTGCCCAGGCACGGCCGGCACCACCAGTTCCCGCCCCACCGGGTGAACTACCGGGCGAATCTGTGGGCGCTGCGGGCGCTGGGCGTCCGGCAGGTGCTGGCGCCCTGCGCGGTCGGCGGGCTGAGGGCCGAGCTCGCGCCCGGCACCTTCGTCGTCCCCGACCAGGTGGTGGACCGCACCTGGGGACGCCCGCACACCGTCTGGGACGCCATCGGTCCCGTCGTGCACGTCTCGTTCGCCGACCCGTACTGCCCGCGCGGCCGGGCCGCACTGTTGAACGCCGGGGAGCCGGTCGTCGACGGCGGGACGCTGGTGGTGATCAACGGTCCGCGGTTCTCCACCCGCGCCGAGTCGGCCTGGCATGCCGCCGCGGGCTGGTCGGTGGTCGGGATGACCGGCATGCCGGAGGCGTCCGTCGCGCGCGAACTGGCGATGTGCTTCAGCACCGTCTGCATGGTCACGGACGCCGACGCCGGCGTCGAGGGCCCCGGCGTCTCCCACGCCGAGGTGATGCAGGTCTTCGCCGACAACATCGAGCGGCTGAGGACGATGCTCGTCCGGGTGGTCGGCGCGTTGCCCGCCGCCGAAGCCGACGACGTCGCGACCTGCGCGTGCCGCCGGGCGCTCGACGGCCAGCGACTGCCGTTCGAGCTCCCCTGATGCCCTCCGCGCTGCCCTCGGGAGACCCGGCGCCGGCGGACGGGTCACTCCCGGAGACCGCCCTGGCCGAGCTGGGCGACGGCCCGGTCTCGCTGTACCTGCACGTGCCGTTCTGTGCGACCAGGTGCGGCTACTGCGATTTCAACACCTACACCGCGGACGAACTGGGCGCCGCGCCGGGGGCGTCCCGGCAGGCCTTCCTGGACGCGGCCCGCGCCGAGCTGGCGCTGGCCGCCCGGGTGCTGGGCGAGCGGACGGTGAGCACCGTCTTCGTCGGCGGCGGTACCCCGACCCTGCTCGAGGCAACCGAGCTGGTCGGCCTGCTGGATGCGGCGCGGGAACACTTCCGGCTCGCCGACGACGCCGAGGTGACCACCGAGTGCAACCCCGAGTCGGTCGACGGCGCCTACCTGGATGCCCTTGTCGCGGGCGGGTTCAACCGGATCTCGTTCGGCATGCAGTCGGCCCGGCCGCACGTCCTGCGGGTGTTGGAGCGGCGGCACACCCCGGGCCGGACGGCGCAGGTGGTGCGCTGGGCGCGTGCCGCCGGCTTCGGTTCGATCAGCCTGGACCTGATCTACGGCACGCCGGGGGAGTCGCTGGACGACTGGCGCGCCTCGCTGGACGCCGCCCTGCACTGCGCGCCCGACCACCTGTCGGCCTACGCGCTGATCATCGAGGACGGCACCCGGCTGGCCGCGCAGATCCGCCGGGGCGAGGTGCCCGCGCCCCTCGACGATCTGCAGGCCGACTTCTACGAGCTGGCCGATCGGGTGCTCTCCGGGGCGGGCCTGACCTGGTACGAGCTGAGCAACTGGGCGCGCCCGGGGCACGAGTGCCGGCACAACCTGGCGTACTGGCGCGGGACGTCCTGGTGGGGGGTGGGGCCCGGCGCGCATTCGCACGT
>JAANMX010004029.1_pt1 | contig 12075 bp, 12 predicted proteins | sample 7279681 | NCBI WGS metagenome assembly JAANMX01 (sample SAMN14094542, study PRJNA606508) | bioreactor metagenome | isolation source: A lab-scale SPAN reactor treating ammonium-rich wastewater day 351 | place: Ireland: Galway | collected 2018-01-01
GGGGGGGGGGGGGGGGTTGGACGGTTGGCGCGGAAGGGTGTGAAGGGAAGAGGCGGAAAGTAGGGGTCACATCAAGCCCATCATCCACACGCAGGCTTTCCGCAACTTTGGGTGAGAGGTCTTCGTCGATGAGAAACTTCACGGGTTGGCGCTTGCGATAGTCGTGTCAGGATAGGCCCGCACAAAAAGACGTGCGAATTCCAAATCCGAAGGCCGTAGATAGGGATAGTCTTCCAGAATTTCACGCGCATCCACGCCCCGCTCCAGCATCCCCCCTACGCGCCGCACCGTAAGGCGGGAATTGGGGAAAGTCTCCCTCCCCCCCATAATTTCTGGGTCAGAGACCAGTTTTTCTTTCCAGGCAAGAAAGCGACTCACCCTGTCGTCAAGAAATGCCACACCGTCGCCCAGGCGAAGATAGAACGGATCCACAATTTCAATCTGCTCGGGTACTTCGTCTTGAGAGATGGATTGTAAAATGCGTTGATAAATAATGCTTCTCTCTCTGCTTCTCAACGACAGCGACGAACGACGCATCAAATAAAGATAGACCAATGCCGCAAAAGGTAGACGCGGTGAAGCATAACCCACATTCGCCTGGCCGTTTCCAATAGGCCTCGACGATAATTCGCCATCAATGACTTTATACTCGATTTCTTTGCGGACTTCTTTCTCGCTCAAGTCCACCAAAGCCGCTGCTTCCGCTGGCGTGAATCTTTGTACTTGAATCATCCTATTCTTCCTGCTCGACTGTCACGAACCCATTCAGCCCGATGGTTGCATTATAACAGAAAAACTGGGCAGATTCTACACCAGTTTTCATAACCACCGAATTCTGACTTCTATCGGCTGGGCCCGGGTTGCGATGGGGATTCATTACGTGGGGGATGTGCTGGCGGGGGTGGTGCTGGGGTGGGGTGTTGGACGGTTGGCGAAGATAGGCGTGAAGCGCAAGGCGTGAGAACAGACGACCTGTTGTCACGCCTCACACCTCTGTATCCGGAGAACGTAATCTCTAATCTCCAATATCTTCTTTTACCCCGCCTGCTTCGCCTTCTCCTCCTCCACCAACACCCGGCGCAGGATTTTGCCCACCTGACTCTTGGGCAATTCGCTGCGGAAATCCACAAAGACGGGGACTTTGTAGGGGGCCAGGTTCTCTTTGCAGAAGTCGCGGATTTCGTCCACGCTGCTGCTCTGCCCCTCTTTCAATACGACGTAGGCTTTGACTGTCTCGCCCCGCTTGGGGTCCGGCACACCCGCCACCACCACTTCCTGCACCTTCGGGTGCATATAAAGCACTTCCTCCACCTCCCGCGGCACGATATTGTAGCCGCTGGCGATGATCAGATCCTTCTTGCGGTCCACAATGTAGAAGCAGCCGTCGGCATCCATCTTGGCAATGTCGCCGGTATGAAACCAGCCCTCTTTATCGATCACTTTGTCCGTCTCGTCCTGGCGCTGCCAATAGCCTTTCATCACCTGCGGCCCCTTCACCACCAGTTCACCTTCGCTCCCCGGCGGCACCAGATCATAACCGCCATCCTCCCGCTGATCCAGAGAGACAATCGCCACTTGGGTGGAGGGGACGGGCAGACCGATAGAACCGGCTTTGCGAATCCCATTGAGGGGGTTGGCACAGGCTACAGGCGATGTCTCGGTCAAGCCATAGCCCTCGATCAGCTTGCCGCCGGTAATCTCTTCAAAGCGGCGCTGGACTTCCACAGGCAGAGCCATCCCGCCGGACATACAGGCTTTGACCGAGCGCAGGTTAAATTCGGTTACTTTGGGATGATTGATAATCGCGTTGTACATTGTGGGGATGCCCGGATAGAGGGAGACCTTCTCCTTGTGGATGATCTCCAGCACCAGGTCTGTCTTGCGGGGGTCCGGCGTAACGATCAGTTCGCTGCCGCTGTAGAGGGTAAAGAGCATCGCCACTGTCATTCCGTAGACGTGGAAGAAGGGGATGGCCCCCAGCGTCTTCTCGCCGCCCCATTCCAGGCTGGGCAGCCAGGCTTCCAACTGCAGCACATTGTTGACCAGATTGGCGTGGGTGAGCATCGCGGCTTTGGGCACGCCGGTTGTGCCACCCGTGTATTGAAGCAACACCACATCATCCGGCTTGGCGCTGATACTGGGGGCTTTGGCTGGGCTGGTAGCTAGTAGATTCTGAAAACGGAATATACCTGGTCCATCCGCCACATCCACCATCAGCCCGCCGGCTCGCACCTGCTTTTCCACCAGCCGATTGAAGGGGAAGCCCAGGGGATCGGGCACGTCGGTAAGGATCACCCGTTTGATGGGCGTCTTGCTGCGCACCTGTTCTAGCCGGCTATAGTGGCTGCTGAGCATCAGAATTGTCTCTGCGCCGCTGTCCGCCATCTGGTGTTCGATCTCCCGGGGCGTGTAGGTGGGGTTTGTATTCACCACCACACAGCCCGCCTTCAAAATGCCGTAGAAGGCGATGACCTGCTGGGGAATGTTGGGCAGCATCACCGATACCCGGTCGCCCTGCTTGACGCCCATATTTTGCAGGGCGGCGGCAAAGCGATCCGTGGCCTCGGCCAGCTCCCGATAGCTCATTTTGGATTGAATGGCAAGCCCCAGGGGCAGGTACTTGAGCAGCATCCGCACGGCCACTTTGTTGGGATATTTGGCTGCGGCCGCGTCCAGCGTCTGATGAATCAATTGGCCCTGGTAATTGACGCTTGCAGGTACACCCTTTTCGTAATTCTTTACCCACAGTTTGGAATCATACATCGATGTCTTCTCCTTAAAAGTAGGGGAATGGCATTGGCAGGACTGTGCCGACGGTTTGGGTGGAGACGGTTGGTCAGGCAGTGTCACCACGACCATCTGTGGCGACAAGAGGTTATTGGGAAGTATAGCCTACGGCCATCGCTTTGGAAAGTCAGAACAGTGCGCGGCGCGTCAAAACACAAGGGAGAATGCGTTCAACATACTTTTCGCCTGTTGCGGCAGAGTTCCGATGGGAAAGGAGCGATCTTTGACAGCTTCGATCCGCGGACAGTATACTTTCAGTTCAGGTTATCAATCCAGAAACCACAAAGACTTAGAAAATCTTTGTGGTTCAAATTTTCCTATCAAGACGGAACTCCAATGCCAAATCTGATTCAAAAATATGCCAACGAACCAGTCTGGGCTGTGGTGGGGGCCAGCAACAACCCTCGCAAATTCGGCAACCGCATTTACCGAACCCTGCGCACCGCGGGGTATACTGTCTACGCCGTGAACAGCCGGGAGAATGAGGTGGAGGGTGACAGCGCCTATTCCTCTCTGCTGGACTTACCCCAGCCACCCACTGTAGTGGATATGGTTGTCCCACCCTATCTGGCCCTGGAAATCGTCCAGCAGGCCAAAGAGGCCGGAGCCAAAGCCATCTGGTTTCAGCCCGGCGCAGAAGACGCCGAAGCCATCCGCTGGGCCAAAGCCAATGGGCTGGATGTGGTGGAGGATTGTATACTGGTGCAGCACGTGCAGAGTCCCAAAGGGGATGACAAGGAGACAGGGTGAGGTCTCCTTGTCTCCTTGTCTCCTTGTCTCCTTGTCACCCTGTCTCCCAATCGAGGTTTCCCATGTCCAAAGCCCGCGTAAAATGGATCGAAGACAAGACTTTTCTCGGCATAGACGCCAACGGCAAGAGCGCTGTGATGAGTGGCCCGGACGGGCCGGGGGTCAGCCCAATGCAGATGCTTCTGTTGGGGCTGGGGGGCTGTTCTCTGGTGGATGTGGTGATTATCCTGCAAAAACAGCGCCAACCCTTCGCCGGGGTAGAGGTGGAGATCGACGGCGTACGGGCCGAAGAAGCCCAGCGCCCGTGGAAGGATATTCACCTGCACTTTATCGTCACCGGTGGTGATGTGGACCCGGCGAAAGTCGAGCGAGCCATCGCGCTCAGTGTGGAAAAATACTGCGGCGCGTATGCTACGCTCTCTGGGGTGGCGACGATTACCCACGATTTTGAGGTGCGCGGGGAGTGAGCGTATTGCGGCAAAGCTACAGGCCGTTGGGTGCAGATCAGATCAGTGAGCGCCGGTTGAGTAGCCCGGAGTCTGCGGAGGGCGTATCGAAACCAGAGCGAACGGGTGTTAAGAAGAATTTTCGTCAACCCGCTGGGTTTCGATACGGCGGGAAAAAGCACCCGCCTTCTGAGGCGGCTCCTACTCAACCTGCGCTGGTCTTGCGCCGTCGGTACGAAGCACTCCGTAGCTCTCCACCGTAAGCCGCTGGAGGGGGTGACAAATGGATAGGATACCACTTCAACGTCTGCCGGAACAGGCCCGGCAACTCGAGCAAAAATACGGATGGTCTACGGATCTATTTTTGCAGAAGTTTGAGGCTGGTGAAATTGGCGACGAACACGAGCTTTTCGTTTGGTATGCCCTGGCGCAGGGAATTAAGGACTGGCAAAGACACCCTGACTCTTTGGTGTAATGTAATGTTTGACCGACTTCTTCAAATGACCGGCCTGAAAGCAAAAAAGAGACCCCGTCCGGTGACAGCTTCCCCGACGACGGCCAAAGCGCGCCCGATTCACATAACCGACGCTGACTTCGACGACCTCATCCTGGGCGGCAAACAACTGGCCGTCGTCGATTTCTGGGCGGAGTGGTGTGGCCCCTGCCACCAGATGTCCCCCCACATCGGCTTCCTGGCCGAGGAGTACGCGGGCCGCGTCGTCGTCGCCAAACTGGACGTGGACGAGAACCCTACCACCCCCGCTCGCTACAACATCCTGGGCATCCCCACTGTCATCTTTTTCCGCAACGGGGAAGCAGTGGACCGCCACACAGGGGTGTTGACCATCGACGGCCTGAGCGAGCGGGTGGAGAAAATCATAGGGACTGGGGAGTAGGGATTGGGGAATGGATATCACTGCCCGATCCCCAATCTCCAGTCCCCGGTCTCCTGTCCTTGCGAGCCACAATTTCAACTTTACCTACCACGTCCAAACCGGGCGATTTGATACGGAGCCTTTCCTATGCGAATGTCAAAATTATTTTTCCAGACCCTGCGCGAAGTCCCCGCGGACGCCGACGTGACCAGCCACCAGTTGATGCTGCGCGCCGGGCTGGTGCGCCAGGTGGCCGCGGGTATCTTCGACTTTCTGCCCCTGGGCTTGCGGGTGAAACACAAAATCGAGCAGATTTTGCGCGAAGAGATGGACGCCATCGACGGCCAGGAAGTCTCTCTGCCGGTGGTGCAGCCCGCGGAACTCTGGCAGCGCACAGGCCGCTGGCAGGCGATTGGCGACGATCTGGCCCGGCTGAAGGACCGCAACGGGCGGGATATGGTGCTGGGGATGACCCACGAAGAGGTGATTACGGAGATGGCCGGCGGGGTCATCAACAGCTACCGCCAATTGCCCCAGATGCTCTACCAGATTCAGACCAAATTTCGCGATGAACCCCGCCCCCGGGCCGGGCTGATCCGGGTGCGCGAGTTCACAATGAAGGATGCCTACTCCTTTCACACGGACTTCGCCGATCTGGACGCCTACTATCCCGCTGTCTACCAGGCCTATTTCAACATCTTCCGCCGGGCCGGGCTGGAAGTGGTGGCTGTGGAGAGCGACACGGGAATGATGGGCGGCACAATGGCCCACGAGTTTATGGCCCTGACCCCCATCGGCGAGGATACACTCCTGCTCTGTGACACCTGTCACTACGCGGCCAACCGCCAGATTGCCACGTTTGTCAAAGAAGCCGCGCCGGCCGAGGACGCCCTGGCTCTGGAAGAGGTGGAGACGCCCCACGTCAACACCATCGCGGCTCTGGCCGAATTCCTGGGCGTGCCGGAGAGCCGCACAGCCAAAGCCATCTTCCAAATGGCCGAAGTAAACGGCGAAAATGGCAAAAGTCGGGAGCAGTTTGTCTTCGTCGTCGTGCGCGGGGATATGGAACTGAACGAGACGAAGCTGACCAACGCCGTCGGCGCCCGTCGTCTGCGCCCGGCCACAGTGGACGAAATCGCAGCCGTCGGCGCAGAGCCGGGCTACGGCTCGCCCGTAGGCATTGACCGCTCCAAAGTGCTGCTGGTGGTGGACGATCTGATTCCCCGTAGCAGCAATCTGGTGGCTGGGGCCAACAAAGAGGGTTGGCACTACAAGAACGTCAACTACGGGCGGGACTACACCGCCGATCTGGTGCTGGATGTAGTGGCCGCGGCGGAAGGCCACGACTGCCCGGTCTGCGGCGAACCCCTGGGGGCTGTGCGCGGGGTGGAGGTGGGCAATATCTTCAAACTGGGCACAAAGTACAGCGCGGCGATGGATGCGCTCTATCTGGACGAAAAGGGCGAAAGTCTCCCGATGGTGATGGGCTGCTACGGCATCGGCTCCGGGCGGCTGATCGCCAGCGTCATCGAGACCAGCAACGACGAGAACGGTATCATCTGGCCGGTGACGATTGCCCCCTACACAGTCCATCTGGTCAGCCTGGCTACCCCCAAGCAGCCGGAAATTGTGGCAAAGGTAGAAGAACTCTACGCCATCCTGCAAAAGGCGGGTGTCGAAATTCTCTACGACGACCGGGACGAGCGGGCCGGTGTAAAATTCAACGACGCCGATCTCATCGGTATCCCTGTACGCCTGACCGCGGGCAAGCGGGGTATTGAAAATGGCATTGTAGAGGTGAAGAATCGGCGCACAGGCGAGAGCGGCGAGCTGCCCCTGGGCGATGTGGCCGCCGGGGTGCGGGCGATTCTGAATGCGGAGCAGGCGCGCATTGCGCAGACAGTCGTCGCGGAGACAATGCGATAGGTTGCAGGATATCCCAGGGACAATTAGCCCGCAAATGTTCCTGGGATTACAATGAAAGATATGGAAGTGTTATACAGTGGGCGCAATGTCCTGCCCTGATTCATCCCTGCGGAGGCAAACGGTTTATGTATCGACATCCCAAACTCCCCATCAGAGCTTTTCTCCCTCTGATAGCTTTCCTGTTCGTTCTCGCCGGTTGTCAGGCGGCTATCCCTTCGACAACCGGGCTGCTGGCACCCCAGCCAGCCGAAGTAAGCCCAACCAGCGCGTCACCTGCACCTGCAGCCGCCGTCTCAACCCAGACCGATCAGGAAATTCTCGACGGTATCCCCGTCGGTTTTACGGACGAGGGGTATCCCTATCGGGGCAGCCCGGACGCGCCGGTGACCGTCTATGAATACAGCGACTACCAGTGCCCCTTCTGCCAGCGTCACGTCCTCCAGACCGAACCGGCACTCGCCAGCAGCTTTGTGCGCACGGGACAGGCCCGTTTCGTCTTCCGGGACTTCCCGCTGGATTCGCTCCACCCCAATGCCATCCCGGCCTCCATTGCGGCCAATTGTGTGGCAGAGCAGGGCGCTATTCCCTTCTGGCGTATGCACGATCTTCTCTTCCGCACCCAGGACGAGTGGGCCAATCTGCCCGACCCAGCGGATCTCTTTGTGCGGCTGGCGGGCGAAGCGGGCGCAGATGTGACCCTCTACACCCCCTGCCTGAGCGACAGCGCCATTGCCGATGCCGTAAAAGCCAGCCTGACCGAGGGCGAAGCCCTGGGATTCACCGGCACGCCCAGCTTCCATTTTGTGGTTGCCGGGAGCGGCGAGGGCTATCAGCTGGTGGGTGCTCAACCCTATGACACCTTCGACAACTGGTTCAAGACCATCGCCGACGGCGGATCACCCGTAGATCCCGCGGCTGCCCAGCAGGAAGCCCAGGGCCAGATTCCCAACTGGGCCATCCCGGAGAATTGGGCCGACGATCCCGCCCAGCCGGGCACCAACCTGGCGGGCGACTTCTGGCGGGGCAGCCCGGACGCGCCGATTACCGTTGTGGAATTCAGCGACTTCCAGTGCCCCTTCTGCCAGCGCCACACCCTCAACACCCAGCCCATTCTGGACGAGCAGTTTGTGGACACGGGAGATGTGCGCTGGATTTTCAAACATTTCCCGGTCCAATCCACCCATCCCTACGCCTTCCCCGCCGCCATCTTTGCCCAGTGTGTGGGCGAGCAGGGCAAATTCTGGGAAGCCCACGACGCCCTCTTTGTCCGTATGAGCGAGTGGGCCGGCGGAAATCAGGAGATTGTCTTTGGTGAAATTGCGGCCCAATTAGAGGTGGACAGCGAAGCATTGGCAAGCTGTCGGGCCGACGAAGCCACCCTGCAGAAGGTGCAGAACGATCTGATGGAAGGCTCCCAGTTTGTCCAGGGCACGCCCACATTTGTAGTCATCTACAACAATCAGGGCCGGCTGATTCCCGGCGCGTTGCCTGCCGACCAGTTCGCCGACGCGCTGAATCAACTCCTGGCCGAAGCCAAAGGCAGCGAGTAATACGACTCTCATTACGTCGGGGTTTTTGTTCGGCTCTTTCTTCATATGGCGCGGCTGGTCAGGCCTCCCCATTCCAGGCAGGGAACTGGAGCGACTCCTCCCCCAAAGTGGGGGAGGTTGGGTGGGGGTGAGCAGGTACCGGCGCAATGTAAGACAGAAAACGTGAGGCGTGAGATCGGGTCAACTGATCTCACGCCTCACGTTTTACGTTTCTGTCCGTTACATCAATCCAGCCATCCATACTTCTCGGCAAAGGCCACCAGCGCTTCCTCGAAAATCGCCATAGGCGGGCGCACCAGACCCGCACCGATCTGCCCCACCCCTGCCTCCCTGTGGGCAATGCCAGTGTTGACTCTGGGGGTGATCCCCGTCTCCACAACTTTGCGCAGATCAATGCCCACGGGCGTGCCCCGGAAGTCTAATTGGGGAATGGTGAAGGCTTTGTGCTCGGCCACCGTAATTTCGTACATCTCCAGGGTGGCGTTGATGGCGTCTTTGGGCGTTCCGCTGACAAATGTCACAATGACCGGCGCGGCGGCCATAGCAAAGGCCCCAATCCCGGCTGTCTCGGTGATTGTGCTGTCGCCGATGTCCCGGTTGGCATCCTCGGCCTGAAAGCCAGGGAAATAGAGACCCTTTGGCACTTGCGCGGCAGCCACAAACCAGCGATCCCCCAACCCGCTGACCCGTATGCCAAAATCTGTGCCGTTGCGGGCCATCGTCGTCACTAGTGTACTGCCCTCCACCCCGTGGGCCGCGTCGGCCATGGCCTTGCAGCCAGCCATCACCGGGTTCAGCACACTCAGCGCATTGTCGCCTAACGCCTGGAGGATAGAAGCCGCGGTAACGCCGTCCGGCGCGGCTACGGCGATGTGGGGGGCCAAAATTTTGGTGAATAGAATGGAACCGGCTTTGTTGCGATTGTGCCCTTCGTCGCCCATATGCATGGCTTCGGCCAGCAGGGCGCGGATATCCACACCGCCCGTCGCCTCAATCGCCCTGCCCAACACCGGGGCCATCACTGCGTGCATCCAGCTCAGCCGGGCCTGCACATCTTCGCTATAAGCCCCGTAACGCAATACCTTTCCGTAGCCCTCATTCAGGTTGGAAAAGGCCCGGTTGCCGTGGGTGCTGTTCTCGATGATGTAGACAGCCATCGACGGAGAAGTCACCCCGGCCATCGGCCCCACGCTGCTGTGATGGTGGCACGGCTCCATCTGCACCTGGCCCGAAGTGATAAGGGCTTCGGCTTCGGCGGCATTTGTGGCCCGTCCTTCAAAGATCAGCGCGCCGATCAGCGCGCCTTTCAACGGGCCAGAAGCCTGCTCCCAGGAGATGGGCGGCCCCGCGTGGAGCAGCAGATTCGCGTGCATCCCCGGAATCACATCCAGTGCTTTGCCCAGCCCCACAAGCATCGGGCGGGCTTCGATCATTCGTTCCACCGCAGTGGCGTTGGCATCGTCAATCTCAATCATTGGGTTTTGAACCATTCGTGTTGTTTACGTAATTCGCAAGGTGGCGAAGCCACAAATCGTTTGGTGCCGATCTGCCCAGTGAGCGCTGATTGAGCGGTCTCCTGAACCTGTCGAAGGGTCGATTTTACGCTGGTACGGAGTAATGAAAGTTGGGCGTTGGTCATCGTTTCGGCCATTTGCCAGACCTGTCAGGTGGGCGGGCGGAATTCACTGGGTATGCCTGACGACGTTGTCCGCCCACCTGACAGGTCTGGCCGGTATGATGACCAACGCCGAAAGTTGTCAGGGCAGTAAGGACCGTACCTGGCGATTCAGATAGTCCAGTTCCATCGGCCCGCCTATCCGAATCTCCCGGATGATCCCGGCTCTGTCGATAAAAAATGTAGTGGGCAAGGAGCGCACCAGATAGAGATCACCCACATCCTGGCGGCGATCCAGCAAGAGCGGGAAGGTGACACCCACATTTTGCCGCACATATTCGCTCACCACCCCCGCGCTCTCCCCCTGATCGATGCCCAGCACCACCACATCCCCCCGGTTGTGCTGCTGCCAGATCACTTCCAGCGCGGGCATTTCCCGCCGACAGGGGGGACACCAGGTGGCCCAGAAATTGAGGACAACCACTTTGCCCCGCAGATCAGAGAGACGCACCTCTGGTCCATCCAACGCAGCCAACACAAAATCCGGGGCCGGGTGGCCCACCTCCGGCGCGGGGATCGATGACAGCGGCGCTGACAGGGGAGCGGGGCGCATCTGTTGCCAGAGACCCCAGCCCAGCAAGCCGAGCAGAATAAGCGCGCCCAGGCCCAGCAGCCCAGCCCAGGGCGGTCTCACAGCAGTTGATGGTGGAAGAGAGGGACTTTCATTCATAGGGCCAGTGTAACACAGCCTGCCTGCTCTGCCCCCGTCCATCGGGACAGGTCGCGCCGCCTGCGCCTATTCCCTGACGAGGAAATCCTCAACCACCCCGGCAAAGTCGTCCAGCCGGTGAATGCGGTCCGCATAGGGGCCGCTCTGCGCGCCGTAGAGAAGGGTCAGCGCCGGGTTCTCTGTGTGGGTGCGCAGGCTGCAATCCTCGATATTGCCGTGATCGCTGCTGATGATCAGCAGCGTCTGCTGCCAATCGGCCGCGGCCAGCAGCCCCGCCACAAAGCCGTCGATGCGCTGAAGATTCTCCACCGCGCCGGGCAGGTCCTGGCGGTGACCCAGCAGGTCCGTCAGCCAATGCTCGAAGAAGACGAAGCGATAGGGCTGGGCAATCTGCCAGAACTGCGCGCCGGCTTCCTCTGGGGTGTAGAGCGGCGTATCCGTGTAGCCCAACTCCGTGCGCCAGCCCTCGCCGGTGAAGTTGGCGCTCAATGCTGTGCCCGCCCGCATCTCATCCGCAGTGAGCAGAGCCTGGCCGCCCACAGTGGCGGCATAGGGCACGGCGCTGAGCAGCCGTTTGCCCCGCTGCACCGCGTCAAAATAGCGCTGGGGATAGGCGTTGCAGAAGTAGCTGGGCAGTCCCTGCCGGTTGAGCCGGGCAAAGAGGCTGGCTTCGTCCAGAATGTCCCGCACCCGCTGGTTGGGCTTTGGCCCGTAATGTTCCCCCAGCCGGGCCGGCGCGTTGACACCGGTCAGGATGGCAGCCTGTCCCGTGGCGCTCTGGGGGCGGCCAGGAATGCCCAGCTGGGCGTCGGTGGGGAGCAGATGGGCCAGTCCATTGCTGTAACGCCCTGTAGAGCCGGTGAGGGGCCGCCCGCCGATCAGCCCGCGCAGGGTAGGCAGCGCGGCCCTGGCCAGGGGATTGATAGCGGGATCATCACTGCCCAGGCCAACCCCGTCCAGAAAAAGAAAGAGAACCCGACGCATAGGCTAGGCTTTTTTTTCAGATGTTTGTGTAGGCGCGGGCTTGGATAACGGGTTGTCACAAGACTGGCAGCGCCTCTTCCGGGCCGCGTCACCGGTCAGTTGACTTTCACAAACGGGGCAAGTTTGGGCAGCCATCGCCATCTCCTCCTAATCGTATAAGGCTATTCCACTCCGTACCAGCCAGGAACTAACGTACAAGCGTTAGTCGGTCGGCCAACCAACTGAAACGTGAAATGTGAGATGCCGTCACGATATCTCACGTTTCACGTCTTCACGTTTCCCCACGCAAATCGTGGCTTCGCCACCTTATGAAATAAGGGCTTGTCAAAGAATAACTTCCCGTTTTGGTGCGTCGCACTGTCCAGATGAGGTTGCGGACTGGAGTCATTTCGTGGACAGTGCGACGCACCGG
>JAANMX010004032.1_pt1 | contig 12060 bp, 12 predicted proteins | sample 7279681 | NCBI WGS metagenome assembly JAANMX01 (sample SAMN14094542, study PRJNA606508) | bioreactor metagenome | isolation source: A lab-scale SPAN reactor treating ammonium-rich wastewater day 351 | place: Ireland: Galway | collected 2018-01-01
CGTCGCCGGGCTGCATAACCTGATGTTCTCCTGACCAGCCTGGGGTGGGGGAAACCCCGCCTCAGCATCCCTGCTACCTATTGTGCAGTAAGTCTAATCCACTCGTGGGCAACCTTCGGGTCGGCGCCGGGCAGGACGGCCGCGACATTGCGGCCGATGAAGCTCTGCTTGCGGTCGTCCTCGTCGAGGAGCCACGGGATCGGCTGGAAGTACGAGCCGCCAAAGGCCGGCTGCAGGCCAAGACGCTGGAAGGCGTCGGCGATGTGGCGTGACGCCCGCGCGGCGCCGGGGCCGCGCCGCCCCAGGAACTCCTTCGACGCCAGCCGGTAGACGTGGGCGCGCACCTCCTCGACGCCGATCTCGACCGACTGCTCGGCCTCCGCCGCGGCGTAAGGGAAGGGATCGGCGGCGAGCCGGCAGGTCAGGGACAGGAGCAGGGTCAGACCGTGTGCGCCCATCATGTTCGGCACTCCTTTGCCGTGCGGCCCACTTTGCCAGGCAGCGAGCCTGCGGCAGGCTCGCGGGCGGGGCCGGAAGCGGAGGGATGGTAGCACATGACCGGCACGGGTGCAAACCCGCCCGGGCTCACTGCTCAACCCGCTCCTGCTGCCGCTCTTCGCCCTCCACCCCGTCTTCCCCGGTCGGCCCCTCTTCCTCCTCGGGCAGCGGCGGCGGCACCAGCGGGCCAGCCGCGCGCGTCGCCTCGACGAAGCCGCGCACCACCTTCGCCAGCGCCTCGGCCAGGTCCAGGTGGTGCTGCACGACGTTGTTCACCTCCCAGCGGTCGTCCGGCTTCGCGTACAGTTGTGGGCCGCGCGGGGCGTCACCTGCCGGCACCCGCTCGGGCAGGATGAGGCCCCATTCCGGGGTGCGCAGCGCCCACTCCAGCGCCTCCCCCGACTCGACGCCTGCGACAGCGTAGTCGCGCACCTTCTCCTTCTCGGCGCGGACGAGCGGCAGCAGGCTGTGGCCGTGCAGTCCCTCCGGGATCGACAGGCGGAGCAACGCCAGCACGGTCGGGAGGAGATCCACCGGCTGCGTCAGGGCGGGGACGTGCAGGCCCGCCTCGGCCGCGCCCGGCAGACGCAGTACAAGCGGCAGGTGTAATACCTCGTCGTGCGGCCAGGGGCGGTAAGCGCCAAAGATGCCGTGCTCCCCCATCGGCAGTCCGCGAGAGGCGGCGAAAAGAACGGTGGTGTTCTCCAGCAGGCCACGCCGCCCCAGTTCCTCGAACAGCAGCGCGAGCCCGCTGTCGAGGTAGGTCACCATCGCCGCGTAGGTGAAGTGCAGGCGCTCCAGCAACGTGATGTCCTCGATGTCGATTGGTCCGACGGCCGGGGCGGACAGGGGCGTCAGCGGTTCCAGTTCCTCGTCCTCGGGGTCGGACCTCGCGGACGGTTCGTCGGTGAAGTAGTGGTCGAGGAAGGTCCGGGGCACGTCCCACGGGGGGAGCAGCCCCGGCAGATCCGCCCAGACCAGCCAGCGCTCCGCCGCCTCCAGTCCCTCGACGGCACGCAGCGCGCCCACCAGAACCCGTTCCAGCGGCGTCGCCTCTTCCGCCGGTTCGCCGGCCGCGTTCGCCTCGTTGACGAGGGCGAACGGCACCTCCTCGGCCTGGAGGAGGGTCGGCAGGTCCGGGCCGGGGCGCGCGGGCGGAGCGTCGGGAGGGGCGGGGAAGGCGTAACGCCCGGTCCAGGCGGTTCGCGGGGCGCCGGGGCTGTCGCCGAAGTGGCGGTCGAACACGACGCCCTCGGCGGCCAGCCGGTCCAGAGTGGGCGTGTTCACCCACTCGTTGCCGTAGCAGCCGAGGTAGGCCAGGTTGAGGGCTTCGGCGTTCAGGACGAGTACACGCATGGTCCCGCCATCATACAGCACCGGACGAGCGGCGCGGCGGGAACCTCTCCCCCCGGCCCCCTCCCCTGCCAGGGGGGCCGGGGGGAGAGGTTCAATCTGCGCGGGGTCACCCGCCCAGCCGGACCCTGCACTCGTCGAGAATCGGCTTGCTCGCCGTGGCGCCGACGCGCGTCACCCCGAGGGCACGCACCGCCAGCAGCCGATCGAAGGTCCGCACTCCGCCCGCCGCCTTCACCTGGACGTGGGCGGGAGAACAGCGGCGCATCAGTTTCAGGTCGTTGTCGGTCGCCCCGGCGTCGCCGTACCCGGTCGAGGTCTTGACGAAATCCGCCCGCACCTCGCCGCAGATGCGGCACAATTCCTGCTTGTGCTCGTCCTTCAGGAAGCAGTTCTCGAAGATCACCTTCACCAGCGCCCCGCGCCGGTGGGCCGCCTCGACCACCGCCTGCACGTCCGCCGCGACGTACCGCCAGTCCTTGCCGAGCACCTTGCCGATGTTTACCACCATGTCCAGCTCGCGCGCCCCATCGGCCATCGCCTGCTCGGCCTCGGCGACCTTGACGGCGGTGACGTGTCCGCCGTGCGGGAAGCCGACCGTCGTCCCGACCGCCACTGTCGAGCCAGCGAGGATCTCCGCTGCCCGCCGCAGGGCATACGGCTTGATGCACACCGAGGCGACGTCGTAGGTGCGGGCGAGCTGGCAGCCCTGCTCCAGATCAGCGTCGGTCAGAGTCGGCTGGAGCAGCGAGTGGTCGATCATCTTGGCGATGTCGGTGTAGGTGAAGTCGGCCATGCGGCCCTCCGTTTGTCGGTTGCCTCGCGGAACACGGACACCCTATGACGTCCTCCCCCGCAGGGCCAGCGCCGGCCGCCGGGGCCGCGCGGGCCGCCCGCCCCGCCGGGCTTGCCCCGATGCCCGCGCACTCGGCTTGCCCTTCCGGACGGAGAGCGTTATAAGCCGCCCCGCCGAAAAATCCTGGCGCGACAACCGCCCAGGACGGGTCGGCGAACGGAGGGCGCTCACGCGATGAGTACCCGGCGGCCGACCTGACAGCTGGAGCAGCGCGCCCCGCGCGGCGCGACCCGTCAGACAGGAGGACAGCCATGAAGCCCGCGCTGATCCTGGGAGGTGTGAGCGGTATGCTGGCGGCGGCCCTGGTCGCCTGGGGCCAGGCGCCGGCCCCGCCCGCGCCGCCCACCTCGCCCACGCCCGGAGCGCCCGCAGCCAGGGAGCCAGCGCCCACCGAGATGACCATCATCGTGCCCGAGGTGGAGGTGCGCAGCGGGCCGAGCGAGAAGTTTTACCCGACCGGCAAGATGTACCGGGGCCAGCGCGTCACCGTGCTCCGCGAGAACCCCCGGGCGCCCGGGTGGTATGAGATCAAGCCCCCGCCCGGATCGTTCAGCTGGATCAACGCCGTCTTCGTCGAGAAGCAGAAGTCGCCCTACGGCGTGGTCCGCGCCGACCCGAACACGCCGGTCCCGGTCATGGCCGGGAGCCTGTCGCACCAGGGTGAGCCGAACGTGGAGACGGACAAGGTGAAGCGCGGCACGCAGGTCACCATCCTCGACCCGACGTCGAAGGTTTCCCGGAGCGGCAGCGGTTCCTGGCTGACCATTGAGCCGACCGCTGGCGAGGTGCGCTACGTCCCGGCCCAGGCGCTGCAGGGCGGGTCGGGCGTGCAGGTCGCTGCGGCGCGGGCTCCGGCCGGCCCGGTCGGAACCGCCGTCACCACCGTCCAGTCGCGGACCGGGGAGGACGACCTCATGCAGCGCGTCATGCGGCTCGACCCGGCACAGAAGCGGCAACTGCTGGAACTGCTCGGCGGCCAGGCCGCCGCCCCCCCGCAGCCGGGCCACCCGGGAAACTCGTCGGCCGTGGCCGGTTACGCGCCGGGGCAGGCCGCCTCCATGACGAACCGCCAGCCCGCGGCGCCGAAGGCGCCGCTGACCGGGAGCAACCCGCCCGCCCCGACCGCAGCGGCCAGCTCGCGGCCGGGACAGGCACAGTGGAGTTCGTGGGGGGTGCTGCGCAAGACGGCGCTGACGCGGGATGGGCAGCTGTATGTCTTGCAGGACGAGCGCGGAGTGCCGCTGCTGTACGCGATGCCGCAGGCGGGCCAGACGCTCGAGCCCTACGTCGGCCGCACGATCGCGATGTACGGCCCGGTCACCTACCGCAGCGACGACCTGGTGCGGGCCTACTACATGACGCCCCTCTACGTGGCGCCGCCGCAGCAGTAAGGGCGGAGTTGGAACCTGCTGTTAAAGCCCACGGGTCGCGTCCCGTGGGCTTTAACAGCGGGGGTTAGTGGTTGAGGATGAACTCGTTGCTGTTCAGCAGCGCCCAGAACAGATCCTGGTAGAACGCGTGGTAGAAGGCGGCGTCGCGCGGCCGGCGAAGGCGCGGCAGGTCCATGACGCGCGGACTGAGGATGCGGGCGTACTCCGCGTCGCTTGGCGGCCGGTTCAGGGCGGCCAGGTACAGATCGTGCATCGCCGACCGGGCCGTCACGCCGCGCTTCTTCAGGATGGCCGCGACCGTCCCGTTCTGCCGGTCCGCGATCGCGTCGTTGATCTCCTTGCCGTTCATCATCAGTAGCGCCTGCACGACCGTCCCGGAGAACGTTCCCTCGTTCCCCTCGTCGTCTCCGAAGGTCACGATCAGCCGGTTCAGCCACCGCTCGCGCGCTTGCAGGCGCGCGTCCTTCGTTTGCCCCTCCTTCGCCTCCGTCGCCACCATCAGCGACTCGAACAGCTGCTCCGGCGTCAGCGCCTTGAGCAGGACGCGGCTGAAGAACGGCTCGGCGTCGCTCTTGTCGTTGGTCCGGTTGGCGACGCTGCTCAGGCCGTATGCCCTGCTGTTGCAGATCCACCGGACCAGGGCGCGCGGGTCGTGGTTGTACTTCTCCGCCCACGTCTTCGCGAGGGTGTCGAGCAGCTCCGGGTGAGAGACTGGACTGTGGTCGCCGAAGTCGTCCGCATCCTTGGTGAAGCTGCGGCCGAAGAAGTGGCCCCACACGCGATTGACGAACGCCCTGGCAAAGTACGGGCTGGTCGTGACGAGGCGGGCCAACTCCTCCCGCCGCGGAGCCTTCGGGTTCGGCTTGCGGCCGTCGAGGAAGACCGCCTTGCTGTACTGGATCAGGCCGTTGCGGCGCTCGTAGGGGACGAGGCCCTCGTTGTTGAACTCCGGGTTATCGACCAGCTCCAGCTGGCCGACCGCCATCATCTTCCGGTTCTGGACCAGAGCCGGGGTGCCCTTCGGCGCGTCGGCCTGGCGGAAGAACGCATTGACGCCCCAGAAGTGGGACTGACGCCACTCGTCGCTGAACGGGTGGTCGTGGCACTGGGTACACTGGGTGCGCACGCCCATGAACAGGCGGGTGGTGCGCGACGTCACCGGCACCATCTCGTACCTGCCGTTCTCCTTGGCGTTCCCCGGGATCGCCTCGCCCATGTGGGCCAGGATGAAGTTGACGGCCGGGTTGTCGTTCGTCTTGCCCTGGGCGGTGAGGAGGGCGGTGACCGTGGCCTTCCACGAGGCGTCCTTCCTGTCGAACTGGTCGAACAGCCACAGGTGCATCTGCTCGTGGTACTTCTTCGCCCCGCCGCGGGTGAGGAGGAGGTTCGTCCAGAGGTTGGCGAAGTGATTGGCGTACTCCTCGCTGGCGAGCAGGCGCTCGATGAGGCGACTGCGCCGCTCCTGCGGCGGGTCGGTCATGAACTGCTGGATCTCGCTGACCCTGGCGACGCGGCCGATGATGTCGAGGGACGCCCGGCGAATGAACTCGTAGTCGGTGCAGCGCTCGGACGGGTCGAGCTTGTTCGCCGCCCACCCCTTCGCGATCTGCTCGTTGAGGAACGCGACGACGTCGGCCCCGCCGCCGGGGCTGACCATGATGTCGTTGAAGACCTTGGGGTCGGACCCCGGGTCGGCCTTCTGGCGCCCCTTCTGCCCGAACGCCGGGGTCATCGGGCCGCCGACCAGCAGGCTCAGGACCAGCAGCGCGGCCCCGAGGATCCCGGTGCGGCGCAGGCGCGCACCATGCGGCAATGCGTTGGCCATCGACTGTTCTCCTTGCGACGGTCGTCTCTCGCAGGTGATGATTGCGGTGAAGTTGTTGTTTCGGCAGCAGGTGCAGGAGATCGCAACAGGTCTATCTTAGGGCGTCTTTTCCGGACGTGTCAAACCTTTTCGACGCCCCGCGTGGCTGGCGCTGTCCGACCAACCGCCGAGCGCACCTACCCCCCCTTATCCTTTCAGACGCAGCTGGGCCGGCGCTGGTTCCCAAACCGGCGCCGCTGCGTCACAATGACAGAGGGCATCGAGCACAGGCAGGAGGGGACCATGTTCCGGTTCGACGCGACGAAGGTGCAGGAAAACGTCGGGAAGGCGACGACGGAGGATCTGCTCGATCGGGTGACAGCGCAGCGCGACGGGCTGGAGCCGGAAGCGGTCGAGATCATCGAGCGGGAGCTGCGCGCCCGCGGAGTCCGGGCGGAGCAGATCGCCGACCACGCCGAGCGGTATCGGGAGGTGGTGCGGGCGGCTGACGGCCTGACGGCGAGGTGCTGTTTCTGCCACCGCCCAGCCGTGGCTCGCAGGTGGCGGCTCCACAGGCTGTGGGGCGTGCTGCCGGTCTTTCCCAGGCCGTTCTACTACTGCGCGGAGCACCGGCGTTGAGGAGAAGCCGGGCGCTACCGGAGAAGGCTCCGAGCGGGCACTCCGGCGGTGGGCGAGCAGTTCACCTTCCCCGACGAGATGTATCACGGTAGGATTATTACTCCCCCCCAAGGAGCGAGCATGAATCCGAATTCGCTGACGGAATTGACGACGATCGAGAGCCTGCTGGCGGCGGCCGACGTCCCCGAGGACCATCGGCAATCGGCCCTCTGGTGCCTCCGCCAGCTTCCCCCCCTTTTTCATGAGTTCCTGCGCACCTACGACAGTCGGCAGAGCGATGAGATCCTGCGCCTCGCGCGTGCCCTGCTGCTGAAGCTGAACGGCGCCGCGGCGGGCGCCGTCCGGGAGCAGCTGGTGGGGCTCTACGAGCGCCTCGGCCTGGGTGAGTTCCCGGTCAAGGCCGCGCCGCCGGCCCCGGCGCGCCGCACCCGCAAGGCGTGCTGACCGGCGTCCGTCCGGTCACGGCCCGCCGCCCCGACGGCGTCCTCGCGGGCGCCGAGTACGTCCTCTCGGACGTCACCGAGCGAACACACCTGGAGGAGCAGCTGCGGCATGCCCAGAAGATGGAGGCGGTCGGGCGGCGTGCCGGCGGGTGGCCCACGACTTCAACAACCTTCTCACCGTCAGCAACGGCTACAGTTACCTCCTGCTCGACCGGCTGCCGGCCGGCGATGTGGCTCGCGAGCTGGTGCAGGAGATCACCGCGGCCGGAACCCGGGCGACCGCTCTGACGCAGCACCTACTGGCATTCAGCCGCAAGCAGATCGTCGCCCCGCGGGTGTTCGACCTGCGGGCGGTGGTCGCCGACACCGAGCGGCTCCTGCGGCGCGTGATCGGCACGGTCCTGATCGCGGAGGACGAGGAGGGTGTGCGGGAGCTGGCGCGGCATGTGCTCCAGGCGTGCATGTACACGGTGCTGGAGGTGCCCAACGGGGCGGAAGCAGTGCGAATCGCCTCCGCGCACGGCGAGCGCATCGACCTGCTGTTAACCGACGTCGTGATGCCAGGGATGGGTGGTCGGGAGGTGGCCGAGCGAGGGGCGATGGCAACGGGACGAGGTGGCTGTGGGCACATCTTTTCGTCGGTGACGCTTTCGGATACCCTTGGCGCTGCCAGGCTGGCGCTCTAAAACAACTCACAGCAATGGCGAAAAGGTTGAGGCTATGAGTGTGAGGACGAGTTTGTCCAGGAAAACTCTGGAAACGAGCTATCGACTTCGTACAATAACGATGGAGAGAAGCGAGTTGTGGCTGCGAGCCACAACTGATTGAGGTAAGAGCATTTGGGGGCGTAGCTCAATTGGTTAGAGTACCGGACTGTCGATCCGGTGGTTGCGGGTTCGAGTCCCGTCGCCCTCGCTAGAAGTGGAAGAGGAATAAGGAGTTAGGACGTGAGAATCGGGGGATAAAAAGCCTGGCTCTCGGGGGATAATTGGGGGGATAAAAAGGGATGATCGCCCTTTTTATCCCCCTTTCCTTTTCAGACAGACTGTTCTTGTCGCAGGAGGTCACGAATCAGATTGTCGAGTTCCTCCGCGGCCGTGACCTTCCACTCGATCCTTGCCCCTGCCGAGTTGAGGTAGCCACCACGTCGCTCGACAAGGACATTCTGCAACTCCCGCAACTCGAAGTGCATCGGGCCTGTGAAACTTAGGAAGACATTTGAGGTCTTTTTGAGGTTGGACATAGTTTCTCCGATCCGAAGGATGATCTATACGCATGTTCATATCGAAGATCGCCGACGGAAGACGAGAGCGTTGCCAGGACGGGGACGGCCCCGGCAAAGGATGATAGTCGGTGATACATCTCTTCCGTCCTTCGGATCAAGTGGCCCATCGTGGTGTCTACAGCCCGAAGAATCGCTTTAGGCTCCGCCATGCTTCCGGGTTGTCGGCGGACCATCGCGGCGGGTTCTCGCTGAAATCGACCGTGCAGCGTGTGACCATCGTGGCGGTTAGTCCCTTCAGGAACGCGATACTAAAGCATCCCAGCGGTGCGAAAAGCATGAAGAACCCGAAGGCCAGAGTGCTGGCCGGTGGCGGGAACCACATCACGGCCGCTCCTCCGCAAGGGACGCTCATGAGCAGGAACGCGACTCCGAGAAGCATCCAGCGTGCGGCCCTCGAAGGTGGCGTGGCCTCGATGTCCAGCTTGTCTCTGTTGGCGATGTAGCGGTAGTTCTGGGGCAGCTTGATCCTGTCGATGTTGTCGATGAATCGCTGGATTTCCGGGTGAGTCCAGTCGTTCATTTGGCCGCACCGAGGGCAGGACAGAGCGTGGGTACCGATGGGATTGCCACAAGCCTTGCAGCGGATCAGTTTCGGCGTCGTAGCGGCGGGGGTGCCGTCGAAGTCGAAAGGCGATGACTCCATCGGGGAAGCAGCGGTAGGCACCATCGGCAACTGGAGTTGGCCTCGGCAGCGGGGACAGGAAACCACGCGGCCGGCATGGCTGCCGTCATGCTTGATCTTGGCATTGCAATGTGGGCAAAGGACGAGTTCCATTTCCTACCTCCTTTGTTCTCTGTCTGGGAGTCCTCGTCGCCACAAGTGGACCCGACCGTTCTGACTCCCGGTGGCCAGCGTCCCGTCGGCGTGGAAAGCCACGACTCTCACTGCCTGCCCCATCCCCTGGTTCAAGAGGGCAACCTGTTCTCCGCTCGGCACGTCCCAGACACGCACCGTTCCGTCCGAGCAGCCGATTGCCAGGTGTTGGGGATCGGTTGGAGAGAAGGCAGCTGAATTGCACCAGCCGCACCCAGGTGGGGCGGTGAAAGGTTGCGAGAACCGATCAGCGGAGACGGTGAGCGATTTGAGCAAGTCTCCGGTCGCGATGTTCCAGACCCGCACCTGGTCGGTCCCATCGGCAGCAGCAAGGAGGCCGTCGTCTGGCGAGAAGGCTGCGGACATTATCTCGCGTCTGTCGGCGTGAAGAGTCCTGACGTGATGGGCTTCCGTGAACCGAAGGTCTAAATCAGGGATTTCTTCTGTCCACGTCCACGAGAGTTCCCAGATATGAATGCGACCGTCATAGGTTCCCAGGGCTAGGTCTTGTGACAGAACCCCCTCGGGGCCGAAGGCGGCACTCCGAATGGGAGAGGTTTCCTGTATCTGAAAAACAGGACGACGGGTTTGCATGTCCCACAGGCATAGAGGCGGATTTTTGGTCGAACCGCTCTTCGTGTCCGCAACGGTCAGGAGGAGATTGTCTTGGCCGAAAGCGACGACCTTGTAGAAGCAGGAGTCGTCTGGCCACTTCACTGCCTTGCCAGTGCTCGCTTGTCGTAGGCGAACGAACGGATCGGTGAATGCGAGAAGAGTACCGTCGGAACTAAAGCTGAGGCAGTTGCTGCAATACTCCCCCAATGAAAATCTGTGTTCCTCCGTCCAGGCCGTGTGATTCCGCGACATGTCCCAGACGCGAATATTGCCATATTCGGAATCGTCAATGTATGCAGCTAGCAGGTTTTCAGGACCGAAGGCCAGTGCCTTGACGGCGGCTTCGTGATAATGGGGAGGACGCTTTTGCCCCCAGGCAAAGCTCGCGACCTCGTGATACCTGGCGTTCTCGGCAGCGATCTCTCGGAGCAAGTCTTTCGCGTCTGCGATTATCGAGAGTGAGTTCGCAAGGTCCGCTGTGCGGTCGGTGCGAGCCAGCAATTCCTCGGCCCGACGACGCCAGTCATCGGTTAGCCTCTCGTCCTCAAGCCAAAACTCCACGTCCTCCGAGCAGAATGCCAGGGTTCTCTCTGTTTTTCCGCTGAATCGCTTGAAAATGGCTGATGTGGCCGGGTTCGTTCCCAGTTCGGGGGACAACTGCAAGGCATTGCGAGCCGCGACAGCGGCTTCGCGGATTCGGCCTTGGTCGAAATGGCGAAGGGCGGCGATAAGGAGCTTTGTTGGCGGCTGCATTTGGGTTGGGCAGGAAATGAAAAAGGAGCGGACGAACGCAAGGTCCACTCCTCAACACCCGACCAAGGGTACTCAAGAATGGTACCCTGGTCGCCGCTCCCCCGGACCTTGCGGTCCGTACCGGGAGCGTGACGCAGAGTACCGCCTCTTGAGTTTCAAGGGCCTTACGGCCCAGGTTGGTCGTTGTTGAGGAAGCAGGCACACTGACGCACACGTCAGTTCAAGTTGTCATGCGGACGAGGTAGTCCGCAGGTTTACCTCGCGTCGTTTCCCTCTTTCGGGTAAAGGTCGTTGGGCAGCAGGCACGATGCCGGCTACAACCAGTGATTGTACGCCTCCCCCGCTGTCGGCTCCAGGGGGACGAAAACGGTCGCGTTTCTTTTTGCTCGGCCCATCGGTGCAGGTCTTTGCAGGTAACATTGCTCTACCGGACCGGCCTGCCGTCCGTCTCGGGTGGCTGTTCGGACGTGGGCGGCGGTTCTTTTTTCTTGGCCGCACGCCGTTGTCGCTTGCGAACTCGACGTGCTGGCGATTGCTCTGGTTGCACGACAGGCACGGGGATGCCGTACCGTTCGCAGAGCTGCGGGAAGTCGGCTTTCAACTTGTCGGGCAATCGGCGGATGCGGCAGACCGGGCAGACCCAGGTCTTACCGCCGTCGTACCAGACGAACCCCGCCTCCTCGGCGAGACGCTCGGCTCGCTTCTTCGCACGGGATCGGTCGGCGTGTTCGGCCTTGGGAGCTTCGGCCTGGCAATCGTCGCAGCGAACGTGGGCGACGAACCCCGTGCTGCCGGCCGTGGTGGTCATTAATCCCATCGGAATTGTCCTCCTATGTTGGTTTTCTGAGGGAACGAACTGCAACCGCCGGCATGATCGGCGGGCAATGGGCGTAAAGTGCGTGTGTGGGAAACAGAGACACAGGCGATGTGGCCTGGGAGGATCGAGAGAAATCGCCTCCCGTCTCCAGCATGGCGATCAGCGGGGTTGGCTGTATGCCGGACTTTGCCGCCGGAAAAATCGTTCTCTGGGAGGCTCCTACGGCCCCGCTGATCGAGCCGGGCGCAGGAAACCTCGACCGGAGCCACGAGTGAGCCTTATAAGCGAAGGTGAACGCTTCTAAATGCACTTCGGGGGCTGGTCCTGTCCGCTTGGCCCTCCAGAGAATGGCATTCGATGTGCGAGCGGCATTTCCGAGTCCTCAACATGGGAAAGATGAAGCCAAGTGCGAAGACGGCGAACTTCATCGGTGTTCCTCCACGACAGGGTACACAACCGCCCTTTCTGCTGGATGTCGGGCTCGCCGACGCCGGCTCCTATTCGGATCGCCTGTTTCAAGTCGTTCATCAACCGCTGGTTCCCAGTCCAGGTGATCCGCGAATGATCGTGGCAACCTGCCCCGGTGAGAAGTCCTCGGGCGAAATGCGGCATGTGGTCAGGGGTGAGTTGAGGTAGCGGCGATTCCGGGGCACGGCAGTCCGACGGGCGGCCGTAGCGGCGGATGAGGCTCTCGACTAGGTCGTTTCTGACAATCGTATTCCGAGGGCTTTCGGATACGCCCGCAGGAGGTATTGAATGTTGGCGATGACCCACAGGGCGAGGTAGTTGACC
>JAANMX010004034.1_pt1 | contig 12057 bp, 15 predicted proteins | sample 7279681 | NCBI WGS metagenome assembly JAANMX01 (sample SAMN14094542, study PRJNA606508) | bioreactor metagenome | isolation source: A lab-scale SPAN reactor treating ammonium-rich wastewater day 351 | place: Ireland: Galway | collected 2018-01-01
CCCCCAACGCTTTGATCTCGGCACACGACACGACGGTGACGGCGTGCTTCGAGGGGCGTTGACGCCGGATTTGTGCGGGAATGAACCGCCGTTAACACCCCGGACACATCCAACTCGTCCGCCCTTGACGGTGGAGAGTCTGTGCCATTCCGTCCGCGCGGATGCTACGCGACCGCACTACACAAAGAACTGCCGCCCCGGAGACAGTACCGCATGCAGTGGTGGGCTCGGTGGTGGGCTAGAAAACAAAAACGCGCCGGAAGGCGCGTCATTGCTGGTGTTCTGGCGGACAGGGCGTCCGCACAATCCGTGTCTCGTTGCGTCGCATAGAACGCCAAAAACGCATTATACGCCAGTGACTTAGCTATCTTGCCTGTCTCACGCTGTCTTAAATCGCTTCCTACAATCGCACGTTATTTTGTAGAATGTTTGTAGAACGAAGCGATGCGGAGGGCATCATGGGACGTGGGTTCAAGCTGACGCAGCTACAGGTGGACAAGGCAAAGACAGCCGGCCTCTACGGCGACGGGGCAGGGCTTTCGCTGAAGGTGACGGACGGGGGCAGCAAGTCATGGATCTTCCGGTACATGCTCGCCGGCAAAGCGCATTGGATGGGACTCGGGAGCTATCCCGATGTGGGCCTCGCAGATGCGCGTGAGAAAGCCGCCGATCTGCGCAAGCTGACGCGCCAGGGTATCGACCCGCTAGGCGAGCGCCGCAAGGAGACAGCCGTTATCAGGGCCTCGCTGGCCAAGACGATCACGTTCGACACCGCAGCCGAGAAGTTCATCGACGCGCACAAAGACGGATGGCGCAACGACAAGCACGTAGAGCAGTGGCGCAGCACGTTGAAGACTTACGCCAGCCCGACGATCGGAAAGCTGGATGTGTCGCTGATCGATACCGCGCACATCATGACGATTCTGGAGAAGGGCAAGTTCTGGACGACGAAGCCCGAGACAGCTAGTCGCGTGCGCGGCCGGATTGAATCCGTCCTGGATTGGGCCACGGCGCGCAAGTACCGCACAGGCGAAAATCCGGCACGCTGGAAGGGGCATCTAGACAAGCTGCTGCCGGCTCGAACGAAGGTCAAGAAGGTAGAGCACCACGCCGCGCTGCCGTGGGCTGAGATCGGCAAGTTCATGGAGTCGCTGCGCGATCAAGCCGGCATCGCTGCCAGGGCGGTGGAGTTCGCCATTCTGACCGCTGCCCGATCTGGCGAGGTACGCGGGGCCACATGGGAGGAAATGGACTTCGACGCGGGGCAGTGGATCATTCCTGCCGAGCGCATGAAGGCGAAGAAGGAACATCGCGTCGCGCTCTCCAGCAAGGCGCTGGCAGTCCTGAAGGCGCAGAAAGAAGCCTTCCCGCTGGGCCTCGTGTTCCCCGGCATGAAGGAAGGTAAGCCGCTCTCCGACATGAGCCTGACGGCCGTCCTGCGCCGCATGGAGCGCCACGACATCACCGTTCATGGATTCCGCTCCAGCTTCCGCGATTGGGCCGCAGAGACGACGGCGTATCCGTCCGAAATGGTGGAGATGGCCTTAGCGCACACCATCGGCAACAAGGTGGAAGCTGCCTATCGACGCGGCGACATGCTGGAAAAACGCCGGCGCTTGATGCAGGACTGGTGCGACTTCTGCGATATGAAGATGAGCGGCGAAGTGATCCCGCTGCGCAATTCGGCGTAAACCACAACACCACTTTCCAAATCGCCTGCCATCGGCTATAAGTTAATCCGCGCTGAATTGAGACAGCGCAATTCATGGAGAAACGAGAAATGAAACCGTTCCACTATCAATATGCGCGGCACCTGAGCAGACAGGCGAGCAAGGGAATTGGCGAGCTTGTTACGCACCTCGCTTCAATGACCAACGAGGCCAATCTGCTGAATAGCGATAGTTTCAGCAGGGCGCGGGCGCTAACTGACGGCCTCACACCGATATTGGCAAAGAACCGCCGCGAATCACTCAAGGTTGAAAACGCCAAAAAGGCGCACGTCATGAGCCGTGAAGCCCTCAAGGCAAAGACGACCGACACCGCCGACAGCGGCGAATCCTGCGAATCTTCGACCCATTCACCGGCACAGGCGGATTCCGACGACGACGGCGACGGCGACGGCGACGGCGATGGAGACCCTGACCCAGAACGACGCCGACCCGGACGCCCGCGCAACACCCGCAATAGTACCTTCCCCGCTGCGGCCGAAAACTTCGACCGACTGCCTGATTCCGCCTGTATCGACATCGCCACTCTGAAGGCGATCACCGGCAAGAGCCGCGCGACGCTCTATCGCTGGATCGACAGAGGAATTCTTCCCAAGCCTCGAAAACTCGGGCTGACCCACAACGTTTGGGCCGCTGGCGACATCCGCCGCGCCCTGTCGGCGTGAGGTGCAGCCATGACGACCAATCACATCGCCAACACTGGCGAGGCCGGCGCACGTCCTGAAAAAGAAAAGGGCGCGATCCCTTTCGAGACCGCGCCCACAAGCAAGACCATTCGCGTCGATTTTACCCGAATCACACCCCTTTACGAGCATCCCGACGGCGACGGCGCTATCGAGTACGCCGGCGGCAGCCTGATCGTGAGCAACGATTGCGACGCGACCTTAACCCGCGTGCTGATTGGCCCCGCTGGCCTGCGTGATCTTGCGTCGCGTCTGTGCAGCATCGCAGACAGGACCGAAGGGGGCGGACGATGAACGTAAATCACATTCTCGACCGGCTCGAAAAGGTCCGGCAGGTCAAGCCGGATTCGTGGGTGGCGTGCTGTCCTGCACATGAGGACAGTTCCCCGAGTCTGGCGATTGCCGACAAGGGCGACCGCGTATTGCTGCACTGCTACGCCGGATGCACGTTTGACGAGATCCGCGCGGCACTCGGTATGCAGGCCCACGAGCTCTATGCAGACAGCAAGGCGCCGAAGTCCGCCGCGCCTGGCGTGAGTATTCGCAGCCTGAATGCCGCGCTGGTCCGCGAGCTGGCGCTCTGTTGGGTACTCGCCGCCGACCGCGCACAGGGCAAGCAGATCGGCGCCGACGACATCGAGCGCGAGCGCATTGCACGCCAGCGCATTACGACCGCGTGGAGGGCGATGCAATGAGCGCGACCGTGGAAATGGATGATGTGTGGTCGAAACTTGGCGAAAGCGGCGAAAGCGGCGAAAACCCAAGCGCAGCAAGGGATTCAGCATGGCTAAAAAGTGGCGAATCGCGGCGAAGGATGGCTAAAAACTCGCCTGCCGTAATCCTCGAGGTGGCCCGATCCCGTCTAGACCTGAAGCCGCTCGCCGCGCTCGAGTATCCGACTGATGCACTCGGACCGCTGGCGCCGGCCTGCGAAGCGATTGCAGAGGGCGGACAAATGGCGCCGGCAATGGCAGGTCAATGTCTGCTCGCTACGTCCGCACTGCTGGCGCAAAGCTGCGCCGATGTTCGCACGCTGGCCGGCATCAAGCCCTTAAGCCTGAACTGTTTCACGATCGCGGATTCTGGCGACGGCAAGTCCACCGCCGAGTCGGTCGCCATGAAACCGATTCGTGAGCGCCAGCGCGACGAAGCCGAAGCGCACAGGCAACAGATCGCGGAATACGAGCGCGCGAAAGCTGGCCGCAAGAAAGGTGATTCGGTCGAGTCCGAAGTCGGGCGCCCGCCTTACCGCATCATGCGCGACGGCACTGTAGAGGGCATCAGGTCGGGATTCCAGCATGGCCTGCCCGCTCAAGGCGTATTCACCTCAGAGGCGGCGATCATGGTCTCTGGCTACGGCATGACACCGGACAACCGCGCCAAGACCTGCGGCACCTTCAATGCGCTGTGGGACGACGGCGAGGTGAGCGTAAGCCGATCGCTTACAGGCCGGATTCAGTTGTACGGGCGCCGCCTGTCGCTGCACTGGCTGATTCAACCCGAGGCGGCGCGGTCGGCACTGCATGACCCGCTGATGGCAGGAATCGGATTCTGGCCGCGATTCCTCATTGCATGGCCGGCACCAGCGGCACCGCGAAAGGCAATGCCATTTGTCGCAGAGCGCGATGCGCGCATCCGTGGATTCTGGAGCCTTTGCGAGCGATTGCTCGAGCGTCCGATCGGTGAAGACTGCGCCGGCCTGCCCGCAATCGAATCTACGCCCGAAGCTGAACAACTTGCGTGCAAGTTTTTCGAGCGAATGGAAGTTGCAGCCAAATCTGAGCGCGGCGAATTGGCGACGATCAAGCCCTTTGCAATACGCGGCACTGAGCATGTGTTTCGAGTCGCTGGCGTGCTCGCTGTAGTCGGCGGACGCGGCGAGATTGACCTCGAGGCGATGCGTAGTGCAATCCGGCTGGTGAGCTACAGCCTAGACACCTGGCGCGGCATCTTCGGAGACCGCGACCAGGCAGAGGCGCACGCGCAAGCCCTTCACCTGCTCGAGTGGATCGTCAAGCAGAAAGGCATGGTAGCGAGCGAGACGGCCATCCTACAGATTGGCCCGCGTGCAACCAGGTCACGGTCAAGGCGAGACACCGCTCTGGCTGTGCTCGAGCAAATCGGCGTGATCGAGCGTATCGGCGCCGGCTGGCACGTTACGGAGGTGCAGTCATGAGCGTGAAAGACCTCATTGCCGACCTGATCGGCGGCGATTCGCCAAAAGTTAGCCAGAATTCGCCAAACGTTAGCCAAGCTGAAACCCGCGCCAGTGCTGAGGATTCGCCGCTTTCGCCGCTTTCGCCAGCACACGGCGAAGGAAAAGCGATTCGGGCTTATCGCTGGCTGGTCCGGTTCGCGGACGGCGATCCCCGCGAAGTGTGGTTGTCACCACCAGGCACGGCAGCGGAGGCGATGCGCGGCATGGATGGCGCGATTACAGCCGACCCTGACCGATGGCTTACGGTCGGATGCGCGAATTGCAAGTTCCTGCGCCGGCCCGGCCTGGCTGATGGCTACTGCATCAAGCGTGCTGACCTGGCGCCGGCCTATGGCCCTTTGCACCCGCTGCGCCAATTGCCCGCCGATCGCGGCGAAAGCTGCGGCGACTGGGAGGTGAGCGAATGAAACGACGCAACCCCACCCCCGCCGCAATCCGCGCGTCATTGGCAGCACAAAGTCTGCGAACGTCCGCGCGCTGGCTGATTCATTGGCGCGACCGCTCGCCAACGGTCGCCAAGTATCAATGGCGCGTCCCGCTGTCGAGAGTCTTATCTGAGCACGTCGCTTGCGTGGCAGCCGAGCCGCTGGAGGACGGTCTATGAAGTCCGCAACTTGGCACCCGTTATTGACCGCCTTCGTATTCCGGCACTACGTCCCGCACATCGTCGTTATCGAGCCTTTGGAGTCCGCACCATGCAATCAATGATCCGCACCACTGCCGCCGCTCAAGAACTTGCGAGCGAGCTATTCCAGAAATTCCGCGCGCACAGCCAAGAAGCCGAGCAAATCGCGTTAGAGCTGATTCAGTGCGGTCATGCCCGCCTGAAGCTGGAGATGGTCCTGGCCGGCGAGGAACCGACTATGCGCTTGCTGCTGGAACCGATCGCGGACGAAGGCGATGCGGTCGAGATTGCTGCGAGCCGACCCGAGGCGCCGAGTCCTGAAGGCGTGGCCTCGCGGATGTGGTTCTTCGGGCGCCTGTCGCACTGGAACGAGCGCCACTAACACAACAAATGATCGACACGGTACAATCAAATGATGAACACGAATTCTTCTTTTGCTCGCTTGCTTGCCACGGTACGACGGGATGTCGGCCTGTGGGTGGCGCGATGCACGCCCCGACGGGATGCCGGAGTGTTGCGGATCGCTGAAGCGAAAAGGCGAATGGAGCGCGAGCTAAGAGCGAAGGGGACGCCCCGCACGATGGCCCGCATCCTCGTTGCCGAGCAATTCCGCCGGCACGAACTCAAAGGACACTGAAAAATGAATCCCATGGATCGCATCAGCGAAGGTCTGAACGTCATCGAACGCAAGTTCCTTGACTCTCACGAACAACTGTCCGTCAAGCAGCGCGAGCTGCAAGACGAAATCCTGCAACTCAAGCAGCGCGGCGTGCTGCAACCGGGCAACCCCGGCGACAGCTTCGCCAGCAAGGGCGACAGCCTGGGCAACCAGGTCGTCAAGATGCTCGACGAGAACCGCGACCTGCTCGCCAAGACCCGGCAAGTCCGCTTCGAGGTCAAGGCAGCCGGCGATGTGGTGACCACCACGTCCGGGCGCAACATCGTTACGGGTGGCGTCGGCGCTCCGACCGGCCTGCCGTTCGGTGTGCAGAACGGTCTGACGATCAACCCGGCAAACGGCGTGTCCGCGGTCGAGTACTTCCGGTACTCGGGCATCGAGGGTGCAGCCGCAGTGCAAGCGGGTGAAGGCGCAGCAAAGCCCGCCGTCCGGCCGACGCACAGCGCGATCGTGCAGGCCGCGCTGACGGTCGCAGGCTGGACGAAGCTGTCCCGCCAAGCGATGAACGACAGCGCCGAGCTGCGCCAAGCCATCGACGTGACGCTCCGGCGCGAGGTTGGCAAGGCGCTCGACCTGGCGGTCATGACCGCGAACGCAACCCCGGCGTGGGCAGGTCTGAAGCCGCTGGCGACCGCTTACACCTCGCTGGTCTATACGACCCTGTGGGATGCGGCATCCGAGGCGGTGTCCACGATGATGCTCGCGGGCTTCGTCCCCGATATCGTGGTCGTGGCCCCGGCTGAATGGCTCGCGATCCAAGTCGCCACCAACGTGACGACCGGCGAGTACTTCAGCGGCAGCTACCTGGGACCGCTCCCCGAGAACCTGCGCGGTCTGCGTGTCGTGGTGAGTCCGAACATGGATGCAGGCAAGGTCATGGTTCTGGACTCGACGCAGGTCGAACTGAAGCTGGTCGAGGACTTCGCGGTTGAGGTCGCGTATGTGGATGATGACTTCATCAAGAACCAGGTAACGGTGCTTGGTGAGCTGCGCGTCATCCCTGTGTTCCGCTCGGTCGGCGCAGCGCGACTCATCACCCCGAAGGCGGCATAACTTCTGGAGCCCGGAGCAATCCGGGCGCAGTCCCCCGCCGATGGGCGCGTAAGCGAATGATCGGACGTGGATCAGTCGGACAGTGCCACGATCATGCAAAACCCCGACAGCCGGCAGCCCTTCCTAGGCGTGGCCGGCATTTTCACATCTGGAGCTCGACACCATGCGAACCGCAGCCGAACACCGCGAACTGATCCGAGAGATTGCCCGCAAGGAAGGTTTGATCATTGAGGCGGCAGGCGCTCATGCATGGCGCATCGTCGGCCCGAACGTGAATATCCTGACTGCCGACCTATCGACCGTAGAGCCGCGCGAGCTGCGACCGTTCCGGGCTGGCGTGTGGCAGTCCCGCCGCAATCACTTCAGTCGATAGGGTAGGCGGCGCAGAAGTCCCCGACTTCCCGATGCAGAACCGCGCGGTAAGGCTTTCAACCATAAACGTATCCTTTTTTCCGGAAAACGCGACATGAAGCTGACGATGCTGAAACCCCGCGTGGCGACGCTCAAGGCATCGCCTGTGCGCACGATCACGCCCGGCTCATGGCGTGGCGACAAGACCAGCACAGGGCGCGGTTATGGGTACAAGTGGCAGCAGGCTAGAGCGCGTTTCCTTCGAGCGCATCCGCTGTGCAGCTACTGCCAGCGCGACGGGCTTATCACCCTGGCAACAGTTGTCGACCACGTCGTGCCTCATCGTGGCGATGAGTCTCTGTTCTGGGATGAAAGCAACTGGGCCGCGCTGTGTGCGTCGTGCCATTCGAGCATCAAGCAAGCCGAGGAGGCGAAGGGGTAAGGGCCGCCAAAAAGTCGGCAGCCCTTCGATTCTCTAGACCACTTGGCATCGCACGCGCAGAAAAAACCCCCCGTTTTGAAAACAATCAAATTGAACCTTCCCGACACGCCCCGCCTATCACGCTAGGAAGCCCGCCATGACCGCCGAAGCCCTGCGACATACCGAGACACCTTGCTGGCCTGCTGCGCCTGCTGTGGGGCGTCCTATGCGGTCTGAGACTGAACCCGAGAGCTGCGAGCCTGAACTCGCGCTGTGGGTGGCGGCACTGGTCCTGCTGCTCGAGGATGCGACCGACTACCTGCGCCGCGGTGACGACAAGCGCGGCATTCGAGGCGCAGCCTATCGTGACGTGACGACGACCGGCGAGATGTTGCGGCACCTGTGCGCTCATGCCCGCGTTGATCCGCACCTGGCGGTCGAGTGGTGGCAGCGGTCGCTGAGGCAGGCGGCGTAGAGCACGACCGAAAAGTCGGTTTCGTCGGCGCATGGGCGAAATCTGTCACTGCGCGATGCTTGCGGGGCTTCTTTTTTGTAGTCTCGTTTGTAGAACGCCAGCCTACAAAAAGAAAAAGCCCTGACGAATCAGGGCCTTATGGTATGCGGTGGCGGACAGGGCGGGATTCGAACCCGCGTTGGGATATTATCCCAAACACGCTTTCCAGGCGTGCGACTTAAACCACTCATCCACCTGTCCGCGAAAGCCGGCGATTATAGCCACAAGGCTTGACCGGTGAAAGCGTTTTGTGCGCGCTAGGTCTGCTGCGGAGGCACAACGGGTTGTGCGCAGGACAGGAACTGGGTCATTTCGGTGGAGAGGGCTTCGAGTTCTGCGTCAAGTGCCAGCAGGCCGGGATCGTCGGCCGGCAGAGTGGCGGTCGGGTTTGCCTTGCAGACGGCCTCGAGCTGGCGAACAAGCCCCACGGCCGACCTGGCGCGCAGTTGGGAGAGACCGCCGCGCAGGGTGTGGAGTGTTCCGGCGAGCTGCGCCGTATTGCCGGCTTCGACCGCGGATCGCAGCTTGGCGCGCATGTCGGCGAGCCATGGGTGGAAGGTGTGCAGCACGTTGAACAGGGCCGGCGTGCTGTCGAACAGGTCGTGGCGCAGGGCCGCCGGGTCGAAATGTTCGGGCTGGCTGGCTGGGTCGAAGGCTGACTCGAGAGGGATCATTTGCAGGTCTTCGCTTCAGGCCTGGGGCGTCGGGCTGCCGGGAGCCTGGCCGACGGCAGCGCTGAGCGAGCCGACGGTGATGGGCTTGGTGATGACGTCGTCGAAACCGCAGGCCAGATAGTCCTGGCGTTCGTCGTCGAGGGCGTGGGCCGTGTACGCGATGACCCGAATCGAGTTCCACGCCGGGTTGCTGCGGATGCGCCGGCATGCCTCGTCGCCGCCCATGTCCGGCATGGAGATGTCGAGCAGCATGAGCGCGGGTTCGACCCGGGCGAGGCGTTCGAGCATCGGGATGGCGCTCGAGAAAGCTTCCACTGTCCACCCGAGGCGTTGCAGCAGCAGGCGCGCGACGGCGATGTTCACCGCGCTGTCGTCGATGATGAAGGCGAGCGTGTTCATGGTGACTGGGTTGCGTCGGTGGGCTTGATATGCCTTGGCAGCCGGACGGTGAAGCGCGAGCCGACGCCGATCCGGGATTGTGCGGTGATCTCGCCGCCCATCAGGGCGGCGAGGCGGCGCGACAGCGTCAGGCCAAGACCGGTACCGCCATGGGGGCGGTTGAGGAAGGATTGTGCCTGATAGAAGGGCGCGAACACGTGCTCGAGCTCATCGTCGGCGATGCCGATGCCGGTATCCGCGACATCAATGACGACGTCATTCACTTCCTGCGTCAGGCTGAGCGTGACCTGCCCTTCGCGGGTGAACTTCACCGCGTTCGACAGCAGGTTCTCGATGATCTGCCGGACCCGCACCGGATCGCCGTGGATGACGCAGGCGTGGGAGGGCAGCTCGGTCACCAGGGCGACGCCCTTGGCTTCGGCATTGACCTTGTGCAGCCTGGCGACCGCCTCGAGCAGCGGCCCGAGTTCGAACGCCTTGGGTGTGAGGGTGAGCCGGTTGGCTTCGACCTTGGCGAGGTCGAGCAGGTCGTTCAACACGGCGAGCAGATGCTGGCTGCTGTGGTGAATCGTTTCGGCACAGGCGCGCTGCTCGGGGTCCTGCAGTTCGAGACTGAGCAGTTCGGCAAAACCGATGATGCCGTTGAGCGGCGTGCGCAGCTCGTGCGACATGTTGGCGAGGAATTCGCTCTTGATGCGGTTGGCCTGCTCGGCGGTGAGGCGCGCCTCCTCGAGGCTCTGGATGGAGCCCTGCACGGCATCGGCCATGCGGTTGAACGAGCGCGCGAGCTCGCCCATCTCGTCGCCGCCGTCGGCCGCGAGGCGATGGTCGAGGTCGCCCTGCTGGAAGCGGTGGATGCCGTCGACCGTCGTGGTGATGCGCCGCGACAGCAGGCTGGCCATCCAGATCGCAATCAGGATCACGGCAATCACCATCAGCGCGGTCGACAGGGTGAGCCCGGTGGCGGTCTGCTTGAGAGTCTCGTCGATGCTGGCGACCAGGTTGTCGCGTTCGCGCTGGTTGAATGTGTCGGCGGCCTGGATCAGCTCGCTGATGCGGCGGCCGGATTCGGTGGCGGCGCGGTGGAATTCGTCGATGTTCGCGCCGATCGTGACGTAGCCGAAGCCGCGCGCACTGCGCCCGTACTGCCCGGTGTAGTAGGGGATGGTCGCCACCGTGGTGAGCTTGTTGAGCCCGCTGAAGTGGATCGCGAACGAGCCCGAGCCGCCGTGCTCGGTGACGTCGTGCCAGCCCTGGCACTGGGGCGAGAAGTTGAGGTAGCGGCAGTCGAGCCCGACCAGCCCGGACGCGGTGGATTCCGGATGCGGCGTGCGGCTGAGCCGTTGATCTTCGTAGGAGGGGACGCTTGCGGCGAAGGCCTGCCAGCTCAGCCCGCTGGCGCGCCAGCGCTCGTACAGCTCGGTGTCGAGCCAGGGCGGGGCCATCTCGCCGGTTTCGGGGTCGTAGCCGTGGATGAAGTAGTCGCGTGCATGCGAGATGTTGCGGCCGAGGTCGTCCCAGATGAAGGCATAGTTGCCCGAGGCCGGATCGGCGATCGGTGCATGACGTTCCGCCGTCGGGCGCAAGGTGTCGGTGAACGCCATCAAGTGCGTGTGGTCGAGCGCGAGCGTGACGTAGCCGATGATCTCGCCGTCGCGGACCACGGGCGCAGCCCACCGCACCAGACCCTGGAAGCGCTTGCCGACCGGGTTCTCCAGCCCGGCGTAGCCCGAGTCCTGCGGGCGAAAGTCGCGACCGAGCTCGCGTGCGCGGGCGGGGGTGTAGTCGCCAATCCAGTGCGTGCGCACCTGGGCGCCGATCACGCGCGAGACGTGGATCTCGCCCGGACGCAGGGCCTGCAGCGCGGGCCAGTAGTCTTCGGCGCTGACGAAGGTGTTCTCGCGCCGGGTGATGTCGCGCAAGCCGGGGTCGAGCAGATCGCGACCCGTCGCGCTCAGCACCTTGATGCGCTCCTGTCCGTCACGGTCGACGAAGCTCATCTCGAGGAACAGCGGCCGCAGCGCGAGGCGGGCGCGGGCGTCGGGCGCGCGGTAGTGGAAGTTGCCGGCGTTGTCGGGGTGGGGGGCGCGCACGAGCTCGAGGTTGCGCGGCGCCGGTTCCTGCTCGATCCAGCGCTCGCCGTCGCTGTCCGGCACGTAGGCGCCGTGATCCTCGAGCAGGCGTTGATGGGTGGCGAGGAAGTTCGCGTAGGCGGCCTCGCCGGGCACGAGCGTTGCCGCTTGCAGCAGGTCCTGGTCGCGATCATGGAGAAACGCCGCGATCTCGCGCGCGGTGCCGGTGGTGAGGGTCTCGATGGCATCGCGCGAGCGGTCGTCGAGGGCCTCGATCGCGTCGGTGATGGCCGTCTGCCCGGTGCGCAGTTGCGTATCGCGCATGACGTCCGACAGGGTGACGACACGCGCGCTCACGAGCTGCCCGAGGTCGTACGCCGCCTGCCACGCGAACACCGCGAGCAGGACCAGTGGCACCACCTTGATCGCGATGAAGATCGCGATGAGCTTCGCACGCAGGCTCAATCGGCGCAGGGCGGGGGGCGTGCGCATCGGTCGCCAGGGGCGCTCAGGCCGTGTTGCGTTGGCGCCGACGTTGTGCGATCAGGGCCTGGACATAACCGTGCAGTTCGTTGAAGGGGATCGGCTTGCGATACACCGTGACGTCTGCGGGCAGTCCGCCTGCGGCGGCGATCTCCTTG
>JAANMX010004035.1_pt1 | contig 12055 bp, 14 predicted proteins | sample 7279681 | NCBI WGS metagenome assembly JAANMX01 (sample SAMN14094542, study PRJNA606508) | bioreactor metagenome | isolation source: A lab-scale SPAN reactor treating ammonium-rich wastewater day 351 | place: Ireland: Galway | collected 2018-01-01
ACTCGTCAAGAAATAAGTTCCATCCGGTGCGTCGCACTGTCCACGAAATGACTCTAATCCGCAACCTCATCTGGACAGTGCGACGCACCATAAGTTCCATCCGGTGCGTCGCACTGTCCACGAAATGACTCTAGCCCGCAACCTCATCTGGACAGTGCGACGCACCAAAACGGGAAGTTATTCTTTGACAAGCCCTAAGCGCGCTGGGTGAGACGTAAAACGAGAGACGTGAGATCGGGCTGTGTGATCTCACGTCTCTCGTTTTATGAATCGTGGGTAACTGCCCACCCCCACCCAATCTCCCCCACAGTGGGGGAGGAGTCGCTTCACTTCCCTCCCTGGAATGGGGAGGGGTAGGGTGGGGTGACTGAACGGGTACAATCGTAGATATAATTGGTCATCCCTGGCTGGTCAGGGCCAGAAAAAGCTGTATGGCCTGTTCCAGCAGGGCTGCGATGGACTCCATCCAGTCAGTCTCATTGAGCAGGCCAGAGAGGTCGAAGAGGCTGAGATCGAAGTTCCAGTTGGTCACGGCGTAATTCCAGCCATAGAGACCGGCCAGAATGACCAGAGCGAAGAAGACCCGTTGCAGGTGGCGGTTGTAGCGGAAGAGTAGTGGCATAGGACCAAAATTCAGTGTTGAGTATTGACGTCTGTTATTGTCCCAGTATTGAGCAAATTTGCAAAATTCTGCAGGGATGCGTATACTGACATCTGCTTGGGTGAGTAGCTCAGCTGGTTAGAGCGCACGGTTCACATCCGTGAGGTCGAAGGTTCAAGTCCTTTCTCGCCCACCAAAGAAAGAGCGGAGAACAGAGCGTTCTCCGCTCTTTTCTATTGGGGGAACGGTTGCAATTCGTCGTTTGGCTTGTCCGTCTCTCACCCATGCGCGGCCACAAATGCCTTCACATCGGCCAGGGACGGCGCGGCGAGGATGCCCTTCGGGTTGGCGACGACGAGCGCGGCTACCCCATTGCCAAAACCCAGGGCTTCTTCTGCTGCCCATCCCTGGCGGATGGCATAGAGAAACCCCACATTAAAGGCATCCCCTGCGCCCACGGAAACATTCGTTTGTACCCGAAAAGCGGGTACGTGCAGCCGGTCTTCCCCGCACCAGAGGGATGAGCCATCCCTGCCCTGTTTGATCACCAGCGCCTTTGCGCCCGCAGCCAATACATCCTCGGCTGCGTCGGGCCAACTGTCACGCCCGGTCAGGGCAAGCAGTTCGTGGCTGTTGGCGAGCAGATAGTCCACGTCCGCCAGCAGCGGGCGCACCTCGTCCAGCGTGACCGGAGGGCCAATAGCCGGGCCGATGTCCAGCCCTGTGATACCCCCCTGGTTTTTGACGCGGGCCAGGGCCTGGGCAAAACCCCCCGCCCGCAGCCGGGCCAGAATGGAAAAGCTGCTGGCCAGCAGCACTTGTGTGGCATCCAGCAGGGGGCGGGGAATTGTCGCGTACTCTGCCTGGGAGGAAGCCCCCAGATGGTGATAGACGACCTGATTTTCTGCCCCGGTCAGAAGAATCGTAGAGGTGGAGGTGGCGTGGGTTGGGCTGCGGGCCAATCCGTCCAGATTCACCCCCCGCCCGGCCAGCCAGCCCACCAGCGCGTCCCCCAGCAGGTCATGGCCCACCGCGCCGGCCAGGGCTGTGGCCGCGCCCAGCCCGGCCAGCACATAGGCGGCGTTGCCCCCATTGCCCCCCATAGAAATCGTCAGCGGCGCGTCGGTGAAGAGCAGATTGCTGCTGCGGAAGCCGTCGCCGCCCAGCGCAGCCAGCGGGGTGGGGGTCTGCACCAGCAGATCGGCTGTGACTGTCCCGATTATCAGAAACATTCCACTCTCCTCAGCGAACGGTGGCAGCCAGTTGGGCCAGCCGGGCCAGAAGCGGTGGGTCGATCTCCACATGCAGGACGTGGCTGATGACCTGTGCCCAGCCGTGGATAAAGTAGGCCCAGCCATCTTCCACCCGCAGTTGTCTGGCTGACTGCTGGACGTTGGCCTGTTGCAAAAAGTCCAGTTCGCCCCGGTAGTTCAGTTCCCAGGCGATGCCATTCAGCGGGAAGGGTGACCGACCGGTGACAGGTGAGCCGGGGGTATCCTTGCCCATCCCTGTGGCGTTGACCACCAGACTGCCGGCGGGTAACCCGGTCAGAATCTCGTCATTGCGCGCCGGGTCGCTGTTTTGGATGTACTCAAAGTAGATGTCTGTCGGGAAGCGCTCTACCATCCGGGCCAGCCGCTCCAGCCGCCCCGGCGAACGGTTGACCACCACCACCCGCCGGGGACGATCCCCGGGCCGCTCTTTTTGCAGCAGATGCAGGCTCAGCGCGGCCGCCGAGCCGCCCGCGCCCAACAGCAATACCTCCCCACCCGTGCGGGCAAAGTAGCCCGCGCCCAGAATCCCATCCAGACTCAGCCCGCCCGCCACCGGGTCTGTGGCCCGGCCCACCAGTTGCCCGTTGTCTTTGGCAATGCTGGAAACTTCGCCAATGATGCGGGCGTAGGGGTCGAAATCGTCGAACAGGGCCTGGCAGGCTTCCAGCAGATCGATTTTGTGGGTGGTGACCAGCGCGCCCAGGGCCAGTGGCTCCCGGCGGATGTGCTGCACCACAGCCCGGTAGTTGGCCGGGTCGTCGTGGATGGGCAGGTCGATGCCCTGCCAGATCACTTCCGGACGGCCCAGGGCCTCCATCCAGACGGGGAACATCCGCCGGGAGGAGGAGTGGCCGGTGGTGACGCCGATGAAATAGAAGGTGGGTACGACAGGTGGGGGTAGGTGGAGATCAGTCAATCGGTGTACCTCCCAGTGCCCGCACCAGCCCCCGCCGGTATTCGTCGTAGGCGTCATCAAAACGCTGGGCCGAAGCCCCGCTGCCGATGAAGTAGCTGCTGGTCAGCACCTGGGGCGGCTTGCCCTGGGCGGTCAGCTTTTCGGCCACCGCACACTTGAGCAGATTCACAACAGTGGCCCCGCCAACTGTGGAGCCGGGTCCGACCGGGTCTGCCAGACCGGGAATAGTGACCAGCGCATCCCCGGCGGGCACGCAGTTGTCCAGCACCACATCGGCCAGGTCCATCAGCTTTTTCCCCGATGAGTGTTTGGCCGGGGAGACGGCGCAATGATCCGCGGAGACCAGCACAATCAGCGGCAAGTCCCGCTTCTTCACTTCCAGGGCCATATCCACCACCACTTCGTTGACACCGCTGTTGGAAAAGATGACAAAGCTGTCCGGCGGGTTCAGGACAAAGTTGCGCAGAATCATCCCGGCCAACCCCTCGATGTGTTCGATGAACATTGCCTGGCGTTGGCCGTTGTTCCCCACCACCTGATTGTGGAAGGTGAGGGATAGCTCCACCAGGGAATGGAAGCCGGGAAAGCTGCCGTGGCGGGGAAATATCTCTTCGATGAGGATGCGGGAATGGCCTGTGCCAAAGAGGTGGACCAGCCCGCCGCCGCCAATCGAGGCTGCGCAAATTTCGGCTGCCCTGTCAATGGCATTCAATTGGGTGTCGCGGATGCGCCGGATGATCTGCTCTACCGCGTCTATGTAGCTTCGCATAGCATTCATCGAAATATCCCTTCTGGACAGTGCGGGATGGGCGCAGTATCTTTGATGTGCGAAGGAGGGTGTAGGCCAGAGCACGCAGTGGAGTTAGTGTTCGCCCCGGGCTTGGGCCATCACAAGCGAGGTGTAGTAGCCTTCGGGGTTTTGCAGAAGCGTTTCGTGAGTTCCCAGTTCGACGATACGCCCCTGCTTCAGGACGACAATCTGGTCAGCTCGGCGAATGGTAGAGAGACGGTGGGCAATGACGATAGCTGTGCGGTTCGCCATCAACCGGGCAAAGGCTTCCTGAATCAGCGCTTCTGTCTCCGTGTCTACAGCGGAGGTGGCTTCATCCAGCACCAATATCCGGGGATCGGCCAGGATGGCCCGAGCAATGGAGAGCAACTGGCGCTGGCCGATGCTGAACTGCGCGCCCCGTTCGCTGGCAGTGGTATCATAGCCGTCGCTAAGTTTCATAATAAAGTCGTGGCAGTTGGCCAGCTTGGCCGCGGCGATAACCTCTTCGTCGGTGGCGTCGGGCCGGCCATAGCGGATGTTGTGGGCGATGGTGTCGGTGAAGATAAACGGCTCTTGCAGGACCACACCGATCTGATCCCGCAGAGAGCGTTGGGTGACGCTGCGAATGTCGTAGCCGTCTACGGTAATACGTCCGCCGATTACATCATAGAAACGGCAGAGGAGCGAGGCAATTGTCGTCTTGCCGCTGCCTGTCTGCCCTACCAGGGCCACCATCTGCCCCGGTTCAATCGTCAGGTCGATGTCGCGCAGTACCCGTTTGCTTTTGTCGTAGCCAAAATCCACCTTTTCAAAGACCACCCGCCCCTGAATCCGGGGCAGTTCCTCAGCGTCTGCCTGATCCTTTACCGTCTGCTGGGCATCCAGCAACTGAAAGACTTTGCCTGCCGAAGCCAGTGTCGCCTGCATCACCACATAAAGATTGGTCAGGGTGCTGATGGGTCCCCACAGATTGTTGATGTAGGCGGTAAAAGCGACCAGCGTGCCGACGGTCAACGCGCTGCCGCCCAGCCCCAGTTGATTGGCCGCTACGTAGAGGACAATCACCAGCGCCGCGCTGCGGGTGATCTCGACCAATGGCGAGAACCAGGCCTGCAGGCTGATCACTTTCATCCACTCGTTGACAACCCGCTGGTTGGCCTGGTGAAACTGGCCCAGATTTGTGTCTTCCCGTACAAAAGCCTGAATCACCCGCATCCCTGCGATATTTTCGGCCAGGAAGATGTTGAAACGGGTCATATTCTCCCGCACCCGATCCCAGCCGTTATAGAGCCGGGGGCGCATATACAGCCCAATTACAGTCAGAATAGGCAGCATAAAGAGGGCAATGAGAGTCAGCACGGGATTGATAGCAAACATCAGGGCCAACACAATCACCCCGGACATTACATCATTGACCACATTTGCCAGTTGATTGGTCAAGAAATCGTTGAGGGTGTTGGCGTCACTGATGAAACGGGTCATCGTCTTGCCCACCGGCTCCCGTTCGTGAAAGGTAAAGGAGAGGTTGACTACGTGGTGAAAGAGTTGATGGCGCAGGTCCACCAGAATGCTCAGGCTGATGCGATGGATAAGCAATGAACGGGCCAGAACGCCCAGCCAGGTCAGGCTGTGGGCTACTGCGGCCAATGCCAGCAGAGGCAGAAAGCCCTCGCGCTTGCCCACGGCGATATGTTCATCAATGAGAATGCGGTCAATAAAGGGGTAGAACTGGGAGATGGTGACACAGATGGCGTAGATGACGAGGGTGAGCGTCATCCGTGCCCGGTAGGGGCGCAGATAGCGAAAGAGGCGGCGCAGGGTCGCACCCATAGGCGGCGCAGCGTCAATATCGCGCATAACGATTGGTTTGACCAGAAAGCGGAGCATCCCGTTAGTCCCTGTAACTGTGGGTGGTAGGTGGCAATGGCTACGGTATCTCGCAATCCCAGCATCGGTTTGAAACCGGCGCCTGTTACAGAAAAGCCGTTGAAACGGATTGGGTTTTCGTGCGTTTCAACGCACTTCCCACAGCCGCCGCCGAATTGATTCGGCGGGTCTATCGCGGCGCAAAGACGGAATGCCGCCTGCAACCTTCCGCCCCTACCCAAACGCGTTCCGAAACTCCGAAACCGCCTTCGGCCCACTGCGTTCCAGGCCGGCGTAAAACTGGGCCTGGTCCTGGATGCGGTAGTCGAGCCGCTCCACGTGAAAGGGGGCCATCCGTTCCCGGTTGCGCCGTCGCTCCAGCACCTGCAAAAAGTATTGGACCGCGTTTTCCACGCTGTGGGAATCGGACCAGTCGGATTTGTAGATGGGCGTGCCCGCCTGGTTGAAAATCCAGGTCATATTGGGCATAGAGCCGTAGGCCCGGTGGCAGGCCCCGTCCAGGCTATCGACCAGAATCGGGCGGCTCACCCCCAGCACATCCCGCAGTGCCCCGGCGTGGCGGAGCTTCTGGGCCATTGACGTGTGGTGGGGGTAGTTTTCGCCGGGATGGGCTTCGTTGGTGTAGAGAAAAAGCGAACCGACGCCCGCCTCCGCATAGCGCTCGGCCATAGCATTTATAGATGGCGACGCCATCCCGCAGTAGGGTCAGGTGAAGCTGCCGAACTCCACAACAGTATAACTGGTGGCCGACCAGACCGCGGAGAGGCTCGTCTCTGCGCCGTCCAGTGTCCACAGGGGAAAGTCGGGCGCTTTGCTGCCCAAAGGCGGGCTTTGGTCAAAACGCATCCACGGCTCGAATTTCGCCGGTACGAACTCGTCGTAGTTGTAGCGGGTGAGCAGGTCGGGGTCCATTGAGGGAGGCTCCTTTGCCAAACTTTCGAGCAAAAACAGATGACTAACGCCGGTTGAGTAGGCGGGGGCAGTTTCCCGCCGTATCGAAACCAAGTGGGTAGACAAAGTATCGGCTTATCACCCGTTCGCTCTGGTTTCGATACGCCTCGAAGACTCGGCTACTCAACCAGCGCTCTCTGGTCCGATCCGTCTTACCTGCGCAATACCCAATACACGCCTACGCCGTCTCCGCCACCCCGTAGCTCTCCGCCACAGCCAAACTCACCCCATCCAGCAACTGCACGCCGTTTTCGGTGCCGGCCAGAATACCGTCGGCGGTGGGGGTTAGTACCAGCGCGGGCGCGCTGCCCGCTACCGGCTGCCAGGACAGACCGTCGGCAGAACGCCACAGTCTTTCCTCGTCGCTCAAGAGCCAACCGCCGTCCAGCGCGGCCAGAGAGTTGATCCGCTCCGGCGCGTCCGCCACCAGCGCGAAGGTCAGCCCGCTGTCTGCCGAGCGCCAGAGGCCCTGCTCTTCGGTGCCCGCCAGCACCAGCCCGTCCCTGTGAAAGGACGGGGAAATGGCGATGCTCTGGTAGGCGGCGTCCGGCGAGTCGGAGCGCTTCCAACCCCGTCCGCCGCTGGGCGAACGGTAGATGCCCTCCTCCGTTCCCGCAAAGACGTGCTCCCGCCCCGGCCAGCGGGACCCGGGGTCGAGGGGCGCCCAGGCCAGACTGAGGATAGTGTAGTTGCGCAGGCCGTAGTTGCAGGGCGTCCAGCGGTGGCCCCGGTCCGTGGAGCGCAGGATACCGCCGCCTTCTGTCCCGGCCAGCAGAACCGCGGTGCGGAAGACGTCCGGGTGGGGGGCCAGGCAGAGCGCGGCTTCGGTGACGCCGCCGGTCCAGGATGCCTGCCACTCTGCGCCGCCCCGGTAGAGATAGGCCACGCCGTGGGGTCCACCGCCCACCAGCAGCCGGTCGCTGATGGCCGAGCAGACGGTCAGCCGTTCCATCGGCTGGGCGGTGGGGATCAGCCCGCCGCTTTCCAGGGCAAAAAGTCCATAGGGTCCCGCAGCCCAGCGCTGCTCCCCGTGGGCGGAAATCGAAAGAATAATCGTCATTGTTTACGGCTCCAAAGCCTGTTGGGGTTTTTTGTGGTAGACAATTGTGTCGGTGCTGAGGGCCATCAGCGCGGTGCTGACCGCGGTGCGCAGAACGATCTCCACCACACCGGCCACGTCCAGCACGCCGCATTCCATCGCATTGCCCACTCTCTCTTCCAGCACGTCGTAGACCGCGCCCGGCCCCGCTTCCTGCACCCGGCTGATGATGACACCGGGGGCGGGGACGTGGGCGTTGACAAGAATCTGGCGCAGGGGCGCGGCCAGGGCGTCGTGGATGAGCTGCACGCCGTAGCGGGCGTCGCCGTCGAATTTGACTTCCTTAAGCGCGGCCCGGGCGTGGAGCAGGGCCGCGCCACCGCCGGGCACAACGCCGGTCAGTTGGGCGGTGGAGAGCACTTTGAAGGCCCGCTCCGCATTCTCGGAGAGAACTTCCCGCTCCAGCTTGCCAATCGCGCCCACCTTCAGCGTGCCCATTCCGCCGCTGAGCGAGGCCAGACGGCCCATCAGCAGGGGGCGGCCCTCGTCGTTCTGGGGCATAGAGGCCAGCCGTTGGCGGATAATCTCCACCTCCGGTTGGGCGTCGATCAGCCGCTGGCGTTCGGGGAGCAGACGGAATTGGCCGTTGTCCACCTCGACCCGCAACGCCTTGCCCAGATGTTCCGGGACAGCCCTGCGCGGGGAAGGGGTGAAGCCCTGGCCCAGCACTGTGGCGCCGGTAAGCAGCCCCATATCTTCCAGGGCGTAGCGCCGTTCCTCGCCCACGGGTTTGATTTTGGCAGCCAGCACGCTGAGTTTCTTCTTTTCCGCCTTCTCGTTGGTCACGATGACGTGCAGGGCCGCATCTTTGAAGTTATTGGCAACGATCACCAGTGATTTGGCTCCGCTGGCCAGGGCCGCCTCCATCAGGGGAATCACATCCTCGGCCTCGGCCAGATTGGAAGCAACCAGCGCTACCGCGCAGTCGGTCTGTACGGCCTGCTTGCGGGCGGCGTCGGTGTAGAGCAGATAGCTGGCGATCTCAGCGCCAAAGTTGGCCCCCGCGTGGTACTCCCGTTCCAGATAGGGCGCCACATATTTCTGCACATTGACTTTGGCCTCTGCGCCCAGCAGATGGCTCATTTCGCCCAGCATCCCGGCCAGGGAGCGGTTGCGCACGACCGTATAGGCCACTTCGGAGAGTTCATCCTCCGAGACGACGGGCATAGCGTTTTCGGCCAGGTTGGCGCAGACGGCTTCCAGCGCCGCTTTGATTCCCTGCTCCAAATCCCGGAAGTTGATGCCACCGGCGATCATCCGCAGAGCGTCCATATAAATGGCCCGGGCCAGGACGGCGCAGGTCGCGCCGCCGTCGCCCACCCGTTCGGCTGTGTGCCAGACGAGACTGCGCATGAGCATCGCGCCCACATCGACGCGGGGATCGCCAAAGCTGAGGATGCGGCGCACGACAGTGCCCGAATCGTCGAGCAGTTCGGGTCCCCGGGTGTCCCGCTGGCTGGCGATGTGACCGGAGATGGGTCCCAATGTGGGCGCGAGTAAATCTGCGATGAGGTTAATGCCCATCGTCAGATGCTCGTGTGTTTCTACCGGCCCCGCTACCGCGGCCCGGTTTCGGGTAGTTTGTGCCAATGGACTGTCTTTCTAGCTGGAGGAATGAAAAGAGAAATCTGTAAATGTGTTAGTTGTTCGGCTCAATGAGTGGTGCGTAGTGCGTGAACAAATATCACGGCCCAACGAGTGATGCGTGATGCGTGAACAACAATCACTACCAGTTCACGCACAACGCACCACGACATCTTATGCGTAAGCTGTTTGGCCCAACGAGTGATGCGTGATGCGTGAACAACAATCACTACCAGTTCACGCACTACGCACTACGCAACACCTCACGCCCACAGATGCGCGTATTTCAGGCCGGTTCCGGTGTTGAAAAGCACAACGCTCTCGTCCTTTTTGATCCAGCCGCTCTTGAGCAGGCGAATCTGGGCGGCCAGACAGGCGGCCCCTTCTGGCGCGGGGAAGATGCCCGTGCGCATGCCCATTGTGCGGGCGTGGGTGAGCATCTCCTCGTCGGGGACGGCGATGGCTGTGCCCCCGCTACGGCGGATGGCGTTGAGAATCAGAAAATCCCCCACCGCGGCGGGGACGCGCAGCCCGTCGGCCACGGTTTTGGCCCCTTTCCATAGCTCCGCGTGTTCGGTCTCTTCCTCAAAGGCGCGCACCATCGGCGCACAGCCCGTGCTTTGCACGCTGACCATCCGGGGGCGTTTGGCGTCGATCAGCCCCATCTGCTCCATTTCGGCGAAGGCTTTCCACATCCCAATCAGCCCGGTGCCGCCGCCGGTGGGATAGATAATCACATCGGGCAAACGCCAGCCCATCTGCTCGGCCACCTCATAGCCCATCGTCTTTTTGCCTTCCAGCCGATAGGGTTCTTTGAGGGTGCTCACATCAAACCAGCCGTGCTTCTGCACCCCCTCTTTCACCTTCACACCGCAGTCGGTGATCAGCCCGTCCACCAGCGTCACCTGCGCGCCCAGCAGCTTGCACTCCACCCGAAAGGTCATCGGCACGTCTGAGGGCATAAAGACGTAGGCGGGCAGACCGGCCGCGGCGGCATAGGCGGCCATTGCGCCGGCCGCGTTGCCCGCGCTGGGGATGGCAAGCTCTTTGACGCCCAGTTCGTAGGCCCGGCTCACGGCCATCACCAGCCCCCGGGCTTTGAAACTGCCTGTGGGGTTGAGGGATTCATCTTTAATATATGTGTTGGCGCAGCCGATCTCCGCGCCCAAAGAAGGGGCGTGGAGGAGCGGCGTCCAGCCCTCGCCCAGCTTCAGACAGGCGTCGTCCCGGCGCACGGGCAAGACTTCCTCGTAGCGCCAGAGGGAGGGTTCCCGCTCGGCCAGACTCGCTTTTGTCAGGGTTTGGGCGGCCTTGGCCAGATCGTACCGGGCTAAAAGGGGACGGCTGCACGCGGGGCAGAGATTCATCAGCCGGTCAGCGTCGTAGGATTCACCGCATTTGCCGCATTCCAAATGGGTAAGCGTTGAACGGGTCATAAGGTTTGTCTGTCCAGGTGTTGGGTCAGAAAAAGGGGTGCTGTCAGATCGATGACATAGAGGTCTCGACAAACAGGCAGTACAATTTTACTCTGGCAAGCCGCCTTTGCAAAATCATGAGGAGGGTAAGGGGCGCACCCGTTAGGCGCTGCGCAAACTCGCCCAGGGTTCTTGCTCGTGTACTTCCACCAACTGATAGCCCTCCGCACCCACACACGGGCCGAGGATAGCGATCAGTTTGGCGGTCTCGCTGCCGGTGTTGAAGGAGGCGTGGACCACATCCCCGGCGATAAAGACGCCGTCGCCTGCCGAGAGGGTCGTGGATTCCTGGCTCACCCACTGCTCCACCGCGCCGGAGACGACGTAAATCACCTCTTCCTGACCGGGGTGCAGATGAAAGTTGTGGCCGAAGCCCGGTTCCAGGGTCACTTCGATGACGACCAAATCCTTGGCCCCGGTGGTGGATGGCCGACTCAGCCAGCCCATTACCCCCCAGTCCAGTTGGTCCCGTTCCATTGCCGCGCTGGTGATAAATTTTCCGTCCATTGGGGTTCTCCGAGTTGCGAATTGCGAGTTGCGAATGCGCCGTCTGCGGTCTGCGGTCAGTCGTCTACTCTGTAGATCGTCGGCGCGGGGGTGACGTGGCTCCACACAATAAAGGCCAGGGTCGAAAGCAGCAGCAGTTGGAAGCCCAGTTTGTAGCCCGCAAAGAGCCAGGGCTGAAACATCCCTACCACCCCCAGGACGATTCCGCCGATGATCACCCGTTCGATGCGGGCGAAAGACCCGGCGTCGATGCGGTCGCTGAAGCGCTGGGAGACCCGGCGGATCAGATAGATGAATAGGCCGAGAATAATCACAAAGCCGGTCATAAAAGTGGCTGCTTGGGCCATTGAGAAACTCCAATCGTCTCGTTCAGTAGTGATAGCGACAGGCAAGGATGCGAATCTTCTCATCCGTCACCTGATAAACCAACCGATGCTCATCGTCAATCCGTTTGGACCAGCATCCAGCCAACTCATACCGGAGCGGTTCGGGCTTGCCAATACCGCCAAAAGGATCGCTCTGCGTCTCCTGAATCAGCCGAATCAACCGCAATGCGATCTTTCGGTCTTGCCGAACCCACCACGCCAAATCCTCGAAAGCGTCTGGATCAAATTCCAAGTTGCGCACGAGCTTCCTCCAGTGCAATGCCTCCGGTTCGCTCTTTGGCTGCCAGCAGACGCCTTTTCATAGCCGGGCTTTTCAGCAGATAGGCGGTTTCCAACTCCGACTCGATTTCACGCCATACGTCAATAGGCACAATCACCCCTACGGTTTGGCCTGTATCGTCTGACACATATTGAATTTCGGTCGTCATTTGCTCCTCCGTTTTGTATCCAGCGCCAGCGCAAGCTGACAGCTTGCGTTACAGGTGCAACTCTGTAAAGGCCCGGGCTTGCCCCTCAATCGCCGGTTCTACGGCTAGCCGCTCGATGCTGGCTTTGTAACACGGGCTGTTAGCCCGTGCTGCGGCGCAAGCTAACAGCTTGCGT
>JAANMX010004040.1_pt1 | contig 12048 bp, 10 predicted proteins | sample 7279681 | NCBI WGS metagenome assembly JAANMX01 (sample SAMN14094542, study PRJNA606508) | bioreactor metagenome | isolation source: A lab-scale SPAN reactor treating ammonium-rich wastewater day 351 | place: Ireland: Galway | collected 2018-01-01
GAGTGGCTGAAGGTGCTGCGCAAGGCGAATTGCGCGGTCGTCCTTGCGACGCAGTCGATCTCCGACGCGGAGCGCTCGGGCATCATCGATGTCCTCAAAGAATCTTGCCCGACGAAGATTTGCCTGCCGAACGGCGCGGCGCGCGAGACAGGGACGCGCGAGTTCTACGAGCGCATCGGTTTCAACGAGCGGCAGATCGAGATCGTCGCGACCGCGATCCCGAAGCGGGAATACTACGTCGTCTCGCCCGTCGGCCGGCGCCTGTTCGACATGGCCCTCGGGGCGATAACGCTCGCTTTCGTCGGCGCGACCGGAAAGGACGATCTCGCGAAGATCGCTGAACTTCGTCAGGCGCACGGACCCGACTGGCCGTCGCGCTGGCTCGAAGAAAGAGGAGTGGCCAATGCCGACACCCTTTTGTCTGCGTAACCGCACGCTTGCCGCCACGTTGTGCTGTGTCATCGCGGCGACGCCCGCGGCAGCCGGTGGCGGCGGCCCGATTGGCGGCGGCGCGACGGAATGGACGCAGATCCTCAACAATACCGAGTTGATCGCGCTGGTGGGCAAATCGACAGAGCAGATCAACAACCAGATCACTCAGATCACGCAGCTTGCCCAACAGATTCAGAACCAGATCCGCATCTATGAAAACATGCTGCAGAACACCGCGCAGCTTCCGCAGCATATCTGGGGTCAGGTTGAAAAAGACCTGAACCAGTTGCGCAACATCGTCGGGCAGGGGCAGGGCATCGCCTTTTCGATGGGGAATGCCGATGATTTCCTGAAACAGCGATTCAAGAGCTACGCCGACTTCAAAACCAATCTGCCAACGGGTTCGACGTTCTCGTCGACCTGGCAGAACTGGTCGACGACGAATCGCGATACCATCGGCGCGAGTTTGAAAGCTGCGGGCCTGACCTCGGATCAGTTCACGTCGGAGGAGACGACGATGAGCCAGCTTCGCGGTCTGTCGCAAAGCGCGGACGGCCAGATGAAGGCGCTGCAGGTCGGGCATCAGATCGCCGCGCAGCAGGTCGCCCAGATGCAGAAACTGCGCGGCCTGTTCTCGCAACAGGTGACGATGATGGGAACCTGGTTTCAGTTGCAGCAGGCGAAGGACGATCTCGCACAGGCGCGGCGCGACCAGTTCTTCACATCGACCGCGCCGTCGACGTCCGGCGGCCAAAGGATGGAGCCGCGCTGGTGAGACCGCTCCATATTGCCGTCATCGTCGCAATTATCGTGCTCGCCGGCGGCGGAGTGTGGTTTGGGCTCGCCCCGTCTCAGAACCAGAAGCCGTCGGGATTCTTCGAAACCAAGCAGGACTACGACACAACCGGCGGACAGCAAATGCGTCCACGCTGGAAAGAGTAGGGCGCGAACATGCCGACGACGACCCGCCTTTTGTCGATGATCGCCGCGGTGCTGCTGGTCGCGTCGCCTGCGCTCGGGCAAGACGGCGGCCTGCTGACCAATCTCGAGAATGAGGTGGTTACGGCCGCGAAGGGGTGGGAGACAACGATCCTGCAGGCGGCGCGTTCCTTATTTTGGATCCTTGCCGGCATCGAGATCGGCGTGGCTGCAATTTGGCTGGGACTGCAGGCGGCGTCGCTGGACACATGGTTCGGCGAGCTCGTGCGCCGCATCCTGTTCATCGGGATATTCGCCTTCATGCTCGAGCAGGGTCCGGCCTTCGCCAAAGCCGTGGTGGACAGCCTGTTCCAGATCGGCGCGGGCGGCGGCGGGGCGTCGCCGGCGAACGTGTTCAACGCCGGCTTGAAGGTCGCCTCCGCACTCTCCGCGAAAGCGCAGTTCGGATTGTTTCAGGACAATGCGCTGGCGATCGCGGCGGTGTTCGCGATGATCGTCGTCGTTGTCTCCTTCGCCCTGGTGGCGGCTATCTTCGTCGCCGTGATGGTGGAGATGTATGTCGGGCTGCTCGCCGGCATGATCATGCTCGGCCTCGGCGGCTCGTCCTTCACCAAGGACTTCGCCGTCCGATACCTGATCTATGCGTTCTCCGTCGGCATGAAGCTGATGGCGCTGGTGATGATCGCGCGCATTGGATCGGAGGTTCTGGTGAACCTCGCGAATGCGCCGTCGACTGGCGACCAGTTCTTGTCGACCCTCGCGATCGCCGGCATCTCGGTCGTCGTGTTCATGATCGCCATGTATGTGCCTTCCATCATCCAGGGCGTGGTGCAGGGCGCTTCGGTCTCGAGCGGCATGGAGGCGCTAAGGGCCGGCAGCCAGACGGCGGCGTTCGTGGCAGGCGCCGGCTCGATGGCGGCGGGCGCGGCCTCACTCGGCGCAGGCGCGGCGCGCATGGGCGCGTCGAGCTACGCCGGCGCGCGCAGTGGTGGCGCATCCTTTGGAGCGGCAGCGCTCAGGGGCATGAGCGACGCGATTGGGGCCGCCGGCGGCGCATTGTCATCGGCAGCGCGCGACAAGGCGATCGGCGTTCCGGGGACATGGGGCGCGTCGACGCTCGGGCTTGCTAACGCAAAACTCGATGAGCGGAGAAACAGGGCGCAATCGGGACAGCGCAACAACAATGCCGACGAACGCCAATAGGGGCGGCGAGGGTGGGGGATGGCGAGGCAGACGATACCGGAGAATCCGTATCTCGCGGCGCGACAGGAGTGGTCCGAGCGTTACGGTTCCTATGTGAAGGCCGCGGCGGCGTGGCGCATCGTCGGCATCACCAGCATGGTGCTCGCGGTCGTCACGACGAGCTACGCGCTCTATCAGAGCACCCAGGTCAAGCTCGTTCCTTACATTATTGAAGTCGACAAGCTCGGCAGCGCCGTCACAGCAGGTTTTCCGCAACAGATCGAGTATGCCGATCCGCGCGTGGTGCGGGCGACGTTGGCGGGCTTCGTCAGCAATTTCAGGTCCGTCTCGCCGGATACTGCGGTTCAGAAGCAATATATCGACCGGACCTACGCGATGTTGCGCACCGCCGATCCGGCGACCGAGAAGGTCAACGCCTGGTTTCGCGGCAACTCCCCCTTCGTAAAAGCGCGTACGGCGACCGTTTCGGTCGAGGTCAGCAACGTCGTCGCGCTGTCGAACCAGAGCTATCAGATCGACTGGGCCGAGATCGAACGCGACCGTCGCGGCAGGGAGCTCTCGACGCGGCGTTTTCGCGGCGTGGCGACCGTGCTGCTCACGCCGCCGCAGGACGAGCAAACCATCCGCCTCAATCCTATCGGTCTTTACCTGCGCGACTTCGACTGGACGGCGCAGTTGTGAGCAGGCCGTGGAGTAAAGAGTCATGACATCAAGCCGATCCAGACTGACGATCCTCACCATCGCCTTTGCCGCGGCGTTTACGACGCTCCTGGTCGACTACGCCGACGCGCAGCGTCTGAACCGGAATGAGGCGAAGGGCACGCATCTGTCCGGACGCTGGCGCGGCGCACCGGGTCTTGTGACGCACGGGCCGGACGGCAAGGTCATCTTCCTGTACGGGCAGATCCAGCCCTCGATCGTGTGTTCGCCGTTGCAGGTCTGCGACATTGAGCTTCAGGCTGGCGAGGTCGTGCGCGATGTGCTTGTCGGTGACACGGTGAGGTGGAAGGTCGAGCCGGCGACGTCGGGCGCGCCAGGCGGGCAGGCCATCCATCTGATCGTCAAGCCGTCCGAACCCGGCCTCGTGACCTCGATGGTCGTCACGACCTCGCGGCGCACCTATCACCTGCAGCTCAAATCGCACGCGACCCAATACATGGCGCGTGTTGGGTTCGAGTATCCCGAGAATGTCGGGGCGCGGATGGCGGATATCAACGCGCGCCTCGAGGCCAGCACCATTCCCGGCGCCAACGTCCCCGCCGAGCAGCTCAACTTCGCCTATCACGTCAGCGGCAATGCAAGCTGGCGGCCGACGCGCGTCTATTCGGACGGGCAGAAGACCTACATCCAGTTCCCGCAATCGCTCGCCGGCGTGGATGCGCCTGTGTTGTTCGCCATTTCTGGCGGCGAGAACCGCATCGTCAATTATCGGATGAAGGGGTCGATGATGATCGTCGACTATCACATTGACCATGCGGTGCTCGTGTCGGGTGTCGGATGGTGGGGCCAAGAAAAGATCACGATCCGGCGGGGAGGGTGATGATGATTACGCGTCGTATCGCCGCCGTGGGCCTTCTTGCGATGTTGCTCGGAGCGTGCAGCACGATCGGCCGGCCGGGCCTTGTCGCAAGCGCGTCGCGCGTCGAGCTGTCGCCCGCGGCCGCGAGCGCCATCGCCGGCGATATGGTCAGCCGGCTCGCCGAGCATGTTGGGCCGGCCAGCGGCACGATCATCCTGAAGTCGGACGGCTCGCCCTTCGGCCAGGCGCTCGAAGCGGCGTTGCGCGGCTGGGGCTATGCGGTCGCAACCGACCAGCGAACCGACCAGAAGGCGATCGCGCTCGCTTATGTGATCGACAATCTCGACGGCGCGATCCTCGCGCGATTGTCGACAGAGCAACTCGATCTCGGCCGCGCCTATGCGGTGACGGCCTCCGGAGCGAAGCCGACGAGTCCCATCTCGGTAATGCAGCGCGGTTAGGGGAGGGCGGTGATGGCACAGTCGCTTGATCTGAATGCCGGCGGGGCCGCGCCAAGAATTCGTCGTCTCAACCGCGTCCCGGTCATCGCCGCGATCGTATTTGTCGTGCTGTTCTTTGGCGTGATTCTGTACGGGCTTACGACGCGCGGATTGCATTTCCGCGGCGACCGCGGCTACGACGGTCCGGCATCCGGTCCCGCGTCGACCTATGCCGACCAGATGACGCGCAACATGCCCGGTGGCATCATCGAGGATCCGACGCCGGCGCCGGTGTTTCAACCCGCGCCTCCGCCAGCGCCTGAGCGACCGGCGGCAAACCCGTTCACGCCCGCGCCGCAGCCGATGCGCGAGCCGTCGGGCGTCGAATCCGAGGAGGTTTGGCGCGCGCGCATCGAGCGCGAGCAGCGTGAGCAGCTTCTCCGCGAGCAACACCGCCAGCGCATGGCGCGCCTTCAAGCAAACGACTCCGCCTACGACTCGCCGATGGGTGTTAACCTTGCGAAGCTGCAGACCGCCGCACCCGCCGGGGCCCAACAACAGCAGCAACGGCCAGGCGCAGCGAGCCCTCTTGGCAACGGGGGCGCGGCCGATCTCTATGCGGCCGCGCTCCGTGCCGGCCTAACTGGCCAGCAGATCGACCCGAACGGACAGACGTCGAAGGAGAGCTTTTTCAACAGCGACCTCACCAAGCTCGGCTACCTGCCCAACTCTGTGGTGCCGCAGCGCTCGCCGTTCGAGCTCAAGCGCGGCTCGGTGATTCCGGCGACCCTCATTACCGGCATCAATTCCGACCTTCCCGGACGCATCACGGCGCAGGTTTCTCAGAACGTGTACGATAGCGCGACCGGCCATCGGCTCCTCATCCCACAGGGAACGCGGCTGCTCGGACGCTATGACAGCAAGGTCTCCTTCGGTCAGTCGCGTGTGCTCGTCGTGTGGACCGACATCATCCTGCCGAATGGCTCGACCTTGCAGATCGGCGGCATGGCGGGGACGGATGCGCAGGGCTATGGCGGCTTCAGCGACAAAGTCGACCGCAAACTGCTTCAGACCTTCGGCTCGGCGATCCTGATCGCCTTGATTGGCGCCGGCACCGAGATGGCGATACCGCGCGATCGCAATTCGTTCGGAATGGAGAATAGCGCCGAGTATGCGGCACGCCGGACATTCGCGGAAACTTTCGGCCGCATGGCCGAGCGCACAATCTCGCGCAACATGGACGTGCAGCCGACGCTCGAAATCCGTCCTGGATACAAGTTCAATGTTCTCGTCGATCAGGACATGGTGTTTCCAAGCGAGTATCGCGGCTAAGACCAAACTCCCTGAAGAGATATTGCCGGTCGGCCTGTTTCACTCCTTAACCGCCTATCAGGCAAACTGATTCTTGGGGACGTCTAGGACGTGATCCGCAAGTCCATTGGTCGATCGACTATGGCACAACTATTAGACGAGTGACCATCGGTGGAGCATCATTCGTTTGCCCGTGAATCGCGTTGTCGCTCTACGCTTCGCGGTTGCTGGTTGCTCATTTTCGTGGACACACTCGAGTGTGTTGTCGCCCAAAAGGTCACGTGTCCCACGGCAACAGACCGGAATTTTCACTTTATCGTGAGCTTAGGCGCCCAGTCTTTGGAGCCAAATCGGTTCAAATGGAATGCATCATTGTCATTATGATTGACGTTCCGCTAAGCGTTTTGCCGGACTCAAGGGCTAACTCAGATCGACCGGAATTAACTCCACTCGGAGGTGCTAGTGGCGCCTCCACCGCTGGCTTCTCCGGGTCGCGAACTTATGCCATGATATATCAATGATGGTGATCTTTTGGTTCCGCAGGCTGCTCCACGTTCTTGCGATCGTGGGTCTTGTTGTCGGACCGTTCACGGCGCCAGTGAACGCAGCCGTGATGACGGCTGCAACTGTCTCAGCAATGACGGACGATATGACGTGTTGCCCGGATGACAAGCCTTCGGTACCTGATTGCCAGACTGCATGCCCGTTGATGGCGGTATGCAAGACCATGTGTTTCCCGCCATTATCGCTCTTGCCGAGTTCGACGGTTACCTTTTGGGCGAGGAGTAGCGTCTTTCTCACCGGCAACGACGCTGCTGGCAATGCAATCCCCATAGAGCCGCCGGCTCGACCTCCGAGAACCTAGGACATCGCGGCACCTTGGTGCCGGTTCGTGCCGCCCTAGTAACGCTGGGGCGGTCGAGAGCGCGTGGCCCAGCGCCGCGCACCGTTGCGGCGCGGGACGCCGATGAACCTAGGACTGAAGGCTATGACGATCTTTCGCATCAAGCCCGCCGCAACGGCGGCGCTCGCGGCTGCCCTTTCCATGGCGGCCTTCTCGGCGGCATTCGCCGATATCAAGGACTACGAGTTCCAACTCGTTCAGCCCGACGTCAAGCAAGGCGATGGAGCCATCGTCGCCGTGCGGCTCGTTGACAGGCGATCCGGCAAGATGGTTCCGGATGCGGTCATCTTCGCGACCCGCATCGACATGGCGCCCGACGGCATGCCGACCATGACGGCACCGATCGCGGCGCTGCCCTCGACGGAGCCGGGCGTCTACCGCTTCAAGACGAACCTGACGATGGAAGGCGGATGGCAACTATCCCTCGCGGCCAAGATCCAGGGCGAGACCGGCACGCTCGAAAGCAGGCTGGTCCTGAAAGCCGTGCCATGAAACGGATCGCCCTGACGGGCCTCGCCTTCGTCGCTGTCATGGCGGCGGGGGTCGGAGGCTATTGGGCCGGGCTGCGTGGTAATGCAGCGCCGCTGGGCCTCACCGGACTATTCGGCACCGCGTCACCCTCAAAAGCGGCGCAGCCGGCGCCGAGCGGTCCGGTCATCTACTATCGCGATCCCGACGGCCGCCCCATTTATTCGGCGGTGCCGCGCCGAACAGATGACGGTCGGGAATTTCGTGCAGTCCACGCCAGCCAGGATGTGACCTTCGAAGACAGGCCGCCGGCGACCGCCGAGACGACGCGTGCTGCCGGGCAGCGGCGACTGCTCTACTACCGCAACCCCATGGGACTGCCGGACACTTCGCCCACCCCGAAAAAGGACTCGATGGGGATGGATTACATTCCGGTCTATGAGGGCGAGGACAGCGACGGCTCGGTCGTGAAGATCTCGCTAGGCAGGCTGCAACAAACCGGCGTGCGATCCGAGCCGGTCGAGCGCCGTGTTGTCAGCCGGCCGGTACGCGTACCGGGCACCGTGCAGCTCGACGAACGACGCATCGCCGTGGTGGCGACCCGCAGCGACGCCTTCGTCGACGAGGTGGCGAATGTCACGACGGGAGACCGGGTGACGAAGGGTCAGGCGCTCGTCCGGCTCTATTCACCGGATATTGCTGCCGCAGGCGCTCAGTTCCTTACGGATATCAACAGCGTTGGCCGCACCAGCGTTGTCGGGGGTGCCCGCCAACGCCTCGACAATCTCGGCGTTCCACCAGAGGCGGTTGCCGAGATCGAGCGAACTCGCAAGGTACCGTTGTCGATGACGTGGCGAGCGCCGCGCGACGGCGTCGTGCTTGAGCGCAATGTCGTCGACGGCATGAAGATCGTTGCGGGCGAGGTGCTCTTCCGCCTTGCCGACGTCTCGACCATCTGGGTGCTGGCGGATGTACCGGAGTTCGAGCTCGGAGCCGTTCGAATTGGTGCGACCGTGGCGATCCGGATCCGAAGTCTGCCGGGACGTAGTTTCGAAGGCCGGGTATCGCTGATCTATCCGCAGGTCGGCGAGGCGACACGGGCCACGCGGGTCCGAATAGAGATCGCGAACTCCGACGGTGCTCTGCTGCCCAACATGTACGCCGAGGTGGAGATCAGCTCCGGCGATGCTGTTCCTGTCGTTGCCGTGCCCGACAGCGCGGTGATCGATACCGGCACGCGGCAGGTCTTGATCCTTGACCGGGGGGAAGGTCGGTTCGAGCCGCGGGACGTGAAGATCGGGCTGCGTGGCGGAGGCTTCACCGAGATTCGCGAAGGGGTTGCTGAAAGCGACCGGGTCGTCGTCGCGGCGAACTTCCTGATCGACGCTGAGAGCAATCTGAAAGCAGCGTTGCGCAGTTTGACACCTCCGCAGGCGCAGCCATGATCGCTCGCCTCATAGGATGGTCCGCCCGCAACCTGGTCCTCGTCTTCATCGGCACGGTCTTCGCCATCGCCGCCGGCCTGTATGCGCTGCGCACGCTGCCACTCGACGCCATTCCCGACCTCTCCGACGTGCAGGTGATCGTCTACACCGACTATCCCGGCCAGGCGCCGCAGGTAGTCGAGGACCAGGTTACCTATCCGCTCACCACCTCGATGCTGACGGTGCCGAGATCGAAAGTCGTGCGCGGCTTCTCTTTCTTCGGTGTCTCCTTCGTCTATGTGATCTTCGAGGACGGTACGGACCCCTATTGGGCACGCAGCCGCGTGCTCGAATACCTCAACGCAGCATCGCGGCGGTTGCCGGTGGGCGTGACGCCCAGCCTTGGGCCGGACGCGACCGGCGTCGGGTGGGTTTATCAATACGCCGTCGTGGCGAAGGAGATGACGCTCGCCGAGCTGCGCTCGCTGCAGGATTGGGTGATCCGATATGCGGCGTCCAAGGCGCGGGGAGTCGCCGAGGTTGCCAGCGTCGGTGGCTTCGTGAAGCAATATTCGATCGTCGTCGATCCGAACCGGCTGCGTGCTCTGGGCATTCCGCTCGAACGAGTTCGCGAGGCCGTCAGGACGAGCAATGCCGACGTCGGAGGGCGTACCGTCGAACTCTCGGAGTTCGAGTTCATGGTGCGCGGACGTGGCTATATCAGAAGCGTCGCCGATATCGAAAACGTGGTGTTGAAGACCGACCGCGGCGTGCCGCTGCGGGTGAAGGATGTTGCACGGGTCGAGATCAGCCCCGATGAACGGCGCGGCATCGCTGAGCTTAACGGCGAAGGCGAGGTGGCCAGCGGCATCGTCCTGCAACGTTTCGGCGCCAATGCCCTCGCTGTGATCGACAACGTCAAGGTCCAGCTTGCCGAGATCGCGCCAAGTCTGCCGAAGGCGGTCGAGATCGTGCCGGTCTACGACCGCTCGGAACTGATCGGGCGTGCGATCGAGACTTTGAAAGTCACGCTAATCGAGGAGAGCCTGATCGTCGCGCTTGTCTGCGTTGTGTTCCTGCTGCATCTGCGCAGCGCGCTCGTCGCCATCCTCATGCTGCCGGTCGGCATCTTGATCGCCTTCGCGGGCATGAAGGCGATCGGTCTCGGCTCGAATATCATGAGCCTCGGCGGCATCGCCATTGCGGTGGGGGCAATGATCGACGCCGCCATCGTCATGATCGAGAACGCCCACAAGCATTTGGAGCGGGCGCCTCCGGACAAGCCGCGTATTGAGATCCTGATCGCCGCGGCAAGCGAGGTCGGGCCTTCGTTGTTCTTCAGCCTGCTCGTCATCACCGTCTCCTTTCTGCCGATCTTCACGCTCGAAGCAGAGGAAGGACGGCTCTTCGGCCCGCTCGCCTTCACCAAGACGTTCGCCATGGCGGCGGCCTCCTTGCTGTCGGTGACGTTGGTGCCGGCGCTGATGGTCGTCTTCGTGCGTGGCCGAATCATTCCGGAGCATCGCAACCCCATCAGCCGCCTCCTGATTTGGGTCTATCGCCCCATCATTCGAGGCGTCCTGATGGCAAAGACCATCACCATTCTGCTCGCACTTGCGGCCCTAGCCATCACCGTCTGGCCGGCGCGACAACTCGGCTCCGAGTTCATGCCGAACCTGGACGAGGGGACGCTCATGTACATGCCGACGACGCTTCCCGGCTTGTCGGTGACCAAGGCGGCCGAGCTCCTGCAGGTCCAGGACCGGATCATCAAGTCCTTCCCGGAGGTGGCATCGGTCTATGGCAAGGGCGGCCGGGCACTGACCGCCACCGACCCGGCGCCGATCGAGATGTTCGAGACCATCATCAATCTGAAACCGAAAGGCGAATGGCGCCCAGGCGTCACCATCGACAGTCTGAAGGCTGAGATGGACCGGGCGCTGCAGTTTCCCGGCGTCTCGAACGCCTGGACCATGCCGATCCGCGCCCGCATCGACATGCTCTCGACCGGCATCCGAACGCCGGTGGGCGTCAAGGTGTTCGGCACCGACCTCGCTCAGATGGAGCAGACCGCCCGCGAGATCGAGCGGGTGCTGAGATCCGTGCCTGGTACTTCAAGCGCCTATGCCGAGCGGGTCATCGGGGGCTACTACCTGGATATCGTGCCTGACCGCGAGGCGCTCGGCCGCTACGGCCTCGCCGTCGGCGACGTGCAGGACGTGATCGCAGCCGCCCTTGGGGCCCAGACGGTGACGACCACGGTCGAGGGTCGCGAGCGCTACGCAGTGACGATCCGCTATCCTCGCGACCTCAGGAGCGATCCGCAGTCGATTGCACGCGACGTGCAGGTGCCGCTGCCGGGGGGCGGAACCGTGCCGCTCGGAGAAGTAGCCCAGGTCGAACTCACGCGCGGCGCGACCTCGATTCGCACCGAGAACGGACAGCTCGCGGTCTATGTCTTCGTCGACATCGCGGGCCGGGATCTCGGCGGCTACGTCGCCGAGGCGCAGCGAGCAGTCGCTACCGCGATGAAGCTGCCGCCAGGCACCTATGTCTCCTGGAGCGGGCAATTCGAATATCTCGAGCGGGCCGAGGCGCGGCTGAAGGTCGTTGTGCCGGTGACGCTGCTGATCGTCTTCCTGCTGCTCTATCTCAATTTCCGGGCGTTGGCGGAAACGCTGATCGTCATGCTGTCTCTGCCCTTCGCGCTCGTCGGCGGCATCTGGCTGATGTGGTGGCTTGGCTTCAACATGTCGGTCGCCGTCGCGGTCGGGTTTATTGCGCTCGCTGGTGTCGCTGCCCAGACGGGGGTCGTCATGATAATCTATCTAGAACACGCGACGTCCGCGTTGAAAGCCGGGTGCGCAGCCGAACGGCGGTCGTTTACTCATACAGATCTCTACGAGGCAATCATGGTCGGAGCCGTGGAGCGCGTGCGACCGAAGATGATGACCGTCATCGCTATAATAGCGGGACTCGTTCCGATCCTATGGAGCACCGGGACCGGTTCAGAGGTGATGCAGCGCATCGCCGTTCCAATGATCGGCGGAATGGCGTCCTCGACAGTGCTGACGCTGGTCGTGATCCCGGTAGTCTACGGGTTAGTGAAGGGTTGGCAGTTGCGGGATTAGCGATCGACGACAAAGCAATCGGAGATGAACGGGCTTACATCGTGTAGCGGTTTGGATAGGTCGACTTCGAGAAGCGGAGTGAGTTTGTGATCACGTGGTATCGACCATTGTCTACGACTTGTCGCCAAATGCCGTACCGCAATGAAAACTTGATTTCGGTTAAAGACGCTCAACCCACTATTCTTTGATGCTTAAAGAGAGACGTTTTGGCAGGCTGGAGCTGCCCCACGATGACGAAGGCCCGCGAACAGGACGGACAGAACCCATTCCGCCCCAA
>JAANMX010004043.1_pt1 | contig 12044 bp, 14 predicted proteins | sample 7279681 | NCBI WGS metagenome assembly JAANMX01 (sample SAMN14094542, study PRJNA606508) | bioreactor metagenome | isolation source: A lab-scale SPAN reactor treating ammonium-rich wastewater day 351 | place: Ireland: Galway | collected 2018-01-01
TCATACTGATATACTTATCCTACAAAATAATTTATGGTACTCTTTCCCTTATTCTCTTAGTATATCAGATATTTATCCGGCTTTGTGCAACAAAGCCCATTTATATTGTAGTGTATAAATTAATAAGTTCTATATATGAACAAAGAATGTCCATTTGACCCAGTCTGAGAGCGTTGGAACGAGAAGGAAGAACAGGGTGGCACCGACAAACCATGTCTCCGTATGTCTTGAACGGGGATCTTTTGTCCGTGTTGTTCGAATACACCCGTGGATAGGGAATATATCACACTGACAAACAGAGTTTGTCAGTGCCACCCAGAAATAGGCTTACAGAGAATAAAAATTTCCAGAGAGACGCCTCCGGCGAGGCATCTCTTTATGGTATTCTAAAGATGTGGGTAAGGATACGCTCCGTGAGGGGGATTCTGGGGGTGGCAACACACTTGAAATTCCTATACATCAAGGTATGAGCAGGGTGGATCAAGGCGTTGGTTTTTACGCCGAATCCACCGATACTATTTCCAGAAAAGGCGGATTCGCTATCGCTTAATCCGCCACCACAAACTATGTTAGTTTACTACCAACCTATGAGACTTTGTTTTCCTTGTTTAGCAATTTGCTTCTCATCCTCCCAGACAGCCAAACCTCTGCCGTCAGTGAGCGATAACTGAAAGATATATGCAACCTGGCGAATATTGTTTTGGCTATCACGCTTCTCAATGATTTTACCGGAAAGCGTGTAATCAGGCAGCGGCTGCGGTTCTTTTTTATCTGCATAAAACTCCTTTTCCTGCTGAATATCCTTAGCCAAAGGATCTTCAGCGATACCGCCTATTCCCATCGTTGTAGTGGTTAAAACCTTTCCGCTCTGATTGAGGGCAACCCGAATCTTTTTTATCAGCATATCGGTATCAATCTGCTGGGTGGTATTGTTTACAATCCTGCTAATTGCAAGAACAGCAGGCTGCACGGGTGTCTTGTCTAAAGATCCCGAAACCAGAAGCGACTTAACCATATCTTCGGCAGCGTAAGAGAAATCCTGAATATTTATTTCAGAAGTAACCAAAGTACGCGGGCCAGTAGGTTCAACATACCTTGTATGTGTTGCACATCCGCCAATAACTATCAACGATAGTAACGGTATAAGATAAAAGCGGGAAGTCTTTTTCATCATGAATGATTCATCCTTTCTCTTGTGTATCATCTTACATTCTCAATAAATTTTACACGAAAATCCTTAGCCGTTGTTGTAGGAGCCACTGCGGTAATTGTCAAGGTCTCACGCCCCTCAATATGCCGGGGTATCCACACAGAAGCAGGTGCGTTGATGAGCATTCCATTCATATCAAACCATTCAAAATGATAGCTGAATTCCTGCAGGGAATTCTTTTGGTTAAGCAGCTCAATTTGCACCTGTAAAAATCCGCCACTGGTAGTATTTTCGTTCAGGCCAACGATGCTAACCTTTCTATTTAACGTAGCATCAGTAATAACCCGTTTATCAGCGATCATCTGGCGTGTTCCAACCGGGGTTTCCCTTCCTACGGTATTAACCGTGGTACATGATGAGGATACCATAGCCGTACTCATCAAGAGACCTGTCAGCAACCATATCGTTTTTTGCATATTCAATTCCTTACTTTGATTGTTATGTCCTTACTAAAATATTTTCTCTTTATGCTAACTTTTATTTACCTTATCTGTCTGTTCACTTTTCTGTGTTGACTGCTCAGGCCGGGAAGATTCTACCAGAGGAATACTTTTGGACGCTGGAATCTCGAAAGGCACATCTCTCTTTGTATTGTCCTTTAATAAAGTAAATTGCTTTACCAGCAATGGACTGTTTCGGTTTACCGATTTAACCCAAACGACATTGACAACCCCTTCGTCTAGTATTACCGGTACTTTTTGTCCACAATCCGGAGCTGATAATTCGATTTTTCGATTAGCTGGGGTAGGGAAACGGCACACCTGGAATTCCTTGGGCAAGGTAGTCCACGTCCTTAAATCCGCCTGATTCATGACTACCTGGGTAATTGCTCCGGCAATCAATACTGCCAACCCGGCTTCAGGGTTATTTCTTCCCCCATTCGTCATGCCTGCATATGCCCCATAGGCAGCACCCGCCTTTAGTGCAGATGCAATAAGTGTCTTTGTAATGATAAGGGGAAGCACATTTTTAAATTCATGGGTAACGACCGCATCCATGTTTGATAACAACAGGGTCGACTCGGTCATCTCTTCAGAGGAAACGTAAAGACCTGACAGATAGCTATTCCGGTACTTCAGTTTCGGAAAGGCGGCGCCCACATAAGGCACCTGAGGGGTAACGATAAAAAGCGGGAGATCAATGCGGATTTGCTCGCGTTCTGGCGCCAGACCGGTCTCAAAAAAGACATACGTAGTTGCTGGAATCGGATGCCCTTCTATTACCTGCTGCAGGGTTTCCAAATCCTGATGAATAAACTTACTCTCATTCACCATACCAAGTACCCGCTCGAACGACTTACGCGATCTCTCTAAATCTGAAAATCCTGCTGCCTGATTCATGAAAAACAGGGCATCCAGATAAACGGTCAATGGATTCACATAGTCCGCATACGCTTTGAACTGTTCAAGGCTGGCATAATTGTTCTCGAATTGATTCCTGAATCTCCCATCATTATGAACGTCTTCCAAATCGACATACAGGTTTTTTCTCTTCCCTTCTTCCTGTGCTTTTTCAATACGCGCCGCATTTACCTGAACAGCCTCATCCTGGCGCTCGTATGCACGGTTAAATTCTACCCTGGCTTTTTCATAATCTCCCAATTCCAAATAGTTCAACGCCTTGTAGGTATTCATCATGATCTTATCATAGGCAAAACCCTCGTAAGGTAACGTTGTCAAATTAGTAACAGATGCCAAAGTCTCATGGGAAACTTTAACCTTTGCCTTTTCTTCGAACCGGTTGATCATCTCTTCGGCCATATCAAAGGCATGATTACTTTCCTCTAATTGTCCGGCAGCCCGCAATACGGCTCCTTGTTCCAGTCGCCATATTACGGCGTCTTTCGTATCCTTACGTTTTTCTGCTTCAGCAGAAACCTGTGCGGCAGCAGACTGAATATTGCCTGATTCCCAACTTTGGTTTATGTTTTTGGTTTGCTTATTATAACTTGCGCACCCGGCGCCAAACCATCCGACCAGGAATGTAACAAAAATAGCCCCCAGTAATCTTTTCATTTTTCTGTTACCTGTTTGCACCACATCATTCTCCTATTTTACCAGATATACATGGCGACATACGTTTACAACTGTCTGTCATTCCGGGCTTGACCCGGAATCCGGTATTTTTCCGGATTCCCGCTTCCGCGGGAATGACATACTTGTCCCTGTGAAAACGGAGATTCGTATCTGATGAATGACGCTGTATATAGATACCCATGTGATGAGACTCCCTACTGCGCCTTTCTCAGAAGAGTATCTTTGTTAATTCCAAAATCTTCCAGAATCTCCGCTGTTGACGTCTTAGGTAGAATGCTAATGATTTTTACCTTACCAATGAGCACTTCTTCTCTGCCCAGAGATTCTTTCGTGTCAGGATCAACTAATTCTTCACCTACGGCAAAAACATTCCAGACCTGCCCTACCGCAACGTCAGTGCCATCGCCACGATTGATGGTAACCTGCTTGTCTCTCTTACTCAGCACCCTGGGCGGAAAAATTACATCGGCTACACGATTAGCGATTTTTCCCGCCATTTCTCGGGCGATTGTCACCAACAGATCCTCGCCCACCATACCCTCCCTTGTCGAATACGTCCGATTTTCTGAAATGTCTTTATTACTCATCTGGAAATTCGTAGACTCCAGTAATTTCCCCGTAGTTGAGTCGTATATTTTACCTGCACAAGAAAGTCTGACAACACGTTTTGTAGCGCTTCTGCCAGTGCTTTTAAAAGTGGCGGTCTCCGTGTAATCCTGAAAATCATCAACGGTTGTGACAAGGAGATATTTCGCTCCGGCTAATTTGGACTGCAATGCGGCAGATTTGTCATTTGAGTCAACATTCCCGGAATTGGCAAACTCCTGCTCCTTTAAAATTTCACTTAAATCACTCCTCCCTACTACCTGGAATTTTCTTGTCGCATGAATAGAGTCGGTCAGTTGACCGTCCAGTGATTGTAATACACGGTCCATTTCAATCCTCTTGCCTGCCCGTTCTACACCTTGCACAAGAGCGGGAGTAGGTTTGACGGCAGAGACACCTAATGTCTCCTTTTGCGCCCAGGTAAGCGCCGGGGCAAAAAAAGCTAACGTACAAATGGTGAAAAAGATTTTACCAATTAATAAGAGTTTCATAGGTATACCGTTTATTTTTTAACGAGATAGATTAAAAATTGAATTACCCTTCTTAGGATCTATATTGAAATCCCCTTTGACATGTATATTGAACCCGCTTTGTCTCAGCATCTGTGCGCCCCCTTTTATCAATTCGACTGTGGCATCTGTCAGTTTCTCTCCATTTTTCAAATCCTGGAGAAATGCAGTATTATCTTTCCATCGCGCATATCCGGTCTCATGCATCTGCAAGGCTACCTTTAGTTTCTGCCCTTCAATGATATTGATTGTCCGCTCCCAATCCTTAAACCCTTCACGGGAAAGGCGAATTTTACTGAGTCCCTGAGGCACCTTAAAAACGCCGGGGGCAGAACCAATAACCGTTCCATTCAGTTCAACAGTAACATCCAGCGCTTGTACTTCCAATGCGTCCTTTTCAATTATCACGGTACCGTTTTCTGTCAATCGAACATCAGGAATGCTTATTGGCAACTGGGCTAAATCCTGCATCCCGCAAGCAATCGTAATTTCAACAAGGTTACGTCCCGGAGGAGGTTGGGCAAGGTGTTTTTTGTCTAAACCTTCTGCAACCTTAACTGCCGCATCATCCAATAGTCCATTGATCATATCGCTGTCCTCGCTGCGGCTGCTTTCTGTAGAACGCAAAGATTTACTCACCCTGACAGTATCTGCAACCAAAGTCCCACCATATACACTATCGAGAATCTTATAACTTATTCGTACATGAGTAATGAGATTCATGGTTTCCACCCCGTAGCCTTTAAATGCTTTCTTTTCCGTGCCAAGGGAAGCCAGGGAAACCACAACGATATAATCTGCACCTATCATCTGCGTTAATCGCAAAACAGAAGTTTCTTTACTGAGGAGTTTGTCCAGTCCTGCACCCGATACCCTCTCCTCCAAACCTTTTTGATCTTTAGTTAATGAGGCTTTCAGAAGCTGCACGGCATTGATAAAATCCTTTAACTCTTCATCAGAACCCTTCGGTTCTTGTGCAGGATAATTATTCAGGCTATTGATCACGACTTCCCGGCTGAGTACACTGAATCCTTTCTCCGTTATACGACTGGTAATGAAATCCTCCAGCACAGGTACTTTATCATGAAAGGCGCTGCCAGCCCGATTTTCCACAAAAATAGCAGCCTTGCGCATAGACTGTTCGCCTGATTCAGCAATTGAAAGGGTATTTATAAAAAGAAAAGGAGAAAGAATCGACAGGTATACGCATATGCACTGTATGAATGAGGTATACATTCTCATACGAACCTTAGGCAGGACTGATTCTGATGAAAGGAAAAATGCTCTAAAAACTAAATTCGACATCAAATTATTTCATTCACTATTGCCCCATACTTTCATTAAAGGCGCAATTATCTGATAGCGAAGGTGGGAATCTCAAACGAATAACAATTCTCACAATAAAGAAAAATATATAAATTTTTGTGAAAACTATAACAAAAATAAATTACCTGTCAATAGAATTTTTTTTAAAACCCAAACACAATATCATTCAGATAAGGGTCTTTGCAATTTTGTTTGACAGCAATGATCACCGTGATGGCAACCTGCGCACACTATGAATACACTAACAACACTAATAAAAGTCATTATAATACCAATCTTCTTCAACATTTCTTATCTCCTTTTAATGTGTTAAAATGGAATTACTTTCTTCTATAATAATTTTCAATCAAACTTCAATCATAAGCCCATCAAATGCAAATTCAACACCTGATGGAAGTTTACGATTAGCCTCTTCATGTTCGATATCGTGGCACATATGGGTAAAGTATGCCTTGTGTGGCCTTAATTTCTCAACGATAGACAATGCCTGCTCAATACTAAAGTGTTTTGCATGAGGAATATAGCGCAATGCCCCTAATACGAGCACATCCAGCCCTCTGAGCTTTTCCAGTGATTCGGCAGGGATATCATTGACATCAGTAATGTAAGCAAATTTCTCAAACCGGTAACCTGTCACCTGTCCATCGCCATGAATAGCCTCTATAGGCGCAACAGAAAGGTTGCCTATTTTTACACTACCATGTATAACATTCAGGGAAAATCTCGGCTTAAAACCACCACTATCCCGTTCTCCATTGAATACGTAGGAGAAGACATTTCGTATGGTATCAAGAGTACTGGCCGTGCCATAAATAGGCATATCCATACGTTGCACTATATTGAATCGCCGGATATCGTCCAAACCAAATATATGGTCAGCATGAGCATGAGTGATGAGCACTGCATCGAGCTTTGTAACATTGTTTTTAATGCACTGAAGTCTTAATTCCGGCGGAGCATCGATGAGGATATTGGAGCTATTACTATGAACAAGCACAGAGGTGCGCATCCGCTTATTCTTTGGATTATCAGAGGTACAAACCTTGCAGTTGCAGGCAATCATGGGAATGCCATGAGAGGTACCGGTACCGAGAAACGTCACCTTCATGAAATTTTTAGTTAATTCTTAATCTGAAATTTTAGAACTACCTCTTTTTTCTGCTGCAATAAGGTAAAATTATGATATTATTATATGGGTAAACCTACAATCATTTCAAGGATTCTTTCTGTAAGTACGATTTCCCGAATTATTCTGTAGACCCTGATGCAGAGGTTGGCCTCATAATTATTAGCCCATTTACAGAAAGAGCGAAGATTTATTTTTAACTTAAAGGAAATACGATAACGTGGAGAAATGAGATGGATCAGAAGGATGTGAAAGGATATACGCCATACCAGAGAAAGGTAATCAGGAATTTTTATGAGAATAAAGATCTTCGGCTTATACAAAAGTTAGGTGAACTCGTCTCAAATTTATATTTAGAATCCAATGAGAAAAAGAGAGAATCCGGATGGAAAAATATCAGGAAAATACTTATCGATTTAAAAGTAAACCCGCACGAGGTGGAGTACCTGACCAAAGATAGAAATCTTGCAATAATATCAAAAAAATTAGCGGAAATGTTTTGAATCTCTTATGATTAAAATACCTGAAGAAAAACAATCTGTTCCCGACGGTATGATACTTATCCCCGAAGGGCCATTTCTCATGGGAAGTACAAAGAAGGATATCGATACATTATTAGACCTTGATCATACTATCGAGATTGACCGGTTATATAACGAATTTCCTCAAAGAGAAGTTTACTTAAGCGCTTATCTTATAGACAAGTATCCGGTCACGAATGCCCAATACAAGAAATTTATCAAATCCGGGGGTTATACGCAAAAATTATTCTGGTCAGATGCCGGATGGCAGTTTATCTCACAGACAAATCCTTTGGATAGTGGTGATCTTGACACTATTCTGCAGGGCGGGCAGCAAGATTGTCCCGTTGTAAATATTTCGTGGTATGAGGCTGAGGCTTTTGCGAAATGGGCGGGGAAAAGGATGCCTACTGAAGCAGAATGGGAAAAGGCCGCCCGTGGAATGGATGGCAGGATCTATCCATGGGGTAATGTCTTCGATAAAACAAAATTGAATTGCGCTGAGTTAAAGATTGAAAAACCGACTCCGGTTACTCAATTCCCGCAAGGACAAAGTGTCTGCGGATGTTTTGACATGGCAGGAAATGTGTGGGAATGGACGGCTGATTGGTATGATAGTCATTATTATGAGCATGCTCCTCATAAAGATCCACAAGGGCCGGTTATAGCAGAGGAAAATCCCTACTTCGGAAGACCCGAAGAGGTTGGCATCTCTATTTATGAATTAAAACCTTCAGCAACCAGTGGGTTTCTGAACGCATGTAAGGTATTGCGGGGAGGCTCGTGGAATGGGTCTGGTGTAGTTCATATCCGATGTGCGAATCGGGATTATGATGAACCTACTTACAAAAACGATACGATCGGCTTCCGATGTGCTAAATCTCTGGCATAACAGGATGCCTCTCCTCTAAATTGTGAAGAAAGAACGACTGAAGTAATCTTACAATCTTCTGTATCCAATATCAAAGCGGTACCAGGATGTTGTTGTAATCCCCCTTGATCCCCCTTAAAAAAGGGGAAAAAGGAAGTCTTTCTTTAGAAAAGGGGGGCTAAGGGGGATTATGGACAAACATGGCTCTTTTTCCAAAGGGATACCTCCTTTTTATGGAAACGGATTCTTAGCTTGATGCCTATGGGAATGAACCCACCCCTAACCCCTCCCAGGAGGGGAATAAAAGCTAGTTCTCGACCCGGTCGGGAAAAGTCCCCTCTCGGGAGGGGATTTAGGGGTGGGTAAAAGGCTGTTGGGTTTTGTCTTTTAAAACCCAATCTAATTAATGGATAGGAATTTTCTTCTGTAGGGCGACCCTTCGGGATTGTGCTATCTCCGATCGCCTATTCAGATGGGGAGGCAAGGCTTTACAGGCTGTCCGGGAATTCAATTGCTACCTGCAACATATGCTATATGTTGCTCTTATTGCAATAGTTAATCAATATTATAGTATAGCTTGATCCGTAAAAACAATTCTCGGCCAGCCTGTTTAGCCTTGCCCTACAACAGCACTAAGGAGGATAGATTTCCGGTATGATTTATTTAAAAAGAGCTTATGATGCCCCTTCGAAAGATGACGGCTACCGGGTGTTGGTAGACCGGATATGGCCTCGCGGTGTTAGTAAGGAAAAAGCACACATTCATTCCTGGCTCAAGGAGATTGCACCAAGCAGCGAGCTTCGGAAATGGTTTGGTCACGACCCCGAGAAATGGGAAGAATTCAGGAATCGTTATTATCGGGAACTGGAAAATCGATCTGAGTTGGTGGAGCAACTTGTGAGGAAGGCCGGCGAAGGCGCATTGACTCTCGTATTTGCTGCTAAAAATAAGAGCTTTAATAACGCAGTCGCCCTCAAGGAATACCTGGAGAAAAGGCGAAGTAAGGAATAAGGAAGGACAAAATGCAATATTTTGTCCATCCCGTCAAAATAAAAACTTCTATAGGATTAAGATAGAATATGAAAATTGTATCACTTTCAGACCTGCCAGAGGAAGGTGTATCCCATAACCCTGAAATAAAGAAAAAGGTGTTGCTGAAGAAGGATGAAATACCTAATGTAACGGGTTTTTCTCAGGCGCGCATCACACCTGGCCAAATAGCTGGTTCCCATACCCACGATGACAGGTATGAAATCTTCTTTTTCGAAGAGGGTAAGGGAATTGTCCGAATCGATGATAAGGAATACCCGGTTGAAAAGGGTGTTTGTATTGCGGTCGAACCCGGAGAGATCCATAGTATTATTAACACGGCATCCTCCGATCTTGTTCTTATTTACTTCGGGGTAAAGATTGAAAGAAAACCCGTAGTAAAAGACTACCTGGCCGGAAGATTCGGAATATTCAGGAAGGTCGGCAATGTGCTGACATCAAAAGAGTTCAAAAGAGCCAGGCATAAGGCAGAAATATACGCACATAACCCGGAGAAAACGAAAAAACTCCTTGATAAAGCAGTCAAAAAAACAAAACGTAAGAAGCAGGGACCTGTTAGCCAGGCATGGCAATACCTTTCAGCGCTAATCCGGATGGTACGGGCTTACATTCGCGGCGATTATAAGGAAATCCCGTGGGAATCGATCGTTTTATCGATAGCTGCCATTATCTATTTTGTTTCTCCCGTTGACGTTATGCCGGATTTTATTCCCGTAATTGGTTACCTTGATGATATGGCTGTTATTGCATTTGTAGTGAAATCAGTCAAGACCGACATGGATAACTTCCTGCAGTGGGAAAGCGAACAAAGCGAGGCGCTCAAATAAGACGAAAGAATTGTTCATGAGGTCTATGGTCAAAAACTATCTGGACAAGGTAGTAGCTCGCAGGGGCACGGGGCACCGTACCCCCGCTTTGAATTTCCCTCTATTCAGGGAAAAGAAATTCACTTGGATTCTTGCAACGTGAACGGCTAATTTCTTGGATAGTTGATTGATTTTAATAACACTCTCGTAACTGCATCTCTGATCCGTACCTGTGCGACGCCATCTGACTTTCTTATCGCCAGCACCGCTATTTCCGGTATGCCATTACCATCAATGTCCTGCATTGAAGTTATTCCCTCAGGTCTGAAATTCGAATCGAAAAATGTTATATTCATCTCTAATTGCGGGTTGCTTGCATCCCTTCTCTGTACGATTACATTACCTTCCTTATCCACTCCCAGGACGGCTAGTTCAGGAATACCATTGCTATTCACATCCGGAACTGTCGTCAGGGCCTTAGGCGTATAGGTAGGACCAAAGAACTTTATCTTCCTGATCGTTACCTCTGTGGTATTATCCTTTATGATAACTTGCGGAATACCGCTCAGTTTCACACGCAATCCTGCAATCTCAGGTGAACCGTTGCCGTTCAAGTCAGGAAGGGAGGTAACATCTATATAGGGTGCAGAAGGAACGACACCGGTGATCTGGATGTCGTCTATATACTAACCCAAGTTCTCATAAGCATAAACAATAGTATGCCAAAATCCAATCCTTATTTCTTTACCTGCATAAGCAGTAAGATCTAAATCCATCAATGACCATCCAGCGGATGTTCCCCATATAGCATTACTTATATTTGCCCAATCTGACCATGCACCCGTTGTATCATCTTGAACAGAAATCTGGACATACCCAGCATCATTAGGCGTATATGAGAACCATTGCCAGAAACGCAGATGTACCTCTTCGTCACCGCTTACGTTAGGAAGCCTAACTGAAGGACTGATAAGACGACTAGGATTAGTCATAGGATAATTACCATCCAAAACCGTTCCTGCACACCTTGAACCACCATGAGCAACAGGTGAAGGCGGAGTAGGTTGACCCACATCCCAAATACCTTGATCTGCACTCCAACCACTCCATTCACTTTCGAAGCCATACTCGTATACAACCTGTGCCCCGGCAGGCGTCACCTGCAAGAATAAGATAAAGATAAAAATAACAGACAAAAATGACACGACACGACACGACACGACACGCGCCTTTCATCTAAGACCTCCCTTCTAAAAATTTTACAGGAAATAGAGTATCACGGTACTCTATCGTTATACTCCATAAACATTCAGGAATACCCATAAAACAAAAAAGCCTTACTGCAAAGATATTTATTGAAAAAAAATCTTCGGCAGTAAGGCTATCTTCCTGCTATCTGCTCTTTGTGGGTTTATCAGAGATCCTTAACTTTGCGCCCCCTGATCACTCAGGGTTTACCTTTATCGTAATGCTTGCTATAGTATTTCAAGGATGAAACTGAACATATCCTCAACAGAGGAAAGACTACCCCGCAATGACATTTTTAGAAATTCCATAGCATAATACATCCTTGTACGAAAAAAGTAAATTTTATTTTTCGGCAACTTTTGGCATAAATATATAGCATATTTACAACGCTATATAAACTGGAGAGTTATCTATATTAGGAAAACACATAAAATTTTTACGCGAAAAAGCCGAACTTAGTCAAGCACAGATGAGTGAACTCTTAAGAGTAAGCCCACGAGCCATTGCCAGGTTTGAAGCCAAAGGTCATGCTCCTGTCCCACGCATCCATATCATTGCTTCTTGTACCAGCTCTTCAATGGTGTACGCAGGCTATTTTCAATGCAGTTCCTTTAGAATTTGTAGGAATAAAGAATGAAATGATTCTAGCGTGACTTTACTAAAGTAAAGTCAAAATAAAGTCCTAAGGTGTTGAGATATATGAGGAAAGCGAATTTTTTAGTTGTATACACTGAA
>JAANMX010004044.1_pt1 | contig 12043 bp, 12 predicted proteins | sample 7279681 | NCBI WGS metagenome assembly JAANMX01 (sample SAMN14094542, study PRJNA606508) | bioreactor metagenome | isolation source: A lab-scale SPAN reactor treating ammonium-rich wastewater day 351 | place: Ireland: Galway | collected 2018-01-01
GCGAAGGGCCTTCGCCCTTCGGCGGGGGCCCGGTGGGGCGCCGAAGCCCGAAGGGGCTTCGCTACGGGTGAGAGCGCCGGCGGTAGCGAAGGGCCTTCGCCCTTCGGGCGAAACCCGATTTTCCGCCCCGGCGGGTGCCCGCCATGGCGGGCAGGGTGTCTGACAGCCCGCTACGGCACCATGACCGAGGCGACGGCGAAGGCGGCGATGCCCTCCTCGCGGCCGATGAAGCCCATGCCCTCGTTGGTCGTGGCCTTGAGGTTCACCCGAGAGGGGTCGATCCCGAGCGCCACGGCGATGTGGTCCCGCATGGCCGGGGCGTGGGGGAGGACCTTGGGCGCCTCGGCGATGACGGTCGCGTCGACGTTGGCGATCGATGCGCCCCGGGCCTCCAGCATGCGCCGGATCTCGGCCAGGAACACGCGGCTCGGCGCGCCCTTCCAGCGGGCGTCGCTGTTGGGGAAGTGCTTTCCGATGTCGCCCTCGCCGATGGCGCCGAGGATGGCGTCGGCGATCGCGTGGAGGAGCACATCGGCATCGGAATGCCCATCCAGCCCCTTGGGGTGCGGGATCTCGACGCCCCCCAACACGCATTTCCGCCCCGCCACCAGGCGGTGCACATCGTAGCCGATGCCGCAGCATTGCATGCCCGGAAGCACACCCGCCCCGCGGTGCGATGCCAAGCGAAAACTCCGGGGCCGGTCACGGCGCGTTTTGGGGCCCGTCATCGGCATTGACCCGTTCCCGGCGGGTGATCATACTGAACGAATGGCCGTAGTCAGGGAGGCAGAGCTGACGCCCCGTCAGAGAGAGAGTTTCAAGAAGGCGCGCCAGGCGGCGCAGCGGGACAATTTCGATTACGTGGTCACGCTGTTGCAGCAGATGCTCAAGGAGACACCGGGATTCCTCGATGGGCGGAAGCTGCTCCGGGAGACCTGCATCCGCAAGTCCAAGGCCGGCTCCCGCATCATGCAGTCGCTCAGCTCGTTCTCCACGGCCCCGGCCCTGATGAAGGCGCAGGGCCTCACCAAGAAAAATCCGATGGAGGCCCTGGTCGTCCTGGAGCAGGTGCTGGTCGACGACCCCTTCAACGAGCAGGCCAACAACCTCATGAGCCAGATTGCGCGCGACCAGGACATGGTCGAGACCGCCTGCTTCGCACACGAGATCCTGCAGCGGGCGAAGCCCAATGACATCCCGAATCTCCTCCAGCTGGGGAAGATGTATCTCGAGATGAAGGATCCCCGGGCGCTGGAGGTATTCGAGGCGGTCCTCAATGTCGATCCCCGGAACAACGAGGCCCTGAGCAACCTGAAGGCCGCCGAGGCCATCCGCACGATGGAGCGGGTGGGCTGGGGCGAGGCCGGGGATTACCGGCAGCTCATCAAGGATTCCGATGAGGCCGAGCACCTCGAGCAGGAGGCGCGCATCTCGAAATCCCACGAGGCGATCGATCGGCTCATCGCGGAGCATTACGAGCGGTTCCAGGCCGATCCCAACAACGTGCTCGAGGCCCGCAAGCTGGGCGAGCTCCATCGCCAGAAGGCCGACTTCGCCAACGCGCTCGCGTATTATGAGCTCGCGAACCAGCTCGCCAAGAGCGCGGACCCCCACATCGAGCGCACCATCTTCGAGATCCGGGTCCAGCAATACGATGAGCTGATCAAGCAGTGGGAGGCCTTCATCGCGGAGAACCCCGGCCACGAGGACCACGAGCAGCACCTCCAGACGCTGGAGACCAACCGCCAGGAGCGCGCCGACCTGGTGCTCTCGGAGGCGAAGGCCCGAGTGGCGAAGTATCCCAACGACCTCCAGTTCCGTTTCGAGCTCGGCGAGGCGCTGTTCAACGCGGGCCAGCACAGCGAGGCCATACCCGATTTGCAGGCGGCGCTCCGCCAGCCCAACGTCCGCGTTCGCGCGATGACGCTCCTGAGCCTCTGTTTCCGCGCCAAGGGCATGCTCGACATGGCCGCCAAGCGCCTCGAGGAGGCCGACGCCGAGCTGCGCGTCATGGACGACGCGAAGAAGGACATCCTGTTCAATCTCGGCCTGATCTACGATGAGATGGGACAGAAGGAGAGGGCCATCGACGCCTTCAAGAAGATCTACGAGGTCGACTACGGCTATCGCGACGTGGCCCGGCGCGTCGAGGATTCCTATCGCGCGTGACCGGGAATCCGCCCAGGGAGCCCGAGGCGATCCGGGAGATGTTCGCGCGGATCCGCGGGCGATACGACCTGCTCAACCGCCTCCTGAGCCTGGGCCTGGACTCGGGGTGGAGGCGGCACATGGCGCGGCGCGTCGCGGGCGGGCGACCGCGACGCATCCTGGATCTGGCGACCGGCAGCGGGGACGTCTGGCTCGCCCTGCGCCGCGGGGTTCCCGGCGCGGCATGCGTGGTCGGCGCCGACTTCTGCCGCCCCCTGCTGGATCTGGCGAGGGCCAAGGGGGCGACCCCGCTGGTCGTTGCCGACGCGCTGGCGCTGCCATTCGCGGATGGCGCGTTTGACGCGATCACGGTCGCCTTCGGCGTGCGCAATTTCGCGGATCGGCTGGTGGCGTTCCGCGAGTGCGCGCGGGTGCTGCGCCCCGGCGGGAGGCTCTGGGTGCTGGAGTTCACGCCGCCACCGCGCGCGCTGGCGCCGGGGTATTATTTTTACGTGGGTCGGGTGGGGCCGTGGCTCGCGGGGCTGCTGGGGGCCGATCCGGCCGCATACCGCTATCTGGGAGAATCCATCCGGCACTTCCCGGGGCCGGGGGGCCTGGCCGCCGAGTTGCTGGCCGCGGGTTTTGGCGCCGCCGGCTACGAGCGTCTCACTTGCGGGATCGTGGCGCTTCACTGGGCGGAATGCCGCCCCCCGGCGTGAGGACCGCCGGCGGCTGCGTGCCGGTGAGTGTGTCGCCGGTGCCGAAATCCTCGCGGCTCAATCCCCCGACCAGCTCGATCTGTGGCCCGCGCGTGATGAGCCGAGGCCGGGTCTGGGTCTTGGCCAGATCCTTCTGCTCGGTGATCTTGCCGTCGATGTCGAACTGGTAGTAGGCGAAGGTGTTGGCGCCGGACCGAAACAGGACGTGCCAGCCGTAGCCCCCGTCGAACATCGACTCGATGCGGTCGCCCTGCACGATGGGGCCGAGCTGGCGGCAGGTGAAGACCAGGTTCTCCGCCTCGCTCTCGACCTGGGCGTAGAGGTAGGAGCGGTCGAGGCGCTGGCGCTCGTCGCGCACCAGGTGCGTGATGAGGCTGTACTTGCGGGGGTGGCCCACGCCGGGCGGCGTCAGGCTCTTGGCCCAGACCTCGCGGCCGCGCAGGACGTTGAACGGCGCCGGGCGCGACATGACGTCCGCGTTGAAACCGGGCACGCGGACCACCGCCTGCACGTTGTAGCCCCCCGGGTCGCGCAGCGCATAGAACGGGGTCAGGTTGAACGTGAACCGCGCCACGTCCCCGGGTTCCAGCACCATCCCCGGCTGCGAGAAACTCTTCGTGGGCTTGACCATCATCGCCCCGCCCCGCGTCACCAGAAAGCGGAGCCACCCCTTGTCGCCGACATCCTTCAGCTCGATGACCCGGCCCGTGCCGTTGGCGATCTTGATCTTCAGCGGGATCGGCTCGAACAGGAGGTAATTGGGCTGGGGGTCGACGATCTCGACCTGGAGCTGGGCCACGGCGGCGGGACCGGCGGCGAGCGCCAGGGCCGCGGCCAGCCAGAGACGGGGGTGTCGCATCAGGAAATCTAGCACCTCAGCGCCCCGCGGCCAAACGCTCCGCCAGGCGACGCGGCAGCCCGGCGGCGAGGATTTTCTTCTGGGCCTTGACGACATCGTATTCCATGCGCCGCAGCTCGATCATCTCGCGCTGGGTGTCGTAGATGGCGTACGAGCAGCGCCAGTCGCCGTCGCGCGGTTGCCCGACGCTGCCGACGTTGACGAAGTACTTCCGCTTCGACTGGATCTTGATCTTCGAATAGAACCCGCCGTGGAGGTCGGTGTCGCGGATGAAGACATGGGGGACATGGGTGTGCCCGAAGAAACAGAGCTGGCTGACCTGATAGGTGAAGCTCGCGGCGGCCTCGAGCTTGTTGAAGACGTAACCCCACTTCTCGGGCGAGTCGAGCGAGGCGTGCACGATCATGAAATCCGCGACGGGGCGCGAATAGCGGATCTGCTTGAGGAAGGCGCGCTGTTCGGCCGAGAGCTGCTTGCGCGTCCACCGGATGGCCTCGGCGGCGGCGGGGTTGAAATCGCGCAGGTCGCTGTCGGTCGAGGCCTCCTCGTCGTGGTTGCCCTTGACCAGGGGGCAATTCAACTGGCGGACCAGCTCGAGGCAATCGACGGGGTTCGCCCCGTAGCCGACGATGTCGCCGATGCAGACGGGGTGGGTCACGCCCTGCTCCTGCATGTCATTGAGCACGGTCTCGAGCGCCTCGAGATTTCCGTGGATGTCTCCGAAAATGCCGAATCGCATGTCTGTGCTCTTCCGTTCCCTCCGGGCCTGCCTTCCTCGATGGAGAGAATCGCTGTTTCGGGGCGTCTCGGCAAGTCGCGAAATTGGGGTGCCGGGGCGCGCGGGGGCGCCGGGGGGTGGAGCCACCGGGGGTGAAAATTGTAGCCGAACACCCCAAGGCGTTTGGCGCGTGGGCCCTGGTGGCACTGGCCAAACGCCTTGGGGCGTTCGGCTACGGGAATTTTTGAGTCAGCGGCGACCGGGACGGGGTGCCGCCGAGGTATCGACGCGGCGCCCGGGCGGGATCTGGAGCTCTTGCTCGAGGGTGCGGATGTGCTCGGCGATGCGGTCCCAGAGCATGATTTCGGTGTCGCGCTTGTCGGGGTGTGCGGCCCAGAGCTCGCGCCAATAGCGGTAGGCCTCCTGGGGTTTGCCGGCCTTTTCCAGCTGGTAGCCGACCTGGCGGAGGACGAAGGCGGGGGCGTCGGGGAAAGCGGCGGCCCGGCGGTAGCTTTCGGCGGCGGCGGCGTGGTCGCCGACCTTCTGGTCCAGGAGCCAGCCGAGGCGGGCCCAGAGGTCGTAGCGGTCGGGGATGTTTTCGACGCCGCGCTCCAGGAGGCGGCGGCCGGCCTCGATCCACTTGCGCTCAGCCCAGATGCGCTTGGCGAGGCGGGGCTCCTCGGGGTCGTGGCGGGCGTCGTGGGCGATGTTCCAGGCGAGGTGCCAGGACGCCATGTCCCAGAACATCACGGAGCGGGGCTGGAGCAGGCAGACGAGTTCCATGAGGCGGTGCATGCGGAACCACTCCCGGCGCTCCCAGTAGGTGTGGGCGACGATCCAGAGGTAATCGGCCACCGCACCGCGGAACCCGCTCAGCAGGGCCATGGCCGCACCCTGGCCCACCAGGTCGCGCATCTCATGGCTCACCTTCGCGCCGCCGTAGCGGAGGCGGGTCGCCTCGGCTCCCAGGGAGCGCTCGATCGGCAGCTTGATGGCGCCCCAGGCGCCCAGCAGCAGGGCCGCCACGGCCCACCATCGCCAGCGCTGAACGACGACCGTCCTCACAGCTCCCGCGATTCGAAAAGCGCGCACGCCACCAGCAGGACCACGAGCAGGCAGCCCCCGGCGTACGACATCGCCCTCAGGCAGTAGGCCGCCGTGATGGTGTTCCCGAGCACGATCTCGTCGACCAGGTTGAAGACGCTCATGTCGGGAATCAGGATGCTCACGAGCGCGAGAAAGACCTTCGCCACGGGCCCGGCCGGTTGCGCCGGATCCAGCCAGACCTCGCGGGCAGTCGATTGCATGTGGCCGGCGATGTGGATCAGGCTCGTGACGACGACGGTGAACATCATCGATGTCGCGATGGTCGAGACCGCCAGCGCGACGGCGGCGACCAGCAGCACCTTGATCGCCACGAGGGCGACCGCCGCCAGCAGCCACGGGTCGCGCGCCGCGGCGGCGATCTTGGCGAGGCTGGCCCTGGCCGCCTCGGCGGCCCGCGGGTCGGTCGCGCGCGCCAGGCCGTCCCGGGCCTCCGCCGAGAGCGCGTGCTCTTGGGCGAATAGCACCGCCGCGGAGACCGCCGTCATCAGCCCCAGCGTGAGCAGCAGCATCGCTGCCACCCCGAGGTATTTGCCCATCAGGAATTCCCAGCGGCGGACGGGCTTCGACAGGATCGTGAAAATCGTGCGGCCCTCCATCTCCGCGGGCAGCATCTGCGCGACGGCGACGATCGCCATGATCACGCCGATCAGCGACATCACCCCGAGGCAATAGTCCTTGATGAACTTGAACTGGTCGTCGAACGAGAACTCCTTGAAGAGGTTGGCGCCCGCGAGCACGACCAGGCCGAAGATCAGGATGACGTTCAGGACGCGCTGGCGGAGCGCCTCGAGCAGCGTGTTGCGGGCGATGGCGGCGATGCGCGCGAGCAGGCTCATGGCTTTCCCCCCCCGGCGCGGCGCACCTCGCGGATGAAGATTTCCTCCAGCGTGAGCCTGGGGCGGTCGACCCCGCGCAGTTCGACGCCGGACGCGGCCAGCGCGGCGCGGATGGCGCCGGCGCGGCCCTCGTCGTAGCCCGTCACGTCGAGCGTGGTCCGGTCGCCCTGGGACAGCAGCGAATCCAGCGGTCCCTCGATGATCTTGCGGCCGAGGTGGAGGATCGCGACGCGGTCGCACACTTCCTCGACCTGCTCCAGGAGATGGGAGCTGAGCACGACGGTCTTGCCCTCGGCCTTTAGGCGGAGGATGAGATCCTTGATGTCGCGGGCGCCCATCGGATCGACGCCGGCGGTGGGCTCGTCGAGGAGGACCAGCTCGGGATCGTGCACCAGCGCCTGGGCCAGGCCGATCCGCTGGAGCATGCCCTTCGAATAGGTCGAGAGCGGTCGGTCGCGCCCGTGCGCCAGCCCCACCAGGGAGATCAGTTCTCCGACCCGGGATTCCAGCGTCGCCCCCGGCACGCCGCAGAGCCTCCCGAAGAATCGCAGCGTCTCGGCCCCCGTGAGGAAGCGGTAGAAATATGGGCTCTCCGGGAGGAAGCCGAGGCGCCGCCGGGTCTCGGGGCGCGCCGGCGGCTCGCCGAATAGCTCGATCTCGCCGGACGTGGGCGGTGTGAGGCCGAGGATCATCTTGAGCGTCGTGCTCTTGCCGGAACCGTTTGGCCCCAGCAGGCCGAAGACCTCGCCCCGGCGGATCTCGAGATCCAGGCCCTCGACCGCGATGACGCGCCCGCGCCGCCAGTGCAGGGGGAAATGCTTGGCCACGCCCCGGAGCCGGATCGGGTGGTTCTCGCTCATGGCCGGATCTCGAATCCCCGCACCCCCTGCGCGGCTGACCACGCGATCTCCTCGTTGCGGATGAATCCGCCCAGGTGGCTCTCGCGGATCGCCTCGAGGAAGGCCTCTGCCTCGCCCCGCTCGCCCTCGGCCACCATCTCGACGCGGCCGTCGGGGAGGTTGCGGACCCAGCCGCACACCTCGAAGCCGCGCGCCACCGACTTGACGCTATAGCGGAAGCCGACCCCCTGCACCCGCCCCTCGTAGAAGACCTGTACGCGCCCCGTCATATGCCACGCCTGTCGATGGGCCATGTTTTGAAACCACGAATGAACGCCAATGAACACGAATTCTCGCGAAGGTATTCGTGTCTATTCGTGGCCATTCGAGGTTTCAAAAATCCCGTCGTGCTTCAGCCGGCAGCCGCGGCGCGCCGAAATGCGAAGAATGCCTCGGCGGCGGCGGTGGTTTCCTTGGCGATGGCGTCGGGGGTGGTGTTGCGGATCTCGGCGATCCTCTCGGCGGTGATGCGGGCGTGCGCGGGCTCGCAGCGCTTGCCGCGGTGCGGCGCCGGCGCCAGATAGGGGCAATCCGTCTCGACCATGAACGATCCCGCGGGCACCGATGCGACGGTGTCGCGCAGCGGCCCCGCATTCCGGAAGGTGACGATCCCCGTGAAGGAGACCATGTGGCCCGCGGCGATCAGTTCGGCCGCCTGGTCCGCGGCGCCGCCAAAACAGTGGAAGACCGCGCGCAGCTTGCCCGAGTAGGGCGCGAGAATCTCCAGGGTCTCCCGCCACGCGTCGCGCTGGTGGATGATGATGTTGAAGCCCAGATCTTCCGCCAGGGCCAGTTGCGCGCGGAACGCGTCGGCCTGCCGGTTCTTGTAATCGTCATCGTTGATGCGGCGGACGATCTCGCCCGCGCCCCCGCCGACCGTCGCCGCCGCCAGGTCGCGGAAGGGCTTGGCCATCTCTGACGAGGGGAGCCGGTGAAAATCCAGCCCGGTCTCGCCGATGGCGACGACCTTCGGGTGCGCCGCGAGTCCTTGCAGCTCGCCGATCCAGTCGCCCTCCGCCTCCTGCGCCTCCGAGGGGTGCAGGCCGACCGCCGCATAGACCCCATCGAAGCGTTCCGCCAGCGCGATCGCCCGCCGCGAGGACTCGGGGTCGGTCCCGATCGTGATGATCCGACCCACGCTCGACGCCACGGCCCGCCGCACCACCGCCTCGATATCCCCCTCGAAATCCGGGAAATCCAAGTGCGCGTGCGTGTCGATCAGTTCCATGGAATACCCTCTATCCCACAATGCTGCCGAAGCCGCTGGCCCGCAAGTAAAAGCGGTCTGCCGGCCGTGGCTACGCCCGGAGTTTTCCACTCAGATCCCGTGCCCGCCGCGGCGGGCACCATCTGGGGTGAAAATGTAGCCCCTCCGGTCACGGAGGGGCCGCGCGGTGGGGGTCCATGGCCTCACGGCCGTGGCTACGTCTGGAATTTTCGAGCCTACCTCGCCTGGAGCTTGGCGAATCGGGCCCTGGCCTCGTCCCAGCCTTCGCCGCCGGAGGGACGGTACTCGGTGATCTCGAACGACGCGCGCACGACGGCGCGGAGGGCGGGGAGGTCCTTGAGGTCGCCGTCCGCGATGGCCTGGACCAGCGCGTTGCCCGCCGCCGTCGCCTCGACGGGACCCGCCAATACGGGGCGCCCGATGGCGTCCGCGGTCAATTGGCAGAGCAGCTTGTCACGGGTGCCGCCGCCGACCATGTGCAGGCGGGCGATCCTTCTGCCGGTGAGCGCCTCGATGCGGTCGAGCACCTCGCGGTAGGTCAGCGCCAGGCTCTCCAGCGCGACCCGGATGATCGACCCCTCGTCCCCGGGCGCCGATTGGCCCGTCTCCCGGAGGTAGTCCCGGATCTTGCCCGGCATGCCGCCGGGGCTTCCGAAGCGCCGGTCGTCGGTCCGCACGAAGCCCTGGAAGGGTGTCGCGGCCGCGGCCATCGCCTCGAGGGTCTTGAAATCGAACTTCTTGCCCTCGGCCTCCCACGCGCGCCGCGACTCCTGCACCAGCCAGAGGCCCGTGATGTTCTTCAGGAATCGGATGGTGCCGCCATAGCCGACCTCGTTAGTGAAATTCGCCTCGAGGACCTCGGCGTTGATGCAGGGCCCGGGCAATTCGACCCCCATGAGCGACCATGTCCCGCAGGAGAGATAGGCCCAGTCATCCCCGCGGGCCGCGGGGATCGCCGCCACCGCCGCGCCGGTGTCGTGGGAACACGAGGCGACCACGCCGACGCCATCGAGGCCCGTCCGCTTGGCGACCTCGGGCAACAGCGGCCCGAGCCGGGTGCCGGAATCCACGACCTTCGGGAAAACGTGGCGCGGCAGCCCCAGGCGGTCGATGAGTTCCCACGCCCAGTCCATCTTCCGCGGGCAAAAGAGCTGGCTCGTGCTCGCCAGCGAGCGCTCCGCGACGCCGGTGCCGCAGAGGAGGTGGTTCATCAGGTCGCCGATCATCACGAAGCGGTCGGCACTCTGGAGCGTCGCGCCCTCCTGCGCGTTGGCCGCCACCAGCTGATACAGGGTGTTCAACTGCATGAACTGGATGCCCGTGGCCCCAAAGATCTCGGCCTTCGGCACCCCCGCGTACACCCGCTCGGGCACGCCGTCGGTCCGCTTGTCCCGATAGATGTATGGCGCCTCCAGCAACGTCCCGTCCTTGCCCAGCAGCCCGTAGTCCACGCCCCACGAGTCGCAGCTCACGCTCGTCGGCCTCGCGCCCGCCGCCTTGGCCTTCGCCATGCCCGTCAGGATCTCCTCGAACAGCACCCCGATCCGCCAGCGCAGCGAATCGCCCACGGGCTCCGGCGTGTTCGCGAATCGATGCAACTCCTCAAAGCGCAGCTTGCCCCCCTCGAGGGTCGCCAGCATCACCCTGCCACTGTCCGCTCCCAGATCGACCGCCAGATATTGTGCCATGCGCGCATCCTAGCAGGGTGCGGCCAGAATCCGCAAGGCGCCGCGGCGGGCTGAAGGGTGGGACAGCGCGCCGTCTCATCCAGGGGGAATCTTCCGACTGGGGCGAGTGGCCTCGTGGACTGCGGTGGCAGAACCCCGCCAGGGGTGGCGACACCGCTTTGGAATCGCGCGGGATCGCCTCGGGCGATCGGAGCGCGGGCGTTGGCCATGGCGCGCGGGTTGCGGCTCCGCCGGGAGCCAAAGCGGTGTCGCCGCTACGCTCTGCCACCGCAAGTCCATAGAATGGGCCGCCCCCGGGCCATGAGGCCGCGGGAGTTTCTGTTTTTGCGTGGCCGCGGATCCTGCTAGGTTTAGCCCCATGGCGGCGAAGCGGGAGCGGCGAGAGCCATTTTTGGAGGCGGTGGCGCACGCGGAGCGGCGGCTGCTGTGCGGCCGGCGCGAGCGCGGGGCGGACCTCGAGAGCGCGGTGCGCGTCTTCCTCGAATTCCTGAGGGGCTACGAGTCGCTGGATTTCGAGGGGCCGTGCGTGACGGTGTTCGGCTCGGCGCGATTCCGGGAGGACCACCGTTACTACCGGATGGCGCGCGCGCTGGGGAGGCGGCTCGCGGAGGAGGGATTCGTGGTGATGACGGGCGGGGGGCCGGGGATCATGGAGGCGGCGAACCGCGGCGCCAAAGAGGGCGGGGGTTTCACCATCGGCTGCAACATCCGGCTGCCCCGGGAGCAGAAACCCAACCGCTACCTCGACCGCTTCGTCGAGTTCGAGCACTTCTTCGTGCGCAAGGTCATGCTCGTGAAATATTCCTGCGCGTTCGTGGTGCTGCCGGGGGGCTTCGGCACGCTGGACGAGACCTTCGAGGCGCTCACGCTGATCCAGTGCGAGAAGATCGACCGCTTCCCGATCGTGGCGATGGGGGCCGAGTTCTGGGGGCACATGCGGGGTTTCGCGCGGGACGCGCTGATCGCCGAGCGCACGATCAGCCAGCGGGACCTCGACCTGCTGAAGGTGACCGATTCGGTCGAGGAGGCCATCGGCCATATCCGGCGGGGCATTCCCACGGCGCTGGCGCGGCAGATGCGCGAGCGGGCGCGCCGGTGAGGGGAGATCCTCGGGCATGAAGATCACGGTCTTGGGCGCGGGCGGCGGCGAGGTGACGGGGTCCGCCTATCTGGTGAAGACCGGCGGCGCGCGGGTGCTGGTGGATTTCGGGATGTTCCAAGGGGGCGGCAGGGCCGACGACCTCAACCGCGTGCCCGCCGATCTGCCGCTGGATCGGCTCGATGCGGTGCTCCTGACGCACGCGCACCTCGACCACGTCGGGCGCCTCCCGCTCCTGGCGAGGGGCGGCTACGGGGGACCCGTGCGCTGCACGCCCGCGACGATCGACCTCGCCGGCCTGATCCTCCGCGATTCCGCCAAGGTGCAGGCCTCCGACCTCGAGCGCACCAACCGCCGCCGCGAGCGCGCGGGCAAGGCGCCCATCGAGCCGCTCTACGAGGCGGCCCACGTCGAGGCGATCATGGAACGCTTCTCTCCCGTGCCCTACGATGGCCCCGTGCCGGTGGCCGACGGCATCAGCGCCCGTTTCGTCGAGGCCGGCCACATGCTCGGCTCCGCCAGCATCGAGTTGACCGTTGAGGAGAAGGGCGCCCGGAAGACCGTGATCTTCTCCGGCGACCTCGGGCCCTGGGGCGCGCCCATCCTGAAAGACCCCGAGCCCTTTCCGGCGGGCGACCTCGTCTTCCTCGAATCGACCTACGGCGACCGCGACCACAAGCCCTACGCGCAGACCGTCGAGGAGTTCATCGTGATCGTGCGCGAGGCGGTCGCCGCCAGGGGC
>JAANMX010004051.1_pt1 | contig 12028 bp, 8 predicted proteins | sample 7279681 | NCBI WGS metagenome assembly JAANMX01 (sample SAMN14094542, study PRJNA606508) | bioreactor metagenome | isolation source: A lab-scale SPAN reactor treating ammonium-rich wastewater day 351 | place: Ireland: Galway | collected 2018-01-01
AATGGAACGACATTGCGGCCCGACAACCCGAGACGCTACCGACCGGTGTCACCGCTGTGCTGCCGGTCGTCGCCACCCCGGCACCCGAGTGGATTCCCTCAGACGATCCGACCTACTGGTTGACGGATTCCCTACCCGCGGCGCTCACCTCAGCAGAACTGTTGACCGCACTCCAAAGTGGGGATCTAAAGTCGATCCGGCATCTGATCCAAGTCGACCGGGCGTAGGGCCTCCGAGGCAACACAGAATACGGTGCGATGTGAGCGGAAGTAGCGTTCACCTGACGCTGATGAGCGCGTGTTCGGGGCGCGCTCGCTCCGCGTCGCCCAAAGCTTGGGAATCGCGACATCGATGGTGCCGACCCCTGGTGTCCAGGTCCCGATGCCGACAGCCGTTCTGCCCGGGCCAGGGTCAAGACAGAGTGCGCTAGCCACTGACAGCGGATCGATCCCCGCCCCCCTCGGCAGCTACAGCGTCGGCGCTGGATACCCAGGGTCTGCACTCAGCCCGGCGTAACCGCGCTTCATGTCATCACCACCAACCATGATCTCGTTCATAGGGAGCAACCAGTTGTGATCCCGCCAGTCGCCAATCGGCTCGGCAAGCCCGACACCGTGCATCAGGATCGACACGTAGGCATCCTCAGCTCAGCCACTTGCGGCTGGAGGTGCAAGCGCTGAAGGTCTCGAAGAGCCCGGTCCTGATCATCGGTCAGGCCGCCTGGTATGAGTTGCGCAGGCGCCGCGAGCCACGCTGCCCGGTCCGCCAATATCCAGAAGACGCTTCTGTCTGGGCCGAGCACAGCGAGCGTCTGAAGTGTTGCATCGGGTGCCGGGCGCCGCTCTCCTTGCCAATGAAACGCCAGGGTGTGGCGCCACCGCATGAAACGCTCAAACCCCGGACCAACTCGATCGATCTCACGTACCTTCCGTGTCCAGCGTGCGCGTCGCTCCAGACCAGCCTGTCCTAGGTGCGCAAGTGCAGTGCGCGGATACTTGGCCAGGTTCTTCGGAGTTGCGAGTCTGTCGGCTATGAAAGCGGCGAGCCCACTGGTCCGACCTATTTCGGTCAGGGCTTCCCGTCGAGCGACTTCGCGTCCTAGGTGAAGCGCCAGATTGCGTATCGAAACGACATCGCGTTGCCAGTGGCCCACGCCCCCCGCCCACTGACCGACCAGTCGCCGCCGAGCCTACTGCTGATGTCGGGTTTTGGCCGGTTCGCGACAGTTCGACGTGGCGCGAACGCGGGTGCGGCGGCCTCCGGAGTCTGACCCTCCTCCCACTGGAGCATCTGCAGGAGCGTGGTCAGGAGGTACTCAGACGCTGTTGCAGCGCCGAGCAGGGCTGCCCATGGATTGTCGCTGCCCCGCAGCGCCCAAGCAGCTTCCCGCTCGAGATCGATGAACCGGGCAAGTGGGTGGCCGTGCTGAATCACCGCCCAGGCTGAACTGAACTCATCGTTCGTGACTGGCTGTCCACCTAGACGCTCTAACGGACGCTCATTCAGGAACAACACTGCGTGCCCGGGTCCAGGGAGGTTACCCTCGCCAACTGAGGCAGTGCCTGATGGCACGATCACCGGCAGCAGCCCTCGAGTCAGAGTGGGCACTGGAACTCTGGTGTGGAGGTAGTGGGCATCTTGAACGCGCTGCGCGCACTCGACTGCGTAGTCAAAAGCGTCGGAGATTGCGTCCTCGTCCGGCTCTTTCTCATCCACTAGCACCGCGATCTCGAGAACCGAAGCCGGCATGCGAACGGCCGACGCGGGCACCTCCTCATCCGTGACCGAGTATCCCCAGGGCATCACTTCGCCTGCCAGGTCGAACAACCAAGCATCCGGGTGAGCCGGGACCGTGGTTTTGTGATGGAGCACCGAAGCCGTTCTGGTCGGCAACTGCTCCATTGCCTGACCAAAGCTCAGAGACGGATCCTCCTCGACGAGGATGAGTGCGTCCTCGTCGCTCGTCGTATCAGTAAATGTGAACTTCTGTTTGTCCTCGAAGGTTAGATCCACTGGAAGCGGAAAAGAAAGTAGATTGCCGTGAACTCACCCACATTGGTCGCTTCATCTCCATCGCCGCTACCGTCGGTCGAAGGAAAAGCCACCTCGGAATGCAACTCGTCCTCCCACGGATGAAGTCTGTCCAAGTCCCCTAGCCGTACCACTCGGGTGCCCCGGCACGCCGTCGGGATCGATTGGGTACTAATGCGACGGTTGTGATGCGATTGCGTGCACACTCTATCGGGTAGGCCAGACCAGGCGGCGCTTCCGATGGCGCCAAGTCGACCTGTTGAGTCGCGCAAGTGGCACGCCCACCGTGCGGTGCCGAAACCGGCGCTCATAATTGAGCACCAACGACGTGGGCTAGCTCACCGATACGGTGCGAACGACCGTCTGTGGCACAGCAGCTTCTTAGTGGATCCGCTCATCGGCAGATCCGGTCGTATTTGGCGACTGCGTTACTACTCGCCCTTGGCCAGGGCAATGACGGACAGTTGGGCGGCGATCCGCTTGTCCGAGCCCCGGGCAGCGTGCTGGTACGCGAGCGCTGCCGATACGGTCGAGTGGCCGAGGCGCTGCATCAGTTCGGCGAGCGTGGCGCCGGAAGCGGCTGCCATGTGGCGCCAGTGTGACGAAGGTCGTGGAAGCGCAGGTCAGGCCGTCCAGCGGCCTCCCCCCTGGCCTTCCTGAAGTACGCCTGATGGAACGTCGGTGCCCGGTACTGCTCGCCGGGGGTCGTCGGGAACAGCAGTCCGTCCTTTCCCCACTGAGCGTGCTTCTTCAGGTGCTCCCTGATCGCCTCCCCGATGTGCGGCGGGAAGGCGACGACGCGGACGCTATGGCCTTGGGCGCGGCGACGATCTTCTGGCCGTCGACCCACTGGACAGCCCGGCTCACCCGGATCACCCCGTTCTTCAGGTCGATGTCGCCGCGATGCAGCTCGGCCACCTCGCCGAACCGCGACGCGCACCACGCGGCCAGCTCGATCATCAACCGCAACCACTCGGGCATCGCGTCGGCCAACAGCGCCAGCTCGTCCAGCTTCGCCGGCTCGCCGATGTTCCGGGCTGGCTTCCGCATCCGCTCGCGGCACGGGCTACGGTTGAGCAGCTCGTCCTGGAGGGCCGTTGCGAAGATCGAGATAGCGCTGGTACTCGCTGACCGGCTTCGGCTTCAGGCCGCGCACGCAGTCCGCTCCGGCAGCCAGGTGGTCGCCTACGTCCGCAGGGTCTGGGTGTCGTCGTGCTTGCTTAGCCTTGCGCTGTGCCGGGGGCGACCAGTCTTCCCACTCGATCAGGCGCCGCTCAAGCGCCGCCCAGGCCTCCGCATCCGCCTTGCTGATGAACTGCCCGGTGCGTTGTGCCGGGCCAGATCCGGCCCGATGTAGCTCGCCTGGTAGCGCTTGGACGGCAACCTGCGGATCGTCCCGAAGGATCGCTTCGACTGTGTCATGAGGCCTCACCTGCTCCCAGCCTCGGCGTGTCGTACGTCTTACGTGCATTATGAGGGTCCGTTTCCGCCCTCTCCTGCCTACTTCTGACCACTTGATCAACCCGTTCACGACAAGCGTATGCCCTAGTCAGGGAGTGTAGAAGAGGGTGCGCGGATCTCCATGAGATCTGGTGGGCCTAACTGGACTTGAACCAGTGACCTCCGCCTTATCAGGGCGGCGCTCTAACCGTCTGAGCTATAGGCCCGCGTGGGCGGGAACACCGAGAGTCAACACTACCGACTCCGGTGCCGCCCGCTCAAATCGGCGATCGATCGCCCGGACCGCTTCACGTGGAACGGTCCGGGCGGGCCTCGATCACGGACGTTGCCCGCTCACCTTCCAGCCGGTTTCGGTCTTCTGACCGTAGACGGAGTACAGGCCCCCGACGCCCCGGTAGCTGGCGCCCTTCGTGGACTTCATGGTGCACCGGTAGCTGACGCTGATGGAACCACGGACGGTCAGGTCGGAGGCGTTCAGCGTCGGCTTCATCCGGTCGATGGAGTTGACCCCGGACGGGGTGCAGGCGATGGTGCTGGCCTTGATCGTCACGCCGGAGGGCTGCCGGAAGTTGATCCCGCAGTCGGGCTTCTTCAGCGCACCCGGCTTCTTGCAGGAGTCGACCAGCTTCTTGGTCGCCGCCCGGAAGTCCTTCAGCGCGGCGTCCGACAGCTGCACCTTGATGTCGTACACGTCACTGGACGAACCCAGCGACTCCACCACGACCTTGGTCTTGCTGAAACCGAAGGTGTCGCTGGTACTGCCCAGGGTGTAGCCACCGGGGAACACCTCGATCGAATCCACGTCGCCGACCTGGATGCCGTTCACGGTCAGGCCCGTGTCGGCGGGACTGAGGCCCTTGACGTACAGCCGGGCGGCGATGGTGGTCAGGTACCACCGGCCGTCCCGCGCCGACACGTAGAACTTCTGCCGCTGGGTGCGGTCGTTGATCGTGTACTCGGCCTCGATCTCGGCGCTGTAGTTGGACGACTTCAGTTCCGTCAGCTTCAGGTTGGTGATCGGGTTCGCCTGCACGGCGGCCGCCATCACCTCACGGGTCAGGAACGTCCGGTCGGGCAGGTCGCCGCGCACCAGGCCGAAGATCGCGTCCGGATCGCCGGCCGCCAGCGCGTCGAAGTACTTCTGGACGGTCTCGCCGGCCGAGCCGGCGCCCACGCCAGTGCCCGTGCTCGCGCTCGCGCTCGGCGAGGCGGTGGCCGGCATCCCGGTGGTGCCGGTGTTGCGGTTGCCGAGCTGCATCAGGCCGACGACCAGCGCGATCACCACGATCACCGCGCCGCCGATGATCAACGGCATCTTGTTGCCCGCCTTGCCCGGCGCCGGGGGCGGGGGCGGGGCCGTCCACCCCGTGGGCGCACCCGGCGCACCCGGCCCACCCGGGGCGCCGGGGGCACCCGAGGCGAACTGCGCGCCCGGGGCCTGGTACCCCGGCTGACTCGCGGGCGGCTGGCCGAAGCCCGGCGCGGACGAAGGGTCGTAGCCACCCTGGGGCGACTGACCGTAGCCACTCTGGGGCGACTGGGCCCCGTAGCCGGGCTGACCATAGCCGGGCTGGCCATGACTGGGCTGACCGTAGCCCGGCTGACCGGGAGCGGCGTAGCCACCCGGGGGCGGGCCGTACGGGCTGCCCGCCGACGGCGGTTGATTGGGTTGTCCGGGATCGTTGGGACGGTTCGAGTCGCTCATGCCAAGGCCTTCTGTGCAGGATCGGGAACCTGCACATCCTAGGCAGACGACGGGTCAGCGCACCCGCGTCGACCACGGGGAGAACTCCCCGCAGGAGGCGGATCAGTCCTCGGCGAGCGTCAGCTCCAGGCCACCGAGAATGTTGGCCGACAGGTTGTACAGGAACGCTGTCAGCGTCCCGATCGCGGTCAGCAGCACCACGTTGATCACCGCGATCAGGGCGGCCACGCCGAGCACCTTGTTGGTGTTGACGAAGTCCTCGATCCGGATCTGGGTCTGGTCGTTCGGGTTCGACAGCAGGTTGCCCAGGATGTCGTTGACCGCGTCGAACAGGCCGGACGCCCCGATCACCGACCACACCACGTAGGTGGCGAACCAGAACATGATCCCGAACGCGATCGAGAACAGGAACGACGTCTTCATCACCGACCACGGGTCGATCCGCGACAGCCGCAGCCGCGCCTTGCGGGTGCGCCGGGAAACCGAGCGCGGCCCCGAGCTCACCACGGACGGACGAGCCGGCTGCGCCGGGGCGGCGGACGCCTGGGCGGCGGCCACCGCCGGCTGCACCCGGGTGTGGTCGCCGGTGTCGACGTCCGGTGGCGGCGGCAGCGACGGGCCGGGGGTACCGGGCCGGTACAGGTCGTCCGTTCGCCCGGCGGTGCCGCCGGGACCCCAGACGTTCCCGGCCACGGACGTGCGGGCCTTGCCCTGCTGGTCGCTCATAGTCCTCCTCGACCCTCGTCAGTCGACGGGTCCTGCGGGTCGCCATCCTCCGGTCGAACAGCGTCCGCGCCAACGGTATCCGACCCCGGCGCGGTATCCGACGCTTCCATCGGGGTCGATTCTTCCCCATCCGCGCCGTTTTCCGGGTATAGCGCGATCACCGAGACCGAATCGTCGCCCTGGACATGGACGAACTTGACCCCCATGGTGTCGCGCCCCTTGGGTGGGACCTCGCTCACCGACGACCGGATGATCTGCCCGGACGTCTTGATCGCCATGATCTCGTCGTTCTCCTGGACGACCAGGCCGCCGACCAGCGAACCGCGGTCGTCGTTGAGCTTCATCGCCTTGATGCCGAGCCCGCCGCGACCCTGCTGCCGGTATTCCGACACCGCCGTCCGCTTGGCGAAGCCGCCATCGGTCACGGTGAACACGAACCGGTCGTCCTCGGGCATGTCGGCGCCGATCACGGCCATCGACAGCAGCATGTCGCCGCCGCGGAACTTCATCCCGGTGACGCCCGAGGTGGCCCGGCCCATCGGACGCAGCTGCTCGTCGCTGGCGGCGAACCGGATCGCCTGACCCTTGCGCGAGATCAGCAGCACGTCGTCGGCCCAGGAACACAGCTCGGCGCCGATCAACTCGTCGTCGGCATCGCGGAAGTTGACCGCGATCACGCCGGCCTGCCGCGGCGAGTCGTAGGCCATCAACGCCGTCTTCTTCACCAGGCCGCGCCTGGTGGCAAGCAGCAGGTACGGCGCATCGGTGTAGCTGCGCAGCGTCAGCACCTGGGCGATCCGCTCGTCGGGCAGGAATGACAGCAGCCCCGCCACATGGCCGCCCTTGGCGTCCCGGCCGGCCTCCGGCAGCTGCCACACCTTGGCCCGGTAGACCCGGCCCAGGTTGGTGAAGAACAGGATCCAGTGGTGGTTGGTGGTGGCGAACAGGTGCTCCACCTCGTCGTCGGCCCGCAGGCTTGCGCCCCGAACCCCCTTGCCACCACGCTTCTGGGCGCGGTACTGGTCGGTGCGGGTGCGCTTGGCGTAGCCGCCGTGGGTGATGGTGACGACCATGTCCTCGTCGGGAATGAGGTCCTCGTTGGACAGGTCACCGTCGGCGGAGATGATCCGGGTGCGCCGGTCGGTGCCGTACTTCTCGACGATCTCGGCGAGTTCCTCGCTGATGATCCTGCGCTGCCGCTCGGGCTTGTCCAGGATGTCCTGCAGGTCGGCGATCTGCCGCTCCAGCTCGGCCAACCGGTCGATGATCTTCTGCCGTTCCAGCGCGGCCAGCCGGCGCAACTGCATCTCCAGGATGGCGTTGGCCTGCGCCTCGTCGATCTCCAGCAGCTCCATCAGGCCGGTGCGGGCGCTCTCGGCGTCCGAGCTGCGCCGGATCAGCGCGATCACCTCGTCCAGGGCGTCCAGCGCCTTGACCAGGCCGCGGTAGATGTGCGCCATCTTCTCGGCCTCGGCCAGCCGGAAGGCGGTGCGGCGCTGGATGACCTGGATCTGGTGCTTGATCCAGTGCGCGATGAACTGGTCGAGCCGCAGCGTCCGGGGCACCTCGTCGACCAGGGCCAGCATGTTGCAGCCGAAGGTGTCCTGCAGCTGGGTGTGCTTGTACAGGTTGTTCATCACCACCCGCGGCTGGGCGTCGCGCTTGAGCACGATCACCAGCCGCTGGCCGGTGCGGGCCGAGGAGTCGTCGCGGATGTCGGCGATGCCGGTCAGCTTGCCGGCGTTGACCAGTTCGGCGATCTTGGTGGCCAGGTTGTCCGGGTTGCACATGTAGGGCAGCTCGGTGATCACCAGCAGGGTGCGGCCGGCCTTGTCCTCTTCGATGTCGATGACCGCCCGCATGATCACCGACCCACGGCCGGTGCGGTAGGCGTCCTCGATGCCCTTGCGGCCGACGATCAGCGCGCCCAACGGGAAGTCGGGGCCCTTGATCCGCTCGATGGCCGCCTCGAGCAGCTCCTCCTTGGTGGCCTCCGGGTGCTCCAGCGACCACTGGACGGCGTCCGCCACCTCGCGCAGGTTGTGGGTCGGGATGTTGGTGGCCATGCCGACGGCGATGCCGGTGGAGCCGTTGACCAGCAGGTTCGGGAAGCGGGCCGGCAGCACCACCGGCTCGGTGTCGCGGTTGTCGTAGTTGGGCCGGAAGTCGACGGTGTCCTCGGTGATGTCGCGGACCATCTCCATGGCCAGCGGGGCCATCCGGCATTCGGTGTACCGCATCGCCGCCGCCGGGTCGTTGCCCGGTGAGCCGAAGTTGCCCTGGCCGGCCACCAGCGGTGCCCGCATCACCCACGGCTGGGCCAGCCGCACCAGGGTGTCGTAGATCGCCTGGTCGCCGTGCGGGTGGTACAGGCCCATCACCTCGCCGACCACCCGGGAACACTTGTTCCATCCCCGGTCGGGCCGGTAGCCGCCGTCGTACATCGCGTACAGCACCCGGCGGTGCACCGGCTTCAACCCGTCCCGGACGTCGGGCAGCGCGCGTCCGACGATCACGCTCATCGCGTAGTCGAGGTAGGAGCGCTGGATCTCGACGTTGAGGTCGATCTCGTCGGTGCGGGCCTTGGTCGGCACGGTGCCGGCCTCGTCCGCGGGCTCGCCGGGGACGCCGGCGGTGGGATCGTCGTCGATGGGACCGTCAGTCATCGGTCAGTCTCCAATCGGTGGATGGTCGGGGCAGGAGATCCCGGGTCGAGCCCGGGATGACGTTGGTCCCGTCATCCCGGCGAGGGTCCCGTCATCCCGGCGAACGCCGGGATCTCTTCCGGCACGGAGGCGGGCGGGCATCAGATGTCGAGGAAGCGGACGTCCTTGGCGTTGCGCTGGATGAAGTGCCGCCGCGGCTCCACCTCCTCGCCCATCAGGATCGAGAACATGTTGTCGGCGGTCGCGGCGTCCTCGAGGGTCACCTGCAGCAGCGAGCGCTTGTCGGGGTCCATGGTGGTGTCCCACAGGTCGTCGGCGTTCATCTCGCCGAGGCCCTTGTAACGCTGGATCGGGTTGTTGTTCGGCGCCGGCAGCTTCTTGCCGGCCGCGAAACCGGCGTCGCGCAGGGCGTCCCGCTCGGCGTCGCTGTAGGCCAGCTCGTGCGGCGCGTTGGTCCAGCGCAACCGGTACAGCGGCGGCTGCGCCAGGTACACGTAGCCGTGGTCGATCAGCGGCTTCATGAACCGGAACAGCAGGGTCAGCAGCAGGGTGCGGATGTGCGCACCGTCGACGTCGGCGTCCGCCATCAGCACGATCTTGTGGTAGCGCAGCTTGTTGACGTCGAAGTCGTCCTGCACCCCGGTGCCGAGGACGTTGATGATCGCCTCGACCTCCTTGTTCTGCAGGATCTTGTCCAGCCGGGCCTTCTCGACGTTCAGGATCTTGCCGCGGATCGGCAGGATCGCCTGGATCCGCGGGTCGCGGCCGCCCTTGGCGGAGCCGCCGGCGGAGTCGCCCTCGACGATGAACACCTCGCACTCGGCCGGCTCGGTGGACTGGCAGTCGGACAGCTTGCCGTACTGGCCGGTCTTCAGCAGACCCTTGCGGCTACGGGCGATGTCGCGTGCCTTGCGGGCGGCGATCCGGGCGCTGGCGGCCGCCTGCGCCTTGCGGACGATGTCGCGGCCCTCGGCCGGGTTCTTCTCGAACCAGTCGCCGAGCAGGTCGTTGGTCACCTTCTGCACGAACGAGCGGGCCTCGGTGTTGCCCAGCTTGGTCTTGGTCTGGCCCTCGAACTGCGGCTCGCCCAGCTTCACGCTGACGATCGCGGTCAGCCCCTCGCGGATGTCGTCGCCGGAGACCCGGTCGTCCCGCTTCTTGATCAGGCCCCATTGCTCGCCCCACTTGTTGACCGTGTTGGTCAGCGCGGCCCGGAAGCCCTCCTCGTGGGTACCGCCCTCATGGGTGTTGATGGTGTTGGCGAAGGTGTGCACGCTCTCGTTGAACGAGGAGTTCCACTGCATCGCCACCTCGAGGCTGAGCCGAGATGTGTCGCTGGTGGCGTCGATCGCGATCACCGAGGGGTGGATGGTGTCCTTGCTGCCGGTGAGGAACTTCACGAAATCGATCAGGCCGTCGTCGTAGCGGAACGTGTCGCTCGGCGGCTCCTCGTCGTCCTCGGTGCGGCGGTCGGAACGCTCGTCGATCAGGGTGATGGTCAGGCCCTTGTTCAGGAACGCCATCTCGCGGAACCGGGTGGCCAGCGTCTCGTAGGAGTAGGTGGTGGTCTCGAAGATGTCGGGACTGGCGTAGAAGGTCACCGTGGTGCCGGTGTCATCGGCCGGTTCGAGGCGTTGCAGCGGGCCGTTCGGGTCGCCCAGGGTGAACGCCTGGCGCCAGTGGTAGCCGTCGCGGTGGACGTCGACGGTGAGCGACGACGACAGCGCGTTCACCACCGAGACGCCGACGCCGTGCAGACCGCCGGAGACCTTGTAGCCGCCCGCACCGAACTTCCCGCCGGCGTGCAACATGGTCAGCGCCACCGTCAGCGCCGACATCTTCTCCTTCGGATGTTCGGCGACCGGGATGCCGCGTCCGTTGTCGATCACCTGGACGCCGCCGGCGTCGAGCAACCGGACCACGATCGTGTCGCAGTAGCCGGCCAGGGCCTCGTCGACGGAGTTGTCCACCACTTCCTGCACCAGGTGATGCAGGCCGCGTTCGCCGGTGGAGCCGATGTACATGCCGGGACGCTTGCGAACCGCCTCCAGCCCCTCCAGGACGGTGATGGCGCTGGCGTCGTAGTTGCCGGCCTCGACGGCATGCGCCGCCGAACCGACCGTCCGGCCACCGGTCGTCGGTTCACTCACTCGGGTACCCCTGCCTATTCCGGGTCTCATTCACGACGAACACCGCCCGCAGACCTGACGGCTACAGGCGGCGTCGGAACTTGTCCAGTCTACCGTGTACGGCGCCTCGACCCCAATCCTGGCGCGTGTTTCGGGGGCCGGAACTGGCCAGGAGGCCGCAGAACGGCCCTCTGAGCGGATCGGCACCCGTTCATGGCCCCCCATACCCTCCCGACCCCTCAACGGTTCAGAGCAGCCGCGAGCCGGCTGGTCCTAGACTGCGACCGTGACTCCGCGGGTCAGCTCCGAAACCGTCGGCCCTGACGCCGGCGGGGAGTCCGGCCTGGGCGCGTTCGAGCCGCCCGGCGACCCGGACGCACCCCGTCGATCGATCCCGGCGCTGGTCGTCGCCGCCGTGGTGACGGTTGCGCTGCTGGCCGGCACCTGGCTGGCCGGCGGTTTCGAGGTGGCCACCGGACGCCTCGCCCGGCTGCCGGTGGGCACCGAGGTGGATCTGGGGCCGATGTCGGTCGCGGTCGACCGGGCCCTGGCCCGGGAGCGGTCCGGTTCGTGGAGCGTGTACGTGTTCGCTCGGTGCCGCAACAACGGCGACGATCCGCTGGAATCGAGCAAGGACCGGCTGGTGCGCAACGGCTTCTCGCTGCAGCACCCGGTCAGCCGCGAGATCGCGCCGGACGCCTCACTGTTCTTCGGGCCGGGCGAGACCATCGGCAACTCGACCGTGCTCAACCCGGGGACGCCGATGGTGCCGTGCACCCTGGTTTTCGACCTGGACGTCTTCCCCGGCACCGACGTCGTCTCGGTCGGGGCGTCCGAACTGGAGTGGATCGACGCCAGCCCGACCGGCGAGGGCCAGATGGTCTGGTCGGCGAGCCGCACCGGCTACCGCTTCGAGGTGCCGGTGGTCACCGAACCCGACCGGTGAGGAGCCCCTGGCCCTCGCTGGTCGAGCTCATCGAGACCCCCCGCGCAACATCCGAGATCCCGGCGTGCGCCGGGATGACGAGAACTGCGCCGGGATGACGAGAGAAGGTTTGGACTCAACCGACGGGCGGTGTGAGCACCGGGTGCGCGCTGATCCCCCGGTGAGCGGAGACGATGCCCACCAGCCCCGCCAGCGACCCGGCGGCATCCTCGGGGATCAGGTAGAGCTGCTCGGCGCGCGGCGTCCCGCTGCCCGGGGTGGCCGTGCAGCCGGACTCCAGCGAGCGGCGTCCGTCGACGTCGAGCGGGCTGACCGTGCCCCATTGCCGGCCATCGACGGCGAGCAGGTTGAGCATGCAGTAGCC
>JAANMX010004054.1_pt1 | contig 12024 bp, 10 predicted proteins | sample 7279681 | NCBI WGS metagenome assembly JAANMX01 (sample SAMN14094542, study PRJNA606508) | bioreactor metagenome | isolation source: A lab-scale SPAN reactor treating ammonium-rich wastewater day 351 | place: Ireland: Galway | collected 2018-01-01
ACGCGTTGATTTAAAAGGGTTGTAATTTTTTGTTGCGATTTTTCTGACGCAATCTTGACACCAGGGTTTTCCCTAGTCCACATTCCCCATCCGATCCATCGCAGGCCATTGCAGAGCCGCGCCGGAATGCTCGCAAAGCAGTAGCATGGCAGCCTATGTACCGACGCTTGCACCTGCTCCTTCCTGCCACCCTGGTGGCCCTTTTTCTGGCGCTTTCCGGGTGCGCCCAGATCGCCCCGACACACGCATCCTGGCCCGGCGTGCTGCACACGCTGCTGCCATCCGACATGCTGCTGCTGGGCGAGCGACACGACGCGCCGCAGCACCAGCAGATGCAGCGCGAAGCGGTCGAATGGCTGACCCGCCAGGGCCTGCTGGCCGCGCTGGTGCTGGAGATGGCCGAGCAGGGCCACGGCACCCAGGGCCTGCCGCCCGATGCGAGCGAATCCGCCGTTCAGGCCGCGCTGGCCTGGAACGATGGCGCCTGGCCCTGGCAGCAGTACGGCCCGGTGGCCATGGCCGCCGTGCGCGCAGGCGTGCCGGTGCTCGGCGGCAACCTGCCGCGCCGCGAGCTGCGCACCGCGCTGACCGACTCCACCCTCGACGCCCTGCTGAGCCCCGCCGCGCTGGAGCGCCAGCGCCAGGCGGTGCGCGACGGCCATTGCGGCCTGCTGCCCGAGCCGCGCGTGCCCGGCATGGCCCGCGTGCAGGTGGCGCGCGACCTGAGCATGGCCCAGACCGCAGCAGCCGCGCAGCGCCCCGGCAAGGTGGTGCTGGTGGTGGCGGGCGCTGCCCACGTCAAGCGCAGCCTGGGCGTGCCGGTGCATCTGCCCGAAAATATGACGCAAAAAGTGGTGATAGCACACACCGGCATTGCGGAAGAAGCTATCAGATCAGAAGCAGACTTGCTGTTCCAGACGCCCGATCTGCCGCCCGACGACGCCTGCGCCCCGCTGCGCCAGCGCTGGCAGGCAGCACCGGCACGCTGACACCCGGCGGGCCCCCCGGGCGAAGACCGAGGGTGGCTGCTGCCACAATGGCGCTGTTATGAAACCCCATGCTTACGTTCTCACCCTCTCCTGCCCCGACCGACTGGGGCTGGTGCACGCCGTTTCCGGCTTTCTGCTGGAACACGGCGGCAACATCGAGGAAGCCGCCCAGTTCAACGACCACGGCACCGGCCTGTTCTTCATGCGCGTGCAGTTCGCCTGTGAACGCCACGACCATGCCACGCTGCGCGAGCACCTGCAGGCCTTCGCCGAGCCGCACCAGATGCGCTGGAGCCTGCACGCCCTGGCCGCGCCCATGCGCACCGTCATCATGGTCAGCCGCGAGGGCCACTGCCTCAACGACCTGCTGTTCCGCTGGAAATCGGGCCTGCTGCCGGTGGAGATTGCCGCCATCATCAGCAACCACCGCGACTTCTACCAGCTTGCGGCCAGCTACAACGTGCCGTTTCACCACATCCCGGTGACGGCCGCCACCAAGGCCCAGGCCGAGGCGCGCCAGTTCGAGATCATCGAGCAGGAAGGCGCCGAGCTGGTGGTGCTGGCGCGCTACATGCAGGTGCTGTCGAACGACCTGTGCACCAAGCTGGCGGGCCGCGCCATCAACATCCACCACAGCTTCCTGCCCAGCTTCAAGGGCGCCAAGCCCTACTACCAGGCGCACGACCGGGGCGTGAAACTCATCGGCGCCACGGCGCACTACGTGACGGCCGACCTCGACGAAGGCCCGATCATCGAGCAGGACGTGGCCCGTGCCGACCACACCGACACCGTGGAAGACCTCACCGCGCGCGGCCGCGACACCGAGAGCCAGGTGCTGGCGCGCGCCGTGAAGTGGCACAGCGAGCACCGCGTGCTGCTCAACGGCCACCGCACGGTGGTCTTTCGCTAGATCTCTTCAAGCACATGGATTAGCCGCGCTGGGCCAGCGCGGGGCTCAGGGAGTGCTACGTGCTCGGTAAAGCCATCGGCTGGCGCCGAGGTAGTTCACGCCCAGGCCTACCAAGCTGCCTATCGCCACGTATACGGACAGAGCCCAAGGACTCTGGTCAAATTTCCACGCGAGCACGGAGTAGGCGACGTAGTTGACCGCACCGCCCGTGGCCATGATGCCGAGGTAGTGCGTGTACTCCCGCACGATGCTGCCTCGCTTATCAGGATCTACCTTTTTTGAAAATGTGACGCAGCGATTCAAAAGCCAAGTCGCTGTCGCTGCCACAAGAAAGGAAACGGCCCGCGCTCCGTAAATGCCGAGAGCACTCCGCGTCATTACAAGCGTGACCACATCGACCAAGAGTCCAACGCAACCGACCGTACAGAACCAGACAAATTGCCGATTGAGCATCATCGCTTGGCTGCGCCCATGCCTGGAACGGCCAGATACGCAAATCTTTTGAGTTCCTGGCGCATATGGGTGACCGTGTGAAGAATCAGGCCGCAAACGAAGGACACCGTTGCACTCAAGAGAAAAACGGTCACAAGACTCAACGTCGGGAATCGCCGAACAATTCCTGTTTCAAGGTATTCGAACACGATGGGGCTGGCAATGCCAATGGCGATCAACAGGAGCAAGCATCCCAAAAGCCCAAAAAACTGCAACGGTTTCTCGCTCACCACAAGCCTGCCGATCGTCATGAGAATGCGCCACCCATCTCGATATGTGGAGAGTTTGCTGGTGGAACCTTCTGGGCGTGCACCGTAGGGTGTATCGATTTCGGCGCAAGGCATGCGCAACTCCAATGCATGCACAGTCAATTCTGTTTCGATTTCGAAACCCCTGGACATCGCAGGAAACGACTTCGCGTACCGCCGCGAAAACACCCGGTATCCCGACAGCATGTCGGTGAACGTGCCTCCGAAAATCAACTGCACACTACCTGTCAGCAGCTGGTTACCAAAGCGATGCCCGAGGCGATAGGCGCCCCCTACGCCCTGCTCCTCTTCGACTCGCGAACCAACAACCATATCCATGCGCGCATCAATCAACGTATCGACCAAACGGCATACGGATGGGGCATGATAGGTGGCATCACCGTCGGCCATGACATATACATCCGCATCAACGTCTGCAAACATTCGGCGCACGACGTTGCCTTTTCCCTTATGTCCGACGTGCCACACATGAGCACCTTGGGATCGGGCAACTGCCGCAGTTTGATCGGTCGACAGGTTATCAAAAATGTGAATGCTGGCTTGAGGCATAGCGGTCCGAAAACCGTCAATCACCGCGCCGACTGTGACTTCTTCGTTATGGCATGGCACTACAACGGCGACACGGAAACCACGGTACAAGGACTCCTGCGGGGTGGTCGGATGGGAAAACTGATGCATCGGGGTTTTAGTTTGCGGTTATTGATTCTCTCTGACGGCAATCCACTGACGAACCCTGCTGAACAAGGGCGAATAGTGCATGCCATGGAATACTGCCCATCCCATAACAACGGGCAAAGCCAAGGCCATGGGAATGGCAGGTGTAAGGTAGAGAAGGTTGTTACTTGGGATGGCACTGATCTCCAAAAAACCCAAGAGCCCTAAACGTGTGACTACGGCGGCCACCAATGCGGTCGCCACGATGAGTGGTCCTGTCAGACGCCTGCGAATCAATGCCGCCAGCACCCATACCGCCCATCCCAGCATGGCCGCGGGCAATCCCTGTGACATGAATACTCGCTGCCACTCCGTTACCGTGCTGGCTATCAATAGACGCGCGTTGTCGCGTGGAGAAACCAGATGAGGTTCGAGCTGAAGCTCTCCTTCTGTTGGGGCCAACGGTCCATTGGTGACCAGGGCAAAGAACTTCAGCTGCTTTGGAGTCCCGCCGCTTGCGACGAGGCTGGGCGATTCCATGTTGAACGTGGTTAACGTTCTATAAAGCCAGTAGGCTCCAAGAATGGTGTCACGAAGATATTCCTCCCGCCACGGAGGAACCAGCGTATTCCTGACAGAAAGACAGACAGAAGCGTCTTGGGCGCAACCTTGGTCGATCTCCTCAGCCAGCCGCCAATAGAAGTTGCTTGTAGCCTCAGCATCCCTGTAGTAGCCAGCGGCTGCCACTGCGTCGCGCAACGCCCACATGAACCAACCTGAAAGGATTTCGGGGCAGACAGGGCGCCCCGTTTGTGCACACCCAAGCTGTCGCCACTGTTCGCCTACCGGTCCCTCAAGGAATGGACGAAGTTCGCGCGCTGCTGCGCTCATAGCGTACGCCTTTTCCCGAGCATCCTTGGGAAAGACAACGTACCGTTGCCAACTTTGATGACGAATTCGCGCCAACGCACCGTATCCCGCTTGGAAATCAGCCGATCTGAAATCGTTATTTCGAAACACTCCGTAAACCCCATAGTTCGCGAGATTGACTGCACCAACGATCACCGCCGCAATGACAGCGGGCATCACCAAGCTGATGACGCAGGCGCGCCACTCGCCTCGACTCCGTCTAACTGACCACACTGAATACGCAGCCATCACCAGCATTGGTGGTGCGAGCCAAACGCCTTCCTCACGGGTGAGCCAAAACAATCCCGCAACCAAGCCGAAGCTGGTGTGCAACTTCCAGTTTGTCGAACTGAACCAGAGATGTGATGGAGCGTTAGGTTTCACATGAGGCAAAACCCAGCAATAGAGCCCAAATGCCAATAGCGCCAATGACTCGGGCGTGTACAACCCCTCTCGCATCACTCGGCCTGTGGCACCGGCCATCCATGCCACGGGCGTGAAGGCCAATACTATAAATATGAGCCACCCCGCAGTTCGCGACTGATTGATCCGACACACCGCCGCCGAAAAAAACAGTGCCGCAAGCAAGTAAAGGAGGTGCTCTGAAAACTTCAGCGGCAAGCCTACAGCATGATTGGCCAACAAAAAGAGGGGATAACCAATTCCCTTTGCATGTGTCAAATTGTTATAATTTCCCAGCCAATTCCCCATTCCAATTTCGGCTGCGAGTCGGACGAAAAGCTGATCATCATGCATTGCACTACCGAACGCTGCTACAGGAAACGCCATGCGAATCCAGAGTGATGCAGCCATGATCAACACCGCTGCCAAGCTGGCACGGCGAGTAGCCAATAGCGTAGTAACCATGCGGTAGATTTAACGAGCTCGGCTCTTATATCTCTGAGTGAATCGAATATTGTTGCACAGCAGGGTTGCAAATTTGTGTCTTTGCTGGGATGCGGGACGATTCAAACTGCCGCTTCTCGCACAATGCGCTTATGTCTTACACACGCATCCCTCCCATCCAGTGTCTTTTGACCTTTGAGACACTGGCGCGGCTGCGCAGCGTCACGCTCACGGCCGACGAACTGTGCGTCACGCCCAGCGCCGTGAGCCACCGCGTCAAGCAGCTCGAACAGATCCTGGGCACGCAGCTGTTTGGCCGGGCCGACTTTTCCCTCACCACCGACGGCATTGCCTACCTGGCCCATGTGCGCGAGGGCCTCTCGGCCCTGCAGCGTTTTCCGGGCCTCTCCAGCACACCCGGCAAGCGCCGCCTGAAGCTGGCCGTGACGCCCACCTTTGCACGCGTGATCCTGATCCCGCGCCTGCGCCAGTTCACCGAGGTGTATCCCGAGATCGACCTGGCGCTGCAGATCTCCATCCCGCTGCTGGACGTGGTGGCCGAGGACGCCGACCTGATGGTGCGCTTTGGCACCGGGCACTACGCCGACGTCGAGCACACCGAAATCGCCCGCGACGTGGTCACGCCTCTGGCCTCGCCCGCCTGGCTGCGCGAGCACGGCCCGTTCGAACGCACCGACGAACTCGACCCCACCACCCTGCTGCGCAGCCCGCTGGAGCCCTGGCGCACCTGGTTCGCGGCCGAGGGGCTGGACTGGCCCGAGCCGCGCGAAGGCTCGCAGTTCAACGATGTCGGCCTGATGTGCGACGCCGCCTCTGCCGGCATGGGCGTGGCGCTGGTTCGCCTGAAGCTGGGCGCCCCCTGGATCGAAAACGGCACCCTGGTGCGCCTGTTCGACCACGACGCCCCCAGCCCCCACGCCCACTACCTGTGCTGGCGCACGGGCACCATGGACCGCTGGGAGTGCGCGGCCTTCGCCGAATGGTTGCGCAAAACCATTTTTTGATTGAAATTGGCCTCAAACGCTTACCCATCAAGCGCAGACAGCTATTTGTTCAATAGCTATTTACTGTCCGGCCTGCAGCGCAATTCACGCCGCATTGCAATAAACATCAGCCCCGCGCAGGCGCGCATGGCGCTACAGTGGCGCTCATGAACACCGCCAGCACCGCCCCCGGAACCACCGCACCGTCCACCGAACGCGCCACGCGCCAGGCCGAGGTGGTGCAGGCCCTGCTGCAGCACCTGCCCGCGCACGCACTGCTGTGGCACACCGAAGACACCACGCCCTATGAATGCGACGGCCTCACCGCCTACCGCCAGCGCCCGCTGGTGGTGGCGCTGCCCGAAACCGAGGCGCAGGTACAGGCCGTGCTGCGCTCCTGCCACCGCCTGGGCGTGCCCGTGGTGGCGCGCGGCGCGGGCACGGGCCTGTCGGGCGGCGCGCTGCCGCACGCGCTGGGCGTGACGCTCTCTCTGGCCAAGTTCAACCAGATCCTGTCACTCGACCCCGTGAGCCGCACCGCGCGCGTGCAGTGCGGCATGCGCAACCTCGCCATCAGCGAGGCGGCGGCGCCGTACGGCCTGTACTACGCGCCCGACCCGAGCAGCCAGATCGCCTGCACCATCGGCGGCAACATCGCCGAGAACTCGGGCGGCGTACACTGCCTCAAATACGGCCTGACGGTGCACAACGTGCTGCGCGTGCGCGGCTTCACCGCCGAGGGCGAGGAAGTCACCTTCGGCAGCGAGGCGCTGGACGCGCCGGGCTACGACCTGCTGGCCGCCGTGATCGGCAGCGAAGGCATGCTGGCCGTGGCGCTCGAAGTCACCGTCAAGCTCGTGCCCAAGCCGCAACTGGCGCGCTGCATCATGGCCAGCTTCGACGACGTGCGCAAAGCCGGTGATGCCGTGGCTGCCGTGATCGCGGCGGGCATCATCCCGGCCGGGCTGGAGATGATGGACAAGCCCATGACCGCCGCCGTGGAAGACTTCGTGCACGCCGGCTACGACCTCACGGCCGAGGCTATTTTGCTGTGCGAGAGCGACGGCACGCCCGAGGAGGTGGAGGAAGAGATTGCGCGCATGAGTGCCGTGCTCAGCCACGCGGGCGCGACCGCGCTGTCGGTGAGCACCAGCGAGGCCGAGCGCCTGCGCTTCTGGAGCGGGCGCAAGAACGCCTTCCCCGCCAGCGGCCGCATCAGCCCCGACTACATGTGCATGGACTCGACCATCCCGCGCAAGCGCCTGGCCGACATCCTGCTCGCCATCCAGGACATGGAGAAAAAATACGGCCTGCGCTGCGCCAACGTGTTCCATGCGGGCGACGGCAATCTGCACCCGCTGATCCTGTTCGATGCCAACGACGCCGACCAGCTGCGCCGCGCCGAAGCGTTTGGCGCCGACATCATGGACACCAGCGTCGCCATGGGCGGCGCCATCACGGGCGAACACGGCGTGGGCGTGGAAAAGCTCGCCAGCATGCGTGTGCAGTTCACCGACGCGGAACTGGAACAGATGCAGGGCCTCAAGCTCGCCTTCGACCCGCAGGGCCTGCTCAACCCCGGCAAGGTCATCCCCACGCCCAACCGCTGCGGGGATATGGGGATGATGAAGGCGGTTCAGGGCGCACTCGGGCGGGCCTGAACCACGAGCCAGTCGCGAAAAACCTGCAACGCCTCCGACCCCGGCCTATGCTGGGGCCGCACGAACCAGTAGCCCTGCGTGCCAGGCAACTCCTGCGGGTGCGCCTGCACCACCTGCCCCAGCGCCAAGGCTTCTTGCGCGAGCAGCAGCGGCACCAGGCCCACACCCAGGCCCGCAGCGGCTGCGGCGATGACCATGGAGAACAGCTCGTAGCGCGGTCCGCGCGAGGCGTGCAGCGTGTAGTGCCAGCCACGCTCGGCATACCAGTCGCGCCAGGCATGCGCGCGCGAGGCCAGCGTGAGGTGCGGGCAGTGCAGCCACGCGGCCTCGTCGTGCAGGGCGTGCGCGGCGGCGTACTGCGGGCTGCACACGGGCACGCACGGCCCCTCGGGCACCACCATGCAGCCCTGGGTATCGGGCCAGAGCCGGTCACCGTAGTAAATGGCGGCGTCAAAGCCGCTCTCGTCAAAGGCGAAAACCTCCGAGCGCACCGACAGGTTGAGTGTGATGCGCGGGTGTAGCGCCGCAAACTGCGGCAGGCGCGGAATGAGCCACTGCGTACAGAAGGTGGACACCACCGCCAGGTGCAGCACATAGCCCTCCTCGCGGCCGACCCGAATTTCCTGCGTGTCACGCTCGATCTGCTCCAGGTGCAGGCGGATGCGCGCCGCGTAGCTGCGGCCGGTGTCGGTCAACAGCAGGCGGCGGCGCGCGCGCAGGAACAGCGTCACGCCCAGGCGCTCTTCGAGCGCTGCCACATGGCGGCTCACCGCGCTGGGGGTGAGCGCCAGTTCCTCGGCCGCGCGCGAAAAGCTCTGCAGCCGCGCGGACGCCTCGAAGGCCTGCAGTACCCCGAGGCTGGGGATGTCCTTGCGCATGGTTTTTTAGTATTCGTAAAACTCAACAACCATGGAGGATAAAGCAGTTGTTGCGTGCACTGAACGCAATTACCATGCAAGCCATTCCCTGCCTTCGCCGTGCGTGGCGAACCGCAGGGATCTCCTTCGTCTCACCTTTCTGGCCGTCCATGACCGTTTCCTCCCGCACCCTTTTCGACACCGTTTTGCAGCAACTGGGCCTGGACCTGGCCCCCTGGCAAGGCCAGGGCCTGAGCGTGCGCGCACCGCGCGACGGCGCCGTGTACGCCCAGCTTGCCAGCCACACCAGCGCGCAGGCTCAGGTGCTCATCGAGGGCGCGCACGCCGCCTTCCTGCAGTGGCGCGCCGTGCCCGCCCCGGTGCGCGGCGAACTCGTGCGCCGCCTGGGCCAGAAGCTGCGCCAGCACAAGGAGGCGCTGGGCCTGCTGGTGTCGCTGGAGGCGGGCAAGGTGCGCTCCGAAGGGCTGGGCGAGGTGCAGGAGATGATCGACATCTGCGACTTCGCCGTGGGCCTGTCGCGCCAGCTGCACGGCCTGACCATCGCCAGCGAGCGCCCGGGCCACCGCATGATGGAAACCTGGCACCCGATGGGCGTGGTCGGCGTGATCTCGGCCTTCAACTTCCCCGTGGCCGTGTGGGCCTGGAACGCCGCGCTGGCCCTGGTGTGCGGCAACGCCGTGGCGTGGAAGCCATCCGAAAAAACCCCGCTGTGCGCCATTGCCTGCCACCACCTGTTGCAGCAGACGCTGAATGAATTTGCCGCCGAGCAGGGCGTGGCCGCCCCCGCAGGCCTGTCCACGCTGCTGCTGGGCGGGCGCGAGATGGGCGAGCTGCTGGCGCGCTCACCGCGCGTGCCGGTGGTCAGCGCCACGGGCAGCACACGCATGGGCCGCGCCGTGGCGGTGGACGTGGCGCAGCACTTTGGCCGCAGCATCCTGGAGCTGGGCGGCAACAACGCCATGGTGGTGATGCCCAGCGCCGACCTGGAACTGGCCGCACGCGCCATCACCTTCGCGGCGGTGGGCACGGCGGGCCAGCGCTGCACCACGCTGCGCCGTCTCATCGTGCACCGCGACGTGGCCGCACCGCTGCTGGCGCGGCTGGAAAAAATCTACGCCAGCGTGCGCGTGGGCGACCCGCTGGAGGATGGTGTGCTCGTCGGCCCGCTGGTGGACCACGCATCGTTCGAACAGATGCAGAGCGCCCTGGCGCAAGCGCGTGAACAGGGCGGCACCGTGCTGGGCGGTGAACGCGAATGCGCCGCCTTGGGCGACGACGCCTGGTACGCCCGCCCGGCCCTGGTGCGCATGCCCGCGCAAAGCGCGGTAGTGCAGCACGAAACCTTCGCGCCCATCCTCTATGTGCTGACCTGCACCAGCCTGGAAGAAGCCATCCAGCTCCAGAACGGTGTGCCGCAGGGCCTGTCGTCGGCCATCTTCACCACCGACCTGCGCGAGGCCGAGCGCTTCCTCTCCAGCACGGGCAGCGACTGCGGCATTGCCAACGTGAACATCGGCACCTCGGGCGCCGAGATCGGCGGCGCCTTCGGCGGCGAGAAGGAAACCGGCGGTGGCCGCGAATCGGGCTCCGACGCCTGGAAGGGCTACATGCGCCGCGCGACCAACACCGTCAACTACAGCGACGCTCTTCCCCTCGCGCAAGGCGTGCGTTTCGACGTCTGATCCCATGACCGCCAACCCCCAGGGCGCGCCGATCGCCATCATCGGCGGCGGCGCCATTGGCAGCGCCATTGCCTATTACCTGACGCAGATGGCGCCAGAGCAGCCCGTCGTGGTGGTCGAGCGCGACCCGAGCTATGCCCAGGCTTCGTCGGCGCTGTCGGCCAGCTCGATCCGGCAGCAGTTCTCCAGCCCGATCAACATCGCCATTTCGCAGTTCGGCATTGACTTCCTGCGCGACATTGGCGCGCTTCTGCAGGTGGGCGGCGAACGCCCGGACATCGGTCTGGTCGAAGCAGGCTACCTCTATCTGGCCAGCCCGGCGGGCGAGGCCGTGCTGCGCGCCAACCACGCCGTGCAGCGCGGCATGAACGCCGACGTGGCCTTGCTGGCGCCCGGGCAGCTCCGCGAGCGCTTCCCCTGGCTCGCCACGGACGGCATCGCGCTCGGCTCGCTGGGTCTGTCCAGCGAAGGCTGGTTCGACGGCTACAGCCTGCTGCAGGCCCTGCGCCGCAAGGCGCTGGCCCAGGGCGTGCGTTATGTGCAGGGCGAAGTGGTGGGCGTGGACACCCAGGCCCACGCAGGCGTGCAGCACGTCACCGCGCTGCGCCTGGCGGATGGCCAGCGGCTGGAGTGCAGCGCTGTGGTCAACGCCGCAGGCCCCTGGGCGCGCGTGGTGGCGCAGTGGCTGGATATCGATTTGCCGGTGCATGCGCGGCGCCGCACGGTGTTTCACTTCACCTGCCCCGAGGCGCTGCCGCACTGTCCGCTGCTCATTGACACCTCGGGCATCTGGCTGCGGCCCGAAGGCGCGGGCTTCATCGCAGGCTTCAGCCCGTCTGAAGAAGAAGACCTGGACGACCTGCCGCTCGAACCCGACCATGCGGCGTTCGAAAACCACGTCTGGCCTCTGCTGGCGCAGCGGATACCGGCCTTCGAGGCGCTGCGCCTGCGCAGCACCTGGGCCGGGTATTACGAGATGAATCGCTTCGACCACAACGGCATCGTCGGCCGCCACCCGGCCTGCGACAACCTGTACTTCGCCAACGGCTTCTCGGGCCACGGCCTGCAGCAGTGTCCGGCCGTCGGGCGCGGCCTGGCCGAACTCCTCCTCACCGGCGACTGGCAAACGCTGGACCTCGAGCCGCTGGCCTTCCAGCGCCTTCTCGATAACCGCCCCCTGCTCGAACGCAATGTCATCTGATACCCCCACCTCCTCCACGCCGCGCACCGGTGGCCAGATCCTTGTCGATCAGCTGGTGCTGCACGGCGTGCAGCACATCTTCTGCGTGCCCGGCGAGAGCTACCTGGCCGTGCTCGACGCGCTGCACGACGCACCCATAACCCTCACCGTCTGCCGCCAGGAGGGCGGCGCGGCCATGATGGCCGAGGCCCACGGCAAGCTCACCGGGCACCCTGGCGTGTGCTTCGTCACGCGCGGCCCCGGCGCCACCAATGCGGCGGCGGGCGTACACATTGCCATGCAGGACTCCACGCCCATGGTGCTGTTCGTCGGCCAGATCGAGCGCGGCGCGCGCGGGCGCGAGGCTTTCCAGGAAGTGGACTACCGCGCCGCCTTCGGCCCGCTGGCCAAGTGGGCCACCGAAGTGGATGACGCGCGCCGCCTGCCCGAAATCGTGGCGCGCGCCTTCAGCGTGGCCTGCAGCGGGCGCCCCGGCCCGGTGGTGGTGGCCCTGCCCGAGGACATGCTGACCGAGCGCGCCGAGGTCTCC
>JAANMX010004058.1_pt1 | contig 12012 bp, 8 predicted proteins | sample 7279681 | NCBI WGS metagenome assembly JAANMX01 (sample SAMN14094542, study PRJNA606508) | bioreactor metagenome | isolation source: A lab-scale SPAN reactor treating ammonium-rich wastewater day 351 | place: Ireland: Galway | collected 2018-01-01
GGCCGAGCCGGTCAGCTCGATGCCGCGGATGCGCGCGTCCTCGACGTTGACGGGCTTGAACAGCGTGGAGTTCCAGGCGATCAGGTCGCTGGCGCGGGTCTGGTAGGCGTTGGCCTGCACGTGCCAGCCGTCGCCGCCGCGCGCCAGCGACAGCTCGCTGCTGCGCGAGGTTTCCGGGTTCAGGTTCGGGTTGCTGGCGCCGGGGTAGTACAGCTCGTTGAAGGTGGGCGCCTTGAACGCGGTGGCATGGCTGGCGGTGACGCGCCAGCCCTCGGCGAAATCCATGCCCCATGCAATGCCGCCGGTGGTGTGGCCGCCGAACTGGTCGTTGTCGTCGCGGCGCAGGCTCAGCTGCAGGTCGTGCGCGCCGAAGTCTCCCTGGTACTGCGCGAACACCGCGTGGTTGCCGCGGGTGCGCGCGAACGGCGACCACGGATCGACCACGTTGGCGGCGTCGCGCAGCCAGTCGAAGCCGGCGCTCAGCAGCTGGCCTTTCGCCACTTCGACATCGCCCTGCAGGCTCGCGCTGTCGCGGGTGGTGGTATAGCGGTTGGCGAAGGCGCTGCCGAGGTAGTTGTCGGAGTCGTCGGTGTTGCGGCCGGCGGTCAGCTTCAGCTGCAGCGCCTCGGACGGCATCCAGCGCACGCTGCCGCCCACGGTCTGCTGGACGATGTCGGAGTTGTCCTGGTAGTCGCCGTCGTAGTCGTTGTGGCCTTCGGCACGGCTGGCGCGGGCGTCGAACTGCCACGCTTCGCCGGGTGCGAAATCCGCGCGCAGAGCGGCGCTGCGATTGCGGTAGCCATCGCGATCCAGGTGGGTGCCCGGCACGATGAAGCAGCCGGCACCGGCCCAGGTATTCGGATCATAGGTGCCGGTGCAGGCGTTGATGCCGTCGGTTTCCTGATGCGCCATGTCGATGCCGATGCCGCCGCGCTTGCCGCGCAGGTCGAGGCCGGCGGAGGCTTCGCGCAGGCCGTGGCTGCCGGCGGCGATGCGGGCGCGACCGCGGACACCTTCGGTCTCACCGCGGCGAGTGAAGATCTGGATCACGCCGCCGATGGCATCGGCGCCGTACAGCGACGAACGCGGCCCGCGCACGATCTCGATGCGTTCGATCTGCGCCAGCGGGAGGTCCTGCAGCGAGGTCAGGCCGGAGGTCGGCGAACCCACGCGCACGCCGTCGATCAGGAACAGCACGTGGTCGGACTCGGTGCCGCGCAGGAACAACGTACTGAGCTTGCCGAGGCCGCCCTGATTGACGATGGCGATGCCGGCGCGGCCGCGCAGCAGTTCCGGCAGCGAACGCGCGCTGCTGGCGTCGATCTGTTCGCGATCGATGACCTCCACCGCTGCCAGTGCGGCATCCACCGTGGTGGAAGTACGGGTGGCGGTGACGACCACGCCGTCGAGGGTCCTGGCCTGGTCGTCATCCGCCATCGCCAGCGAGGGCAATGCCAGGGCCAGGACGAGGGTATTGAAGCGGAGCGGGGTGTTGCGGAACTGCATGATGGATTCTCCGGCGCGCACGCCCGCGCGCCCTTGGATGGAAGGGCGGCTGCGCGCGAACGGGGATGGCGGACGATGGCGTTGCACGTAGAGCGGACACGAACAGGCCGGCGCCGCGCAATGCCCGCCGCATCGCAACCTGACGTGTCCGTGGCCGGTCTCCGGGCTTGCGGGCGGACATCCTTCGATGTCCCGTCCGGCGCCTTCCCATGCGGGCATCGGGACGATGCGTGCACAGTGGCCGATGCCGGACTTGTCTCGCTTACCGTTGCGGGGGCAGCGCCGGAGTGAATGCGCAGGGCATCGTCACCGGCTTCCCGTTTCAATCCTCGGGCAGGGCCGTCGGATCACCTCGAACGGCGCAATTCTAGCGCAGCCGCGGGTCGCGCCGAAGGCTCAATCGTCCGCGGGCGATTCCGATCCGCCATGACGGTCGTCGTCGAACAATCCGAATGCGGGCGCGGCGGCTTCGTCATGGTGGGTGGTGGTCACCGGCGCGGCGGCCGGGCGTCCGCGCGGTGGCGGCAGCAGCGCGATGGCGGCTTCGGCGGCCTGCACCAGTTCGATGCGACGCGCTTCCGGCACTTCCTGCCAGTGGCAGTCCTTCAGCGCGCCTTCCAGCGAATACAGCAGGTTGAGGCTGGGCTTGAAGCCGGCGCGGCGCACTTTCATGTAGGCGTCCACCGCACCGACCGCGGCCAGGTCGTCCAGCGTGCGCAAACCCACCTGGCGCAGCCAGGCGGTGGACTTCGGGCCGATGTTGCGCAGCTTGGTGCTCATTGCAGCGATTCCAGGAATGCCCGGGCGATCGCCTCCAGGCCTTGCTGGTCTTCAACGGAAAAACGCGCGGGAGTCGGACTGTCGAGGTCGAACACGCCGAGCAGCACGTCGCCCTGGTACAGCGGCACCACCAGTTCCGAACGGCTGGCGGAGTCGCAGGCGATGTGGCCGGGGAAGGCGTTCACGTCCTCGACCCGCTGGGTGGCGCGGGTGCTGGCGGCGGCGCCGCACACGCCCTTGGACAGCGGGATGCGCACGCAGGCAGGCAGGCCCTGGAACGGGCCCACCACCAGCTCGGTGCCGTCGAAGAAATAGAAGCCGACCCAGTTGAGGTCGGGCAGCGCGTGGTAGACCAGCGCGGAAAGATTCGCGGCGTTGGCGATGCGGTCGCGTTCGCCGTGCAGCAGCGCGCGCGCCTGCTCCAGCAGCTGGGCGTATTGTTCCGGCTTGCTGCCGGTGAGGGTGGCGGCGGAGAAGCTCATGCCGCGAGTGTAGCAATGCCGGCCGCTGCGATTACCATCGCACGCCACGATGACGCGCGGAGGGCGCCGATGTTCTCGATCTACGTCACCGGGACCGACACCGGCATCGGCAAGACGCTGGCGAGCTGCACGCTGCTGCATGCACTGCGCGGGCACGGCCTGCGCGCGGCCGGGATGAAGCCGGTGGCCAGCGGCTGCGAGCGCATCGATGGCGTGTGGAAGAACGCCGACGCGCTGGCATTGCAGGTGGCGGGCGAAGCCGGCATCGCCTATGCCGACATCAATCCGTTCGCGCTGGAGCATCCGCTGGCGCCGGAGCTGGCCGCGCGCGATGCCGGCATCGAACTCGCGCTGCCGCCGATCCTCGATGCGCATGCGCGGCTGGCGTTGCGTAACGATGCGGTGGTCGTCGAGGGCGTGGGCGGCTGGGCCGCACCGCTGTCGGCATCGCTGATGCAGGCCGACCTGGTGCGCGCGCTGCGGCTGCCGGTGGTGCTGGTGGTGGGGCTGCGGCTGGGCTGCCTCAACCATGCGCTGCTGAGCGCGCGCGCCATTGTGGCGGATGGCGTGCATCTTGCCGGCTGGATCGCTTCGCACGTCGATCCGGCGATGGAGCGCGTTGACGACAACATCGCGATGCTGCGCGAGCGCTTGCCCGCGCCGTGCTGGGGCGTGCTGCCGCATGCACCGGGTGGCGATCCCATGGCGATGGAGGCGTATCTGCGGATTCCGCTTCTCGCGAAATAATCCGAGGGCAGTCGGGCCCGCCCCGGGATTGTTCGAGTGCGCCATGGATGGCGCACGGCCGCGCATCGGAGCCGGATGTGGAGCCTAAGCGGCGAACAATCCCGGGGCGGGCCCGACTGCCAGCTTGACCATTGTCGCAGCCAAAGAAAAACGCCCGGTCTCCCGGGCGTTTTTGCTTCGCATCGTTCGCAACGCGATCAACCGTGCTGCGGTTCCGGCAATGCTTCCGCATCGCCTGCGGCCTTGTCGGCATCGTGCGCATGGTCGCGCGCGAGGTACAGGTAGAACGCCGGCAGCACGAACAGGGTGAACAGCGTGCCGATGGTCATGCCGGAGGCGATCACCACGCCCATCGAGAAGCGCGAGGCCGCGCCCGGGCCCTTCGCCATCAACATCGGGATCATCGCGAACACCAGTGCGGCGGTGGTCATCAGCACCGGGCGCAGGCGGATGCCGGTGGCCTGTTCGATCGCCTCGCGCTTGGGCAGGCCCTGCTCGATCTGCAGCTTGTTGGCGAACTCCACGATCAGGATGCCGTGCTTGGAGATCACGCCCACCAGCGTCACCAGGCCCACCTGGGTATAGATGTTGATGCTCATGCCGGGGAAGGCCTCGATCCCGGCGATCTGCAGGATGTTCGCCAGCAGTGCCAGCACGTTGAGCGCCAGCAGCGCGCCGCAGATCGCCATTGGCACGGTGAGCAGCATGATCAGCGCGTCGCGGAAGCTTTCGAACTGCGCCGACAGCACCAGGAAGATCACCACCAGCGCCAGCGCCAGGGTCAGCAGCATGGCCGAGCCTTCCTGCTTGAACTGGCGCGACTCGCCGGCGTAGTCGACGCTGTAGCCCTGCGGCAGCACCTCCTTCGCGGCCTGGTCGAGGATCGCCAGCGCCTCGCCCTTGCTCACGCCGGGGCGCGGGGCGAAGGTGATCGACACCGCATTCAACTGCTGGAAGCGCTTCAGCGACTGCGGCTGGGTGGTCTCTTCCAGCGTCACGATGGTCGACAGCGGGATCAGCTGGCCGTCGCGGGTGCGGGTGTAGTAGTTCGACAGGTCGCTGGCGTTGAGGCGGTCGCTGCGCTGCACCTGCGGGATCACCAGGTACGAGCGGTTCTGCATGGCGAAGCGGTTGCTGTAGCCGCCCGACAGCATCGCCGCCATGTCCGCGGCCAGCGTGCGCATGTCGATGCCCAGCGTGGCCGCCTTGTCGCGATCGATGTTGACCTCGATCTGCGGCTTGTCGATCTTCAGGTCCTTGTCGAGGAAGATGAAGCGCTTGCTGTTGCGCGCCTTCTCCAGGATCGCGTCGGCCAGTTCCGACATCTGGCTGAGCTGGCCGATGCCGCCGATGATGAACTCGCCACCGCCGGCGCCGCCGCCCGCGCTGGGAAGCGACGGCGGTACCAGTGCGAACACGTTGAGGCCGGACACCTGCGACATCTTCGGCTGCAGCTCCTGCTGCAGCACCTGGTTGGTCGAACGGCTGCGCTGGCTCCACGGCTTCAGCACGAAGCCGGCCATCGCGCTGGGACTGGCGCCGCCGCCGCTGCCGCCGAAGCCGCCGTTGAACATGAAGTAGTCCTGCACCTCCGGCACGCCCTTGGCGATGGTGGTGATCTCGTCGGTGTATTTCTCCACGTAGTCCAGCGTGGCGGTGGGATCCGCGCTGGCCACCGCGAAGATGAAGCCTTCGTCCTCCAGCGGCGCCTGTTCCTGCGGCGCGCTGGTGTACAGGAAGGCGCAGCTGACCAGCACGATCAGGCCGAACGCCGCGATCACCGACTTGGTGTCCAGCGCACCGTGCAGGCGGCGCTGATAGGCATGGCGCAGCTTCTCGAACTTGTCGTCCAGCCACTGTTCCAGCTTGCCCTTCGGGTGGTTCGGATCGTGCGGCTGCAGGATCTTCGAACTCATCATCGGGGTGAGCGTCAGCGCGATGATGCCGGACAGCAGCACCGCGCCGGCCAGGGTGAAGGCGAACTCGGTGAACAGCACGCCGGTCAGGCCGCCCTGGAAGCCGATCGGCAGATACACCGCGATCAGGGTGGTGGTCATCGCCACCACCGGCCAGGCCAGCTCGCGCGCGCCGCGGATCGCCGCGTCGAACGGCGACATGCCTTCCTCGATGTGGCGGTGGATGTTCTCCAGCACGATGATCGCGTCGTCCACCACGATGCCGATCGCCAGCACCATCGCCAGCAGGGTCAGCAGGTTGATGGTGAAGCCCATCAGCAGCATCAGGAACAGCGCGCCGACCAGCGACAGCGGGATGGTCACCGCCGGGATCAGCACGCTGCGGAAGCTGCCCAGGAACAGGAAGATCACCACGATCACGATGATCAGCGCTTCCACGATCGTGCTGATCACCTCGTCGATCGCGTCCTGGATCGCCTCGGTGCTGTCGTAGGGGATGCTCGCCTTGATGCCCTGCGGCAGCTGCGGGACGATCTGCCCGTCCCACAGCTTGCGCACGTCCTGGATCACATCCAGCGAGTTGGCATCGGGCGCCACGAAGATGCCCATGAAGGTGGCCGCTTCGCCGTTGATGCGCACCGAGGTGCCGTAGCTCTCGGAGCCCAGCGCCACGTCGGCCACGTCGCCCAGGCGCACGATCGCGCCGTCCTGCTCGCGCACCACCAGGTTGCGGAACTCGTCTGCGTTGCGCAGGTCGGTGCGCGCGGTCATGTCGATGGCGACCATCTGGCCCTTGGTCGAGCCCACCGCGGCCAGCACGTTCTGCGAGGACAGCGCGTTGGACACGTCGCTGGCGGTGACCTTCAGCGCGGTCATGCGATCCGGCTTCAGCCAGATGCGCATCGCGAACGAGCCGGCGCCGAGGATGTCGGCGCGCTGCACGCCCGGCACGGTGACCAGCTTGGGCTGGATCACCCGGGTCAGGTAGTCGGTGATCTGGTTGTTGTCGAGGGTGTCGCTGGCGAAGGAGACATACATCGCCGCGATCTGCTGGCCCTGCTGCAGGTCGATCACCGGCGCTTCGGACTCGGCCGGCAGCTGGCCGCGCATCTTGTTGACCTTGGCCGAGATCTGGGTGAGCGCCTCGCTCGGATCCTTGTCCAGCTTGATGTAGGCCTGGATGCTGCTGATCCCGGCGGAGCTGGTGGAGGCCAGGTAATCGATGCCCTCGGCGCTGGCGATCTCGCGCTCCAGCGGGGTGGTGATGAAGCCCTGGATCAGGTCGGCGTCGGCGCCGAAATAGGTGGTGCTGATGTTCACCACCGCGTTGCGCATTTCCGGGTACTGGCGCACGTTCAGTTCGCTGAAGGCGCGCAGGCCGAACAGCAGGATGAACAGGCTGACGACCATCGCCAGCACTGGCTTGCGGATGAAGATGTCGGTGAATTTCATCGCATGTCCTTGCCCGCTTCCGTCACGGGAGGCGGGCCGATGTGGGGGTGGGGACGATCAGCGGTTGGCCGGCGTCGGCGCGGCGTTGGCCGTCGGCTGCACGGCGTTGTTGACCGTCACTTCGGCATCGTTGCGCAGCTTCAGCAGGCCGGAGGTCACGACCTCCTCGCCCGGCTTCAGGCCGTCGCTGACCGCGATCAGGTCGCCGCGGGTCGCGCCGGTCTTGATGAAGCGCTGGGTGACGACGAACTTGTCACCGGTCAGCGGCTTGCCCTGCATGTCGGTCTCGCCGGCCTTGCGCTTGACCTTGCCGATCACGAACACCGCATTGCCGTAGGGGCTGAAGCTGACCGCGGTCTGCGGGATCACCACCACGTCGCGTTCGCCGCCGAGGTCGAAGCCGACCTTGGCGAAACTGCCCGGGCGCAGCGCGCCGTCCGGGTTGCGGAAGGTGGCCTGCACCTTGAAGTTGCGGGTGCTGGCGTCGACCTGCGGGTCGATCGCGGTGATCGTGCCGTCGAAGGCCTGGCCCGGCAGCGCATCCACGCTGGCGCGCACGCTGCCGCCCTTCGCCATCTTGCCCATCAGCTGCTCGGGCAGGGCGAAGTCCAGCAGGATCGGATCCATCTGCTGCAGGCTGACCAGCGCCTCGCCCGGGGCGATGTACTGGCCCAGGTTGATCTTGCGGATGCCCAGCTGGCCGGCGAACGGCGCGCGGATGGTCTTCTGCGCGACCAGCGCGCGCTGTGCCTCCACCTGCGCCTGCGCGGTGGCGGCGGCGGTGACCCTGGACTGCACGTCGTCCAGCGACACCAGCTTGTCCGCGCCCAGCTTCTGCCAGCGATCGGCCTGCACCCGCGCCAGTTTGGCCGAGGCTTCCAGCGCCTTCAGGGTGGCGTCCTCGTTGGCGGTGTTCAGTCGCACCAGCACCGCGCCCGCGGCCACCGGCTGGCCGGCCTCGAACTCGATGCTGCGCACAACGCCGCCGGCTTCGGTGGTGACGTCGATGCCGTTGACCGCATTGAACGTGCCGACCGCGTCGCCGCCGTCACTCCAGCGCTGTGCCTGCGCCTTGGCCGAACTCACCGCGACGGCTGGCTGCGGCATGTTGTCGAAGAACTTGTTGGTCTGCGCGGCAAAGAACGCCTTGATGCCGAACACGCCGCCGAAAATGACGACGACGCCGATCAACATCAGGATCCAGCGCAGGGCCGGGCGGGGCGGACGACGGGAAGACTGGGCTGTCATGGAAGATTCCTGGGGGAGGCCGGCAACGGCGTTGCGCCAACAGGCGACGATGAACGGCTGCGGGAGGTTCAGGCGAAAAAGAGCAGGGATCATATACCCGCCAGTCCAGTAAATGCCAGCGCAAATGCGACTCATGTGCCGGTGGTCATGATGGCCGGGCGCGGGGGCAGTAGAGTTGCAGGCGGATGGCGGACAGGACTGGGGCGACGATGGGCTGGACGAAGGCGCGCGGTGCGATGGCGTTGTTGTTGCTGGCGCTGCTGGCCGGCGGCGTAAGGGCGCAGCCGGCGCCGGCCGATGCGGACTGCGTGGGCCTGGTGCTCGGCGGCGGCGGCGCGCGCGGCATTGCCCACGTCGGCGTGTTGAAGGTGATGGAGCGCGAGCGCATCCCGGTCTGCGCGGTGGCGGGCACCAGCATGGGTGCGATCGTGGGCGGGCTGTACGCCGCGGGCTACGACGCGGCGGAGCTGGAACAACTGCTGGGAACCATCGACTGGGCCGATGTGCTGGTCGACGACCCTGCGCGCCGGAGCCTGCCGATGGAGCGCAAGGAGGAAGACTTCCGCCACCTGCTGGATCTGGAGATCGGTTACCGCGACGGTAGCCTCGGCATTCCCGCCGGGCTGGTGCGCGGGCAGAAGCTGATGCTGTTGCTGCGCCGGTTGACCCTGTCCACCTGGCGCGCGCCCGACTTCGATCATTTGCCGATCCCGTTCCGCGCGGTGGCCACGGACATCGTGACCGGCCGCAAGGCGGTGTTCGCCGATGGCGACCTGGCGGTGGCGATGCGCGCCAGCATGTCGGTGCCGGGGGCCTTCGCGCCGGTGGAGGTGGGCAACCGCCTGCTGGTGGACGGCGGGCTGGCCGAGAACGTGCCGGTGCCGGAGGTGCGCGCGCTGGGCGCGCGCAGGATGATCGTGGTCGACGTCAGCTCGCCGCTGCTGGACGAAGCCGCGCTGTCCAACCCGGCGGTCATCCTCGACCAGGTGGTGACGGCCTTGATGTCGGAAAAGACCGCGCGCGACCTGGCTTCGCTTGCTCCGGGCGACGTGCTGATCCGCCCCGAGCTGGGGGATATCACCGCCGGGCAGTTCAATCGCGCCGCCGAGGCCGTGGCGGCCGGCGAGCGCGCCGCCGAGGCTCTGTTGCCGCAGCTGCGCGCATTCTCGCTGCCGCCGGAGCAGTACGCCGCGCTGCGTGCGCGCCAGCGCCACCGCGACTTCGATCCGGGACTGCTGGCCTTCCTGGAGATCGAGCCCGGGCATTCGCCATCGGCCACGCGGCGGTTGACCTGGGTGGCCGAGTCGCTGGTCGGCCGGCCGTTCGACGTCGACACCGTCGAGCACGGCATCGGCCGCGCCTATGGTGATGGCCGCTTCGAAGCCATCGATTACCGGCTGGTGCAGCGCGACGGCCAGACCGGCCTGGAAATCCTGCCGCGGCAGAAGCCGTGGACGGCGTTCGGCAAGGTCGGCCTGCAGCTCGACGACGACTTCAACGGCCGCAGCAACTACCTGCTGTCGGCGGAGCTGGTGTTCAACGACGTCAACCGGATCGGCGGGCAGTGGCGCAACCTGGTGCAGCTGGGCCGCACCACCGGGGTGCGCAGCGAGTTCCACCAGCCGTTCGGCGACGAGGGGACGTTCTACGTCGAGCCGGCGCTGGATCTGCACAGCGAATCCCTGCCGCTGTGGCAGGACGGGCGCGTGCAGGTCGCGGAGTACCGCCTGCTGCATCGGCAGTTCAGCCTGGAGGCGGGCTATTCGCCGCGGCCGGAATGGCGGGTGAGCCTGGCGCTGGTGGGCGGCAAGGATTCGGTGCGGCGCGGCATCGGCGACGGGCAATGGCCGAGCCGCAGAGCGGAAAGCTTCGCCGGCCTGCGTTTCGGCGCCACCTGGGACACGCTGGACAGCATCAGCTTCCCCAGCAGCGGGACCCGCGCCGAGCTTGAATTGCTGTCGCTGCAGCCGTGGGCGAATGCGGAAGCCGATGGCGAGGTCGTGCGCGCCTCGTTCGACCAGGCCCTGTCCTGGCGCCGCTATCACCTGTTGCTGGGCGCCCGCGTGGCCAGCGCCGTCGACGACCAGGCGGCGTTCCGCTCGCAGACGTTCCTGGGCGGCTTCCTCAACCTGTCCGGCTTTTCCGAGCGCTCGCTGGTCGGCACCCAGGCCGCGCTGGCGCGCGCCGTGTTCTATCGCCGCACCGGCGACACCAGCCGCCTGTTCTCGCTGCCGATGTACGTCGGCGGCAGCCTGGAGGCCGGTAATGTCTGGAACGAGCGGCGCGCGTTCGGAAGCGGGCCCGCGCTGGTGTCAGGCAGCGTGTTCGCCGGGCTGGACACGCCGCTGGGGCCGGTCTTCCTGGGCTTCGGCCGCAACAGCAGCGGCGCCGATTCCTGGTATCTGAGCTTCGGCTCGATGCTGCGCCAGGCGTCGCGCTGAAGCCGCGATCCGCCGCGCCCGCGCGCAAACAAAAAAAACCCGACGGACGAAGCCGTCGGGTTGCGGGGATGCCGGGCCGAGGGGAGCGGGCCGGCAATCGTCCCTGGGGGGATTACTTGGCGGACTTCGAGGCGGCCTTGGTGGCCTTCTCGACTTCGGCCTTGACCTGCGCACCGGCCTGTTCGAACTGGCTCTTGGTCAGCGCGCCGATGGCTTCGTTGGTCTTCACGGTGCCGGCGAAGGCTTCCTGCGCGGCGCCGAAGCTGCGCTCGGCATTGGCGCGGGCGACCTGGATGCCCTTCGGCCACACGGCCTTCAGGCCGTCGGCGTCGCGCACTTCGATCAGTTCGCCGGCGAAGGCGAAGGCGGCGTTGATGTTTTCCTCGACCGCGGCCAGGTGCAGGCCGAACGCCTTCTCGGCGTTCTGCAGGGCGAGGCGGTTGACGTTGGCGGCGGCCTCGGCGAACTGGCCGGCGGCTTTGCTGAACTGGTCATTGAACTGGTACATGGCGGTCTCCTGCGTTGCTTTTCTTGTGCCGGCAGGGGTTTTGCCGGTTTGTGCGGTGCAGCATAAGCGGGGAATTGTTGCGATGCAACATCGCGCCGACAAACGGTCGGCGTGCATTCAGGCTGCGGGCATGAAAGCCGCACCCGACGCGGGCGGCAATGAATGGCGATGTGCCGGGTTTCAGCGCCGGCGGGCGTGGCCGGGATAGGGCAGCATCGCGATGTCGGCGGGCTCGGGCACCGCCTGTCCGCCGGCCACGGCGCGCGCCAGCGGGGCCAGGTGGCCCAGGGCGCGGGTATAGACGCTGCGCTTGAAGGTCACCACATGCTGCAGCGGATACCAGAAATCCACCCAGCGCCAGCCGTCGAACTCGGGCGCGTCGGTGGCATCCAGCCGCAGGTCGGCGTCGCTGCCCTTGAAGCGCAGCAGGAACCAGACCTGCTTCTGGCCGATGCAGACCAGCCGGTCGCGATGGCGGATCGCGTGCGGCGGCAGCCGGTAGCGCAGCCAGCCGGGGGTGGCGCCCAGCACGTCGACATGCCCGGGCAGCAGCCCGGTTTCCTCGCGCAGTTCGCGGTACATCGCTTCCAGCGGGGTTTCGTCGGTATTGATCCCGCCCTGCGGGAACTGCCAACCGTCCCGACGCACCCGTCGTGCCCAGAACACCCGCCCGTCCTCGTGCATCAGCACGATGCCCACGTTGGGCCGAAAACCGTCCGGATCGATCACGATGCGGACTCCAGAAATCCACTGGCTCCGACTCTGCCAGTGGAGCGGGGATGCCGCAAGCCGGAACCGGCGTCGTTGACGGGGGGCGGCAAACCCGGAATAATTCCGGGCTGCGTCGGCTATGTAGCTCAGCCGGTTAGAGCACAGCACTCATAATGCTGGGGTCGGTGGTTCGAGTCCACCCATAGCCACCATCGACGCAT
>JAANMX010004059.1_pt1 | contig 12011 bp, 11 predicted proteins | sample 7279681 | NCBI WGS metagenome assembly JAANMX01 (sample SAMN14094542, study PRJNA606508) | bioreactor metagenome | isolation source: A lab-scale SPAN reactor treating ammonium-rich wastewater day 351 | place: Ireland: Galway | collected 2018-01-01
GATTTTGCCGGCCTCGCCCGATCGTTGGTCCAGCAATGCAGCCGACCCGGGGCGCTGTCCGACCGGTTGCACCGCCTGGCCGCGAGCAGCGGACGGGCCGTAGCAGCGCACCTACTCCACGTTGTAATCTTGGGCCAAACGGGAGAAGGTATCGACCTGATCCTCGGAGAGGCCGCCGCGCCGCTCGATCTCAATCGTGGCCGCTTTCCCGCTGGTAACATCGCGGGCATGCACGGTCACGCGGCCCGAACTGTCGTAGGCGTAAGTTACTTCGATGGGTGATCCCTTCTTGATGCCGGCCGGCAAATCGGTGATATGGCAATTGCCGATAAGTGAGCAGGCATCGGGGTCGGGGGCGTCGCCTTCCGTCACTTTGACGTTGACGCGACGTTGATCGTCTTTGCTGGTACGAAAGGTTTGCTTCACCTCGATCGGCAACCGGCTATTGCGCGGAATCATCACATGGTTGACGTATTTCATCTTCTTGGGCAAGCGGGCGACCACTCCCAGGCCGTGGCTGTTCACGTTCTCTTGCTTGATGCTGCCGAGTTTTCGCCGCAAAGCCTCGGCCAGGCGACTCTCGCCGCCCCGATACTTGGCTTCAAGAATCGCCGCATGTATGGCCGCTCCCTGGCACACGGCGGTGTGGGGCGAAATGCCCGTATACGGTTTCTTGCCCAACACCTGTTCCAGCCGCTGGGGAATGATTGGCATGAGCGTCGAACCGCCCACCAATACCACGGCGTCGAGTTCCTCCGGTTGCACTTTCGCCGTGCTCAGCACCAATTCGGTGGTGTCGAGCGTTCGCTGCGTGAGATCAGCGGTAAGTTCTTCGAATTCGTCGCGGGTAATCTGCAAGGCCACGGTCTTGCCCTGGTGGCGAAACGTAATCATGGTCCGATCGCTATCGGTGAGCGCGATTTTGGCCTGATCGCAATCGTTGCGCAGCAGTTGCAGGGCCTGCGCGTCCTCCCGCGGATCGATTTTGTATTTTTCCTGGAACTCGGTCGCCACGCGGTTCACCAGGCGATCGTTCCAATCCACGCCGCCGAGTTCCACGTCGCCATCGGTCCCCAGCACCTGAAAGTGGGTGGGCGTGTAGCGAACCAAGGTGACATCGAACGTGCCGCCCCCCAGATCATAAACCAAGGCCAGCCTGGGGCGAGCGTCGGCATCGCTTCTTCCCAATTCGCCACGTTGCCAGGCATAGGTGAGGGTGGCAGCGGTGGGTTCGTTGATGATGTCTACGACGTTGATGCCGGCGATGCGACCCGCGTCTTGCGTTGATTTTCTCCGGGAATCGTTGAAATAATACGGCACCGTGATCACGGCGTTGCCGATTTTTCCCAGTTTGCGCTCGGCATCTTGCTTGAGCTTTTTGAGGATCAACGCCGACAAAAATTCCGGCGTGATCTCGCGGCCGTCGAATGTGCGTTTGTATTCGGCCGCGCCCATGTGCCGCTTGATCCGCTCCACCACGTTCTGCGGGTCTTCCATCGCGGCCCGCTGCCGCTTGGGACCGACGATCACATGTCCACTCGAAGCGAGCACGATCAAGCTGGGAGTTTCAACGTCTTCTTCTTCATTCTCGATCGGGACCGGATCGCCGTTTTCATTCAGAATAGCGATGGCGGAAAACGTAGTGCCAAGATCGATGCCGACGGTCAAACCTGGTTTGAAATCCATGAGGATCCGATACCCAACAAAATGAACAGGGCCGCATAATGCAGCACCAGGGAAAAGTGCCGTTTTGCTCCTTGGCGAATTCGAACCGCCGTCGAGGAACGAGCTTGGAAGGTCTCTGTGCTTTGCAGAGAATCTCACGCCGCCCAGCTCAACTTGGCTTTCCGCCCGATTCCAGCGGAAGGAAGTTTCAAGACTTGCGTCAGGTCAAGTTCGAGCTGCTTAACAGCAACATACAAAATCGAGACTCCGCATAGCGATAGAAGGCTGGCCAGGGTCGGAGTCTCTCGTCAGCATGCGCCGCCATCTGCGGAGAGTCAAGTCTTCGCGGAGGCCAGTCACCACACGGTCACCCCCCCAATCGGAGCGTGTCAAACCTCGTTGGTTTGAAAATCCGCAGCCGTGGGATCGCGGAAACGATATCCCAGTCCCCGCACGGTTTCGATCAGCCCGGAGAAATCTCCCAGCTTTTGCCGCAGGGCCCGAATGTGCACGTCGACTGTGCGTTCGAGCACCATGCCGTCCTTGTCGAGAGCCGCCTCGATCAATTCACTGCGAGTAAAGGCTCGCCCCGGTTGACGGACAAACACTTCCAAAATGCGAAACTCGCTCTGGGTGAGATTGAGCGATTGTTCGCCGGCCATCGCGGCGTGACGACGGCGATTGATGGATACCCCCTGGCTCGCAATGACGTCGGCGTCGTCCGCCCGGGCTTCCATGCGGCGCCGCAGCAGGGCCTTCACCCGCTCCAGCAAAACCTTCACACTGAAGGGTTTGGTCACGTAATCGTCGGCGCCCAGCGACAAGCCCACCACCTGATCGGTTTCTTCCGCCTTGGCAGTGAGCATCACAATCAACACATCGCGCGTGGCGGTGTTCGCCCGCAACCTGCGGCACACCTCCAAACCGTCGATCAAAGGCAACATCAAATCGAGCAGCACCACGTCCGGCGTCACCAGTTCCGCCTGCCGCAAACCTTGATTGCCATCGCGGGCAGCAAGCACCTCGTAACCCGCTTGCCGCAGGTTGTACGAAAGCACATCGGTCAAGTCAGGATCGTCTTCGATGATCAGGATTTTGGATTTGGCCATAAACAAACAACAGCGGTAGGATCAAGAAGGAAGCGTTGCCCCGGGGGGTCCCAAAAATCAGGGAGAACCAGGGCCGATCAGCTTCGCAAGAAAATCAACGGAATTTCGGTAGCATTTCCAGAAAATCTCCGCCATACACTCCGTGGCCGCCCGACCGTGCTGTTTCTGCCGTGAGGGCATGCCAAGGGGGCCTCCTGCCGCTCGGTGGCCTGCGAACATAAGCCTGCAAGATGAAGAAACCGTGAAGTTTTCGGGAAGACCGTTCCGCTGAGACGTTCTCGCGATCCCCTTGGTTGTGTTCCCGGTGTCGGCGGCGATGCCTGGAATTTCTTGGCGTCCAACGTATTTCAACCCGTGCGCGCCGCTGCCGTCAGCGTACTTTGGACTCTTGTCGGGGGCGAAGCCTGACGGCGTGACGATATTCACCCGCATAGCTTGATTCACCTTCCTGGCAGGCGAGATGCCTGCCCCTCCCCACCCAAAACCAGCACAAACAAAGACGGCGTTTTCGTGAGCTGGCGGATTTTATGATATTCTATCCCTGTCATGAAGAATTTGCCGCTGCCCCCGCGCCGTCGCCCCGACAATTTCCTGACCGGAAGTTTGTCGTCGTTCCGCCGCAATCTGTTGGAGTTCATGAGTGAAACGGCGGCCGAGGTTGGCGACGTCGCCGCCTACCGACTGGGACCGCGGCAGGTGGTGCTCGTGAGCCATCCCGACGCCATCGAGCAAGTGCTGGTGCATGACAATCGGCAGTATCACAAGCATTACGCGTTGGATTTTCTCCGCCCCTTGCTCGGCAACGGCCTGCTCAATAGCGAAGACGAATATTGGCTGCGTCAGCGCCGCCTGATGCAGCCGGAGTTCCTGCGGCATCGTCTGGAAACCTACGGCCGCGGCATGGTGGATCGCACGCAATCGTTCATTGCCGACTGGAAGCATGGGCAAGTGCGCGATCTGCACGCGGAAATGATGCGGCTCACGCTGGCGATCGTCGCTCAGACCTTGCTCGACGTCGAGGTCTCGGCAAGCGTCTTTCACGAAGTGGAGGAGTCCCTGGAGATCGTGCTCGAAGATTTTCGGCGGCGGTTTCAAGCGGCCATTCCTCTGCCCCCCTGGGTGCCCACACCTCGCAACATGCGAGTCAATCGGGCAACTCGCCGGCTGAAAGACATCGTTGCCGAAATCATCGCCCTGCGTCGGAGCGAAGCCGCGCCCGGCGGGGACCTGCTTTCCCGGTTGATTCGCGCCCGTGACGAGGGCGACGGCGCCGGCATGAGCGACGAGGCACTGCGCGATGAAGTGATGACGCTGTTTCTGGCCGGTCATGAAACCACGGCCGTGGCGCTCAGTTGGACCTGGATGCTGCTCGCCCAACATCCGAATGTCGAGGCCGAATTGCATCAGGAACTTGGCCGAGTGCTCGGCGGTCGCACTCCGGGCGTGGCCGATTTGCCGAATTTGAAATTCGCGGAATGCGTGATTCGCGAATCGATGCGGCTATATCCTCCGGTGTACGCAATTGGCCGGATGCCATTGACCGACGTGGAGATCGGCGGCTTTCGCGTTAGCCGCAACACGGCCGTGGTCTTGCCCCAGTGGGTGGTGCACCGCGACTCGCGCTGGTACGACAACCCCTTGGCATTTCAGCCGCAGCGCTGGCTTACCCCGCGATCGCTCCCCAAGTACGCGTATTTTCCCTTTGGCGGCGGGCCACGGGTATGCATCGGCAATCAATTTGCCATGATCGAAGCCACCCTGGTTCTGGCCACCATCGCTCAGCAGTTTCGGTTTGATCTCGATCCCTCGCAGAGCATCACGCCTTGGCCCACGGTCACCCTCCGCCCTCTCGAAGGACTCACGGCCACTATCGCGTCGCGGAATTCCATACCGAACGCGACCGAGCAGGCGAACCAAGCAAATCCACTTTCTTCCGCGGTCTTGCCAAAGCCGATAAGTTGAATTGGGATTGGCCAAGCAATTCCGCCCGACTGGGTAGCTGGGGCCCATTTCAATTTCGAGCTTTGGATCATTCGTCTCATCTGTTCGACGGACTGTCGCCCCGAGAGCGCGAGATGCAACGAATGCACAAGCCGTTTCCGCGGTATGATGTTCGTTCGTGGCGAGAATGGGGGGCAGCACCGACGGACGCGCAAACAAAAAACCCTTCCGCTTGGACTCAACCGAGCGGAAGGGTTGCATTCAGCTTGCGAGTTGCCGTTCTGCCCGGCAAAGGTTACTTGCCAAGCGTGATCAGCATTTTGATGTTCGTGGTAATGTTGGAGTCGATGTTCTGGCCGCCGGCTTCCACATTCATGTTCATTTTTTGAATCACGTCGTTCTGAAGCATCCGGCCGGCTTGTACATCAAACAAGGCAGTGCCGGTGATTTCGCTGTTCTTGAGCGAAATTTTGACGGGGTTCTGCTCATTCGCGCCTTCCAGTTTCATGGCGCCTTTGATCCCAATTTTGGCCACTTGCTTGCCGTCGTGTTCGGTCATGCCCTCGAACGTGTAGGTGCCATCGAGCTTGAATTCGCCAAACTGGGTCTTGGTTTTCGACGAGGACTGCCAGCTATCGCCCTTGGAGACGGCTTTGTCGGGCAGGGTTCCCAACGACTGGCCGAACATTTCCTTCACGGCGCCGCCGCTGAACATTTGCTGAAACTGAGCGTTCTTGGCGATGGCTTCCTTGGCCGGTTACTTGGCCTTGGGCAGCACCGCGCCAAGGTCGCCGTGCGGGCGGGCGATGACGTCCACCGACACGACCTCGCCGAGCGCCTGCGCCGCGTTGCGTCCCGCCTCGGTGGCGGCCTTGACGGCGGCCACGTCGCCCTGGACGACGACCGTGACCATGGCGTTGCCGACTTGCGTCAGCGGGCCGACCAGCTCGACGTTGGCGGACTTCAGCATGGCGTCCGTCGCCTCGACGAGCGCGATCAGGCCGCGCGTCTCTATCATTCCGATTGCCTGGCTCATGGTTCTCCTTGTGTCTTTTCTCTCTGTTTCTCGAATCCCTGCTGCGTGTGAAATCGTCTTTTTACCTCTGGCGCCCGTGGCCGAGCTTCTCCCAGGCGTTGCGCGCGATGATGATCTCTTCATTGGTGGGTATGACGCGGACCTCGACGGCCGAGCCCGCGGCGGAGATGACGGCCTCGCGGCCGACGGCGCTCTCGTTGGCGGCGGGATCGAGGCGCAGGCCGCAGAATTCCATGTTGGCGCAGGCCTCGGCGCGCAGGTCCGGGTTGTTCTCCCCGATGCCGCCGGCGAAGATCAGGATGTCGGCGCCATTCAATTCCACGAGGAACTGGCCGATGTATTTGCGGATCGAATCGACGAAGACCGCCAGCGCGGTCCGGGCGTCGTCGTCGCCGGCGTTGGCGGCGGCGCGCACGTCGCGGATGTCGCCGGAGTCGAGGGCCGACATCCCCTTGAGGCCGGCATCCTTCGCCAGCGCAGCCTCCATCTGTTCGATCGATAGCCCCGCCAGCTTCTGGACGTAGAGCGCGGCGAAGACATCGAAATCCCCGACGCGGTTGTTGTGGGGCAGGCCGCTCTGGGCCGTCATGCCCCAGGAGGAATCGACGGCGACGCCGTCGCGCACCGCGCAGATCGAGGAGCTGCCGCCGAGGTGGCAGGAGATCATGCGCAATTTCTTGGTGCCGCGGATCTCGGCGGCGCGTTCCGTGACGTAACGGTGGCTGGCGCCGTGGAAGCCCTCGCGGCGGATGCCGTACTTCGTCTCCCATTCGAGGGGGATGGGGAAGCGGCGCCTGGAGCGCGGGAGTTTGTCGTAGAACGCCGTTTCGAAGGTGCCGATGCAGGGGAGGCCGGGCAGGCGGGCCTGGAACGCGCGGACGGCATTGACGTACGGGGGATTGTGCGCCGGAAGCAGCGTGTACAGCGCCTCCATCCCCGCCAGCACCGTGTCGTCCAGGATCTGCGTCCCGGAGATGCCCTTGGCCATCACGGGCTTGAAGCCCACCGCGGCCAGCTCGCCAAGCCCGTCGATCACGCGCCCGCGGAGCCTCTCCTCCACCAGCGCGATCGCGGCCCCGTAGTCGGGGAACGCGCCCTGGCCCTCCTCGGGCCGGGCGTCGCCGACCTGCGCCTTCCACGCGCCCTGCGGCGCGCCGATGCGCTCGACCGCCCCTTTCGCGAGCAGGCGCTCGGACGGCATCTCGAACAGTCGGAACTTGAACGAGGTGCTGCCGATGTTGGCGACCAGGATCTTGTTCTTGGCTTCCACTTCATCCTCCCCCGCGCCTCGTGCGCGGGGTCCCGCGGGGCGCGGCATCCGCGCCCCGCCGCCTCACTTTGCCGGGGCCTTCGCGCCGAGGAACTTGCCCAGCCTGGAAAGGTCCTCGTGGGGGCGCGGGATCACGTGCACCGCGATCACCTCGCCGATCGACGCGGCCGCCGTGGCGCCCGCCTCGACCGCCGCCTTCACCGCGGCGACCTCGCCCTTGACGAAAGTCGACACGAAGCCCGAGCCGACCTTCTCCCAGCCCATGAGCTCGACGTTCGCGGCCTTGAGCATCGCGTCGGTCGCCTCGAACAGCGGGGTCAGCCCCCGGGTCTCGATCATTCCAATAGCTTGTCCTGCCATATGTTTGTCCTCCGTGTGTTGGCGGCTCAGCCCGCGAAGAATTCCAGCAGCCCGGCGCTCGGCCGCGCGATGATGTGCGAGCCGACCAGGTTGCCCACCCGCGTGGCCGCCTCTTTGCCGGCCTCCACCGCGGCGCGGACGCTGCCCACGTCGCCGGTGACCAGGGTGGTGATCAGCGATCCGCCGATGGGGATCGACTTGACCAGTTTCACGTTCGCGGCCTTCACCATCGCGTCGCTGGCCTCCACCAGCCCCACGTAGCCGCGTGTCTCTATGATTCCGAGTGCGTCGTTCATGTTACCTCTGTGTTGTTGCTCCGATGTCGCTGCTTCAGCGCAAAAGCTCCACCCTCGCCGCCGCCTCCAGGTTGCAGGCGTTGGCCTCGTCGGTGTCGATGTGGACCTCCAGCTTGAAGGTCGGGTCCACCCGCACCAGCAGGTCGTCGAAAATCGTCGTGCAGTCCCGGGCCACCACCTTCAGCTTCATGTGCTCCAGGTGCTTCACCCCGTAGAACGCCGCGTCCTCCGGCGACATGTGCACGTGCCGCGCCGCCCGGATGATCCCCTCCTTCATCTCCAGCATCCCCGCCGGACCCATCACGAAACCCCCGGGCGTCCCCGCGATGTCCCCGGACATCTTCACCGGCACGTCGATCCCCAGCTGCACCGCGTCCGTGATCGCCAGCTCGATCTGCGTCAGATTCCGCGTCGGGCCCAGTATCCGCAAATTCGGGATGATCCGCCGCCTCGGCCCGATCAGCGTCACCGTCGCCGTCGAGGCAAACTGCCCCTCCTGATAGAGCCACTTGTGCACCTCGAGCTTCGCCCCCGGCCCGAAAAGCACCTCCAGGTTCTCCTGCGACACGTGCATGTGCCGCGCCGAACTGTTCACCACCAGCTGCGGCACCGCCGGCACCCCCGGCCGACGCGCCATCTCGCGAAACACCGTCTCGCGCACGATGCGCTGCACCAGATCCCGGCTGGGGGCGAGGGCGGCCATGGTTTAATGATCGACTTCCGTCATATTCCCACGCCGGGCGTCGGGCGTCAAGTGGATTTTTCGGTGGCGCGGAGGAAGTGGTCTTTGGGGAGGTGGATGCCGGCGGCGCGGAGCTGGGCTGGGGTGGCGTCGGAGAGGAGGGCGACGGAGTGGGACCAGGGGAGGACGAAGAAGGGGGTGCGCTGGGAGAGTTTGGAGGCATCGGCGCAGAGGATGACGCGGTGGGCGCGGCGGGCGGCGGCGCGCTGGAGGCGGATGATTTCCTCCTGGGAGTTCCAGAAGCCCTCGGTGGTGAGGCCCTCGGCGCCGAGGAAGGCGACGTCGATGTGCCAGTGGCCGAGGGAGCGGCGAGCGGCGTCGCCGAGCAGGACGGACTGTCTGGCGAGGAAGCGGCCGCCGATGAGGTAGATCTGTAGGGCCTCGACGGGGGCGAGGAGTTCGGCGCAGGGGATGTTGCAGGTGACGACGGTGAGTGGGGAGACGGGATTTTCGCGGAGGGCCTCGGCGACGGCGAAGGGGGTGGTGCCGCCGTCGAGGTAGCAGGTCTGGCCGGGCTTGAGGAGGTCGCGGGCGGCGCGGCCGATCTGGCGTTTGGCGGCGGCGTTGGTGGCCTGGCGCTGGCGGAAGGAGGGGAAGTTGGCGTTGTAGTCGCTGAGGGCGCCGCCGTAGGTGCGGGTGATGCGGCGCTCGCGCTCGAGGGCGGCGAGGTCGCGGCGGGCGGTGGCCTCGGAGATCTTGAGGCGCCGGCACAGTTCCGACACCGGGAGGTAGCGGAATTGGGAGAGGAGGCTCGCCACCTCGTCGCGGCGCCGGCGGATGACGTGCTCGGGAACTCGCACGGGACCATTTCGCACAGGAAATGATCGAAGGCAATCAGTTTCGCCGGGGGCGGCCGTCCCGTCACGGTCTGGCGACATAGTAATAGTTTTGGATATCGTGGGGGAGGGTGTGTCGCTCGAGGCGGCGGAAGCCCGCGTCGGAGAGGAAGCGCAGGGTCTGCTGCTCGCCCCAGGCGGCGCCGAGCCCGAGTCCGCCCTGGGCGAGGGACACCGTCATGCAATGCATGCACGAGATCGTATAGATGAGGGCGCCGAGGGGGTGGTCCCGGTTCTCGGCGATGTTGCTGGAGGCGCCGATGTCCTGCATGAGGAAGAGGCCATCCGGCCTGAGGCTGCGGCGTATGCCGGCCAGCACGCGGTCGGGGCGCGCCTGATCGTGGATGGCGTCGAAGGCGAGCGCCAGATCGAAGGCCTCGGCCTCGGCGTCCTGGTCGAAGGTGGTGAGGTCGCGGGCCTCGAACCGCAGATTGGCCAGGCCGTCCTTCTGGGCGCGGGCGGTCGCGAGGCGGATAGCCTCCTCGCTGAGGTCGTACCCGACGAAGCGGCTGTTGGGGAAGGTCTTGGCGAGGAGGTGGAGGGCGGCCCCGCGCCCGCAGCCGACATCCATGGCGCGGATGCCGTTCTTGAGCGCGAGGGTGAGCCCCGGCACCAGGGGCAAGATGTGATCGAGCAGGGGATCGACCACCGTCTGGCGGCTCTCCTCGACCATCACGTCCTGGAACCTCGGGTAGGCCGAGTAGGGCACCCCGCCGCCCTCGTGGAAGCAATCCACGATGCGATCCTCGACGGAGCCCATCATGCCGATGAACTGCGCGAGGTGGCTGACCGTCGGGGTGCCGTTTCCGGCGACCAGGAGCGGGGCCCATCCTTCCGCCAGCGAGAAGGCAGTCCCGGACCCGTCGCACTCGACGAAGCCGGCCGCGGTCATCGCGCCGAGCCATTCGCGGACGTACCTCTCGTGGAGGCCGGCGGCCCGCGCCAGACCCTCGGAGGTCGCGGGCCCGTGCGCCGCCAGGGCGGCGAAGAGGCCGGTGCGATGCCCGACCGATACCATCAGCGCGGCCGAGGCCTTGTTGATCATGTCGAGGAATTCGACGCCGAGGGCGTCGGTGTCCGCGGCGCTCTGTTTCACCGTCTCACATGCCATGCACATAACATTTCCTTTCGTTGGTTTCCGAATCGATGTGACGCCCCCACCATCGGCCCGATCGGCCGATCCCGATAGATCGGGGAAATACGGTATTTCGCCGGGCGGGCCACGGTAGGGGAGGCGTGAGGCAGACAGGAATGTCTGCCTCACGGCGATGCGATCTCGGTCGCCCTCCGGACGGCCTCGCTGCGGGTGCGGCAGTTGAGTCGTTCCAGGAGCCGGGCGACATGCATTTCGACGGTCCGGGGGCTGAGGTGCAGTCGCGCGGCGATCTCCTTGTTGGTCCATCCCGCGGCGATGAGGGCGAGCACCTCGTTCTGTCGCGGCGTCAGGGCCGTCACCGCCGCGCCGGTCGGCGCGGCGGGCGCGTCCGGCCCGGCGCCATCGCGTCCGATCCGATCGATCAGGGGCCGGAGGCCGAGCCGCCGTGCGACGCCCAGCGCACGGTCGCGGGCGACCGTGGCGTCCGGGTCTCCGGCGGCATGGAGGAAGCGCGCGAGGCGCGAGCGCGCGAGGGCCTCGTCGAAGAGATTGCCATTGCGCGAGTGGTGCTCGGGCACGGGTCGCATCGCCTCGGCCGCCCCGGCGGCATCGCCGCGGCACCAGGCGGTCTCCGCGAGGGCCGCCTGCCGGGCCATCTTGTTCTCGGCGTTGTCGTGGCGCGCGTCGATGGCATTCACGATGTCGGTGCATTCGGAGACCCCGTCCCTGTCGCCGCGATCCGCGAGAAACGCCATGGCCGCGACCAGGCCGGGGATGACGTCGTGGCTATCCTCCGTCTCGCGCCAGAGGCGCACGAGGTCCCGGAATCGCTCGCGCGCCGCATCCGGATCACCCGAGGAGACATCGAGGTCCGCCCGCGCCCACAGGGCAAAGAACTCGACGCCGACCAGGCCGAAGCGGCGGGCGTCAGACAGCGCCGCCTCGATCGTCGCGAGCGCCGTCTTGCGCTGGCCGCGGAAGGCGGCGATGCAGCCCTCGACCATGCGGGCGATGGCGCGGACGGCGGGATGGGTGTCGTCGTTCCCCAGGACCTCGCGGCTCGTCGCCAGCGCCCGTTTCCACTCGCCGGTGCGGAAGAAGGCGTACGAGAGGCAACCGAGGCAGGCGTGCTCGCTGTCGCGCACGCCGCGCCGCCGGCAATAGGCGATCGCCGAGAGGTGGGCGTCGCGTTCGCCGTGGTAGTCGGCGGCATAGTCGCGGATGTTGGCCTGGCGGCGATAGGCGAGGGCCACCTGCTCGGTCAGGTTGTGCTCCAGGGCGAGCCCCAGTGCCGCGTCCACGTCGGCGCGCGCGCCCGCCGCGTCGCCCCGCATCGCGCGGATGAGGCCGCGAAAGCCCATGACCTCGCATCGGATGCCCATATCGTCGCCCGCCTCGGCGGCCCGCGCCGCATCCCCGATGGCCGCGGCGGCATCGGCGAGCCGGATCCGGTCGGCCAGGAACGACGCGAGCGCGAGCCACGCCTTTGCCCGGCGGCCCGGGTCACCGCCTGTCTCGGCCAGCCGCGCCGCGCGCTCCAGATGCCGGCGCGCCGCCACCGGGTCGCCATCGAGCAAGGCCAGGTCGCCCAGCTGGCGATGCGCCTCGATCGCGGCCTCCCCCCCGCCCGACGCCGCCGCGCCCTCGAGCAACTCCTCCC
>JAANMX010004060.1_pt1 | contig 12010 bp, 7 predicted proteins | sample 7279681 | NCBI WGS metagenome assembly JAANMX01 (sample SAMN14094542, study PRJNA606508) | bioreactor metagenome | isolation source: A lab-scale SPAN reactor treating ammonium-rich wastewater day 351 | place: Ireland: Galway | collected 2018-01-01
CGCGGTGAACGCCGGCGGCGTGATGAACGTGGCGCTGGAACTCGACGGCTACAACCGCGAGCGCGCCATGCGCATGATGCGCACGATCTACCACAACCTGACCCGCATCTACGAGATCGCCGACCGCGACGGCATCCCGACCTACCGCGCCGCCGACCGCCTTGCCGAGGAGCGCATCGAGAAGATGGGCAAGCTGAAGCTGCCGCTGGGCCGCGGCCGCACCCGCTTCCAGGGGCGCATCCGCGGGAATTGATCGGGCTGCGGCAAGCCGCATCCATAATGGACGGGGCCTGCGGGCCCCGCTTCCTTGGATGATCCTGCTCCCTCCTGCAGGAGCGGCTTCAGCCGCGACCGCTCTTTCAAGCATCCGGATCGCGGCTGAAGCCGCTCCTGCAACAACGTCCTCCACGCACACGAGTACACGCCCATGCGCCCCTTTCCCCTTGGCGAAGACATCGATGCCCTGCGCGACGCGGTGCGCCGCTTCGCCGAGACCGAGATCGCGCCGCGCGCCGCGCAGGTCGACGAGGACAACTGGTTCCCGCAGGACCTGTGGCCGAAGCTGGGCGAACTGGGCCTGCTGGGCATCACCGTGCCGGGCGAATTCGGCGGCAGCGAGATGGGCTACCTCGCCCACCTCGTCGCGATGGAAGAGATCAGTCGCGCCTCCGGCTCGGTGGGCCTGAGCTACGGTGCGCATTCCAATCTCTGCGTCAACAACCTGCACGCCAACGGCAACGACGCCCAGCGCGCGAAGTACCTGCCGAAGCTGTGCAGCGGCGAGCACGTCGGCGCGCTGGCGATGAGCGAACCCGGCGCCGGTTCCGACGTGGTGGGCTCGATGAGCTGCCGCGCCGAGCTGAAGAACGGCGCGTGGATCGCCAACGGCAACAAGATGTGGATCACCAACGGCCCCGAGGCCGACGTCCTCATCGTCTACATGCGCACCGCCAGCCGTGAGCTGGGCAGCAAGTGCATGACCGCCTTCATCGTCGAGAAGGGCATGCAGGGCTTTTCCACCGCGCAGAAGCTGGACAAGCTGGGCATGCGCGGCAGCAACACCTGCGAGCTGGTGTTCGAAAACTGCGAGATCCCGCAGGAGAACGTGCTGGGCGAGGTCAACAACGGCGTCAAGGTGCTGATGAGCGGCCTGAACACCGAGCGGCTGGTGCTGTCCGGCGGCCCCATCGGCCTGATGCAGGCGGCGCTGGACATCGCCCTGCCCTACGTGCGCGAGCGTCGCCAGTTCGGCCAGGCCATCGGCACCTTCGAGCTGATGCAGGCCAAGATCGCCGACATGTACACCGCGCTGCAGTCCAGCCGCGCCTTCGCCTATCAAGTCGCACGCGATTATGATTCTGGCCACAAGAGCCGCATCGATGCCGCGTCCTGCCTGCTGCATTCCAGCGAGGCGGCGGTGCAGGTGGCGCTGGAGGCGATCCAGTCGCTGGGCGGCAACGGCTACATCAACGAATTCGCCACCGGCCGCATCCTGCGCGACGCCAAGCTCTATGCGATCGGCGCCGGCACCAATGAAATCCGCCGCATGCTGATCGGCCGCGAGCTGTTCGCCGGCAACCATTGACGCATTCGCGGCGCGCCCCGGATACCGGTTGCGTCAGGCCGCGCCCGCCCTGCAACCGGGCGATGCCGGCTCCCACGCGCGCGCGCGCGGGAACGGCGGCTTGCCGCGGCTGGCGATGCACTCCGCGTAGCCCATCACCTCGAAGCGGTCGCGCCCCTTGTTCTTGGCGCCGTACAGCGCCGCATCGGCGCGCTGCAGCAGCGACACCGCAGAATCCGCATCGCACACTTCCGCGCCGCCGATGCTGGCGGTCAGCGGTTGCAGCGGCCAGCTGTTCGCGCGGATGGCCTGCAGAACCCTTTCCGCGATGACCGGCACCAGCGGCATGCGGGCGCCGTGGATGAGCAGGGCGAATTCCTCGCCGCCGTAACGCACCGCGAGGTCCTGCGGGCGCAGCGCGTTGCGCAGCAGGCGGCCGATCTCGCGCAGGGCGACGTCGCCGGCCTGGTGGCCGTAGGCGTCGTTGTAGGCCTTGAAGTGGTCGACATCCAGCAGCAGCAGCGAGAACGGCACCTGCTCCTGCCGGTAATCGCGCAGCAGGCCTTCGATCGCGGCATCGAACTTGCGGCGGTTGCCCAGCCCGGTCAGCGAATCGGTATCGACCTCGTCGCGCAGCAGGATGGAGGCTTCTTGCTGGCGCTCGCTGCGATCCAGCAGCGCGGCCACCAGCCAGATCATCCAGGCCACGGTTCCGCCGGTGAACATGGCACCGAGGGTGGAGGCGACGATCTGCGGAACCCCGAAGCGCGTTTCCAGCATCTTGAACACGAAGGTATAGGCCAGCGGCAGCAGCAGCGCCGGCAGCAGCAGGCTGCGCGCGAACACGCCGCCCAGCGTCGCGGCGGTGCTGATGCGGGTCAGCCCGGTGGTCGGCGCCGCCGACATCCACCCCAGCGCGCCGAGCAGCAGCAGGATGCCGGTCAGGATCGGCAATTGGTCGAACAGGCCCTCGCCGTGCTGCGCCAGTACGAAGGCAAAGGAGGCCATGCTCGCCATCGCGATGGACAGCACGCCCAGCCCGAGCAGTTCCCGCAGCACCAGCGCACGCCCGTGCAGGATCAGCAGTCCCTGCCCGCCCATCAGCATGAACGCGATCGCCGCCAGCTTCGCCATCAAGGCCGGCGTGCGTCCGTCGCCATGGGCGGCATCCAGCCAATCCGCGAGCCCGCGGTAGTTGCCCACCGAATGCTCGATGAGCGCATCGCTGCCCAACGCGATCACCATGCAGCACAGCAGGCTTCCCAGCCACAGGCCCGTGCCCTTCCTGCGCCCCGCGCCGGCCAGCGCCAGCCCGGACAGGACGAAGCCCAGGGCGGCGGTCAGCCGCATGTCGCGCCCGCCCCAATCGGGCGTGATGGCGATGCGCGCCACCCACCCCAGGCTGCTGCACAGACCCACGACCAGCATCAGCCAGCCGGCAAAGCGCGAATACGTCCGGAAGCCACGCACCACCCGCCGGCTGTGCTTGAACTTCGCTTTCATGTCGACGCCCGGCAGCGGGCAACGGCCGCAAACGGCACGTCATCCGCCACCACGTCCTCCATCATCGGCAGCGCGCAGCAGGCCACCGCGTTGCCGCAGGCCAGCATGTCCCCGCGGCAGGCCTCCAGCCCCCACGACATTCCTGGCCGGTAGCCGGCCAGGAACATGCAGAGATCGGAAATCGGCAGCGCCTTGCAGGCCAGCCAGCCCTGGAATCCGTCGCAGCCGTAACCGCACAGCAGCGAGAGCTGGCGCACCGTTTCCACGCCTTCCGCCAGCACCGACAGATCCAGGCTGTGCGCCAGCTTCACCAGGCCCTTGACCAGCTTGCGCCCCTTCTCCGATTCCTCGAGCTGGCGCACGAACGAACGGTCGATCTTGATCGCCCCCACCGGCAGGTCGCTCAGGTAGGACAGCGAGGAATAGCCGGTGCCGAAATCGTCGATGGTGGTCTGCACCCCCAGCTCGACCAGCTGCCGCATCACCTCCGCCGCAACTTCCGGATTCCCGATCACCGCGCTTTCGGTCAGCTCGATCTCGATGGCATCCGGCGGCAGGCCGTGCCTGGCCAGCTCCGTGCGCACCCGCCCGACCAGCTCGTTGCCGCACAGCTGCATCGCCGACAGGTTGATCGCCACGCGCAGCGGCCAACCGGCGTCGTGCAGCATCCTGGCGCAGCGGCAGGCTTCGGCCAGCACCCAGTCGCCGAGCTGGCCGATCAGGCCGCCGGCTTCCGCCGCGGCGATGAAACGGGTCGGCGGGATTTCGCCGCGACGGGGATGCGTCCAGCGCAGCAGCGCCTCGACGCCGTGGATATGGCCACCGGGCAGGCAGAACTGCGGCTGGAAATGCAGGGAAAGCTGGTTGCCCGCATGCAGCGCTTCGCGCAGGAGCATCTGCATCTCGAGGTGATCTTCCGCTTTCCGCAGCAGCTCCGGCCGGAACCGGCAAACGCCGCCGCGGCGCTCGGACTTGGCGCGATGCAGCGCCATGTCGGCGCGGCAGACGAGGTTGGAGACGGTTTCTGCATCTTCCGGCCAGGCCGCGTAGCCGATGCTGCAGCTGCTGTAGCGCGGGCCGGATCCGACCTGGAACGGTTCGCTGAAGGCCTGCCTCAGCTGGAGAGCGAACGCGCGGGCCGCTTCCACGCCTGCTCCGGGAAGCAGGACGCAGAACTCGTCCCCGCCCACCCGCGCCAGCACGGCGCCGTCGGGCAGGTTCCCGCGCAGGCGTTCGACGACCCGCACCAGCAGGGAATCTCCTTCGCCATAGCCCTTGCAGTCGTTGATCGCGCGGAAATCGTCCAGGTTCAATACCAGCGCGGCGACCGGGGACGCCGGTGCCCGCTGGACTTCGCGCTCAAGCCAATCCTGCATCCAGGCCCGGCCGGGAAGGCCGGTCAGCGGATCGCTGCCGGCGAAGCCCGGACGGAGGTCATCCCGCCCTGCCGTCGAGGCGGGGCCAAGCCAGCGCCGCAACGCGGCGCGGATGCGACCGCCGTTCACGCTCATCCCGTTCGCCACGTACTGCCATCCCGACTCATGCGCCGCGCCGCCCCCCGATGCCAGCCATTCGGCATCGTGGCAAGAGCCGGCGAAAGGCAGCCATCGGCGCTCGCTTACAGCCCGTGTAGGGCAAGGATTCATTTGCAGACGGTGCAATCCGCTGCGTTTTTCGCGCGCTAACCTCCGGCTCACTCCACCAGCCGGTGACGCAGTGCGTAGCGAATCAGCTCCCCGTCGGTTTCCACGCCAAGCTTCTGCATCAGCCGGAATTTATGCGTGCTGATCGTCTTGGGCGAGATGCCCAGCGCGGCCGCGATCGCCGGGATCGATGCGCCTTCCGCAAGCCGCCGGAACACGTCGAACTCGCGGTTCGACAGCTGGCGATGCGGCGCCTGCTCGTCCTCCACGCCGCCGTGGAACAGCACCCGCGCCGCCACTTCCTGCGCCACGTAGTGCCTGCCGCGGGACACCGTGCGCAGGGCATCGAACAGCACTTCCGGTTCGCCGTCCTTGGTCAGATAGCCGGCCGCGCCGACCGCGATCACGCGCCGCGCGATCTCGGTCTCGTCGTGGACGGTCAGCACCAGGATCGGCAGCTTCGGGGCTTCGTTGCGGAGCCGTTTGATCAGCTCGATCCCGCTGGGCGCCGGCATGTTCAGATCCAGCAGCAGCACGTCGTGCGCGCCCTGCTGCGCCTGCGCCAGCACCTCGCGCCCGTTGCGCGCCTCGCCCGACACGTCCATGTCGCCGGCGAACGCCAGTACCCGGCGCAGCCCCTCCCGGAAGATCGCATGGTCGTCCGCGATGCATACCCTGATCATGTCCCCATTCCCCCCTGTCCCGTCGCGCCATGCCGCGCGAAGCCCCGGCACGCATCGTGCCGTTCGCTGGCGCGGACGCACGCCCTGCAATGCCTGCCATCCGGCGACCCCGCGGCCGCCGTCCCCTCGCCGTCGCCGTTGCCCGCATCGAGCACGGCCAGCAGGGTGGTGCCGCCGCCAGCCGTCTCCCTGAATTCGATCCTGCCGCCGAACGCGCGCGCACGTTCCTGCATGCCGCGCACGCCGAACGAACCGGTCGCGAATGCCTCGGCCACGTCGACGCCGACGCCATCGTCGGCCACCTCCAGGCGCAGCCTGCCGTCGTCGTCAAGGGCGATGGCCACGCGCACGGTGCGCGCATGCGCATGACGCACGACGTTGGTCAGCGCTTCCTGCAGGATGCGGAAGGCGGCGGTCCGCACGTTCTGCCCGATCGGCAGGTCGCCCTGTGGCGCCTCCAGGATGCAGGCCAACCCGGCGCGCGCGGGCAGCGTGGCGATCAGCCATTCGGCCGCCGGCACCAGACCTTCGTCGAGCGGGCCCGGCCGCAGCGCGGCTACCACCCCGCGCATCGTCCGCAGCATCGCATCGAGGATGGCCTTGGTGCCCGCCACCTGCGGCGCCAGCGCGGGATCGAGATGGCCGAAGCGCAGGCGCAGCATGCCCAGCTCCATCCGCACCGCGGTGATCGACTGGCCGAGTTCGTCGTGCAGCTCGCGCGCCAGCATCAGCCGCTCGCGCTCCTGCATGGATTCGGCGTGCGCGACCAGTTCGCGCAGTTGGGTCCGGCTTTCGCGCAGCGCGTGCTCGGTCGCCTGCCGCCGCGCCCGGTCAAGCCGCAGCGAGATCGCCATCTGCCTGAGCGCGGAGGTCAGCTGCCCGACCTCGTCGCGCCCCCGTTCCGCCAGTTCCACGTCCAGGTTGCCCTGGGCCACGCTGCGGGCCAACTCTGCTGCGGATTCCAGCGGAACGGTGATGCTGCGCAGCACCGCGACGCCCACGCCTCCCGCCAGCAGCAGCGCCACGCCGGAAACCGCGAGCAGGAAGTACAGGGTGCGTTCGTAGTCCTCGCGGGTGCGCGCCGCGGTACTGCTGGCGCGCGCATCCTCCAGCCGGATCAGCGTGTCGATCGCCTGCACGTAGCGCCGCTGCATGCCGAGGACGTCATCCAGGTAATAGGCACGGGCCGCCGCGGGATCCTGTTCGGCCAGTGCGAAAAGCCGATCCTGCGCCGCCCAGTAGCGCTGGCGCAGCAGGTTCATTCCGGCCAGCAGGCGACCGACGTCGTCCGGCCGCGACTGCCGGTCGAACCAGCGCGCCTCGTCGGCCACCTGGTCGCGAATGGCGAGAATCCTGCCGACGCGCTCGCGCGCATCCACGCGGTCGTCGGCCAACTGCATCTCGCCCATCAGCCTGGCGGTCTCGTTGGCGAGATCCACCAGCACGTTCGCCCGCTTGAGGCGGGGCAGGTGCTCCAGCACGATCCGCTCGGCGCGCTCGTGGATCCTGGCGAGCTCGCACAGCATCGCCACCGACGCCGCTCCCCACAACAGCAGCAGCACGGCCAGCGCCATCGCCAGGCGCGTCCGGATCGTCGTGCCCTGGAACACCGAACCCCTACCCAATCGCGCCCCTCGCCGACGGCGCGCACGCAAGCGCCGCCTGACTGACCGGCGGGCAGGGTACGCCAACCCGCGCCGGCGGAATCTGATCGAAATCAAATTGCAGATCCCGTCGGCGCGATGTGGCGCCCCTGCCCTCCGCCCCGGATGGGCATTCCCGCCACTTCGGCCACACCGACCTTCCAGAGGCAATCCTGATGATCCGCTGGCTCCAGAACTACCGCATCGGCACCCGCCTGGCCTGGGGCTTCGGCTGGATGCTGCTGCTGCTCGCCGCACTGGCGGCGATTTCCCTTTTCGGCTTGCGCACCATCCAGTCGCAGCTGGACACGATCGTCCTGCAGAACGTGGCGAAGACCAAGCACCTGAACGCACTGATCGACGAAAGCAACCGCATCGTCATCGCCGTGCGCGACATCGCCTTCGAGACCGATGCCGAGCGCATGCAGGCGCATCGCAAGGACATCGCCGACGCCCGCATCCGCTACGTCAAGGCGAACGATGCGCTGGCGAAGTTGCCCGCCAGCCGCGAGGAGACCGCGATGCTGGCGGAGATCGCGCGCGCGCGCGCGGCCACCCTGCCGCTGAACAACAAGGTGATGGAGTTAAGCGCCGGGAACCGGCTCGCCGATGCCGTGGCATTCCTGCACGACCAGGCGGTGCCTTCGCTGCACCGCTGGCAAGGCGGCCTGGCCGACGCCATCACCCGGCAGGAGCAGAGCAACAATGACGCCTATGCCACCGCGCTGTCGGCGTACCGGCAGGCGCGGCTGAAGCTGATCCTGCTCGCCTGCGGCGCGCTGCTGGTCGCCGCGCTGCTGGCCTGGATGACCACGCTGAGCCTGCTGCGACCGGTGCGGGAAATGATCCGGGTGGCCGGCAACATCGCCCACGGCCGGCTGGATACCGACATCAACCGCGCCGGCAAGGACGAAATGGCGGAAATGCTCGGCTCCATGCAGGAGGTGCAAGCCGTGCTGCGCCGCTATGCCGGCGCGCAGCAGCTGATGTTCGAACAGCACGAGCTTGGCGAGATCGACCACCGCATCCCGACCGCCGAGTTCGAGGGCGACTATGCGCGGATGGCGACGCAGACCAACGCGCTGGTCGCCTCGCACATCACCGCTATCCTGCACATCCTCGACGTGGTCGCCGACTACGGCCGCGGCGACCTGTCGCGCGACGTGGACCGCATGCCCGGCAAGAAGGCGCAGGCGATCGCGTCGGTGGATGCGGTCAAGGCCGGCCTGCTGGCGGTCAACGGCGAGATCAAGGGGCTGGTGGACGCGGCCGTGGCCGGGGATTTCGGCCGCCGCGCCGATGCCGGGCGCTTCGAGCATTTCTACCGCGAACTGGTCGAATCGCTGAACCAGCTGATGGCGACCGCCGACGGCGGCCTGCGCGAAATCGGCGGCCTGCTGTCCATGGTGGCCGATGGCGACCTGGGCCGGCGCGCCGATACCGCCCTGCCCGGCCAGTTCGGCCAGCTGGCGGAGGACGCCAATCGCACCGTCCGGCAGCTGTCCGGCGTCGTGACCGGCATCCGCCAGTCGGCCGAGACCATCGACAGCGCCTCGGCGGAAATCGCCGCGGGCAACGGCAACCTGTCGATGCGCACCGAGCAGCAGGCCGCCTCGCTGGAGGAAACCGCCTCCTCGATGGAAGAACTGACCTCCGCGGTCAGGCAGAACGCCGACAACGCGCGCCAGGCCAGCCAGCTGGCGCGCGACGCCACCGATGTCGCGGTGCGCGGCGGCACGGTGGTCGCCCAGGTGATTGACACCATGGGCGGCATCAGCGCCGCCTCGCGACGGATCGCCGACATCATCGGGGTGATCGACGGCATCGCCTTCCAGACCAACATCCTGGCCCTGAACGCGGCGGTGGAAGCGGCGCGCGCGGGCGAACAGGGCCGTGGTTTCGCGGTGGTCGCCGCCGAAGTGCGCTCCCTGGCCCAGGGCAGCGCCGGCGCGGCGCGGGAAATCAAGCAGCTCATCAACGACTCGGCGCTCCAGGTCGAACAGGGCAGCGCGCTGGTGAACCAGGCCGGCCAGACCATGGGCGAGATCGTGGAAAGTGTGAAGCGGGTCACCGACATCATGACCGACATCAGCGCCGCCTCGCAGGAGCAGAGCGCCGGCATCGAACAGGTCAACCAAGCCATCACCCAGATGGACGAAGGCACCCAGCAGAACGCCGCACTGGTCGAGGAAGCCGCCGCCGCGGCCGAAAACCTGCGCCACCAGTCCGCCGCGCTGGTCGCCTCGGTCGCGGTGTTTCGCACCGGCGCCACCCCGCCAGCCGGAGCCGCCCCGGCCCGGGCTCAAGAAATCCCGCTATCGGCCGATGACTTGGCTGCCGAAACCTCCGACCCGGATCGTCCATGAATATTCCTGCAGCGCAGTCCTCCGCCCCGAACGCCTCTTCCAACGCCGCGACCGCCGGCGAATTCCTCACCTTCACCCTGGGCAAGGAAGAGTACGGCGTGGACATCCTGAAGGTGCAGGAGATCCGCGGCTACGACGCGGTCACCCGCCTGCCGGACGCGCCGGACTACATCAAGGGCGTGATCAACCTGCGCGGCACCATCGTCCCGGTCATCGACATGCGGGTGAAGTTCCGGCTGGAGGCCAAGGTCGATGCGCTGACCGTGATGATCGTGCTGAACGTGGCCGATCGCGTGGTCGGCATGGTGGTGGACAGCGTGTCCGACGTGGTGCAGCTGACCGGCGAGCAGATCCGCGCGATGCCGGAAGTCGGCACCGGCATCGACCGCCGCTTCCTGACCGGGATCGGCGCGCTGGACGAACGCATGCTGATCCTGCTCGACATCGAAGGGCTGATGACCAGCACGGAAATGGGGCTGGTGGTGGACAACGTCGCTGCGCAGGCGGCCTGACACCGCCGAAGCGCCGCTGGCCCGCGCAGGGCCACTCTCCCCGCCTTCCCCGCCAGGATCCGCATGAGCCTCCTGAAATCGTTGTCGAGCAAGCTCGCCGACCTGTCCGTCCAGCGCAAGCTGATCCTGCTCACCCTGATCAGCGCGATCGGGGTGATCTCCGTTTCCGTCATCGCCGCGCGCTTCCAGTACCTGGACGTCAACAAGACCCGCAAGGTCGCCCTGGACATCCGGGTGCAGCTGGCCAACAGCGTGCTGGATCACTACCAGAAAGCGGCGGAAAGCGGCCAGCTTCCGCTCAAGGATGCCCAGCAGCAGGCATTGACCGCGCTGAGCACCATGCACACGGACGACAACGACAACTACTTCTACGTCCTCGACACCGACAACCGGATGCTGATGCATCCACTGCGCAAGGACCTGGTCGGCCAGGATCTCAAGGACTACCGCACCGAACACGGCGACCGCCTGTTCCACGATCAGCTGGAGGCGGTCAAGCACGGCGACGGCTTCACCCTGTACCACTGGGCCAAGCCCGGCCACGGCGACAAGCCGGTGCTGAAGATGGCCTATGCCCGACTCTACCAGCCATGGAACTGGGTGGTGGCCACCGGCGTCTACATGGACGACGTGCAGGCGCAGGCGTGGCGCTTCACCGGCATCATGACGGTTGCCGGCGGCATCCTGGTGATCCTGCTGTTCGGCCTGGGCTGGCTGATCGGCGAACGCATCGTCGCTCCGCTGCGCCGGGCGACCTCGGTGGCCGATGCCATCGCCCGCGGCCGCCTCGACAACGCCATCGTGCAGACCTCGCGTGATGAATGCGGACAGCTGCTGGGCAGCATGCGCCGCATGCAGGACACCATCCAGTCGGTGCTGACCGCGCAGGGCGAAATGGAGCGCCAGCACGAGGCCGGGGCCATCAGCTACCGGATGGACGAAAGTGCGTTCCCGGGCGACTACGGCGCCATGGTCGCCGGCACCAACCAGCTCGTCGCCGGCCATATCGGCGTGAAGATGCAGGTGATCGGACTGGCCCAGCGCTATGCCATCGGCGACCTCAGCCAGGACATGCCGCAGCTGCCGGGCGAGAAGGCCGAGATCACCGAGACCATGGCCACGATCAAGCGCAACCTGGGCGCGATCAGCCTGGGCATCAGGCAGCTGGGCGACGCCGCCGCCAACGGCGACTTCAGCCTGCGCGGCGACGCCGACCGATTCCAGTACGATTTCCGCGACATCATGCTCAGCCTCAACAAGCTGATGCAGACCACCGACGACAACCTGGCCCGGACGTCGTCCCTGCTCCAGGCCATCGCCCGCGGCGACCTGACCGCGCGCATGGAAGGCGACTTCCAGGGCGTGTTCGCGAAGATGCGCGACGACGCCAACGCCACCGTGGCCCAGCTCACCGACATCGTCGGCCGCATCCAGGCCTCCGCTGCCGACATCAACACCGCCACCCGCGAGATCGTCAGCGGCAACGACGACCTGTCACAGCGCACCGAACAGCAGGCGGCCTCGCTGGAGGAAACCGCGGCGTCGATGGAAGAGCTGACCTCGACCGTGCGCCAGAACGCCGAGAACGCCCGCCAGGCCAATCAACTGGCGCAGGGCGCGGCCGGCGTGGCCTCGCAGGGCGGCAAGGTGGTCCAGCAGGTGGTGACGACGATGGGCGCCATCGAGGCCTCGTCGAAGAGGATCGCCGACATCATCGGCGTGATCGACGGCATCGCCTTCCAGACCAACATCCTCGCCTTGAACGCGGCGGTGGAAGCGGCGCGCGCCGGCGAGCAGGGCCGCGGCTTCGCGGTGGTCGCGGGCGAGGTGCGTGCGCTGTCGCAGCGCAGCGCCGGCGCGGCCAGCGAGATCAAGCAACTCATCACCGACTCGGTGATGCAGGTCGAGGAAGGCAGCGCCCTGGTGGAACAGGCTGGCCAGACCATGACCGAGATCGTGGGCAGCGTGCAGCGCGTCACCGACATCATGGCGGACATCAGCGCGGCGTCGCAGGAACAGAGCAGCGGCATCGAGCAGGTCAACCAGACGGTGACCCAGATGGACGAGACCACGCAGCAGAACGCGGCGCTGGTGGA
>JAANMX010004069.1_pt1 | contig 11990 bp, 10 predicted proteins | sample 7279681 | NCBI WGS metagenome assembly JAANMX01 (sample SAMN14094542, study PRJNA606508) | bioreactor metagenome | isolation source: A lab-scale SPAN reactor treating ammonium-rich wastewater day 351 | place: Ireland: Galway | collected 2018-01-01
ACGTGCTCGACGCCCCGATGCTGGCCCGCATCCGCGGCCGCGGCTTTCGCAACGCCCTGGATGTCGGCCAGGCTTCGAACCCCACGTATCTTGCGTGATTGCATTGTACCAGCCGACGCCATATTCGGCCTCTAGCTTGCGGAACTCGTCGGAGGCTTCGCGCGGGCTGACGCCGCCGCCTTTGATCTCGACGATCTTGCCGTCCGCCACCTCGTAGACGCCTGCGACCGAGATGCCGTAATTGGGCGCGATCAGGCTGTAGCAGGTGTTGGCCCAGGACGCCCGCGGCGCTTCGCGGCCTGCCAGAGAGGCGACAATCGCGGCCGCAGCAACCTTGCCCTGCGCATTGGCGCAGAAGCCGGACTTCGGCATCGGCGCCGCAATCGTGGCGTCGCCGACCACATAGACATCGGCGACCTGCGCAGATTCGAACGTTTGCGGCTTCACCGGCACCCAGCCGCCTGCGTTGGTCACGCCGGCACGCTCGGCGATGAAGCCGGCTTTCTGCGGCGGCACGACGTTGAGCACCGCAGCCTTGTGCTTCTTGCCGAACTCCGTCTCAACCTCGCGCGCCTTCGCATCGACCTTCGCCACCTTGCCGTCCTTGGAGCGCGGCACCCATTCGATGATGTCGGCGTAGAACTTCTTCCAACCGTCCTGAAACAGGCCCTGCTTGGAGAAATTATCCTTGGCGTCGAGAATCAGGAGCTTCGATTTCGGCTTCCGCGTCTTGAGATAGTGCGCGACCATGCTGGCACGTTCATACGGTCCGGGCGGACAACGGAAGGGATTGTCCGGCGCGACCAGGATGAACAGGCCGCCGTCCTCCATCGCTTCAAGCTGCTTCTTGAGCAGCACCGTCTGAGGTCCGGCCTGCCAGGCGTGCGGGGCGAGCTCCGCTGCAGCCTGGTCGTAACCTTCGAGCGCACCCCAACGGAAGTCGATGCCGGGCGACAGAACCAGCCGGTCATAAGGAAGCTTCCTGCCGCCGGAGAGCGTCACTGTCTTGCCCTTGGCGTCCACGTCGTTCGCCCGCTCATGTACGATCTGGACGCCGATGCGGCGCAGATCGTCGAAGCCGTGGCCCTGCTGCTCGAAGGTGCGTAGCCCGCCGAAATGCAGGTTGGTGAACGGACAGGTATAGAAACGCCGCGCCGGATCGAGCAGCGTCACGTTGAGATTTGGATTGCCGCGCTTGAGATAACGGGCAGCGGTCGCACCGCCGAAGCCGCCGCCGACCACGACGACGCGGCCCGCGGATCGCTGCGCGATCGCCGGCGTGGAAAACGAGAATGCAGTCGCGCCCACCCCGCCGAGCATCGCAAGGGCTTGCCGCCGCGAAAACTTTGTCTCTGCGCTGGTCACTTGCGCCTCTTCTTCGTCGGTTCGTTTGCACTGATCGCCGCGAAATGCTTGGCGAGCGCACCAATCTGCTCGTCCGTATAGCCTTTCGCAATCCGGTTCATGATCGTAGTCCCCGGAGGCGGCGTATCGGATTTAAACGCCTTGAGCTGCGAAAGGAGCAACGTCTCGGGCCGGCCGGCGATCGAGACGATCGGGCCGGGCGAGCGGCCGTCGGTGCCGTGACAATTGGCACAGGAACCGGCGAGCGTCGTGATATCGGAGGGTGATTGTGCGGCGACGGGCTGCACTGCGATCAAAGTCAGGGCGAAACCCAGCATCGTCGCAATCGACGGGCTGAGACCACACGGAACTCTGTTTTGGGTGTTGAATTTTGACATGAAGCCTCTCGGCCTAGGAAAGGGCACCAGACTTCTGTAGAGATCATTTCTACAGATGAAGTTTATTATATCGCGACATTGAAGTCACGCGGAGTTGGAATTGCGCGTGCGCTTCGCGACACTTTGGCATTGCAGCGCAACCTGCTCGCCAAATCCCGCGGCATCGTCGGCATCGGGTTGGACGACTTCGCCAGACTTATCCGCGGCGGTCAATGCCGATGGAGAAATAAGAAGCGGCTTTTACGTTGCGCCTTTTCGTTGAAACGGCGATCACGCGCCGTCCGCCGATGAGAAAAGATTATTGCGCTCCGATTGCTGCACTGCCGGATAACCGCCGATCAAACATGCGCATGCGCTGCAATATGCCGCCACCCATCCTGCCACTATCCGAAAACGGCCAGAATAGAGCCGATGGGCAAGGGAAGCCGAATAGCCGACCGGGCTTGACCGGCACCCCGGCTTGGGGCCAAACCCCGGCTCTGATAGCGATGCGGCTGACGATATCGCCGGGCGACCGATGACCGACTGTGACCTTTTGACCAATATCCCGACCCTGCCGGCGCACCGGGCACGACAGCCCGCCAGCGATCGATATTGCGGCCGGGCCATCGCCCCCCGCAGATCGTCGCCCAAGCGGCTCCCCTCCCGCCGGGCAGCCCGGCATCGCTCCTGCGATACACGGCCGCGCCGTGACGGCATGGAACGCCGCGGCACCACCGACCGTTACATTCCCCTTTAACCCCACCACGTCCCGAGGAAGCTATGAAGACACTGCTGATCGCCGCCATTGCCGTCACTGCATTCGCCGCCCAGGCACAGGCGCAAGATGCCGCCGCCGGAGAAAAGGTCTTTGCCGTCTGCCGCCCCTGCCATCAGGTGGGCGAGACCGCAAAGAACGTCGTGGGTCCGGTCCTCAACGGTTTGTTCGGCCGCAAATCGGGGACGGTGGGAGGCTACAATTACAGCGAGGCAAACAAGAATTCCGGCATCACCTGGGACGAGGCCGTGTTCGCCGAATATATCCGCGACCCCCGCGCCAAGATCCCCGGAACGAAGATGGTCTATGCGGGCCTCAAAGACGAGAAGCGCACACAGGATCTCATCGCGTACCTCAAGCAGTTCGACGCTTCCGGCAAGAAGAAGTAACAGACGCCGCCGCCTGCCGACCGGTGGCCCGGAGGCAGGCGGCCGGCAATCATCGACCATCCTCGCTTGAGCCGGCTGGAGTTCGCCTCCAGCCGGGGGCCTCTTGTGCCGTCATTCACTATGGGGTTAGGAGGAAGGGCCTGGAGCCACGTCGATGGATGCCCGACCGAGCAAATCCGCCCCGCCCCGTCGCGCATCCGCCCCGCGCAATCCCGAGCGGACGCGCGCGGCGATCCTCAATGCTGCGATTGCCGAATTTACCTCGAAAGGCCTGAGCGGCGCCCGGATCGACCGGATCGCCAAGCGTGCGCGCGTGAACAAGCGCATGATCTACTATTATTTCGGCGACAAGGAGCGCCTCTATATCTCCGTTCTCGAGGAAATCTATACCGCGATCCGCACCGCCGAAATCGGCCTGAACCTGACCGACCGCAACCCGACCGACGGCATGCGTGAGCTGATCGAATTCACCTGGCATTATTTCATCGACCATCCGGAATTTCTCAGCCTGCTGGCGACCGAGAATTTCAATCGTGCCCGCTATCTGAAGAATTCCCGTCGCATTCGCGAATTGCATTCACCGCTGATCGGAATGATTTCCGATCTTCTTAAACGTGGCGCCAACCAGAAGATTTTCCGTCCCGGCGTCGACCCGGTCGAGCTCTATATCTCGATCGCCGCACTTGGATTTTTCTATCTTTCAAACCGCTACACCCTCTCCATCATTTTCAGTCGCGATCTCACCGACCCGGAGCAGCTTTCCGCGCGCGGCCAGCATATCGTCGAGGTGATTCTGGATTTCCTGGCGCCGCGACCGGAGGGAAACCCCCGACCGGCCTCCATACAGCCTTGATGATTTGAGAGCGGTTTTCTGCGTGGGGCTGCTGCGCTATCATTCAATCATGCGCTGGCCCCGCCCCGGACTGCCCCTGGCGATTGTGCTCGCCACCGCGTTCGCGGCGATGCCACTTGCGCAATTGCCGGCCAGCGACCGCGACACGCTCCCCAAACCGAAGCCGCGCTGCGAGCGGGCAGCCTTTCGGGTGTTGCTGGACGTCGGACACAGCGCCGAGGATCCGGGCGCGCGGAGCGCGCGCGGCGTCACCGAATACGAATTCAATCTGCGGCTGACCCGCGAGATCGAACGAAGCCTGAAGGACGCGGGCTTTACGCAGACGGTCGTTCTGGTTTCCGAAGGCGTCGCCATCCCGTCCCTGATCTCGCGCATGCGGCGCGCCAACGCCGTCCCCGCCGATCTGCTTGTGTCGATCCATCACGATTCGGTGCCGGAGCGCTTTCTGGAGCCCTGGTTCAGCGGCGGCAATCCAACGCGCTTCAGCGACCGGTTTCGCGGACACTCGATTTTCGTTTCATTCGAGAACAGCCGCGCGAAAGACAGCCTGCAGTTTGCGAGCCTGCTGGGCGCGGAATTGAAGGCGCGCGACCTGAGCTACACGCCTCATTATACGGAGCGCTTCATGGGAGGCCGCCAGCGCGAGCTCCTGGACAAGCAGGCAGGCGTCTATCGCTTCGACAAGATCTTCGTCCTGCGTACGGCGCAGATGCCCGCCGTACTGTTCGAAGCCGGCATGATCGTCAATCGCGACGAGGAGTTGGTGCTGACGACCCAGGAACGACAGAACACGATGGCGCTTGCGGCGACGGACGCCATCGACAGCTTTTGCGCGCAACGGCAAGCCACGATCAGGGCTGCCACCGAGCGCCGCCACCGCAAAATACCCCGGCTCGGCCGCACGCATACTGAGAACGCGCCGACCGGCGCCCGTCCGGCAGAAGAGCCGGCAACCGCGCGCCTGCTGCGATAAGGCCACCGCATCCGGATTGCGGCAAACCCGCACGTCATGTTGCAGGTTTTCCGGTTCCCGGCAGCAACGATACCATGCAATTGTTGTTATCCAATGGGCCGTTTCCGAACGCCCCCGCACTTGCCGTGTATTATCTCGCCCGTGGCGAGCTATGAGCATCATGTCCGCGACAGACAAAAATCCGGCCTCCCGACCGCATGACGATACGAGCGAAGCACCCGCCGCCGCCGTTCTTGATCCCGCCGGATTTTTCCGCCGCATCCCGCTGCTGCCGCATCAACTGGCGAGCCGCCGGACCGCGACGTCGGACGTCATCGTGCTCTGCCATCTTGGCGTCCCACGCATCACGACGGATGCATGGCGCCTGACAATCGACGGCCTCGTCGAACGTCCGACGATCATCGACTACGGCCGTCTGTTGTCGTTTCCGAAAGTCTTCGTCGAGACCGTGCATCAATGCGCGGGCAGCCCGCTCCAGCCGGAGGTCGCCGCGCGCCGGATTTCGAATGTCGTCTGGACCGGCGCGCGCCTCGCCGACGTGCTTGCGCTTGCACAGCCGCAATCGGCTGCGCGCCTTGTCTGGGGCTACGGCGCCGACTACGGCGCTTTCGATAACGTACCCTGCGACACCTACCTGAAGGACTTCCCGTTATCCCGCCTGAACGAAGACGTGCTGATTGCCTACGAGCTCAACGGCGCAGACCTGCCTCCGGAGCACGGCTATCCGGCGCGCTTGGTCATCCCCGGCTTCTACGGTACCAACAGCGTCAAATGGCTGACGCGACTCACGCTCGCGACGGAGCGCGCCGACAGCCCGTTCACCACGCGCTGGTACAACGATCCGGAACTCGATGAGACGGGCCGGCCGACGGGTGCGCGACGTCCCGTCTGGTCGATCGCACCTGAATCCGTAATCGTCTCCCCAGCCCCGGATGCGCAGGTCACCGCCGGCACCATTTGTGCCGTAACCGGATGGGCCTGGGCCGACGGCGGGGTGGACCGTCTCGACATCAGTTGCGACGCCGGCGTGCGCTGGCATGCGGCGACGCTGGAAAAGCCAACGGGACGCGCTTGGCAAGGCTTCCGGTACGACTGGACGCCGACAGCCGCGGGACCGGTAACGCTGATGGCACGCGCACACGGGCGTCGCGGTGGCGTGCAACCGCAGAACAGTCGCCGCAACGCCATCCACTGCGTCCCGATTACGGTCGTGTGAGCCCTGCATACCTTTGTGCAACGCGCTGTGCAGTTTTTCAGCGTTCGCACGAAGCCGCCGGCGCGGCACATCTAGGCAACCTGCGAAACCGGAATCGGACCCGCGCGATGCCCGCACGACATTACCCGAGCTTCAAGGCTGCCGCCTGTCACACCTCATCCGTATTCCTCAATACCGCCGGCACGATCGACAAGGCCTGCGATCTCATCGCCGAAGCCGCGCGCGCCGGTGCTTCGCTGGTCGCGTTCCCTGAATCCTACGTGCCCGGCTTTCCGGTCTGGGCGGCGTTGCAGGCCCCCATTCATTCGCATGACTTCTTCAAGCAGCTTGCCGCACAAGCGGTCAAGATCGACAGCCCCGAACTGGCCAAGGTGCGCATGGCGGCGCGCCGGCACGGCGTCGTCGTCTCCCTCGGAATCACGGAAGCAACCGACGCCAGCGTCGGATGCCTGTGGAATTCAAATCTCATCATCGGCTCGGACGGCTCCATTCTTACCCATCATCGCAAACTGGTACCGACATTCTACGAAAAGCTGATCTGGGCCAATGGCGACGGACGCGGCCTGCGCGTAGCAGCGACGGAGATCGGCCGGCTCGGCATGCTGATCTGCGGCGAAAACACCAATCCGCTCGCCCGCTACAGCCTCATGGCGCAGGGCGAGCAGGTGCATGTATCGTCCTATCCGCCGGTCTGGCCAACGCGCCCATCCTCGCAATCCGGCGGCTACAACCTGCGCCGGGCCATCGAAATCCGCGCGGGCAGCCACGCCTTCGAGGCGAAAGTGTTCAACGTCGTCGCCTCTGGTTTCATGGACAATGCGATGCGCGACGCGCTAGCGCGCGGCGACCGCCAGATGCTCGAGACCCTCGACCAGACACCGCGCGCCGTGTCGATGGTGCTCGACCCGACCGGCGAAGTGATCAGCGAGGTTCTCAGCGACCACGAGGGCATCGTTTACGCCAACATCGATATCGCGCAATGCGTCGAGCCGAAGCAGTTTCATGACGTGGTCGGCTATTACAACCGCTTCGACGTTTTCAAGCTCAGCGTCGATCAGTCGCCGCGCGACCCGGCCGTCTTTATCGGCACCGCGGGTGACGCTCTGGGACCGCTCGCCGAGCCGGTGCTCACGCCGATCGACGGCAGGCGGTCACAGGACGACACGGCCGCCGACGAGCCGCCGGCGAGCCGCCATCAAGGCCGCTGACGCGCGGCCGGAGCCGATACGCGCTCGAGCAGCGCAAGCAATCCGGTCAGAAGATCGATCGGCCGTGGCGGACACCCCGAGATCCGCAGATCGATCGGAACGACATCCGCCACCGAGCCCACGGTGGCATAGGACTGCGCGAAGACGCCATGTCCGCACGCGCAGTCGCCGACCGCAACCACCCATTTCGGATCGGGCGTCGCTGCATATGTTCGCTCGAGCGCAACCTTCATGTTTTTCGTGACCGGCCCGGTCACCAGCAGCACGTCGGCATGGCGCGGCGAGGCCGCAAAGCGGATGCCGAAGCGTTCGACGTCATAGACCGCATTGTTGAGTGCGTGAATCTCCAGCTCGCAGGCATTGCAGGAACCCGCATCGACTGCGCGGATCGTGATCGCGCGACCGTAAAGACGTCGCGCCTGCGCTTCGAGCGCCGCGCCGGTCTTTGCAAGCGCAACGTCTTCCGGCGACGGCGCACCGATCGTCACCGGCCTTGCGAACAGCGAACGTAGCAGCAGCGTGCGCATCAGCCGTCATGCCCCGAATACGAACAGTTGAACGATTTGTTGCAGAGCGGAAAATCGGCGACGATATTTCCTTCGATCGCTGCTTCCAGCAGCTGCCACTGGAAGTGCGAAGCGTCGCGAGCATGCGCACAGACGATCTTGCCGTCGGCGATCCGAAGCCAGACGAGCAGGTCGCCACGGAATGCCTCAATCATCGCAATGCCCTCGGCCGCCTGCGAACGCTCCGGCAGGTCGGCGAAAACCGGGCCCTGCGGCAAGGCGCCAAGCCATGCCTTCAGCAGCGTCATGCTCGCCTCGACCTCGCGAATGCGTACCCATACGCGCGCGTCGACGTCGCCGCGCTCGAAGACCGGAACCGTCAACGGCACCGAGTCATAGGGCGGATAGGAACAATCGCGCCGCGTATCGAAATCGCGTCCGGATGCGCGCCCGACATGACCGCCGGCGGCCCATCGATCCACCAGTGCCTTGCTGACAATTCCGGTCGTGCAGGTACGATCCTGCAGCGACGGCGTCTGGTCGTAGAGCCGCACGATCTCGGCAAAACGCGGGGTGATCTCATCGAGCGTCGCCACCATGTCGGCGGCGGTAGCGGGCGCGATGTCGGTCGTGACGCCGCCGGGCACGATGCGATCCATCATCAGGCGATGACCGAAAGTGCGATCACATACGGCAAGAATGCGCTCGCGGAAAATGCCGCAATGGGCGTGGGCGATCGCGAATGCCGCGTCGTTGCAGATCGCGCCGATGTCGCCGAAATGATTGGCAATGCGCTCCAGCTCGGCCATTACGCCGCGCAGAATTTGCGCGCGCGGCGGCACGGAAACGCCGAGCGCCGCCTCAAGCGCGCGGGCATAAGCGAAGCTGTAGGCGACCGTGGAATCGCCCGAAAGCCGGGCGATTATCCGGGCGGCGCGATCAAATCCGGCGCCGGCGAGCAAGCGCCCGATCCCCTTGTGAACGTAGCCGAACCGCTCCTCCAGCCGCACCACGGTTTCGCCGTTGGCGGTGAAGCGGAAATGTCCGGGCTCGATGATGCCGGCATGAACCGGCCCGACGGGCACCTGATGCAGCCCGCGTCCCCTGACCGGAAGGAATTCATAGGCTGCGGGATCGCGCAGGGGGGCTTCCTGCGACGCTCCGAGCGGGGCCGAAACACCCCACGATCCGTGATCGAGCCACGGCCGCGAGTCGGGGCAATCCTCGGGGGTAAAGCCATGGAGATCCCGGATCGCACGCTCCAGCCGGATCGCCGGCGCATGCAGGCGCCCAATGGACGGGAATGTTCCGTCGGTCACCGGAAGTGAAACAACGCACGGAGTTTCGAAATCCGACGATCGCAGCGCCAGATGCACGCTGTCGGGGCTGGCCCAGAGACCGATGAGGTCGCCGCCACCGCCAGCGATCGTCTGGCCGATTGCGAGCCACTGCGTAGAATCCACCTCGTAACGCGGCCATGGCTGCTGGACCGGAAGCCGGTGCGCCGTCCGCAGGATCGTTCCGAGTGACTCGCCAGCCATCGTCGTCACCCGAGCTGCGCGGCAACCGCGCGAAACCAGTTGACCATCGGCTCCGGCAACCAGAGGCCGGCCATGAGCGCCAGCGCCAGATGGACGAACAGCGGAATGTAGGAGGCTTTCACGCCGCCTGCCGGTCCGTTCGGCTCTCCGAACAGGACATCCTGCATGCGCAGGACCAAGGCGCCGAATGCGATCAACAGCCCCGCCACCAGCACCAGCGCAAGCAGGGGCTGGCGCGCAAAGCTCGACGTCACGAGCATGAACTCGCTCAGAAACATGCCGAACGGCGGCAACCCGGCAATCGCGATCACGCCGAGCGCAAGCCCGACGGCAAGCACCGGGTGAGTCACCGACAGGCCGCGGATCTGCGAAATGCGCTGCGTGCCCTTTACCTGCGCGATATGGCCGACCGCGAAAAAAATCGCCGACTTGATAAGCGAATGCAGGGTCATGTGCAGCAGGCCCGCGAAATTGGCGAGCGGCCCGCCCATGCCGAATGCAAACGTCATGATCCCCATATGCTCGATCGACGAATAGGCGAACAGACGTTTGATGTCCCGCCGACGATAGAGCATGAAGCCCGAGAAGATCAGGCTGATAAGGCCGAGCGCGATCATGATCGCCCCGACATTGAGGGTATCGGGATGAGCCGCGAGCAGCATCTTGAAACGCAGCAATGCGTAGAGCGCGACGTTGAGCAAAAGCCCCGACAGGACGGCCGAGATCGGGGTCGGGCCCTCGGCATGCGCGTCAGGCAGCCAGGCATGAAACGGAGCAAGACCGATCTTCGTCCCGTAGCCGACCAGCAGAAACACGAAGGCGAGCGAGAGCAGCTTGGCATCGAACGCCGCCCCGTTTCGCAGCAGCAGGTCCCAGGCCATGGCCGGCAACCCCTCCCCGATCACCGGCTGTGCCACGAGATAGATCAGAATCGTACCGAAGAAGGCGAGCGCAATGCCGACCGAACCAAGAATGAAATATTTCCACGCCGCCTCGATTGCTTCCGGTGTGCGATAGATGCCGACCATCATCACCGTCGACAGTGTCGCGACTTCCACGCCCACCCAGAGCAGGCCGACATTGTTCGACACCAGCGCGAGATTCATCGCCGCCATCATCGCCTGATAAAGCGCATGATAGAAACGCAGAAATACCGGTGTCAGCTTGCCGATCTCCAGCTCATGGCCGATATAGGTCGCGCTGAAAATGCTGGTCGTGAAACCGACGAACGCAGTGAGGATGACAAGATAGATATTGAAATCGTCGATGATGAAGATATCGGTCCGCACGCGGTCGGCGAACAAAAGTGCAACCGCGGCGACGAGTGTTGCGCCGGACGCCAGCACGTTGAGCAGCGCCCCGATCCGGTAATGCGCGATCAGCCCGAGCAGCAGCGTCGCCGCCACCGGGATGGCCAGAAGATATGTCAGCGGCGAGGTCATTGCAGCGTGCTTCGCTCGCTCCGGAAGCGGTCAAGGGCAGCAAGGTCGACGGTGTCGAAGCGCTCGCGGATGCGAAAAACAAAGATGCCGAAGACCGAAAAGGCGATCAGGATCGAGAAGGCGACCGAAATCTCGACGACAAGCGGCATGCCCCTTGCGCCGGTGGCGGCGAGAATCAGGCCATTTTCGAGCGACATGAACCCGACGATCTGGGTCACGGCATTGCGGCGCGTGATCATCATCAGCAGGCCGAGCAGGATCACGGCCAGGGCAAAAGCAAGGTCTTCGCGTGCCAGCGCCGTCACGCCGACATTGACCGGCATGACGAGGAGGATTGACAGCGCGATCAGGCCGAGGCCGGTCAGCATCGTCGGCCCGGCGCCGATCACCTGCTCGATCTCGCGGTGAATGCCGAGCCGGTAGACGATCCTGTTCAGAGCCGCGGGGATGACGAAGCCCTTGACCACGAGCGCGATGAGCGCGGTGACCATCAGGTGCATGGCCCCCTGGACATAAGCCTGCCAAGCGACCGCCAGCGAAAGCACGATGGCCTGCAACGCGAACACATTGAGCGTCGCCAGGATGCGATCCTGATAGAGCAGCAGCAGGCTCAGCACCAGCATACCGCCGGCCAGAAGATGCGCGATATCGAATTGCAGCGACGTCATCAGAAGCCTTGCGATACGAACAGGAGAAACACGGCGAGTGCCGCCGTGGCAAAAGCCCCGCCGAGAAAGACCGGATAGCGGAACACGCGCATCTTAGCGACCGCGGTCTCCGCGATCGGAAGCAGGACCGCCAGCAGCATGATCTTCGAAAGGTAAAACGCCAGGCCGATGGCGAAGGCCAGCGGGCTCTTGTCGCCGGTCGCCATGCCGAACGGCAGGAACAGACACACCAGCAGCGAGAAATACAGCGTCAACTTCAGAGCGGCGGCCGCCTCGATCATGGCGAGATGGCGGCCGGAATATTCCAGCACCATGGCCTCATGGACCATCGTCAGTTCGAGATGGGTCGCGGGATTATCGATGGGGATACGGGCATTTTCGGCGATGGCCACAAAGATGAAGGAGAACAGGACCAGCCCGAGCGAGACCCGCAGACCGACCGATCCGTGGATCATGTGTTCGGCGATCGCCGACAGCTGGGTGGTCCCCGCCACCAGCGACACGGTGAACACCACGAGCAGCATCGCCGGCTCCGCGAGCGAAGCGATCAGCATCTCGCGCGACGAGCCGATGCCGCCGAACGCTGTCCCCACGTCCATGCCGGCAAGCGCAAGCGCGAAACGCCCGGTCGCAAGCAGAGCCACGATCGCGATCAGGTCGGCGGACCACGAAAACAGCAATCCGGTCGAATAGGT
>JAANMX010004070.1_pt1 | contig 11987 bp, 10 predicted proteins | sample 7279681 | NCBI WGS metagenome assembly JAANMX01 (sample SAMN14094542, study PRJNA606508) | bioreactor metagenome | isolation source: A lab-scale SPAN reactor treating ammonium-rich wastewater day 351 | place: Ireland: Galway | collected 2018-01-01
CGTGATGACCGAGGGCGCGGACGCCAACAGCATCGCGCTGGGCCGCTTCAGCAGCGAGACCGGCGCGCGCCGGCGCCAGACCGAGCTGCGCGGCAAGGGTGTGCAGGCGCAGGTGGAGCCGGTTGGCGGCACTCCCGCGCAGGCGTGGCTGGACGCGCGCCTGCCGGCGGGCGCGGACCGCGCCGCGCTGGCGCGGATCGCGCGCTCGCAGCCGCTGGACTGCGCGCAGCTGCGCTGAGGGCGCGCTGCGGCGCGTCGGGCGGCGATCATGTCGCCTGATAGAATCGGCTGCCCGCCGCTTTAGCTCAGTTGGTAGAGCAGCTGTCTTGTAAACAGCAGGTCGTCCGTTCGATTCGGACAAGCGGCACCAAATCGATGTTTCATGTGGTTTCATCCCTACTCGTAGCGCCCATGAAAGCCGCCACCTAGGCGGCTTTCGTGTTTCATGGGGTCTCGCAGTGTTCCATTGCATCCGGGGGCACCTGGGGGCATAGTCGGGGGCATAGGGCGCTAGGCGGTGGTGCCCATAGCTTGAGATGCCCCCATGGCGACGAGTGCTGGCAGTCTGACTGCGGTAGCGATACGCAATGCAAAGGCGAGCGAGAAGCCATACCGCCTGTTCGATGGGGGCGGCCTGTACCTCGAGGTCATGCCCACCGGTTCCCGCTACTGGCGCCTGAAGTACCGCTACGCCGGCAAAGAAAAGCGTCTGGCGCTCGGCGTGTTTCCGGAAGTGGGGCTGGCAGAGGCGCGGGGTCTCCGGGACACGGCCCGAGAGGCTCTGCGCGCCGGCCGGGACCCCGGAGCTGAAAAGAAGGCGACCAAGGTTCGTGCGGTGCTCAACGCGGCGACAACCTTCGAAGCTGTGGCACGGGAATGGTTGGAGACGCAGAGAGCCAAGCTGGCCACCTCGACCTTCGAGAAGGCTGAGTGGATGTTGGTCGACAACGTATTCCCTTGGATGGGGGCATTGCCGATCACCCAGATCGAGGCGCCCGAAGTGCTTGCAACCTTGAGGCGCATCGAGGCCCGGGGTGCAAATGAAACGGCTCACCGGACCAGGGAGCGGATTGCCCAGGTGTTCCGCTATGCGATTGCAACGGGTCGGGCGAAACACAATCCTGTCGGCGACCTGCGCGGCGCTCTGGCTCCTATCGTCCGTACGTCCCGCTCTGCCATCACGGACCCGGCCCAAATCGGTGATCTGCTGCGGGCCATCGACGGCTACACCGGTCAGTTCGTCACCCGCTGCGCCCTCAAGCTGGCTCCGCTGTTGTTCGTACGCCCTGGAGAGCTGCGGGCAATGGAATGGCGCGAGCTTGATCTGGACGCGTCGGAGTGGCGCATTCCAGCCGCCAAGATGAAGATGCGTGAGGAACACGTCGTGCCTCTGGCGCCTCAGGCCGTGGCCATCCTCCGGGAGCTGCTGCCCTTGACGGGACCCGACCCGAAACGTCCCGGTCGGCTTGCCAGGTACGTATTCCCCAGTCTGCGCTCGGGCACGGAATGCATGAGCGAGAACACGGTCAATGCCGCCCTTCGCCGGCTGGGCTACGACAAATCAACGATGACCGGGCACGGCTTTCGGGCGTTGGCCTCGACCCGCTTGAATGAAATGGGATGGGCGCCTGACATCATCGAGCGCCAGCTTGCCCATGCAGAGCGAAACGCTGTCCGGGCCGCCTACAACCGCGCCCAGTACATGAAGGAGCGCCGTCAGATGATGGCGGCATGGGCGGATTACCTGGACGCACTGAGGGCGAACCACAACGTCGTCCCGATCCGGCGGCTGGCGCATTGAGGGGCCTCCGCTCGTCTGGGGCTGGGGTCTTTTTGGTATCGACGAAGAGATCCAGAAGGTAGGCATTTGGTAGGCAGGTTTTCCATAGTCCGCTTCAAGAGCCCTGGTCCTGTTACGAGAGTGGGAGTAAGCAATGCCAAGAAGGCCTCCCCCTAAGCCCAACGCCTGGATGCGGAAGTTGAAACTCTTGCAATCTGGCGTGCCTTAGGAAGAGTGGCCGCAGGATCTAAAGGCGCATTGGAGTCACGCCGAAGAGATTCATGTCGGGTGGTGGGAGCAGCTCAAGGCTCTCTCCGCTTCTGAGCTGCGAATCCTAGCCAACGCCGCGCTCATGCAGACGATGGAGCTAGAACGAGAGCTTCAGGAAAAGAGCGCCGAGATTGCACGACGTGACCGACTCCGCACAAGGCGTGGAGAGGCCGCCCAGTCGCCTCCGGTGACGGCGTTCAAGGCAGTGGTGAAGGCGGAGTGGGAGCACGCGAGAAATCCGGAGAAGCCTCGAGTCGCGTCGGATTTCGCCAGAAGGATGGTCGCTAGGAAAGGCGCTCCGATCACTGACCCACGAACTGTCCTGAGATGGTGTCGCCAGTGGGAAAAAGAGCGGAATTTAGCGATGCAACGTCCGCGTCACAGAGGCTATTCCCGCTCCGGCCCTCGTAAAGATGTCTTCGCGCAGGTGGGTCTATGTCGAGATGCAGTCTGTGATCCGGGCGAAGCTGACGATTGGGACGGCGTTTGAGCCTTCGCCGCATTGACACTCCCTTAAGGGAGTGCTCCTAGCACGATCTTCGAAAATTAGTGTGCGTGTCACCGCAGCCAGCGGCGGCCCATGTCATCCGACGTGGGCACTAGCCTAAGAGGTGACACATGCAGCTCGATCGAATCCTTTCTCCGCGCGAGGCCTGGCGGACTGCCGGCATCTCGCGCTCGACCATGTACCGACTGGAGAAGGCTGGTGCGTTTCCGCGGAGGCTCCAGATCAGCGAGGGCCGCACTGGCTATCTGGCCAGTGAGCTGGAGGCCTGGATCAAGGCCCGCGCCGCCCACCGGAAACTGATCGGCGGCTAACCATGGATGGCCGCCACGCCAAGGTGCATGGAGACAGCACTCCTGCGAAAGCACGCGGTGCCGGGAAGCGACTTCGGCAAAAAGGGCGTCGCGAAGGGGGAGCCTTTGTCCTGATCCCGCATGCCGTCATCGACTCTGCCAACTTCCGCCGTTGCAGTGGCACAGCGGTCAAGCTGCTCGTCGGCCTGGTCAGGCAGTACCGGGGGAACAACAACGGGGACCTGGCTCCGGCGCTGGTTTCCAATGGACCAGCCCATCAGGCCAAGGCCAAGGCGTTGCGTGAGCTGGTTCACTACGGCCTGCTGGTCAAGACCAAGCACGGTGGACTTGGCATGCCCAGCCTCTATGCGTTGACGTGGTGCGCGATTGACCCCTGCCGCAACAAGCTGGAGGTCTCGGCCACGCTGAAGCCACCGGGTGACTGGAAGAGCGAGGTGCCCGACTTCCATGACAGGCCAAAAACAAAAGCCAAGGCTGGAAATCAGCATGGCCAAGGCTGATAGTCAGCTCTTTACGTCACTTGCGGCCGTTGCCAAGGCTGAAAATCAGCCCTTTTGGAGCTAAATCGGGCGGGGCGCAAGGCTGAAAATCAGCCACCTTCTTAGATCTACCATAGGTGGCTGTCTGGGCGAGGGCTGTGGCTAGCTGGCCCGGTATACTGGCTCAATCTGGAGCCCGGCCATGAATCGCCCTACCGTCGCCGACATCCGCCACATGCCGCTGTACTCGCCCGCCGAGGCCGCCAGGTTCCTGCGCCTGCCGCCATCGACGGTGCGCGCCTGGGCCTTTGGCCAGCGGTACAAAGTCAAGGACGAGGCTCGCCGGTTCCAGCCCGTCATCAACGCGGCGGACCCGAAGGCGCGACGCCTGTCGTTCGTCAACCTGGTGGAGTTGCTGGTACTCGCAGCTATCCGCAAGGGACACGGGGTCGAGCTGAAGCAGGTGCGAAGCGCCGTGGACTTCCTGCGGAAGCGGTATCCCAGCAATCATCCTTTGGCTGACAACGAGTTCCAAACCAACGGCATCGATCTGTTCATCGAGAAGTACGGCAGCTTGCTGAACATCTCCCAAGACGGACAGATTGCCATCAAGGAAGTGATCCAGCAGTACCTGAGGCTCGTAGACCGCGATCCTTCTGGTGTGCCGTTCAAACTGCACCTGCCACGCCGTCCTGGCGCTCCTGATCCCTTGGCTGCCGTCGTGATCGACCCGGAGCGTGGATTTGGTCGCCCGGTGCTGGATGGGCGCGGTATCCGCACGGAAGTCATCTGGGAGCGTTTTCAGGCAGGTGAATCCATTGCCTCCCTGGCCCAGGACTACGGCCTGGAGCCTGTTGTGATCGAGGACATCCTGCGGAGCCTGCAGCCCCTTGCCGCCTGAGGCCGCGCTTGGTGAGCCGGTCTTCTTCGTCGACCGCAGCCTCGGCGGCAAATGGGTAGTGGAGGCGCTGCGCGGGGTCGGTGCGCAGGTCGTGGTCCATGACGACGTGTTCGACCAGAACGCTCCGGATGTCGAATGGCTGCAGGAGACCGCGCGTCGCGGCTGGGTTGTGCTGACGAAGGACGGCGCCATGCGGCGGAATCCCCACGAGCTGGCGATGATCCGCTTGGCGCAAGCGCGCGTGTTTACCTTGTCGCGCCAGGATCTGACTGGGCAGGAAATGGCCGCGTTGTTGGTCAGTGCGCTAGCGGGGATGCGTAAACGGGCAACTGCGACAGAGCCCCCGTTCGTGTACAGCATCTCCCGCGCTGGCGATTTCAAGCGTTTGGACTAGGTCGGCCAGTGCCAGGTCGGTCTATGGCGTCCTGGCCTCGTATGTCTCGAGGAGAAACATGCACAGCGCCGCGCTTGCGGAGACGGCAAGCCTGGCGTGCCGGATGGTGAGGCCCTTGTGGTTGCTGCTCTTGCCATGGCCGGTTCCGTAAAGGTTGCGGAGTTCCGCAATGCCGATGGCGACGGAGCCAAGATTGCTCAGGGTCCTCTTGATAACGTCCGCGCCCTTCTTCTGTGCGTGGATGTCGGTCGGGGCCAGTTCGAGGGTCGTCTGAACTGCCTTCAGGAGCTGCGGGATCTCATCCCTCTTGCCGTACTCGATGTCCGAGCCTTCCAGGATGATCTTGAGCGTGGACTCGAGGAGTTCCTTGGCACTGCCAATCGCCTGCGCTGGATCGTCGGCAAGGGACCGTTCGATCCGCTGAACATGCTCGGCGAGATGCCGGCTTCCTAGAGACGCGAGGACCTCCGGGGTAAGACCGACGCCCCGGCCTTTGGCGACAAGGGTGTTCCCTTCCAGAACATAGCCGTCCCGTTCCAGGTGGCGGAGCATTTCCTTGACGTCAGGAAGACTCCGATCCTCGATCTTGAACAGGATGTCTTCGTAGACCCGCAGCATACGCGCCACATGCTCCGGGCTTGACCAATCCACGGACTCGTAGAAGTGCTCGACGGCGCTGCGGCGTTCGCCCTGCGGCAGTAGCTCCTGCGGAATGAACGTCTTCTCGAACCCATAGCCGCTGAACAGGTCATGGATCTCACGTAGGGTTGAGCCGACCAGCCATTCCCGAAAATGCACGCGTGTGACGCGACTGATCAGATCTCGCTTCATGGCCAGAACGGATGTTAGGAGACGGCAAACGACTGGTGGAGCAAGGCGTCGAATGTGGCCTGCGCGGTTGCCAGTGCGGCCGCTTGCTGAGCTGCTATACCGCGCACCGCGTCTGCCTTGGCAGCAAACTGGCGCTGCAGTTCGATCGGAGGAACTGGCAATTCCAGAGTCTTCAACTTGGCTTGCGAGATGTTTTTCATCGAGCCACCGGTGCCGGAAGCAAGCTGGCTCAATTTGTTCCGAATGGCGGGCTGTTGGAACAAATGCAGCGCGAACTTCGGCTCGATAGCTGTATCACTGCGCCAAATGAAACGCCAAAGCTTGTCGGGAAGTAATGTCCTACCGTCAGTGCGATCCACGATCGCAGTTGCACCGACCAACGCTTCCGTATTCGCACGGGAAATCAGCAAGTCGCCTGTGCGGACGAAATGCGATTGAGCTGGAATCAGATCGTTCGGCGCAGGCTTGGACTCGCTTTCGATATAGCGACCAGAAGTCACTGCACTAATTTTCAAGATTCGATACGTTGCTGATTCGTCATCGCCAGCCTGTAGGTTCTTGCCTCCCTCAAATCGTTCGAGTAGCTCATCAATGCGATACATCTGCCATCCCTTCGGATTGCTGGCCGGGTCGCCGAACATTTCCAGGAACAGCGCGGGCACCAGTTCGGCGGCCTTGCGCTGGGCTTCACGACGCCGGCGGACAATGCCTTCGGCGCGGGAGAGCAGGCCAGCGAGGCGGCGCTGCTCGGCAAGCGGAGGCAGTGGAATCTTGATCTTCGCTACTTCCGCCGGCCTCGCTCGAAGCAATGACCCGCCAACGCCGGATACCGTTTTCATGAACCTCGCATGGAAATCATTCGAGATCAGAAAGTGGCGCAAATAATCTGGAAAGAATTGTGGGCCACGGAACACTATCCATTCGCTGGAAGCAATCTGACGCCTCCCCGTGAACTTAGGAACAATGGTAGAGCGGCGAATATGCGGAACGATCTTGGAAATCATCACATCATTCGGGGCTACCAACTGTTTCGTTGAGCCGATCTGATCACCCCTCAAAATCTCTGGCATTCCAGCGTCGAACGCGGGAATGCTATGTAACTCGAACTCTTCATCTGGGAATCTGGCTGGATTAACAGAGCCGCTGCGACGTGCCATTAGCTCGCCGGCATCGACAAAAATCGTAGTCATGCTGCGCCTTCCGCCAAAGCTTCACGCAACGCTTCGACCTCGCTGGCAATCTCTGCTTCCAGCGCCGCCAACTCATCCAGCAACTCACGCGGATCTCGGTGATCCACCTGGGCCGCACTGAGTGGCCGATATCGACTGGCGCTCAGGTTGTAGTCGTTGCCACGCAAGGCCTCAGTCGTGGCGTACCACCAGTTCTTCGCCCACTCGAAGTTGGTAGCGGGGGCAGGATTTGAACCTGCGGCCTGCCACTCCGCCCAACGCTCATCGCGGGTACGGAACGCCTCAATCAGTGCTGGCAGGTCGTCGGCCTCGATCGGCTGGTCGTGGTTGGCGTCCAGCTTGTAGCCGTCATTGTCCGCGTGCAGGAACAACACCCGGTCTGTACTGCCGCCCTTGCGGAAGAACAACGCCGAGGTCTTCACCCCCGAGTACGGCTGGAACACGCCGCCCGGGAACGACAGCACCGCCTCTACCGTGTTGTTTTCCACCAGCAACCGCCGGATTTCCTTGTGGGCGCCCGTCGAACCGAACAGCACGCCCTCGGGCACGATCACGCCGCAGCGGCCACCCGGCTTCAACGAGTCCAGCATGTATTTCAGGAACAGGATCTCGGTGGCGCCAGTGTTACCTACCCTCACGTCTTCCACGATCCGGTCGCGGTCCACACGTCCGGAGAATGGTGGATTGGCCAGTACCACGTCGTAAGCGTCGGGCAAGCCCAGATCGGCCCGTTGCTGCACGTCCAGCGTGCTGGTCAGCGCATTGCGGCGCAGGATCCGTACGTTCGGCAGGCCACGCAGGGTCAGGTTCATCGTTGCCAGGCGGACCATCTTCGGATCGACGTCGTTGCCGTAGAGGGTGCGATTGGCCAGTTGGCTTTGCTGCGCCTGGTTGAGTCGGTCACCCAGACCGCGCCGTTGCGGCTTGCCATCGGACTCGACGGTTTCGATGGCCGCCTCCGACGAATTGGCCAGGCGAATATGGTTGTAGGCCGCCGCCAGGAAACCGGCCGTACCAGCAGCCGGGTCGTAGATGGTTTCGCCGATCTGCGGGTCCACCATGTCCACGATGGCGCGGATGATGTGGCGTGGCGTGCGGAACTGGCCCAGTTCACCGGCCTGCTTGATCTGGCGCAGCACATGCTCGAACAGGTCGCCCTTGGTGTCGGCGTCAGCCTCGTCCAGGCGCAGGCCGTCCACATCGGTGACCAGCTTCGATAGAACGGCCGGATCATCGATACCCAAACGGGCACCATCCATGAAGTTCACCGCACTGTCGGCGGCAACATCAGCGAAGAACGGGAAGACTTCGTCGCGGACGAAACGCACCAGGTTCTCACCGGACAGGCCGCGCGCCCACAGCGACCAACGCAGGCGCTCGGCAGGGATCGTCGTGTCGCCCTTGTTCGGCGCGTTCAGCGGATTGCGCAACGTCCATTCGCCGGCGAACAGGCTGGTGTAGGGCTGCTTCATCACCCGCGCGCGGGCCGCGTTCTGCTTGTCGATCCCTTCGATCAGGTAGAAGAAGAACAGGAACGCCAGTTGCTCGGCATTGCTGACCGGGTCGGGATAGCCACCGCCAAACAGGTCGTCGCGAATGCGATCCACCTTCTGGCGGAGTTCGGGAGTCATCGGCATGGGTAGAACCTAGTGAAGGGAAGCGGAGACGGCGTCGCCAGAATGGCCGGGACCCGTCGCTTCGGTTGAGAACACGGCAAGACTCAGGCTGGCCAGCATATTTTCCAGCGCCAGCGCGCCGCCGAACAGGCGAACCGCCGCGGCCTGGCCACCGAGCGCCGTGAAGGACTGGAAGAAATCCAGGTGATCGGCGGTGAAATCGTCCAGCGTGCCGGCATTGGCGCGCAGCGTATTGCCGATCAAGCGCAGCCAGCGGACCTGTTCCTGGTTGAACTGCGCCTCACGCGGCAGCAGCCAGGACTCGAAGCGCGCACCGATGGCCTGCGCCAGTGCCTCGGTCGCTTCCGGCTGCACCAGGTTGCCGTCGGCGTCCATGGTGAGCCAGGCGCGCGTGGTCGGATCGATCTGATCGTCGATATCCAATGCCAGTAGGCGCCGGGGTTGCTGTGGGCGGGGCTTGGGTTCACTGACGCGGACGGCGCCGCCCTCGACCGGGCGATCGTCACCTTCGTGCATATCTGTTACGCCGACGAAGTCGAACATGGTGAACAAGGCTTTGCCGGGCGCCTTGCGTGCGCCACGCCCGCGCATTTGCCGGTAGAGGATGGCGGACTTGGTATAGCGGGCGAAGATCAGGTTCTGCAGTTCCGGGAAATCGAAGCCGGTATCCAGCATGTTCACCGACACCAGGATTTGCGGGTACTTCTCTTTCTTGAAGGCGCGGATCTTCGTCATGCCATCGCGAGTGTCGTCGCCTCCTGTGTCGGAGACCACGTAGTCGGCGTAGCGCACGGCAGGATGTGGCTTTTCGTCGGCGAAGGCTTCATCGAATAGACGCGCCAAGGTCTCGGCGTGGCGCTTGGTTACGGCAAAGACGATGGTCTTGCCAGGCACCGGCTTACGCTGAATGCCCTTGGCGTCCAGATAGCCATTGCGCATGACTTCACGGAACTCGCGCACGATGGCGCGGTTGCGCTCTGGAATAGTGAAACGGCGTTCCAAGGCATTGGGGTCGACGGTAATGCTCTTGTTGTCCCCGAATGCGTCGCGCAATTCGACGGCAGTGACCTCGTCCATTGCCGACCAGTCCAGCTCCTCTTTCTTGACCTCGAAGCCACCTTCTGCTGCCGTCTTGACAGTCTTCGCCTTGTAGATCTGATACGGCACCAGATACCCATCATCGATGGCCTGGCCAATCCCATAACTGAAGGTGGGCTTGTCCACGCCAAAGAAGCGCAATGTGTCGCGCACGAAGGCCTTGTCGTCCTCAGCCTGTTCCTCACCTGCGACGCAAGGCGTAGCAGTCAAGCCCAACTGGATCCCGTCAAAGTGCCGCAGCACGCCCGACCATTGCCCATAAATGCTGCGATGGCATTCGTCGGTGATGATCAGATCGAAATACCCAGCCGAGTAGTCGCGGTAGATGTTCACCATGCTCTGCAGGGTGGCGATCGTGATCCGCTTGGCGTCGTCGAAGCGACGGCCTGCGCGCAATACATAGCAAGGCAGTTCCGGCAGGTACTCGTTGAAGTTTTCCTCGGTCTGACCGGCCAAGGTGATCCGGTCCACCAGGAACAGCACGCGGGTCGCGGCATTGGCCTCGAACATGCGCTTGATGAAGGCGGCGGCGGTGCGGGTCTTGCCGGTACCCGTGGCCATTTCGACCAACAGGCTGCGCCGGCCCAACTGGATTTCGGTGGATAGCGCGTCGATACAGGCTTGCTGGTAATCGCGGCCGGCAACGCGCTTGTCGATGGGGACTGATAACAGGTCCCGACGCTGCACGGCCGTGGCGACACGCCGTTCCAGGTCTGCCTGGGAGTAGAAGCTGGACACCAGCCGCGGGTGGGCCTCGTTGCGCCAATCCCAGAACCAGATTTCACGGCCATTGGCCAGGAAGATGAAGGGGACATTGGCCAGCCCCGCGTAGTGCCGAGCCTGGTCGGCAGCGGTCGGCGCGTGAACGCTGCTGCGCTTGGCCTCTACCACGGCCAAGCCGTGGCCGTTGCGGTCGCACAGCAGGTAGTCGGCTTTGGTGCCGTCAGACAATTGATACTCGAAATGAGCACTGACGCCATCGCTGATCTTCCAGCCGACGTCGCCGAGCTGGGCGTCAATCAGTGTCCGGGAGAATGCCTCGTTGGTCGCCATGTGGTCCCCTTGTGGGGGACGAGGATAGCCGAGTACACACGCAGACTGCCGAAGCCATGGTCGGGGCGGCAGGATTCGAACCCGCGACAGCCGGTCCCCAAGACCGGAGCTCTACCAGGCTGAGCTACGCCCCGTTTGCATGCACCCAGGGGGAGATTAACCGCTGGTCGCCCTAGCGCAGTTGCCGACCGCCACCCGGAAACCGATGTCAGACTGCACTGAGGGCAACTTTGGCAGCATGCAGTCAGCCAACGCTTTATCGATCGGGCGTGCGGCAGGATCCGTGCGGTAGTGGCAGTAGGTCACAGCGGCGCGAGTCGTCAGTTCTGTTGGAGCAGGGACGGCATAGCGCTCAGTGCATTCGTCGTAAGTCTCGGTTAACGCAGTTCTCGCGAGATCCCCGGCCCCGGTGCCCTTTCCTGTGTAACGCGCCATATTTCCGAGCAGCATGACCAGAACGGCAGCAATCGCGATCCAAGTCCACTTCGACATGATGATCTCCCTTGTTTACGGGTAAACGCCAAGTAGGTGCTGGTTCGGTCAGGAGGGTGATGTCCGGCTGCTTACTGAGGCGGAGGCGCGGATTCGCTCGCGGTACACTCTGCACCGGAGCTTCCCATGTCCCCTGACGCGCCTTTTGGGGCGGTACGGGGGCACAAATGGGGGCACTTGCTTAACAAATCGCTTGTCGATCCAAATAAAAACAACGTCTTACGTTGATTGTTTGGTGCTGACAAGCGCACCATCCCGTGCGCGCATCCGCGCCATCCGCAGCGCCTGGAGCCACCATGACCCGTGCCTATCCGCCCGTTTCCGTGTTCGGCGTACCCACCGACATCGGCGCGTCCCGGCGCGGCGCATCGATGGGGCCGGAAGCGCTGCGCGTGGCCGGGCTGGTCGAAGCCATCGCCGCCCGCGGGGTGGATGCGCGCGATATCGGCGATGTCGCCGGCCCGCGCAATCCGGTCAGCCCGCCGGTGGACGGCTACCGCCACCTCGCGGAAGTCACCGCCTGGAACCGCGCGGTGTTCGACGCCAGCCTCGGCGAGCTGCGCGCCGGGCGCATGCCGATCATGCTGGGTGGCGACCACTGCCTGGCCATCGGTTCAATCGCCGCGGTGGCCGCGCACTGCCGCGACAACGGCCGGAAGCTGCGCATCCTGTGGTTGGACGCGCACGCCGATTTCAACACCAGTGCGCTCACTCCCAGCGGCAACATCCACGGCATGCCGGTGGCCTGCCTGTGCGGGATGGGCCCGGAGGCGCTGACCACGCTGGGCGGGACAGTGCCGGCGATCACCCCGGCGCAGGTGCGCCAGATCGGCATCCGCTCGGTCGATCCGGGCGAGAAGCAGCTGGTCAAGGAACATGGCCTCGACATCTACGACATGCGCTACATCGATGAAGTGGGCATGCGCCGCGCGATGGAGGAGGCACTGGAAGGCGTGGATGCCGACACCCACCTGCACGTCAGCTTCGACGTCGACATGCTGGACCCGTCGATCGCGCCCGGCACCGGCACCCGCGTGCCCGGC
>JAANMX010004071.1_pt1 | contig 11987 bp, 17 predicted proteins | sample 7279681 | NCBI WGS metagenome assembly JAANMX01 (sample SAMN14094542, study PRJNA606508) | bioreactor metagenome | isolation source: A lab-scale SPAN reactor treating ammonium-rich wastewater day 351 | place: Ireland: Galway | collected 2018-01-01
ATTTGAGTCCCAAGCCGTTATGCCTCCAAGAACTCGTGGATTTGCTGGGGATCAGCAAGGGGAGCGCGTCGATGAGTGTGCGGCAGTTGGAGGCGTGGGGTGCGGTGCGGCAAATTTGGCAACGGGGGGATCGGCGGGACTACTACGAGGCGAACGTGGATTTCAAGGCGTTGGTGCGGCAGGCGCTGGCGGGATTCATTATGCCACGGCTGCAATCGGCGGGGCGGCAGATCGAGGATGTCGAGGCGGAGCTTGAGGGGGCGGGGGCGGAGGTCGGGGATGGCGAATTCCTGAAAGAGCGGATCGGTCGCTTGCGCGATATCCAGCGCAAGCTGACGAAGATCCTGCCGTTCGTGGAGAGGGTCTTGAGATGAGCGCCGCGGCCCAAGAGATGACGCTTCCCGCATGCCATGCTGGCGGCCAAGAGGGCCGCCCTCCAGATCATGCGTCAACGGCGCGCTTCCTCATCGATGATCCCGGCCTGTCGGAATACCCCCCCGACAGTCCCGAGCGCACGCCGCTCTGGTGGGTGATCCACACCCGCCCGCGCTGCGAGAAGAAAATGGACGAGTGGCTTCGCCTGGCCGGCTGCGCGCGATACCTCCCTTGGCGGCCGAGCCTCCGCATCTACAAGAGCAAACGGGTGACTTTCGAGAAGCCCCTGTTTCCCGGCTATGCCTTCGGGGCATTCTCGCCCCTCGGGCGGCAGTCGGTCTTTCGCTCGGAATACGCGGCCAACATCATCCCCGTGGCCGATCAGGAGACATTCCTGATGCAGATGGACGCCATCCGCGTCGCGCTGGAGGCCGGGGCCCCGCTGGAGGATCATCCCTACATCGCCGCGGGCCAGCGGGTCCGGATCACCACGGGAAGATTTCGCGGGATCGAGGGCATCGTGACGCGCCTCCGTAACAAGGCGCGCGTATGCCTCTCGGTCGACATCCTGCAGCGCAGCGTCGCCCTCGAGGTCGATGCCGCGATGCTGGCGACCGCGAATTGAGGCGTAACTGCCTCGGGTAAAGTCGGTTCGGCAAAAAACGGCGCCGAACTGACCAGCACGGAGTGTGCCGTGATCCCAGATGGCAATTAACCACGGATAGCTGATGAAGGCAGATCCGAAAATCCGTCGGGATGTAGCCACGGTCGTCAGACCGTGGGTGGTCCGACGAATGGCCCATCTGTAACCAGATGGACTACACTTTCCTGCCGCGCCCCTTGAAACTTGAAACTTAAAACTTGAAACTCCTCGTGACAGGTTCCTCCGGCCTGATCGGCTCCGAGGTCGTCGCCCACTTCCACGCCCAGGGCTGGGAGGTGCACGGCGCCGACAACAACATGCGCGCCGACTTCTTTGGCCCCGGCGGCGACACCCGATGGAACCAGCGGCGCCTGGAAACGGCCTGCCACGGTTTCCGCCACCACGAATTGGACATCCGCGATCGCGGGGCGGTCCTCGCCCTCCTGGAGACACTGCGCCCCGACGCGATCGTGCACACCGCCGCGCAACCGAGCCACGACCTCGCCGCCTCGCGCCCCTTCGACGACTTCGACGTGAATGCCGTCGGCACGCTCAACCTGCTCGAGGCCGCGCGCCGTCATTGCCCCGGATCGCCCTTCGCCCACATGAGCACCAACAAGGTCTACGGCGACCGGCCGAACACGATCCGCCTCCGCGAGTTGGAGACCCGCTGGGATTACGATGACCCGGCCTTCGCCGGCGGCATCGCGGAGGACTTTCCCATCGACCAGAGCAAGCACAGCCTCTTCGGCGCGTCGAAGGTCGCCGCGGACATCATGGTGCAGGAGTACGGGCGGTACTTTGGCCTGCCCACATGCTGCCTGCGCGGCGGGTGCCTCACCGGCCCGAACCACAGCGGGGTCGAGCTGCATGGCTTCCTCTCCTACCTCGTCAAATGCAACCTCGAGGGCCGCACCTACCGCGTCTTCGGCTACAAGGGCAAGCAGGTCCGCGACAACATCCATTCCCTCGACGTCGCCCGATTCATCGCCGCGTTCATCGCCGCGCCCCGCCCCGGCCAAGTCTACAACATCGGCGGGGGCCGGGAAAACAGCTGCTCGATCCTCGAGGCCTTCGACAAGATCGCCGCGCTCAGCGGGAAACCGATGCGCTGGGAGTACGTGGACCAGAATCGCGAGGGCGACCACATCTGCTACATCTCCGACCTCCGCAAGATGCGAGACCATTACCCGTCCTGGGATATCACCCGATCCCTCGACGACATCTTCGCCGAGATCCACGCCGCCTGGACCACGAGAGAATTGAACCGCGGATAGCGCAGATGTCGCGGATAAAGGCAGATCCGAAAAAGGCGTCAGATCGGTTTGGTGCGCGCACCGCGGTGCGAGCACCAAACCGATCCGTTGTCCCTCCGCGGCGGCCCCGATCCACGACATCCGCGCTATCCGCGGTCAAAACCCGTCCCACAAGCTTCGCCCCTTGAAACTTGAAACTCCCATGCACATCCTCATCACCGGCGGCTGCGGTTTCATCGGGTCGAACTTCATCCTTTCGCTGCTGCAGGGTTCCGAGGAAACGACCGAATCCGTGGTCAACCTCGATAGGCTCACCTACGCGGGCAACCCGGCCAACCTCGCCCCCGTCTCCGCCGATCCCCGGTACGTCTTTGCCCGCGGCGACATCGGCGACCGCGCCCTCGTCGCCCGCCTGCTCCGCGAGCACCAGATCACGCGCGTGGTCCACTTCGCCGCCGAATCCCACGTGGATCGCTCGATCGATTCGCCCGAGCCCTTCGTGGAGACCAACGTGGTCGGCACCCTCCGGCTCCTCGACGAGACCCGCAAGTACTGGCGCGACCTCCCTCCCGCGGAGCGCGGGGCCTTCCGCTTCCTGCACGTGTCCACCGATGAGGTGTATGGCTCCCTGGGGCCAGCGGATCCGGCGTTCACCGAAATGACGCCCTGCGCGCCCAACAGCCCCTACGCCGCGTCCAAGGCCGCCTCCGACCACCTGGCCCGCGCCTACCACCACACCTACGGCCTGCCCGTCATCACCACGAATTGTTCCAACAATTACGGGCCCCTCCAGTTTCCCGAGAAATTAATCCCCCTGATGATCCTCAACGCCATTGAGGGAAAACCCCTCCCGATCTATGGCGACGGCCAGAACGTCCGGGACTGGCTCTATGTCGCCGACCACTGCCGCGGCATCCGGCTGGCCCTCGAACGCGGCCGCCCCGGGGAGACCTATAACTTCGGCGGCCACTGCGAGAGGACCAACCTTGATCTCATCGGCGCGCTCTGCGAGATCCTCGACCGGAAACACCCCGCCGGGCAACCGCACGCCGCCCTCAAGACCTTCGTCCCCGACCGCCCCGGCCACGACCGCCGCTACGCCATGGATTGCGCCAAGGCCCGGCGCGAATTGGGTTGGGCGCCCGCCGAGACCCTCGACTCCGGCCTGGAGAAGACCGTCGATTGGTACCTGGCCCACCGCGACTGGACCGACGCCATCACCCAGAGGCGCTACGACCGGAAACGACTGGGCCTTGTCTGAATCTATGGGCGTTGGTTGTTGAATGTTGGTTATTGGGAGTTGATAGGTCCTTCGCGGTGGATCTCTCCTTCCCAATTAGCGAATGACCGAAGAGGAAAGACAGCTCACCCTTCGCTGGATCGCGTGCTGGCGTCGCGCCGGCCCGGAACTGGAGCGCATCCGGGAGGAAGAGATACGGGCGACCGATACCGTTAGGGGCATCCGGGTCTTCGAGGGCCTAGTAGTGCGTGCGCTGGCCCAGAGCCCGGCGAAAGGGGAGTCCGGTCTGGTGGACCAGCAGAGATGGTTCCAGGGGTTGCGCCCATGACGGAACTGGTGCAACTCGCCAGCGAGCTGCAATCCTTCTTCGAGGAGAAGGATTGGCGCTTCTGCTTCATTGGTGGTTTTGCCCTCCAGCACTGGGGCGAGCAACGATTGACCAAGGATGTCGACGCGACGCTTTTCACCGGCTTCTCGGGCGAGGAGGGATTCGTGGATGCGCTCTTGGCGGAGTATGAGGCCCGGCGCCCGGACATGCGGGAGTTCGCGCTCCGAAATCGTGTTCTGTTGCTCCAGGCTAAGGACGGATTGCCATTCGACATTGCGCTGGGTGCCCTGCCTTACGAGGAGCGGATGGTCTCCAGGGCGGTGCGGGTCGATTTTGGCGGACCGTCACCCTTGCGCATCTGCACCGCCGAAGACCTGATCGTATTGAAGGCCTTCGCCGAGCGCGAGCGCGACTGGCTGGACGTCGAGACCATCCTCATCCGCCAACAGGGAAAAATCGATTGGCCCTATATCCTAGAACAGCTCACCCCGCTCGCCGAGCTGAAGGAGTCCCCGGCCATCCTCGACCGCCTTGCAAAACTGCGCGCAAAACAGGAGAAGTGCGGGTGAAGACATGCCCGAATACGGCGGCCGATCGGTTTGTTGCGCGCGATCTGACGCGCGCAACAAACCGATTCCAGCGGTGGCCAAGATCCACGCCATCCGCGCCATCCGTGGTCAAACCCCTGGGTGAATTGGTGTCCATTTGACTCCATTCGTGGTTGAACCCCGTTTCACCAGAGCGCTCGCAATGAGGAACCACGAATGAACGACCTGTCCTCCTGTGGCGGACGAATGAACGCGAATGCCTTCGCGCCCTTCGTGACCTTCGTGGTTAGAATCAGCATATGGATACAGCCGCATTAACATCCGAGGTCTCCCCGGCGATCGAAGAGATCGTCATCGAGGCGGGCAAGACCGAGAAACAGTACTGGCGCGACCTCTGGCGCTACCGGGAACTGTTCTACGTCCTGTCCTGGCGCGACATCGCCGTCCGCTACAAGCAGACGGTCATCGGCGTCGCCTGGGCCATCATCCAGCCGCTGCTCTCCATGGTGGTCATGACGGTGATCTTCGGCAAGGTCGCCGGTCTCCCCTCCGAGGGGAATGCCCCCTACGCGATCATGGTCTTCGCCGCCATGCTCCCCTGGATGTTCTTCTCCACCTCCCTATCCGCCGCCAGCCAGAGCCTCGTCGGCAACGCCAACCTCATCTCCAAAATCTACTTCCCGCGCATGATCGTCCCCGCCAGCGCCGTCATCACCAGCTTCGTGGATTTCCTCGTGGCCTTCGGGATGCTCCTGATCCTGATGCTCATCTACCAGTTCCCGCCGGGCTGGGCGATGCTCGCCCTGCCCGCCTTCATCGTCGTCGCCTTCCTGACCGCCATGGGCCCCGGCCTCCTGATCACCGCCCTCAACGTCAAATACCGCGACTTTCGCTACGTCATCCCTTTCATCGTCCAGTTCGGGATGTATGTCTCGCCCGTGGCCTACAGCAGTTCCCTCATCCGCGACAAATTCGGGGAGACCGCCTTCTTGCTATATTCGCTGAACCCCATGGTCGGCGTCATCGACGGCTTCCGCTGGGCGATCCTCGGCGGGGAATCCGCGATCTATTGGCCCGGGTTCGGCGTGTCCCTCGCGCTGGTCGCCATCCTCCTGTGGCTCGGCATCTGGTACTTCCGCCGCACCGAGCGCACCTTCGCCGACGTGATTTGAAGCACGGATTGTTTTAACCACGAATAAACACGAATGGACACGAATGTCTTCAAGGTCGGGAAATCCGAACGAATTGGTGTGCATTGGTGTTCATTCGTGGTTTTCTAGTGCACGACCCGTTTCCACTCCAGGTGGGCGCGTTTGAAGTTTAGGATGACTCCGACCCTCAAGCCGGTGACCTTCAGGTAGTTCATCATCTGCCCCAATTCATGATCCGTGATCCTCTCAATGACCTTGGCATCCACCACCACGCGATCAAAGGCGATGAGATCTGGTATGAACTCCCCCACGCAGACACCCTTATGCTGAACATCAAATCGGGGTTGCTGCCGGAAAGGGATGTCCCTGAGGCCAAACTCGACGACCAAGGCATTCTCGTAGGGTTTTTCGTGAAGACCGTGCCCAATCGAGTTGAGCACCTCGATAGCGCAGCCGACCACTGCAAACACTTCTTCCCTGCACCGCAAGGCGCATACCCTATCCATGCCCAAGGGATAAACCAATGGTCCGGAAGGGCAAAGCAAATTGAACCACGAGTGAATAGCAATGAGCACCTATTCTCGCGAAGTCTAAGCGAACCCGAACCTCCATTCGTGTCCATTCGTGTTCATTCGTGGTTGATCTCCCCCTTATGACACGCAAGGGCATCATCCTGGCCGGGGGGCACGGCACGCGGCTGCTGCCGCTGACCCGCGCGGTCTCGAAGCAGCTGCTCCCGGTCTACGACAAACCGATGGTGTACTACCCCCTGTCGGTGCTGATGCTCGCCGGGATCCGCGATGTCCTGCTCATCTCCACCCCGCGCGACCTGCCCCGATTCCGCGAGTTGCTCGGCGATGGCGCCGACTTCGGCATGCGCCTCGGCTACGCCGAACAGGACCAGCCCCGCGGCCTGCCCGAGGCCTTCCTCCTCGGGGAATCTTTCCTCGATGGCCAGCCCGCCGCCCTCGTCCTCGGCGATAACCTCTTTTTCGGATACGAGTTCTCGGAGATCGTCCGCGAGGCCGCCGGCCGCGCCGCGGGCGCCACGGTCTTCGCCTACCACGTCACGCAGCCCGAGGCCTATGGCGTCATCGAGTTCGACCGAGAGGGCCGCGCGATCTCCCTGGAGGAAAAACCCGCCCGACCCAAGTCCCCTTACGCGATACCCGGGCTGTATTTCTTCGATGCCACCGTGGTACAGCGCGCCAAGGCCCTGAAGCCCTCCGCCCGCGGCGAGACCGAGATCACCGACCTCATCCGCAGCTACATGGGTGATGGCACGCTCCGCGTCCGCGCGCTCGGCCGCGGCACCGCCTGGCTCGATACCGGCAGCTGCGAGGCCCTCCTCCAGGCCAGCCAGTTCGTCCAGGCCATCCAGCAGCGACAGGGGCTCAAGATCGCCTGCATCGAGGAGATCGCCGCCCGCCAGGGGTGGCTCGATGGCGACGCCCTCCTCCGCCGCGCGGACCAGTTGGGCAAGACCGAGTACGCCGACTACCTCCGCCGCATCGCCCCCGAGATCGCCGAGGGGATTTGAACCACGAAGGCCACGAAGGGCACGAAGGGAAACCACGGATGGGCACGGATGGGCGCGGATGAGGAGCAGGGCCTACGCATCGTGTTTCGTTGGCCCGCCTTCGCGGTCCAACGAAACACGATCCCCCCGTCGGGGAAGGGGTTCGGATGTCCACCCCCCTGCGCCCCCGCGTCCCCGCGCGAGATCCGAGAACCCCGCCGGCATTGGTCCGCCAGAGGCGGACAGGTCGTCCATTCGAGTCCATTCGTGGTTAAACCGAATTGACCTTCGTGCTTTCCGTGGTGAACCCCGCGCGATTTGACAATGTAGCTACCGTAGCTACTTTTAAGCAATCCATGAAGACTGTGGGCATCAAGGTCCTGAAGAACAACCTCAGCCGATACCTGCATGAGGTTCGAGCGGGCGAGACGGTCTGGGTCACGGATCGCGACGAGGTGATTGCGGAGATCCATTCCCCGGCCAAAGACGCGGCGGGCCTATGGGAGGCGTGGCTGTGCGCGCAAGAGCGGTCTGGCACCCTCCGCCGCGCGCACCCCGGCGGACCGTCGCTGGGCGATGCTTGGGAACTTCCCGCCCCGGTCCAGCCGATGGATCTCAACGAGCTCCTGGATGTCGCGCGCGAAGATCGCTTCTGAGATGCCAACCTATTTCGATTCCAGCATCCTGCTCGCCGCGCTGCTGGATCAGCCGGGCAAAGAGGCCCTGGTGCCCCTGTGGGATAACGAGCCGGAGCGGGTCTCGTCTGTCCTGACCGAGGCGGAGTGCGTGACCGTCCTCCGGCGCGTCGCCAAAGCCCAGCCCGCGGAACTGGCGGAGGCGTTCCTCGATGCGCGGCTCGAAATGCTGGACCGATATCTGGACGGTATCTCGCTCATGGGCTTCGATGGCGAAATCGCGCGGTGCCTCCGGGAGGAGGCCCGCCTAGGCGCCTGCCGTACGCTGGATGCGGTCCACTTGGCCACCGCCATCCTGATCCGCGAGCAGAGCCAGACAACCCTGGCCCTTTGCTCGCAGGATGCCCGGATGCGTCGGGTCGCCGCCGACCTCGGATTCGCCGTGGTCCCGTGAGAGGGGATTTGAACCACGAGGGGCGCGAAGGCCACGAAGAGGAACCACGGATGCACACGGATGCGGTGCAGGGCCGTGCATCGTGTTTCGTTGGACCGCCTTCGCGGTCCAACGAAACACGATCCCCCCGTCGGGAGAGGGGTCCGAATGCCCACCCCCCCGCGTCCCCGCGTCCCCGCGCGCGATTCGAGAACCCCGCCGGCATCGGTCCACCAGAGGCGGACGGGCTGTCCATCCGTGTTAATCCGTGTTCATCCGTGGTTAAAAAACCTCCGTGCCCTTCGTGGTGAGCCCGTTGCGCCCCCGGTGGGTGCCTTGCATATTGATACTGGCATGAAATTCGCCCGATCTTCTTATGGTCCTGCTGCCAGGGCGGCGGCCCCGAGCTTTCGGGCGACGGCGCTCATCGAGCGATGGCGCCAGGAGCGGGAGGCGAGGGAGCGCCGCCGCCTCCGGTTGCTGGAGGATGCCCGGGACCGCCTGCCGCCCATCATCCGCCAGCATGCCGCGCCCGCCGCATGGATCTTCGGCTCCGTCCTGGAGGCGGGTGCCTTCTTCGATCACTCGGACATCGATCTCGCCGTCGAAGGCCTGCCGCCCGAGCGGTATTTCCCGCTGCTCCTCGCCATCGAGGCCGCCCTGGGGACCGAACGGATCGACCTCGTGGAAATCGAGCGCTGCCCATTTGCCGGCGCCATCCGCGCCGCGGGCGAGAGGATACTCTGATGGAGGCCCGGGCCGCCCTGCTGCTGGCGTTTCTCGATGACCAAGCGCGCGTGATCGAAGACATCCGGGCACGCGCGGGACGCCATCGGGATGCCGAGACACCCGGCCGCGCCGAGGTGGTCGAGGCCGCATTCGATCTTCACAACCTCTACTGCGCCATCGAAGACCTCATGAAGCATGTGGCCCGGGCCTTCGAAAACCATGTCGATGATCCCGCCCGTTTCCATGCGGAACTGCTCGCGCAACTGGGCCGCCCGGTCCCGGAGATCCGTCCCGCGCTGTGGTCGGCATCCTCCCTGCCCCTGCTCGACGAACTCCGCCGCTTCCGGCACCTCTTTCGCCATGCCTACGGCTTCGAGATCGACGCCGCCCGCGTGGCTCTCCTCATCGCGCGCCTTGCCTCGGATTGGGATGCCGTCGGGAACGATATGCGAGGGTTTCGAGCATTCGTGGCCGAACTCGCACGCGGACCGGATCGCTGAGCATGGCATCCCGGCGAGAAAATCTCACCACGAAGGTACGAAGGGCGCGAAGGGTAACCACGAATGAACGCGAATGGCCACGCACAGGGCCGCGCATCGTGTTTCGTTGGCCCGCCCCAGCGGTCCAACGAAACACGACACCCCGCAGGAGACCCCCGCCGGCATTGGTGTCCATTCGAGTCCATTCGTGGTTAAACCACTCCTTCGTGCCCTTCGTGGTGAACCCCGCGCCCACGGATTGCATTTCAGACCAGATTGACTAGTTTAATCTCATGAACTCGGTCCAGATCGGGGCCTTCGAGGCGAAGACGCACCTGTCGCGCCTGCTGGAGAAGGTGGCGCGGGGAGAGAGCTTCGTGATCACCCGCCACGGCAAGCCGGTCGCCGAGCTGCGTCCCGTCGCGGCCCGTCGGCCGCGCTTCGGCGCCGCGAAGGGCAAGGGCTTTCGCATGGCCAAGGACTTCGACGCGCCACTGGAGGACTTCCGGGAGTACGGCGCGTGAGGGTGCTGCTCGATACCCACGCGTGGCTCTGGTTCCTTCAAGGGGCCGCGGACGGCGAACCCGCCCGGCGGTGGATCGAAGACCCCGCGAAAGAGTGCTGGGTGAGCGCGGCGTCGATCTGGGAGGCGGCGATCAAAGTGGGCCTCGGGAAATTGCGCTTGCCCTATTCCCTGCGCGAGGACCTGCCGCGGCTCATGGAGGAGAATGGCTTTGGCGAATTGCCCGTCCGCGCGTCACATGCCGCCGAACTCGAGAGCATGCCCTACCACCACCGGGATCCCTTCGATCGGTTGCTCGCCGCCCAGTGCCTGGCGGAGGGCATGCCGATCGTCAGCGCCGACCAATCCTTCGAGGCCTATGGTGTCCGCCGCCTGTGGGGCGACCGCGGATGAGTCGCACCACGAAGGGCACGAAGGGCACGAAGGGTAACCACGAATTAACACGAATGCACACGAATGGCCGTGCATCGTGTTTCGTTGGACCGCCTTCGCGGTCCAACGAAACACGATCCCCCGTCGGGAGAGAGGTTCGGATGCCCGCCTCCCTGCGTCCCAGCGCCCCCGCGCGAGATCCGAGAACCCCGCCGGCATTGGTCCGCCAGAGGCGGACATCTTGACATCTGATGATGTGATGCGATGATGTGGTGATGAGAACCACGCTGGACATCGACGAGGACGTGCTCGAGATCGCGAAGGGGCTGGCGGCACACCGCAAATTGAGCCTCGGTCGGGTGGTCTCGGACCTGTTGCGTCGAAATCTGACGCCCCCGGTGGGCAGGGCGACCGTCCGCAGCGGCCTGCGGGTCATCCGGCGTGAGCCCGGTGCCACTCCGGTGACGTTGGACGTCATCAACCGGCTCCGGGATGAAGTCCCCTGAGCATGAGCCTGGCATTTTTGCTGGACGTCAATGCGATGATCGCGCTCTTCGACGAAGCGCACACGGAGCATGAGGCCGCCCACGAATGGTTCGCGCGGAACCGGTCTCGGGGTTGGCGGACGTGTCCGATCACCGAGAACGGCCTGTTGCGCATCCTCTCGCATCCCGGATACCCGAATGATCCCGTCCCGGTTTCCGATCTCGCCCAAAGGCTCGAGGATTTCAAAGCGGCCGCGCCCGATTACGATTTTTGGCCGGACGACTACTCCGCCTCGCAATGGCTGGCGCGCGCCGGCGTCACGATGGCCTCCGCCAAACTGACCGACGCCTACCTGCTCCGGTTGGCCGCCCTCCACGGCGGCACGCTGGCCACCTTCGACCGGCGGATCGATCCCGCCCTGATCGGCGCGGCGGACCCGGATGTCGTCGAATTCATCGCGTGACGATCGGTCGCCATTCCGGCTCTGACCGCAGGAAAACGACACCCCGAAGTGAACCGCGAAGGGCGACCTGTCCGCCTTTGGCGGACGAAGAACACGAAGGGGAACCACGAATGCACACGAATGCACACGAATGACCGCGCATCGTGTTTCGTTGGCCCGCCCCAGCGGTCCAACGAAACACGATACCCCCGTCGGGGGAGGGGTCCGGATGCCCACCCCCCCGCGTCCCAGCGCCCCCGCGCGAGAATCGAGAACCCCGCCGGCATTGGAGTCCATTCGAGTTCATTCGTGCTTAAACCAAAACAAACTTCGTGCCCTCTGTGCCCTTCGTGGTGAAATCCCGGACCCCGCCGGCATCCGTCCGCCAGAGGCGGACAGGTCGTCCATCCGTGGTTAAACCAACTCCTTCGCGTCCTCCGTGCCCTTCGTGGTGAGCCCGCGCCCCACCATGTGTTGAATCTCTTTCCCGGTGGAATAGATTGGATCATTCAAATCCCATGACGCCTCCCGCCCCCCGGATCCTCGATGAGGTGCTTCGCGACCCGAAGCATCCGGTCAGCCGCATCGCGGACGTCCTATTGCCATACCTGAGGATCCTCGTGGACAGGTTCCAACCGGAACAGGTGATCCTGTTCGGTTCGTACGCCTACGGGGAACCGGACGAGCACAGCGACGTCGACCTCCTCATCGTCAAACCGATGAAAGATAGCGCGGTCGCCGAGAAGAGCGCGATCCGCCGCGCCTGGTGGGAGGCGCTCCCCGATCGTATCCCTCCCCCATTCGAGCTGCTGGTCATCGATCCGGAAT
>JAANMX010004076.1_pt1 | contig 11977 bp, 8 predicted proteins | sample 7279681 | NCBI WGS metagenome assembly JAANMX01 (sample SAMN14094542, study PRJNA606508) | bioreactor metagenome | isolation source: A lab-scale SPAN reactor treating ammonium-rich wastewater day 351 | place: Ireland: Galway | collected 2018-01-01
GCCCCTGTTGGGCGTGCTGGTCCTCGAACAGTTCACGTCCGAACAGTTTGGCGACACTGCCCGGCAGCGGCTCGACGTGGTCACCGAGCAGGCCTCGCTTGCGCTGCGCAATGTGCTGGAACATCGCACGCTGTTTCTGATGCCGCTTTGGCGGTGGCTGGGCGGTTCGGCCGTGGTGCGGCGCACCCGCCGCTGGCCCCGCTGGGCCTTGGTGTGCGGTGGGCTATTGACACTACTGGCAGCATTGTGCCTGGTTCCTGCCGATTTCACGCTCGAAGGCCCCGGCACGCTGGAACCCCAGCAGCGCCAAGACGTGTTTGCTTCGTCAGCGGGCGTGGTGCAAGAAGTCTACGTGCGGCACGGCCAGCAGGTCGCCGCCGAAACGCCGCTGCTGCGGTTGCGAAACGTCGACCTGGAAGTCGAACAAGCCCGGCTGCAAGGGGAGCGGTCGGCGGTGGTGGAACGCCTGGCCGCCGTGCGAACCAGCCTGCTCGATCCGCAACGTCTGGACGAAAGCGAACGCACCCGCCTGGCGGGCGAGGAAGCCCAACTGCGGCAGCAACTGAGCAGTCTGCAGGCGCAACTGCAACTGTTCGACCTGCGGCAAGCCCAGTTGGAACTGACCAGCCCCATCGACGGCGAGGTGATCTCCTGGGACGTGCATCACACGCTGATCCATCGACCGGTGCAGCCCGGGCAGTTATTGCTCACCGTGGCGCAGCCGGAGGGCGATTGGGAGCTGTTGGTGCAGATGCCCGAAAAGCGGATGGGCCACCTGTTGGCCGCCTGGAAGAAGGGCGGCGGCGAGCCGTTGCCGGTCAGCTTCATGCTGACCAGCGAACCGGGCAAGTCGTTCGAAGGCCGGCTGGTTGAGATCCAGGGGCGGGCGGAGGAAGACCCCGCCGCCGGAAGCCGTGTGCAGCTCAGGGTCTTGTTCGATCGCTCGCAGCTTGCCCGACCGCGGCCCGGAGCCACGGCAACTGTCAAGGTGCATTGCGGCCGGCGCAGCCTGGGCTATGTCTGGTTTCATGACGTGTGGGAGTTTATCGAGACCCGCATTCTATTCTGAATATTCTGAACCGTGCCGATGCATCAGAGTCCCGGGGACTCCAGGTGAGAGAGTTGGGCATGATGAAACCGCTGGTGAGATAGCCCCATGTTGAAGATGCGAACCCTGTTCTTGGCCGGGTGCCTGCTGGCGGCGCCGTTGCCGATGGCCATGGCCGAGCAACCCTCCGCGACTGCTGGACCGCCGTCGATCGTGCTCGACCATTGCCTGGTGTCGCTGGTGGAGCAGGTGATCGTGCCCGCTCAAGAAGCCGGGTTGCTGCTGAAACTCGAGGCGCGCGAAGGCGACGTCGTGGCAAAAGGCGCTCGCCTGGCACAAATGGACGACCGGCAAGCCCAGGCGGCCCTCCAGTCGGCCACGGCCGAACACGCTCGGGCGCGCCACCTGGCCGAGAACGATATCGACGTTCGCTACGCGCAGGCGGCCGCCGACGTGGCCGCCGCCGATCATCAGGCAGCATTGGAAACCAACCTCCGCGCCCGCAATGCCGTGGGCGAATCGGAACTGCGGCGACTGAAACTCGCGCAGCAGCGGGCCGAACTGGGCGTCGAACAGGCCAAGGTGCAGATGCAGTCGCTGGCATTCGAACGCGACACCCACGCCGCCCACGTGCAGGGGGCAACCTTGGCCGTGGAACGCCGCCAGGTAGTCAGCCCGCTGGAAGGCGTGGTGGTCGAAATCCACAAACGCGCCGGCGAATGGCTGCAGGCGGGCGAGCCCATCTTGAAAGTGGTTCGCATGAACCGGCTGCGGGTCGAGGGTTTCTTGCGCGTGCCCGAAATCGGACCGCACCAGGTTGCCGAGCGTCCCGTGTCGGTGGAGGTCAAACTGGACAACGGCCGGGTGGAGGTATTCTCCGGCCGCGTGGAGTACGTCAATCCGATCGTGCACGCCGGCGGCCAATACCGGGTGTGGGCGGAAGTCGAGAACCGCCAGGAACACGGCCAATACCTGCTGCGTCCCGGCCACGAGGCCCAAATGACGATTGAATTGAAATCGCCGTAGCCTCGCGCGGGTCTGCCGCCATGAAGCGCATACGCCACACGTTTCTCGACAACTTGCAAAGTGGCAAGCACGCAAGCAACATTCGCGAGTATCCCTGGCAACGCCGCGCATCATGATCGCCCAAGCCCAACCCCCGCGAAATCCTCCCACTCCCGGCGAGCCGCCGCTGCGGCTCCGCGGCCGGGCCGACCTGGCCGTACGTCGGCAGGTTTACCAGGGCTGCACCAGTTGGGTGATCAAGGATCCGCTGTCGCTGCGTTACTTTCGCCTGCGCGAGGAAGAATACGCCGTGCTCGCCTGGCTCGACGGCCGGCGCAGCCTGGCCAATATCAAGCGCGCCTACGATGCCCGGTTTTCTCCGCGGCGGATCGAAGCCGGCGACCTCTGGCAGTACATCGTCAGCCTGCACCAAAGCGGCCTGGTGATCGCCGATGCCCCGGGGCAGGGCGAACAACTGCGAAAGCGGCGTGATGAAAGGTCACGCAAGGAACGCTGGTCCAAGCTGGCCAACCTGCTCGCCATTCGGTTCCGCGGCATCGATCCCACCCGGTTGCTGAACCTGCTGTATCCGGCCGTGCGGTGGATGTTTTCACCCGTGGCGGTGGCCGGTTGCCTGCTGCTGGCGCTGTCGGCCCTGCTCTTGGTGCTGGTCGAGTTTCAGGTGTTCCAGTCGCGGTTGCCGGCCTTCCAGCAGTTCTTCAGTCTGGGCAATTCGCTCTGGCTGCTGGCGGCGATGGCCTTCGCCAAGGTGCTGCACGAATTCGGCCACGGCCTCACCTGCCGGCATTATCGCGGCGAGTGCCACGAACTGGGCGTGATGCTGCTCGTGTTCACGCCCTGCCTGTACTGCAATGTCTCCGATAGCTGGCTGCTGCCCAACAAGTGGCAGCGGATCGCGATTGCGGCAGCCGGCATGTACGTGGAGGTCGTGCTCGCCGCCATCTGCACGTTTTTATGGTGGTTCAGCCAGGAAGGATTGTTCAACCACCTCTGCCTGAACCTGATGCTGGTCTGTTCGGTCAGCACGATTGTGTTCAACGCCAATCCCCTGCTGCGATTCGACGGTTATTACATCCTGGCCGACCTGGTGGAAATCCCCAACCTTCGCTCCAAGGCTTCGCGCGTGCTGACGCGCGGTCTCGGCCGCTGGTGCCTGGGCATCGAATCGCCCCACGATCCGCTGTTGCCCACCCAGCGGCCGGGGTTCTTCGTTTTTTATTCGCTGGCCGCGGTGGCCTATCGCTGGATCATCACATTTTCGATTCTGTATTTTCTGATGAACGTGTTCGAACCGTATGGATTGCAGCCGCTGGGGCACCTGTTGATTGCGTGCTCGCTGGTGGGACTGGTCGGCGTGCCGCTGTGGCGTTTGGGACAATACTTCCAGACGCCGGGGAGACTGGAGCAAGTGAAACGCGCGAACCTGCTGACGACCTTGGCCCTGCTGGGCGGAATCGCGGCCGTTGTGGCGGGCGTGCCGTTCCCCCACCGCGTGAACTGCGATTTCGCGCTCGAACCGCACGAGGCCGAACCGGTGTACGTGCAAACGGCCGGGCAGTTGCAGCAGGTGTTTGTCCAGCCAGGGCAATCGGTGTCGGCCGGCCAACCGCTGGCCAGCCTGGTGAACCTGGACGGTCGGCTCGGGGTGTTCACCCCGGTCGCCGATGGCGACAGCGGCACCGACAACACCGAGGCGGTGATCGCTGCGCTGCGCAAGGAGCTCACCCGCCTCGAGAACGAGAATGCCGCGCTGCGCCGCCAGCTCGCCGAGGTCGAGGCCGCGCGCAAGCGCAGCCCGGACGACTTCGCGAGCGCGGTCGCGCACACCCTCGACACCCTGCAGCACAAGCTCGCCCAGACCACCAACCCGGTGAGCCGCTTCGCGGTGCGCGAGGTGGCGATCGACGCCCAGGTCACGGTGGACGTGTCGCCGCTGGGCACGCTCGAGTACCGCTTCGTGCGCCCCGAGGACAACATCGACCCGTCCAAGCTGTCGCGCATCCGCCTCGACCTCGTCCCGCTGCCGCGCGAGGACGCAGGCCTGAGCATCGGGCCGGAGTTCAGCCCCTACGCCGGCGTCGAGGACATCATCGGCGTCGGCGAGACCTGGCGCGGCGCGCTCAACCGCCAGCAGATCTACACCATCAACGACCTGCTGGTGGCCGGCTCGCGGCTCAAGTCGAGCGCCGAGCTGGCGGCGCTGGTGGGCGTCGATCGCACCCGGCTCGCCGAGTGGATCGGCCACGCCGAGCTGCTGTCGGTGCGCGCGATCGATCCGCGTGCGGCCGACGTGCTGTGGGCGGTAGGGATCCGCGACCTGGCGACGCTCGCCGGCGCGTCCGCCGAGGAAGTGGCCGCGAAGTACAACGACGAGGTCGCCCGCCGCGCGCAGAAGAACCTGGCGCCGATCGACGCCGCACAGGCCCGTGCCTGGATCGAGGCCGCGATCAAGTACAACGGGCGGCCGCGCGAAGGGACTTGAGCGCCCGAGGACGGCGGCCGCTTGGCCGGCCCGGTGGTGCCAGGCGGCGGTCCGTCGGCGTGCGCGTGCGTCGGCGTGCGGCTATGGAGGAGGGGAAGGGAACCGCAGGGTTCAGAACGCCGATCCCGGCTGGCGCAGGAATTCGGCCTCGGCGGCGCGGGTCTCGCGCCCGAGCGCGGCGTTGCGATGCGGGAAGCGGCCGAAGCGCTCGATGATCTCGAGGTGGCGGCGGGCGTAGTCGAGGTAGCCGGCAAACGCCGGAGCCTGCTCGGAGGCCACCTCGCCGGCGAGCGCGTCGAACAGGCGCACCGCCGCGCGCTGGTCGGCGAGTTCTTCGGAATGCTCCAGCGGCAGGTACAGGAACACGCGCTCGATCGGCCGCGCGTCGCGGTCGAGGCCGCGCGCCACCGCCTCCTTCGCCCAGCGCAGCGCGAGCACGTCGAAGGCGAAGGCCGCGGCCTGCCCGCGCCAGATGTTGCGCGGGAACTGGTCGGTGAGCAGGATCAGGGCGAGGCGTCCGCGTGGGCTGCCCAGCCAGTCGTCGAGTTCCCCCACCGCGGCGCGTCCGACCAGCGGCGCAAAGCGCTGACGGATCTCTGCGTCGACCGCGGGCTGCTTCTTCCACCACAGCGCCGACTGGCGGGCAATGATGGCGGCCTCGTCGTCCTCGTCGGCCGTGGCGCCGAACCAGAAGGCGTGGATCGTGGCGGGCGTGTCCATGCGGGGCTCCCTGGGATCGGCTCGTGACCGAAGCATAGCCCAGCCGGCGCGCACGGTGCGCCGTGTGGCGTTCCGGCCGATCGCAGCGCACGAGCCCCGACAACAGGCCCGCCGCTCGCGCCCCGCCTGCCGCCGACCCGAACCGCGGCGGCCACCTGTGCGAGCAGCGGCCGGGCCGTAGGAGCGGCGCAAGCCGCGAGCTGTTCAAAATGCTGGAGTCCAGCCCACGAATCCACGAACACCCGCTCATGCGCCCACCCCGATCAGGCGCCGCCGACGCGCGCAAATGCGGCAATAATCGGGCATGTCCCGCGCCTCCATGTCTGCGTCCCCTGCCGCGACGCCCCCAGCCGCCCCGCTTTCCGCGCTGCGCGGCCTGCTGCCCTTCCTGCGCCCTTACCGCGCGCGGGTGGCGCTCGCCTTCGTGCTGCTGTGCCTCGGCTCGGCGGCGATCCTGGTGGTGCCGCTGGCGTTTCGCGACCTGATCGACGCCGGCTTCGGCAGCGTGCCTGCGGGTGGTGAAGCCGGCGCAGGCGTTGCCGACGGCGGCGGGCTGTTCGGCGCGCAGGGGCTGGACGGGCGCTTCGTGGCGCTGTTCGGGCTGGCGGTGTTCTGGGCGGCGGCGGTGGCGGCGCGCTACTACGTGGTGTCGTGGATCGGCGAGCGCGTGACCGCCGACCTGCGCAGCGCGGTGTATGCGCGCGTGCTGCGCCAGTCGCCGCAGTTCTTCGAGACCCTGCAGACCGGCGAGGTGCTGTCGCGGCTCAGTGGCGACACCACCCTGGTGCAGGCCGTGGTCGGCAGCTCGGTGTCGATGGGGCTGCGCAGCCTGTTCCAGTTCGTCGGCGGCATGGTGATGCTGGCGGCGACCAGCGTGCACCTCTTCGCCATGATCTTCGGCCTGATGGCGCTGCTCGCGCTGCCGATCGTGGTGATCGGCCGCCGCGTGCGCAAGCTGTCGCGCGAGTCGCAGGACCGCGTCGCCGACGCATCGGCGCTGGCCGGCGAGATCCTCAACGCCATGCCCACGGTGCAGGCCTTCACCCAGGAAGAGCGCGAGGCCGCGCGCTTCGCCGCGCGCAGCGAGACCGGCTTCCTGGCCGCGATCCGGCGCACCCGGGTGCGCGCGTTGCTCACCGCACTGATCATCACCGCGGTGATGGGCACGATCATCTTCGTGCTGTGGATCGGCGCGCGCCAGGTGCAGGCCGGCACGCTGTCGATGGGCGAGCTCGGTGCCTTCCTGATCTACGCCGCGCTGGTCGCGGGCGGCGTGGGCACGCTGGCCGAGGTGTGGGGCGACGTGATGCGGGCGAGCGGCGCCACCGGGCGGCTGCTCGAGCTGCTGCACGCCGAACCGGCGATCCGTGACGCGGACACGACCGCGCCGCCCGCCAGCTTTGGCGCGGCGGACATCGAACTCGATCGCGTCGTGTTCTGCTACCCCGCCCGTCCCGGTGTGCGCGCGCTCGACGACGTCTCCCTGCGCATCGCGCCCGGCGAGAAGGTCGCGCTCGTCGGCCCGTCGGGCGCCGGCAAGACGACGCTGTTCCAGCTGCTGCTGCGCTACTACGAGCTCACCGACGGCTGCCTGCGCATCGGCGGTCGCGAGCTCCGCAGCCTGTCCTTGCACACGCTGCGTGCCGGGATCGCGATCGTGCCGCAGGATCCGGTGATCTTCTCGGCCAGCGCGCTCGACAACATCCGCTACGGCTGCCCCGAGGCCAGCGATGAGGCGGTGATCGCCGCCGCGCGCGCGGCCGCCGCCGACGAGTTCGTCGCCCGCCTGCCCGAGGGCTACGCCACCTTCCTCGGCGAGCGCGGCACGCGGCTCTCGGGCGGCCAGCGCCAGCGCATCGCGATCGCACGCGCGATCCTCAAGGGCGCGCCCATCCTGCTGCTCGACGAGGCCACCAGCGCGCTCGACGCCGAGTCCGAGATCCTGGTGCAGCGGGGCCTGGCGGCGGCGATGCAAGGGCGCACGACGCTGATCATCGCCCACCGCCTGGCCACCGTGCAGCAGGTGGACCGCATCGTGGTGCTGGACGGCGGGCGCATCGTCGAGACCGGCACGCCGGCCGACCTGCGCCGCCAGGGCGGGCTGTATGCGCGGCTGGCGGCGCTGCAGCTCGAGGTCTGAGGGTCAGGGCAGCGTGCGCTCGCGCAGGTAGCGCGGGAAGCGCGGCTGGCCGGCGGGGGTGAGTTCGCGGTAGCGGTAGGTGACGAGCGCGCCGAGCGCGGGCGGATTGGCGCGGATGGCGTCGGTGAGGCCGCTGCCGATGCGAAAGCGCCGGCCGTCGGCAGCCTCCACGCGCAGCGCGCCGACCTTGCCCTGCAGCCGGCCCTTGCCGGGCACGTAGCCGACCACGCGCGCCTCGGCGTCGAGCCATGGAGTGAGCTTGAGCAGCGCCGCGCTGCGGCCGGACTCCCAGTGTGCGTCGGCGCGGTGCAGCATCAGGCCCTCGCCGCCGGCGGCGACGGTGGCGTCTAGCTGGCGCTGCAGGGCGGCGCGGTCGGCCACGCGTTGCTGCGGCACGAGCTGCAGCCAGGGCACGGCGGCCGCGGCGACGAGCTCGCGCAGCGCCTGCAGCCGGGTGCTGAAGTCACCCGCGCCGCCGGGCATATCGAACAGCATGTAGCGCACGCCGCGCCAGGCGGGGTCCTGCGGGTCTTCGCGGCGGATGAGGCCCGAGAGTTCGTCGAAGCGCCGCCGGCCCAGCCACAGCTCGCCATCCACCGCGGTGGCGGGCAGCGCGGCGAGGAACCACGCCGGGGCGACGAGCTCGCGTCCGCTGCGAAAGCGCAGACGCTGGCCGTCCCACAGCGCGCGCACGCCATCGAGCTTTTCGCTGACCCAGTAGCCGGCGGGGTCGATCGATTCGTCGTAGCGCAGGGCGAGCATCGCGGCGGGAGCCGCCGGATCGGCGCCGGCAGGCGCTTGTGCGTGTCCGAGTGGCGGCAGCAGGGCGAGCGCCAGGATCAGCATGCGCACGGCGGTGCCGACACCGGGCACCTTCATCACCGCGTCCGAGGACGGCAGGTGAACCCGGACCGCTTGCGCCCGCGCCGCGTCCGGGACGGTTCGATGGGCGATCGCAAGCCCTGCGCGCAGGGTGGGCGCGGTGTCCGTCGAAGGGGCGAGCAGAGCGCTCGCCTGCGGCAGGTAGAGATCGCAGAGAGGCATGACGAGCGCTACGGAAAATGACTAAGGCATTTTATGTGCAGCCGCCGCGCCTGGCCAGTCGGGTTTCAGGCCAGCGCGGCGGCGCCTGTTGATCGGCGCCGCGGGCGGAACTGGCGGGTGTCGCGGTAGTACGCGGCGCATTCGCTGTCCGGCGTCACCCCCGGAATGCCGAGCAGCGGCAGCGGCGACAGGCTGCGCGGGGTCAGGGTGTCGATGTTCGCGGTGAGATGGTCGGCGAGCCAGGCGTCGGTTTGGGCGCGCGCCTGCGCCGCGGGCAGCGCCAGCCAGGCCGGATCGACGACGCGGTAGAGCGCCTTGGCGCACAGGCCGACGAAGGGCGCGCGCAACTGGTCCCAGGTGCCGTGCCCGAAGACGAGGAAGCGGGTGGTCTGAAGCAGGCGTGCACGCCTGTTCCACAGCGCTTCTTCCCATTCGTGCGCAGCGAGCAGTGCGGGGAACTCGGCGTCGGCCGACACCACGACGATGCCGCATTCGTCGAACTGGGTCAGGGCGTCGCGGCGAGGTCCGCGCCCGGGCAGGCCGGCCGCCGCGCGGGCGTGGAGCTCGGCCAGGTGCAGGCGGTTGCAGGCGGCCTTGGTGCGCGGCCAGGCGCACCAGGCGAGCGCGTTGAAGAAGTCGTGCCAGTCGCCCGCGCGCGTGGGGACCTCGCCGCTGGCGAAGATGCGCGCCTCGTAGCCTTCCGCATCGCCTGTCGGGGGCACGAAGCGGATGCGCGTGCCGCCGCCGCTGCGCGCGTCGGGCGCGGCCGCGGCGAGCAGGGCGTCGAGCTCGGCGTGGCTGGGTAAGCCGGGGGTCGTGAAGCGGCCGAGCCAGGCGGCGATCGGCTCGAACAGGGCGCGCTCGGCAAAGGAGGCTGGGATGGCGTCGGCGGGATTCATGAACGCGATTGTGCCCGCGTGGCTTCACAGAGCGCAGTGCCGGGGCAAGCCCGCTGCCGACGCGCGAACAGGTCGCAGCCCCTCCTTCCGGGTGCGCCGGTGGCTCGTTCGGCTGCGGGAGCGACAGGCCTGCCGCAGCGTTCGCGGACTTCAAATCGCTGCCCCCTATGGTTGGTGCGTCTGCCCCAGCAGCCGCGTCCAGTAGCGCAGCCCGGCGGGCCAGGCGTCGGCGGTGATGCGCAGCAGGTCGGCGGTGGACACGTGGGTGGAGAAGGCGCGCGATTCGGTGGGCGCGAGCAGGCGCGCCGGCCATTCGGCGGCGAAGCGCTGCAGGCCGATGCCGATCAGCGGGCGGTCGGCATCGCCCACCGAGCCGAGGTCGGCGAGCACGCCGGCGAGCGACAGCCAGCTCTTGCGGAACACCGCCAGTTGCGCGCCGAAGCCGCTCGCGCCCTGCAGCGCGAGCGCATCGAGCAGCCCAACCAGCCAGTCGAAGCCGAGCGGCCGACCGCTGCGCACCAGGCTGTCGAGCGCGCGCTCCACGCTGGCGGCGATCGCTGCGTCGCCCGTGCCCTGCAGGCCGAGGCCGGCGAGGCCGGCCGTGATGCGGCGCGTGTCCAGCGCCAGCGCAGCGAGCGCGATCTCGACCAGCGCTTCGCGCTCGGCCTTGGTGAGGCGGGCGGTGAGGCTCCAGTCGATCACGGCGATGCGGCCGTCGGCGGCGAGCAGCAGGTTGCCGCCGTGCAGGTCGCCGTGGAAGGGCGCGGTGTCGCTGCGCGACCAGAACGGGCGGGCGAGCAGGCCGCCGACCAGCGCGCGGCCCAGGCGGCGGGCTTCGCGCGCGGGCAGTGCGGCGTCGCTGAGCTTGGCGCCGTCGATGCGCTCCATCGCGGTGAGCGCGGGCGTGCACCAGGGCAGCAGCGCGGGGACGAAGACGTCGGCGTCGTCCGCCAGCACGGTGGATGCGGCACGCATGTTGGCCTGCTCGTGCTCGAGGCGGATCTCCTGCGTCAGCAGGCGGCCGGCGGTGTCGAGGTGGCTGCGGTAGTCGATGTCCGGAAGGTCAAGCTCGGCGCCGCGGCGCGCGAGGAAGTCGCCGAGCGCGGGCAGGATGGCGAGCTCCTCGGCCAGGCGCTGTGCGACGCCGGGCTTGAGCGCCTTGAGCACGCCCTCATGGCTGCGCCCGTCCTGCCGCCACGAGAACGGCAGCACCACCGCGACGCTGCCCTCGGCGAGCGCGCGGTCGGCCAGGCGCAGGCCGTGGTCGTGGCCGAGTTCGGCGCGCACATGGGCGAGCAGGGCGTCGATGTCCGTGCTCGCCGGAAGCGATTCCAGCGCCTGCAGATGGCGGCGCAGCTCGGCGTCCAGCCCGGGCTGGCGCGCGACCACCTGGCCGAGCTTGTGCAGCGTCGGGCAGTGCGCGAGCAACGCGGTGATGCGTTCGGCGGCGGGGGCGGTCGCGGCCAGCGCGAACTGCTCGGCGACGATTGCGCCGAGGCGTGCTTCGGGCAGGCGGTCGAGGAAGAAGGCCAGGCCCTCGACCAGCAGCGGCCGCCAGGCGGCGAGCGTCGCGGGCAGCAGGGCCTCGATACCGAGCGAATCAAACAGTTCGGAGGTGAGTTCGGGTTCCATCAGGCGGGAGCAGGCAGGGGGCGTTCAGGCCGCGGTATTGTGCCGGGCCGATCTTATCGTGCTGCGCGCTTCCGGTCGCTCTCCCTGGACTTCACGCCTCCAGCACGTAGGTCCCCGGCGCGGCGCACAGCGCGGGGTGGCGTTCGTCGGCCGCCGGCCGCGCGGCGACCAGCGCGCCGGCGCGCGGCTTGAGCCAGGCCATCCAGTCCTCCCACCAGCTGCCCTCAACCAGCTCGGCGCGCTCGCGCCAGTGCTGGGCGCGGTCGGCGCGATGGGCGGTGCCGACGCGGTAATGGCGCTTGGGCGGGTTTACCGGCGGATTGATGATGCCGAGGATGTGGCCGGAGCTCGACAGCACGAAGCGCTTGTCGGCGGCGACGTGGTGCATGGTGTGGAAGGTCTGCGCCCATGGGGCGATGTGGTCGTCCTCGGCGGCCACCGCGTACAGCGGCTGGCGGATGCGGCGCAGGTCGATCGGCTCGCCGGCGACGGTGAGGGCGTCGGGCTGGATCAGGCGATTGTTGAGGTAGAGCTCGCGCAGGTACCAGGCGTGCATCGCGTACGGCATGCGCGTGGTGTCCATGTTCCAGTACAGCACGTCGAAGGCGGCGGGGGATTCGCCGTACAGCCAGCCCTGCACCACGTAGTGCCAGATCAGGCTGTTCGAGCGCAGCAGGCGGAACGAGGCCGCCATGTCCTGGCCGTCGAGATAGCCCTTCTTCTCCATCTGTGCGCATAGATGATCCACCGTCTGTTCGTCGATGAAGACCTCGATGTCGCCCGGCTTGTGGAAGTCCACCAGGGTGGTGAACAGCGTCCAGTCGCGCACCGGCACCGCGTCCTCGCCGTAATGCCGCGCCGCCCAGGCCATCCAGGTGGCGAGCGCGGTGCCGCCGATGCAGTAGCCCACGGCGTGCACCTTGTCCGCGCCGCTGAATTCCTACCGCGGCTGGGTCGGCATCGTCGTCTATCCGGGCGACTTCCTG
>JAANMX010004077.1_pt1 | contig 11976 bp, 8 predicted proteins | sample 7279681 | NCBI WGS metagenome assembly JAANMX01 (sample SAMN14094542, study PRJNA606508) | bioreactor metagenome | isolation source: A lab-scale SPAN reactor treating ammonium-rich wastewater day 351 | place: Ireland: Galway | collected 2018-01-01
AGCGTAACCTTGTACTTCTTCATGGGGTTCCTCCCGAGGCGACGACCCCAGGAGAACCTATCCCGCTGCACACCGCAACTTAAAAGTGGCGGGCTACTATCCCGCTGCACACCGCAACTTAAAAGTGGCGGGCTACTAGGCTTCAGGCCGTTCAGGTGAAGGACAACCCGTTCGTGTTTGCGGGCTTCCCAGACGAGCTTCGTCGGTACTACAGGTCGAAGCAGGCGACCGCCCACCACGCTGACAAAGTGATGGAGTTCTCGCCAAGCCGACTACTCTGGAGGATGGCGAAACACATCAAAAAGGCAGCACGGTTGAGCGGGCTGATCGGAATCTCGCACCATGCCATTCGGCGGACGGCTATGGAACTTTCTGATGAAGGGGAACTGCTCGCAGCCGAGGAGCGGTCGGCAGAGAAGCTGCGGACCACGACTGAGAACAAGCGAGGGCACTATCTCCAGCGAAAGGTCGCCAAGCGGCACTACATCATGGCCGATGCGTTGTACGCCAACTTCACCGTCTCACTGCGGGACTTCCCGAAGCTCGCAGAACGTCTTGGCGTTGAGCCTGCGAACCCGAAGGTGCTGCCGGAACTGGATAGCTTGCTTGCCGGTCTTTCGCCTGAGCAGCGGCAAGAACTCCTACTGCGGTTGCTCCGTGGACTCAAGGGGGAGGACGACGCCGAGGCGTGAGAGACGTTGCCGAACGGTGCGAATATGGTCAAAATATGGTCAAAGGGCGTTGCCCTGGTCCGTGTCGATCTGGGGCAACGGCGTAAACCCCTGGGAATTCAGGCCCTTGAGTGAACGGGAAGTGACCCAGCCAGGAACGACCGTCACTTTCCTAAACCGAGGGTCGCAGGTTCGAATCCTGCCGGGCGTAATAGCGAAACGTCACGGTTCAGAGCAAAAAGCGAAGAGAATTATGCGAACTCTGTCTGCAATACACTTGATGTTCCCGGTTTGCTGTATGGCCCTGCCGCCCGCTCCGGTTCACAGTCAGGACAGACCAGTTACCGTTGCACCCAAGGAATTTGCCTTCGTGCTGTCCAATGGGTATGGCGAAGGCGACCGTTTCTCGAACGAACCGAAAGTGTTCGAGAACCTCCTGATCAACATGCGCAAGTCGGGCTTCAACACCATCCACTGCATCTATCGGGATTGGCGTGTCGAATTGTGCCGCAAGCACAAGGTCAAGATGATGATCGATGTACTGGCCTGGAAGGAGGGCGGAGGCACCGACATTCGCAAGCCGGACCAGCGTGCCGTCGTCAAGAAAATCTGTGAAAAAGTGCGCGGCAATGATGCCGTGTGGGGTTACAACCTCTGGAATGAAGCCCTCTCCTTTTTCGGCAATCCCGACGGAAAAGATATCGATGCCTATATCAACATGCTCAAGGAATGGGATCCGACCCACCCCATCTGGATGGGCACTCGCACCGTGAACTATGCCAATGCCCCGAAGTCCAAACCCGGTATCCACGGCTACTACGACTATGCCTGGCATCGCGGCTTTCATTGGCATTTCGCTGACCTGCAATGGTACTTCCGGTATGTGCCGACGCAGGATGGCTATATCGGTCGCTGGGAGCAAGGTAGCAATTACAACTGGAACTCCTTTTCACTAAATACGTCGATCGTATTCGGCACCAAGGTTACCATCTGGTTCATCGGCGGCCCCTTTGATAAGGAAGGCAATGTTGATCCGAAGCATCGATTCCACCATCTCGTGAAGATTGGCCAGGAAGTACAGACCCTCTATCCGCAACTGGGCAAATTTGGGCGACCTTCCCGCGTTTTTTCGACACCAACGACGAAGACGCACGACAACAAGCCACGATCCGAGAAGGAAATCACTGCGAACAAAGGGGTTCCGTGGTCTCTCCCTCGGTTTCCCGATGACTTCTGGCTGAAGATCCATCAGGGCGAAGTGCTGGCCGGCTTCTTTGAATATCCCAGCGGCGAAGATGCTGTGTTCGTTGCCAACCACAATGCGTTCGCCAGGCAGGATGTTGAATTCTCGGTGCGTGGCAAACTTGCTCCGAAAGGTCGTATTGAACTCTTCAATCGCCAAACCGGCCAATGGCAAGCACTGGAGCCAGTGAACGGATGCCATGTCTTTGAATTACGTCCCGGCGGGGGCGAACTACTCCGAGTTCATGGACGCATCAAATAATGCCTTAAAGACCCGATCCCGCAGGAGGGGGCTCCGGCCCTCGATTGGAAGGCATCGCCGGACGGAGCCGGCTCCTGCGAAGACATGCAGGAGGGGGCTCCGGCCTCCGATCCCGCAGGAGGGGGCTTCGGCCCCCAAGGGTTCCTGCGGGATCGGAGGCCGGAGCCCCCTCCTGTATCGTTTGGAAACAGCGGCTTACCTGGGGGCAGGCAGCTGTCGCGGGGCCGGGGCCGTTATGCTGGCGGCCGGCGGCATCGGGGTCGGGGCCGGCGCACTGGCCGGCGGCATCGCGGCCGGATCGGTGGCCGCCAGCGTACGCTCCACCGGAATGCTGACCAGGGGCGGCGGGCCGTTCGACGCCGCCACGATCGGGTTGCCGAGACAGCTTGCAGCGGCGCCGGGGCGCTGCCGCAGAACCAGGGCCTGGTGCCGCTCGTGGATGTGGGCGCTGGCCCGACTCTGAACGCACGCCGGCAGTGGGCCGTCCGAGATCGACACGTTGTCAAACTGCTGGATCGTCCCCTTGTCGAGTTCAAACTTCGCCAGGGCGATGTTGTACGCGAAGATACTCGCCCGCTCTGCCGTCAGGGCCTGGACCCAGTCCTGCTGCGTGATCAGCAGGAAGTTCGGCCCCTCCAGCCCGGCCCGGAACAGGTCGTACAGCGCCTGATACCGCTCGGTCGCAGCCTTGCGGATGCCGGCCTGGATGCGGACCGCCTCATACGCCCGCGTCAGATCACGGAAGCTCTGCTGCAGGGCGAACGTCGCCTGCTTCTCCTGATCGCGCAGCTGGGCCGTGCGCTGGGCCAGGGCCAGCTGGGATCGCCGAAGCTGGGCGTTGGCCGCCCGGAACCCGATCGGCACGTCCAGCGTCAGGCCGACGCTCCAGTTATTGAACCGATTCGACGCCAGGCTCCGGAACGCATTGTTCGAGCCGGCGAAGGGATCGGCTTCGTTGCCGTCCAGCCGATTCCCGAGGCCGTTGATGTCGTAGGTGCCGACGGCTCGCAGGTCCGGCAGCGTCAGGTTCTTGGCCTGCTTGACTTCGAGCTGCAGCTTCTTGACCTCCTGCCGGAGCAGAGCCAGGTCAGGCCGGTTCTCCAGGGCGGCCGCGATCGAGTGCTGCCAGTCGGGCAGGTACGGGGCCGTCGTCGGCATGTCGGTCGGGATCAGCCGGTGGCCGTCTTCCGGCGGCAGGCCGATGACGAAGCGCAGTTGCCGCTCCGCCTCCAGGACGGACACGCCGTTGCCGCCGAGCGCCTCCAGGCGGGCCAGGCGGATCTGCTGGTACTGCAGCTCCAGGGCCGCCAGATCCTGAGCGGTGACCAGCTTCTTCTCCTGCAGCTGCTTGGCGATCTCCCATGCGTCGTGGGCCTGCCTCAGGGCGAGATCCTGGGTGTGCAGGTTCCAGTAGCTGAAGTACAGGTTCCAGTACGCCTGCTCGACGTTGAACAGCATCTGGTTGACGGCGGCGTAGAAGTTTTCCCGCGCCTGGTCGAAGCCGAGCCGGCTGATCAGGATCGGCAGCTGGTTGACGGTCGTCCCGAACCCGCGCAGCAACGGCTGCTGCACATCGAAGATCAGCCGCGGACGATACGTCGGGTTCAACGTCCCGACGGGGGCTGGCTGATTGACCATCGCGTAATCGGTGCGGAACGTGATGCCCGCCACACCGCCGGTCGGCAGAGGCTTTTCGACTCGGGTGACGAAGTTGGCGTCATCGACGCTGATGAACGGCGCCTGATTCTGCAGGGCGTTAATGACGGCACCGGGGCCGATTCCCACCAGCACGTTCCCCGCCCGCTCGTCGGTCGTACTCCAGTTCATGGACGTGGTCCAGCGGGCGTCGAAGACGGCCAGCCCCTGCTCGATCGCCGTGTACGCCGCCGCTGGATCATACGACAGCACCCGGAGGGCTGTCCCGCCAACGCGCCCGTGCTCCAGGGCCAGGGCGAGGCACTCCTGCAAGGAGATGTCGCGCCGGGGCGCCTCCGGGTTCAGGACGGTACTAACGGTCGGGCTCGCCACCTCGGCCGGGTGGATGTCCGGGTCGCGGCCTGGACAGCCCAGCAGGCAGTCATTCCGCGGCGGCATTGGCCCTTCCGGGATGCAGCAAGTGTGCTGGGCGCACCCGTTCAGGGCCATGCCCAGCAGGAACACGGATAGCATCAGGATCTGACCCGTTCGCATGTTCATCCCCTTCTCTCCACCGCTCGTTGGAGATGCCGCCGGAGATTTCCTGATGTCGGGGGTACTTCGCGGGGACCAACTCCCCACGACCTCCCCGCGCCGAGGCCAGCGTCCCATCGACGGCGTGTGCCCGAAGTCCCTGCTGGGTAGCGGCCCGGCCAACTGTCCCGCGCCGGTAAATTGAGAAAGCGCGGCGGCCCCGGAGGCTCCCGCCTCCTGAGGTCCGTGGACGGTACGGGTCCGCTACCTCGCTTGAAATCTTTGCCTTGATATCGACCAAACGGGGTCGCAGGCTGCACAAAAAGAAAACCTCGTACACCCGTTACAGCCGGCAGGACCGGAAAGGAGGGGCCAGGAGCCAGGGATCAGGGGTTGAGGGAAGAATGAGGAGGAGGGAGTGAGAAGGGGAGTGAGGAAGAAGGAGTTAAAGCCCACGGGCGGCCGCCCGTGGGCTTTCTCTCAAGCCCCTGGCCCCTCTCCTAGACCCCGACGGCCGACGGCCGGGCGGCCGCCGACGGCAGGTCGGCCAGCGACGGGTCGATGAACTTGTGGTGCCACAACTGCGTTGCCAGCACGCCGACCAGCCCCATCTCGACCGAGACGCGCTTGCTCGAGCCGGCCCGCAAGGACTGCGACCGCGTCCGCCAGTGCTGCACCGCGCCCGCGTCGAAGTAGCCGGTACGGCGCAGGGAGTCCTCGCTCAGCAGCTGGTCCACGAACGCCGGCACGTTTCCGCCCGCTGTGAAGAAGCTGTCGAACGGCGCCCGGAACATCGCCTTGCGCCGGTACGCCACCTCGGCCGGCAGCCACCGCTCCGCCAGCCGCCGCAGCAGGTACTTCTCCCGGAACCCGCGCAGCTTCCAGCGCGGGTGCAAAGGCGCGAGGTAGTCGAACACATCCTCGTCCAGGAACGGATAGCGCGTCTCGACCGACGAATGCATCGCCACCCGGTCCCCCTTCGCGTTCAGCAGCAGCCCGGGGAGGTGGATGCGAATGCCGTAGTACAGGGCGCGGTTCAGCGGGTGCCAGCGCGTGACGCGCTCCAACGGGATGTCGAGTTCCTCGTATGGGAGGTGGTCGGCCAGTTCCGCCCGCAGCCACGGGCTGAAGAACCGCAGCTTGTTCACCCCCACCAGCCCGTACAGATCCAGCCAGGCGTTGTGCCCGCCGACGGCGGCGTAGACCTTGCGCAGGTAGGCGCGCGTGAACCGCGGCTGGCCCGTCGCCCACAGGAACCCGCGCCGCGCCAGCCCGCTCAGCCGCAGCCCCGGCACGATGTCGAGGAACCCGAGCAGCCGGTCCACCTTGAACCACGGGTAGCCGGCCAGCCACTCGTCGGCCCCCTCGCCCGTCAGCGCCACCTTGTAGCCGCGGGCGTGGACCTCCTCCGCCAGCAGCAGCAGAGCGGCGCACGACGTATCGATCACCGGACTGTCGGCCGCCTCGATCAAACGCGGGTAGGTGGCGAGCACCTCGTCGGCCCCGCAGCGTACCACGACCGGCTCGGTCCCGACGTGGCGGGCGGTGACGGCGGCCTCGTTCGTCTCGTCCAGCTCCGGGTCGTCGATGCGGATGGTGAACGTCGGGATCGGGCTGCCACGCACCTTGCTCGCCAGCGCCACCACCGTGCTCGAATCGACGCCGCCGGACAGGTACGACACCACCGGCACGTCGGCCCGCAGGCGCCGCTCGACCGCCCGCAGCATCGCCCCCTCGAGCCCATCCACGAGCGCCTTCTCGTCAGTGCGCGGATCCTCCTGCCCGCGGTCGGGGAAGTCGATCTGCCAGTAAGCCCGATCGGTGACGCGGGCGGCCGTGCCAGGCCCGCCCAGGTCGATGCGCAGGTAATGCCCGGCCACCAGCAGGCGCACGCCCTCGAAACAGGTGACCGGACCGGGCAGGGCGAAGAACGTGAAGATGTGATTGAGCCCCTGCAGGTCGGGCCGGGCGTCCACCAGGCCGGAGGCGAGCAGTCCCTTGATCTCGGAGGCGAACAGCAGCCACCCGTCGCGCCGCGCCCAGTACAGCGGGCAGATGCCGAAGCGGTCCCGCCCCAGCACCAGCCGCTGCCGCCGCGCGTCCCACAGCGCGACCGCGAACTGGCCGCGCAGCCGCTCGAACATCCCCTCGGCATGCTCCTCCCACAGGTGCGGCAGCACCTCGGTGTCGCAGTGGGTGACGAACCGATGACCGCGTGCCTCCAGGGCGGCACGCTGCCCCAGATGGTCAAACAACTCGCCGTTGTAGACGACGGCGACAGAGCGGTCCTCGTTGAAGATCGGCTGCCGGCCGTCCGCCAGGCCGACGATACTGAGGCGACGCGACGCCAGGCCGAGCCCGGGAACCTCCAGGTAGCCGTCCTCGTCGGGGCCGCGGTGGTACAGCGCGTCGGCCATCGCGCGCAGGACACCGCCCGGGAGCGGCCGCCGTCCCTCCAGATCAACCATGCCGGCAATTCCGCACATCGCCATCTCCCTTGCGGGCGAGTTTCACCCTCTTCCCAATCCTTCCCACTTTACCCGAAAGGGCTGAAATCCGGAGTGCGTGCAGGGGAGGAATATGGGGATGTGCGGGCGCAGGGAGTCGGTTGATCCGCACAATCGGTCGCGCCGGACCGACGCGGTTCAGGCCTGCGCTCAGGTAAGGCGAGCGGCAGCTGTTCTTCTCTCCGCGCCCCTGGAGAAGTCGGGGGTGAGGGGTTGGGCACGCCGTACTCGGTGCGCAATCCCCCTCTTCCCCCAGGGGTGCGGGGAAACCGCTTCTTAACGCGACGGGCTCACTTCCCGGCAAGGACCGTATCGAACAGCTTGTACGCGATCTCCCGCATCTCCGGTGAGAAGTCGTGGGCGCCGTCGGGATGTTCGACTCTCAGACGGTCCGCGTGGCCAAGGAGCTTGAAGACCGGCCGGGCGGCCGCGACGACCCGGTCCACGCTGTCGGCCCGGAAGTTCGCGTCCTTCGTCGGGGCGCTGATGAAGACGTGACGCGGTGCCAGCGCCCCGATCAACTCGTGGAAGTCGAACGGGATGTCGGCGAGCCGGCCCTTGTAGTCGGCCAGTTTCCGCATGTACCGGGTCTGGCACCATCCGCGTTCCGGATCCCAGTTCTTCGGGTTGCCGTTGTAGTAGTCGAGGAACGAGTCCAGCCCGCAGCTCGACACGACCGCCTTGAGCCGGTCGTCGAACACGGCGGTGTAGACCGAGTTGTGCCCGCCCAGCGAGTGGCCGATCGTCCCGAAGCCGCGGGACGTGTCCACGAACGGCAGCGACGCCAGCAGGTCCAGGCCGCGGATGTTGTCCCACACAGCCTTGAGCGTTCCGCTCTCCCACCCGAGTTGCTTCAGGTCCGGCTGATACTTTGCGAGCAGCGGGTAGTTCGGAGCCAGCGTGACGTAGCCGCGCTCGGCGAGTTCCAGGGCGTAGCCGCGGTTCGGCCGCTTCCCGAGGCCGACAACCGTCCCGTGCCCAACCACGTTGTCGGTGCCGTGCAGACAGAGCACGGCCGGCGCCTTCTTCTTGCCGGCGAGGACGTCCTTCGGAATGAGCAGGTACGCCGGGACGCGGCCGCCGGGTTCCGATGCGTAGGTAATGAGCCGGCGGACGTACGTCCCGCCGTCGAACTCGTCCTCGGTCTTCGGGTCGAGCGGACACCGCTTGCCCTCACCGGGCAGCTTGCCCATGATCGCTTCCATGCCGCGGACCACCTCGGCCCGACGCTTCACCCAGTCCGCGGCCGACTTTACCGGGGCCGGCTTACCGTCCGGCCCGCGGTAGACGAGCAGGTTGTCGCGCGGCAGGCGGGGCTGCGGACCGTCGGCGCAGGCCACTGCGGCAAGGCCGGCGAGCGCCGCCACGGTGACGCGGCGAGTCATTGTCCAGAGCATCTCGGTCTCCCGGGGTGAGGGGCGTTGTGTGTGGTTGCTGTGAGGAAAGCGTAGACGCCGGACGGACCGGGGGCAAGGGGCGACGGACCGGGCGTGGGGCGTGCGTCCGGCCGACTTCACACGCCCTGCGGCACCGCCCAGTGGCCGGCGCGGTACTCGCGGCTCACGAGGGCGTTGGCGTCCTTGTCGCTGACGAACCGCTCCGTCCTGGGGTCGAACCGCAACGTCCGGCCGACGCGCGTGGCGATGTTGCCCAGGTGACACAGCGTCGTCGCGAGGTGGTTGATCTCGATGTCGGCGTTGGGCCGATTGCCGCTGCGGATGCACTCGAAGAAGTTGGTGTGGTGTGCCGGCAGGTTCGGCGAGCCGCGCATGCGTTTGATCTCCTTGTTGCGCGGCCCGTACAGAGTCCACCCCGACCCCTTGCCCAGGACGAGCATCCCCTGCGTCCCGAAGAAGGCGTTGCCGTTCTCGTGCCCCTGCTCCGTATACGGCGACCAGATGCGTTGCTCGAAGATGAGCTGCTTCTTGCGGCCGGTCTTGCCCTGCCCGTCGTACTCGAAGAGGACGGTCTGCGTGTCCGGGAACTGCTGGTCGTCGTCGAAGAAGTACTTTCCGCCGAGGGCCGCCACCCGGGTCGGATGGGTCGTCACGCCCAGGCCCCAGCACCCGAGGTCGATGTCGTGGACGCCGTCGTTGCCCATGTCGCCGCACCCGAAGTGATACCACCAGCGCCACACTCCGTGCAGCCGGTTCGCCTGGTACGGCACCAGCGGGGCGGGGCCGACCCACACGTCATAGTCCAGGTTGGCCGGCGGCTTCGTCGGCTGCTGGCGGCCGATGTTGCGCCGCAGCTGGCTGTTCCAGACGCGCACCGTCAGCACCTCGCCGATCGCCCCGTCGCGCAGCAGGCGCATCGCCTCGACGGCGTGGGCGCTGGACCGGGTCTGCGTCCCGACCTGCATGACGCGGCGGTGCCGGCGGGCCGCCTCGATCATCAGCCGCCCTTCCCGGATGTTGTGGCTGCACGGCTTCTCGACATAGACGTGCTTGCCGGCGATACACGCCAGGATCGCCGCCGGACCGTGCCAGTGGTCCGGGGTGGCGATGAAGACGGCGTCCACGGCCCGGTCATCGAGGACGCGACGCATGTCCTGCGTCGTTTGCGGCCCGCGCCCGGTCGCCTTCTGGACGGCCTGGGCGGCGGCGTCCAGGCGGGAGCGGTCGGCGTCGCACACCCAGGCGATCTGGACGTCCTTGCGGGGTAACAGCGTCCGGACGTGGTTCATGCCCATGCCGCCGGGGCCGATGACGCCGACCACGAAGCGCTCGTTGGCGCCGGCCGGTTGCGCAGCGGCGGGGCTCGCGAGGGCGGCGCCGGCCGCCCCGAGGCCGGCCGTCCTCAGGAAGCTTCTGCGGTTGCTGGTCGCCATGTCGATCCTCCTCGTTGGGTGTGGTGAGTCCGGCGCCGATCATAGCGCCGCGCCGCCGCGATTGCAAACGCCATTTGGCCGCATTCGCCGCACGGGGACAGGTGCCGGTGCAGACTCAAGAAGGGTGGTGTGCAACAGGTTTGAAAGTCCACCCGTGGGCTTTGTGGGGTGGGAATGAGCGCGCAGCCAGGGCGGGGACGCGGACGGCGCGAGCCGGTGAGTGCCGAGCAGCTGCCCGCAGGTGCGGTCAGGCGTGTTCGGCGTTGGCGGTCTGCTGCGCCTGACGCAGCGGCCCGCGATAGGTGATGCGCCCCTTGCTCAGGTCGTAGGGGGAGATGGCCACCGTCACGATATCGCCCGGCAGGATGCGGATAAAGTGCTTGCGCATTTTCCCCGCGATGTGCGCGACGATCTCGTGGCCGTTGTCCAGTTTGACCCGAAATTGGGTGTTGGCGAGCGCCGCCGTCACCTTCCCCTGAGCCAGAAAAACCTCTTCCTTCGCCATGATACCTGAACCCGAAAATCCTGCCGACCCGCGCCTGGAAACCAAATACGCCGCACCCCGAGGCGCCGGCCCCGGTCGGCCCCGGGGGCTGGCGACTCTGCCGCTGCAGGTGTTGACGAGAGGGGACGCAGGAGGGAACGAGTAGAGGGCTCTGGTCCACGGTCAATCGAGCGGCGGTGGTGCTATTGCATTATACCGTACATCTGCAGAGGGAAGAAAATCCAGAGCACTTTCCGTGCGCCTGGAGTGGGGAGGCAAAGCCCACGGGCCGCCGTCCGTGGGCTTTAACGCTCTCCCTTCCTCCCCACTCATTTGGCGGCCAGCTGCCGGCGCTTCTCGGCGATGAGCTTGAGCAGCGCCTTCATCGGGTCGGCGAACTTCTTGATGCCCTCCTCCATCAGCGTGTCTTCCAGGTGGCGCAGGTCCACCTTGCTCTCGATCTCGCTGAGCACCTCCTGCGGCGGCATCTGGTCGATCTGGCGCGTGATGGTGCGGCCGCTCTCCTCCACCGCCTCGTTGGTGGCCGGCGGGTTCGTCTCGATGTCGGACCCGGCGAACGCCTCGACGTACTTCCACGGCGGGTCTTCCGGCTTCTTCGTCCCGGTGCTGGCGAACACAATCTCCTGCCTCAGCGGCAGGTTTTTGTCGGCCCAGTACCGCTGGTTCATCCGCCAGATGTTCTTGGCGTTGACGATGCCGACGAGTCCCTGCGCCTTCGCCGACAGTTGCGGGACGTGCTTCTCGGTGTAGACGTCCACGCGGCTGACGAAGATGCTGTAGACCGACTTGAAGACGTCGCGCGTGCCGCGCCGCTGGGCGCCGCGCCAGATCGCGTCGCGGGCGGCAACGTACTGTCGGGGTGTGAACGTGAGCGTGACGTTGATGGTGATGCCTGCGGCCGCCATCTCCTCCAGGGCGGCCACGCCCGCCTCGGTGTTGGGGATCTTGATCATCCGGTTCTTGTGGCCGGCGCTCCACTGCTTGCCGAGTTCGATGTAGCGCCTCGTCCGTTCGGCAACCGGGATGTTCGCGGCCGGATCCTCCAGCAGCGGGTCCAGTTCGAAGCTGACGTACCCGTCCTCGCCGCGGGTCGCCTCCCAGACGGGCAGGAAGATTTCCTGGGCCTGGCGCACGAGCAGATCGGTGAGACGCCACGCGATGTCGTGGTCGCTCAGGCCCTCGCCGAGGAAGCGCTGCAAATCCTTGTCGAAGCGGCCGGTCTCGATCAGGTCGCCGACGATGATCGGGTTTGAAGTGGCGCCGGTCGCGCCGAGCGCCCGGTTGCTGGCGACGAGATCAGGATCAATCGAGTCGAGCCAGAGTTTCGTGCCGGTGGCGATCAGCGAGCGCAGGGGACTGGTCATTATCAACCTCCTGTGGGGACGGGTCCACGGTGCCGGTACTTTCATTGTAGTCCGGCCGTGCGCCGCGGTTAGAAGGCGGTGACAAGGCCGGGCTCGCCGAACCGGGACCGGAGCAACTCCGGGGCACCTTCGAGGAGCTGGAGCGGTCACTCACGCCGATGGGCAGGCGGCTGGAGCCGGAGGACGTGGCGCCGCGGCCTGTACTTCGGGATCGGTGAGGTCGTTGAGCAGGTCGAGCGGCAATGGCGTTCTCCCACGGCCTTCTTGACCACCGGATGCAGAGTCCGTTGAATGATAGGTAATTCCGGGCGGGGTGCGTAATAGTCAGACTAGGTCGTTTCTGACAATCGTATTCCGAGGGCTTTCGGATACGCCCGCAGGAGGTATTGAATGTTGGCGATGACCCACAGGGCGAGGTAGTTGACC
>JAANMX010004082.1_pt1 | contig 11967 bp, 3 predicted proteins | sample 7279681 | NCBI WGS metagenome assembly JAANMX01 (sample SAMN14094542, study PRJNA606508) | bioreactor metagenome | isolation source: A lab-scale SPAN reactor treating ammonium-rich wastewater day 351 | place: Ireland: Galway | collected 2018-01-01
CGGCTACGGCCCAAGCGAGGGCGAGATCCGCGCCTCCGACGACGGCAAGGATTGGCGGACACGGATCCCGTTTAAGGCGACCGACGAGAAAACGGAGATCCGCATCCCCCTCAAAGGCGACGCCGCCAGCCGCTACCGCATCATCGCCTTCCGCGCCTTCGACCCCCGATTTCCCGACACCCCGCGCAATGTCCAGATCGCCGAGATCGAATTCCTCGACGCGGAGGGCAAGCCCCTGTTCACGACGCGCGGCTCTCTCCAGCTATTCCCGCAGAAAGCGCAGCACAAGAGCGCCGGCTGGTCCGCGCCGGACTGCCTCCCACTGATGCAGGACCTTCCGAACGAACCCGGCGAAGAGGCCGCCAGATCCAATGACGTGATCGATCTCACGGACAAGCTCTCCCCCGACGGGCGCCTCGCCTGGGATGTGCCCGAGGGCGAGTGGGAGATCCTGCGCTTCGGTTGCACGCTGAGCGACCACTGCCGTGTCTCGACCTCCAGCGACACGTGGCAGGGCTACGCCATCGATCCCCTCGATCGCGATCTGTTCCGCAGTTATTGGGATGCCATCGTCGCGCCACTGATCCACGACGCCGGCCCACTCGCGGGCAAGGCCCTGAAATACCTCCACACCGACAGTTGGGAGATAGAACCCTTCAACTGGACCCCCGCCTTCCAGGCCGAATTCCAGAAACGCCGCGGTTACCGCATGCTCCCGCACTTCCCCGTGCTCGCCGGCCGCATCCTCGACTCCCGCGACGCCAGCAACCGTTTCCTCCACGATTTCCGCAAAACCCTGGGAGACCTCGTCGTGGACAACCACTTCCGCCCCTTCTCCGAATTGGCCAGGGAACGCGGGCTATCGATCCACCCGGAATCCGGCGGCCCGCACGCCGTGCCGATCGACTCGATCCGCTGCCTCGGGGTCAACGACACGCCCATGTCCGAGTTCTGGGCGAAATCGTGGCGACACCGCACCACCGACCGAGATCGCTTCTTTGTGAAGCAGCCGGCCTCGGCCGCCCACGCCTATGGCCGCCGCATCGTGGCCGCCGAGGGTTTCACCACGATCGGCCCCCACTGGCAAGAGGTCCCCTCCAACAACCTGAAGCCCTCCTTCGATCGCGCCATCTGCGAGGGCCTGAGCCTCCTGGTCTGGCACGCGTTCACCTGCTCCCCCGCCGAGATGGGCCTCCCCGGCCAAGAGTATTTCGCCGGGACGCACTTCAACCCGAACGCCACGTGGTGGCCAAAGTGCGCCCCCTTCATCGCGTATCTCAACCGCTGCCATGCCATGGCCCAGCGCGGCCTATTCGTCGCCGACGCCTGCTACTATTACGGTGACCACGTTCCCAATTTCACTCAACTGAAGGCCTCCGATCCCGCCAAGATCCTGCCCGGCTACGACTACGATGTCGTGACCGAGGAGGTCATTCTCACCCGCATGGCCGCGCGCGACGGGCGACTGGTACTGCCCGACGGCATGTCCTATCGGCTCATGGTCCTGCCCCCTCTGCCGACCATCTCCCTCCCCGTGCTCCGAAAACTGCAAGAGCTGGTCGCCGCCGGCGCCACGATCGTCGGCCCACGGCCCGAGCGCGCCAATAGCCTCACCGGACAACCCGATGCCGATGCCGAGGTGGCCCGCATCGCATCCGCCCTGTGGGGAAACCCCGGCCAATCGCCCGCCGAAAACCGGCATGGCAAAGGCCGCGTGTTCACCGGCAAAACCGCTCGCGAGATCCTCGCCGCCGATGGCATCCCCCAGGACTTCGAATGCCAGGATGTTCCCTCACTCGACTACATCCACCGCCGGGACGGCGATGCCGAGATCTATTTCGTCGCCAGCCCCGCCGATAATCCCGTGCAAGCCAAGTGCCTTTTCCGCATCGCCGACAAGACCCCCGAACTCTGGGACCCGATCCACGGCACCCGCCGCCATCTGCCCCGGTGGTCCTCTCGCGATGGCCGGACGGAAGTCCCCCTCCACTTCGACCCCTATGGCTCCGCCTTCATCGTCTTCCGCACACCCGCCAACGCCACGGCCACTCCACCCGCCAAGAATTTCCCCGACTGGAAAACCGTCATGGAGATCCCAGGCCCTTGGCGCGTCACCTTCGACCCCGCCGCTCGCGGCCCCGGCGAAGTCCAATTCCCCAAACTCGTCAGTTGGACCACCCGCCCCGAAGAGGGCATACGCTTCTATTCCGGCACCGCCACCTACCGCTCCACGTTCAAAATGCCATCTTCCATCGGCCATCTTCCATCGGCAATCGACCTCGGCGACGTCCGCGAGATCGCCGAAGTCCGCCTCAACGGCAAGCCCCTCGGCATCACCTGGTCCATCCCCTTCCGCATCGAGGTAGGCGACGCGCTCCGCCCAGGGGACAACACGATCGAGATCGAGGTCGTCAACTTCTGGCCCAACCGCATCATCGGCGACGCATCCCTCCCGGAATCCCAGAGGCCCACGAAAACCAACATCCGCAAGCTCACCGCCGAGACGCCGCTCATCCCCTCCGGCCTCCTCGGCCCCGTGCGATTGCTCTCGGCTGAACCATAGACTCCGGAAACCCACGCCCGCGGGGCGTCCCGGCCGACCCGGCCCGCGAGGCCGCGGGCCCTCCCAAATATCGCTTAACTTGGCGTCATGCGAGACCCCTATGGCACAATCTGCCTCCCTGACTTCCCAAGTTCCAGATTGCTCACCAAACATGCCTGGCAATAGGTCTGGCACCTGACTGCCGATTCACGCATGCTGGCGCCATGATCAGACCTATCCGACGGGCCGGCTCTGTGTCCGAAGCCCTCGCCCCGGGACAGGCGCCCCTCACCCCCCATCGCCACAGGACAAGGCCCATCGCACGCCGGTACGCGACGCTCCTGGCATGCCTCGTCGCGACCCTCGCGGTCGGCAAACTCGGGGCGGCGCCATTCTCCTTCATCGTGCTCGACGACGTCCACTACGCGGCGGACGAGGAGTACGATTGGCAACAGATCGAGCAATCGCATGAGGCCGAGGCCAAGCGGGTCCGGCGCAACGCGGACCGCTCCCGGCAGACGTTCCTCCCCCTCCTCCGCGAGTTGAAGGAACAGGCCGAGACGGCAGCGCCCAAGCCCGCCGCAATTTTCAGCTGCGGTGACCTCGTCCACGGTGGGCCCGCCGTGCGCGCCGACCTCCACTGCCGCAACTTTATCCGACGGTTTGAATCGGCCGGGATCCCGATGCCCCTCTTCAATGCAAACGGCAACCACGAGATGGCCGAAGCGGGCATGGAGGAGGCCTATGACAGGAACTTCCTGCCGTTCCTATCGCGGCAGCTGGGCCGCCCGCTGGGGGCGCGCCACTACAGCACCGACCTCGGAAATTCGCACTTCATCTTGCTCGACGGCCTCCCGCCGGGACGCGATGGCGGCGATCACGAGGCTCGCGTCTGGGCACTGGGGGATCCCCAGTGGGCCTGGCTCGAGGCAGACCTCGAGGCCAACAAGTCCAAGGACCACATTTTCGTGTTCACGCACGCGACGCTCTGGCCCCTGGGCAATGGCGATGGCCTGTATGGCGGCGAACCGCACCGGCACAGGGCGCTGGTGAGCCTCTTGCTCAAACACAATGTCCGCGCGGTATTCTCGGGACACAAACACATGAACAGCGCCACCGTCTACGCGGAGAACGGCCGCCAACTCGTGCAGATGATCCCCAACAGCCACATCGACGCCACCGACGTGCCGCCCAAAGAGACCCAGCGGCCACCCTACTCCGCCGAAACCGTGGTGCCAAAACTCCGGGGAAAATGGGACCAGTGGGGGCGCGATCTGGTCGCGCTCTATCAGTCCGGGATCATCCATCACGAGCAGACGCCCGGCCTTTCCGGCTACTTCCTGGTCGCAGTCGATGGCCCCGACGTCACCGTGCGCATGTACCGCGGAACGGGGAAGAAACTGTTCCGCGAGTACGGTCTCGACCGCGACCCCGCCACGGGTGCCACGCGATTCCGGGTCGAATGATCGGCATGACTCCCGTCGGCCGCTTCACGCAATGGTGCCGCCCCATCGGCCTCTGGGGCGTATTGATCCTCGCCGGTCCGCCGCCATCGCCCTGCGCCGCCGATTGGCCCATGTGGCGTTGCGACGCCAACCGCACCGCCTCCTCGCCAGAGGATCTCCCCGGCGCGCTGTCGCCCCTCTGGGCGCGCGAGTATCCGCCCCGGACGCCCGCCTGGGAAGATCCCCTCAACCAGGACCTCATGCCATTCGACGCCCTCCTCGAACCCGTCGTGCTCGGCGACCGGATGTTCGTCCCATTCAATGACCGCGACAAACTGGTCGCGCTGGACATCCGCACCGGGCGCGAACTCTGGACGTTCTATGCCGACGCCCCCGCGCGGCTCGCGCCAGCCGCCTGGCGCGACCGCGTGTACTTTGCCAGCGACGACGGCTGCCTGTACTGCCTGCGGGCGGAGGATGGCAGACTGGATTGGAAATTTCGCGGCGCCCCATCGGACCGCAAGGCCCTAGGTAACGGGCGACTCATCTCGGCGTGGCCTGCCCGCGGCGGTCCCGTCATCCGCGATGGCATCGTGTACTTCGCCGCCAGCATCTGGCCCTTCATGGGCACGTTCATCCACGCGCTTGACGCCGCCACCGGCAAAGTCATTTGGACCAACGACGGCACCGGCGCCGAATTTATCAAACAGCCGCACAACGCCCCTGCCTTCGCGGGCGTCGCCCCGCAGGGCGCGCTGGTCGCCACCGAGAAGTACCTCCTCGTTCCCGGTGGCCGATCGATTCCCGCCGCGTTCGATCGGGAGTCCGGGCGCCTGCTCTACTTCCGCATCGCTGAGTCCGGCAAGGGCACGGGGGGCTCCACCGTGATGGCGGACGAGAGGTTCTTTTTCGTCCATACCCGGGGCCGTGGCACGCGCGCTCACGAATTGGCCACGGGCACTAAGACCACCTTTGCGATCGAGGAACCCGTCCTCGCCCAAGGTCACTATTATTGCGGCGCGGACCACCCCAGCGAGCGGGGCCCCCTCTCGGATGCCGAGTCAAAACTTGAGGCCGCCCGCTACGGGGAACTCAAGGCCCGGGGCGTCCTCGACGACGCACGCGACTCCGGCGACGAAGTGGCCGTCAAGCGCGCCACCGCCGCGCTCGCCGCCGCGGCCAAGAAGGTCTCGCAGGCCGAGGAGGTCGTCGCCCGCGCCCGCCAAGGCCTGTCGCAAGACCAATTGCGGCAAGTCGTCCAGGCTTGGAATCCCGGCCAGTCGCTCCAGTGGGAGATCGCGGCCGACGCCTCGGGTGACCTCATCCGCGCAGGATCCCGACTCTACGCCGGCGGCAACGGCACCATCTCGGCACTCAACGTCCCGAGACCCGGAGACGGCCCATCGGTCGCGTGGTCGCTGCCCATCGATGGCCACGTCGGCCGTCTGCTGGCCGCCAGGGGGATGCTTTTCGCAATTACGCGAGAAGGGCGAATCGTGGCACTCGCCAGTAGCCCGAGTCCTGGGCCAATCCCCGCCCGCGAGCAACGCCGGCCACCGCTGCCGCCGCCGCCAGCGGCGGCGCGGCTCGGAAACGAGATCCTCGCGCGCACGGGAGAGCCCGAGGGATACGCCCTTTGCCTCGGCCTCGATGATGACACCCCGATCACCGCACTCGCCGCATCCTCCGCCCTCCACATCGTCGGCGTCGATCCCGGCGTGGCAAAGATCGACCGCCTCCGCCGCGAGCTGGACGCGGCCGGACTCTACGGCACCCGCGTCGCGCTGCTGGCCGCCGAACCCGACGCCTTTGGCGCCCCCCCGTACATCGCCAGCCTCGTGATCGTCGGAAAGCAGTTCGCCGCGCGCCTTTCCGATTCCGCCGCCCTGCGGAAGATCTACGAATCCGTCCGACCCTACGGTGGCTCCCTCTGGTTCGCCTCGCCACCCGACATCGCCGCTCTCCCAGCCAGAGCGCGCGCCGCCGGGCTCCCAGGCGCCATGATCCAGGTCGCCGGCTCCCATCTCCGCATCATCCGCGAGGGCCCACTCCCGGGCGCCGCCGACTGGACACACCAGTACGGCGATGCCGCAAACTCACTGAAGTCCGACGATCACCTGCTCCGGTTGCCCCTCGGCCTTCTCTGGTTCGGCGGCAACTCCCACATGGACGTCCTTCCCCGCCACGGCCACGGCCCCTCGGAGCAGGTCGTCGGCGGACGCCTCTTCCTCGAGGGCATGGATGGCTTGAGCGCCCGGGATGTCTACACCGGACGCCGCCTCTGGAAAACCCTCGTCCCCGGCCTAGACACTCGCGGCATATATCATGACGACACCTACATCGCCGATCCCCTGACCACGCTCTACAGCCAACGCCACATCCCGGGCGCCAATGCCCGCGGCGCCAATTTCGTAGCGACCGCCGATACCGTCTATGTCGCCGTCAGCAACCGTTGCGTCGCCCTGGATGCCACCACGGGCCGCATCGGGATGACGATCACGCTCCCCCCGCACGCCGGGAAACCCACCCCGGAATGGGCGTTCCTGGCCGTCTGCGATGACGTGCTCCTCGGCGGCACCGGCTTCGCGCACTTCAATCGCCGCTTCCCGCAACCCGCCCTCGGATCCCTGACGGGCATCGGCGATTATGCCGCAAGCGCCGGCCTCGCCGCCTTCGACCGGCGCACCGGCCGGACGCTGTGGCGCACCGAGGCCCTCCATGCCTTCCTCCACAACGGCATCGCCGCGGGCGGCGGGCGCGTCTTTTGCCTGGACCGTTTGCCCAAGAGCGCCGAGGCCAAGGCCGCCCGCCTCGGCAAGCCTCCGGGCACCTACCGCATCATCGCGCTCGACCTGCGCTCTGGCAACAGGCTCTGGGAACAGACCGATGGGGTCTTCGGCACATGGCTCAGCTACGCCAAAGGGCGCGACCTCGTGCTCCAGGCCGGCGCCAGCGCCACCGACCGCCTCAAGGATGAGGTCGGCCAGGGCATGGCGGTGCTCCGCGCAAAGGACGGCACCTGCGTCTGGAAGGATATGTCCATTAAATACAATGGCCCTTGCATTTTGTATCACGACCTGATCCTGACCACACCGGGCTCCTACCGGCAGTCCGCCGGGGCCTATCGCCTGCTCGATGGCGGACAGCATAGCATCACCAATCCCCTCACGGGCGAGCTTCAGCCCTGGCGCGTCTACCGCACCTACGGCTGCAATACCCCCGTGGCCTCAGAGCACCTCATGACATTCCGATCGGGCGCCGCCGGCTTCTACGATCTGGCCAGGCACGGCGGCACGGGCAACGTCGGCGGTTTCAAATCTGGCTGCAGCGCCAATCTGATCGTCGCCAACGGCGTGCTGAACGCCCCCGACTACACGCGCACTTGCAGTTGCCCGTATCAGAACCAGACATCGCTCGCCCTCGTCTCGATGCCCGATGCCGAGGTCTGGACCTACAACCTGTCCGGACTCGATACGCCCCCCGGACGCCGCATCATCCGCGTCGGGCTGAACTTCGGCGCGCCCGGCGACCGCCTCGATGATGCCGGCACGCTCTGGCTCGAGTATCCCCCGGGCCCCGGTATCTCCCCCGGCCTGCCCGTGACCATCACACCGGCCAATGCCACGCCCTTTCGCCGCCACTCCAGTGCCGCGTCCGGCGCGGGCCCTGCCTGGGTCTTCGCGTCCGGTCTGCGCGATATCGAATCTGTCCGGATCTCGCCGCAGACCCTCGCCCCCGATGCACAACAGCTAGCAACGCCCGACGGCGACGACGAGGATGGAGGCACCAAAAGCCCGAAGAAGGAATCGACAGCCACAGCCAAGGTCTCCCCAAAGAGCAACCACGCCCCTCTCCCACCAGCCCGATACACGGTCCGCTTGTATTTCCTCGAGCCCGATCCCGTCACCCCCGGCCAGCGCGTGTTCGATGTGCTGATCCAAGGCCGCCCCGCGCTCACCGGCTTCGATATCGTCAAGTCGGCGCGCTCCCCAAATCACGGCGTCATGAAAGAGTTCAAGGGCGTCGCCATCGACGGCGATCTCCTTCTGCGACTCCAGAGAGCCCCGGCATCGGCGCTCGGGCCCGCGCTGTCCGGCATCGAACTCGCCCTCGAATAGCCGGGCCCGGCCATCCCCCACGCGCGCCATGGCGGACAAAGACCGACAGATCCCTCGTCAAGGCAACGCCTTCAGGATCTGCGCACCCTCGGACATCCCGTTCCAGAGTTCTTTCTGCTCCTCCGTGTCATACGTCCAGTAGATCCAGCCTTGGAAGCCGGCCGCCGGAAAGTTCTTCGCCAGCGTCGACATCCACCGCGCGGCCTCGGGCACAGTCCCGAAGCGGCGCTTGAACGCCCCGAACTCGCCGACCAGCAGCGCCTTGCCCGGCTGTTCCTTCAGACCGGCCAGCAGCTTCTCGTGCTCGATCGAGGCAAGGTCCTTCTGCCAGTCCTCTTCTCCGTCGGAATAGAAGTGGATATCGATCACGTCGGCCTTCGATCGAAGCAGCGCGGTTGGCCGGAAGGGGTAGCGGTTTTTCCAGTCGGCTTTGTCCTGATGAAAATCGCCCGGACCCGTCCGCCCGACCGCATGGTAGGTAAAGATGTTCGCGTTGATGAGCGCGTCGGGAATCTCGGCCCGGATCGCCTCGGCCATCCGGTCGATCCAATAGACCGCCATCTCGTCGGCCAGACGCTCTTTCTGTGTGGCCAGATCGTAGGTCACGCCGTTGGCGGGCGTGACGGTTCCCTCGACCAGCGAGAACGGCGGTCGGCCCAGTTCGAAGTTGACCTCGTTCATCACATCCCAGCAGAAGACGGATTCCAGCGCGGTCGGATCGCGTTGGCGCAGGCCCCGGATGACATCCTGCAGGTATGCCCTTTTTGCCGCAATGTACCCGGGATTCAGGTAGTTGTTTATCGCGAAGCCTTCGACACGATCCACCTTGATTCCCAGGAACTTGCCGTAAGGTCCGGGTCCGGCGTGCGGAAACCATTCGAAGCAGGGAATGACGAGCATCCCGCACTCGCGCGCCCGGAGCAGAAAGTCGACCAGGTGGTCCAGGTAGGCGGCGCTCAAACCCTCGGCGTCCGCTCTCTCAAGCAGCGTGCCGCGCTTGCCCCAGAAGCCGTTGATGAACACGCGCACGACGTTGAAACCATGCGCGCGCATGTGCTTCAGCGTCCTGGCCGTCCTCTCGCGGTTGTAGACGAACGGCGAGAACGTCGCATGCCCGCCACCACCCTCCAGGTCGAGGCGAACCAGATTGAAGCCGCGCGGCACGAAGACCTGGCCGGTGGATTTGAGCACAAAGCGGTTCCGCTCGATACGCGCGGGAGAGACCCCATCGCCCTCTCGGGCCCACCCCGGATGCCATACCAGCAGAAGGCCGGCCGCCGCAAGGCAAACAGCCCGAATGTCCTTCATTTCGGATCCGATAGGCATTCGGCTACCTCCGGAGTACCAGTTCGGCCGAGCCGAGCGATGTCCCCGCCGCATCGCGGACGCGGACCCTGACAGTCACGTCGCGCGATGGATCCACCGGATAGGCCGAGAACTCGAACGGCGCCCCGGAGTCCGTCTCCGCGCGCGCGCCATCGCCCACGATCTCGAACTCCACCGAGCCCCGGGCCTCATCCTTGGCGATAACCACGGCATACACCCCATCGCGCCCGAAGGGTGACCGGATGCGAAAGGCGTGGGCCTCTCGCCAGGGGCCGGGCAATGGGGCCTTCGCATGGCCGCACGCGAGCGGCGACAACACCGGCCCATCGGGCACCGCCTCGCAGGGGATCTCGATGGCGCGGAAACCCTTCGCGGGCAGTGCCACCTCGATCGCCTCGGCCCCCGCGACCTCCCGGCCCCGGCCCATCTCATCCCGAATGACCCATGGTTCTCCAGCCTCGACCCCCATCGCCTTCATCCCCACGTGCACTCGCGCTCGCGTTTCGCGGTCATCCTGGCCCATCAGGAAAATCCAATACCTTTCCTTTCCCCGGGCGGTCAGCCAATCCACCATCGGTTCGGCGACGCGCGCAAGCCCCTCCGGGTCGAACGTCAGCCGGGCCGTCCCATCGTCAAACGCCCGCCCCGGCCCCCCGCCATACACCCGGAACGTGAACCACGCGTAATTCTTCTGTACCGCGTATGGAAAACTCACCCTGCCCCCCGAGCGGTGCGCGAGTTGCGCCACGAGGAAATCTAGGGCCCATCCCGCGTGGACCGGGATATGGTGATAATAGAAACTCGTGAGGTCCGGTCCCTCGTAAGGGTACCGCGGCTGGTGTACCATGTCGGTGTAGATGGGCAAATAGTAACCGGGATAATTCGCGAAGCGCCCGATGACGCCGTTGCGCGCCTGGGCGAACAACAACTCACCACCACCGTGCTGGTGGACGCGCATCAGATGCGGCGACCAGCTGCTCATCATGATGTTGCGCATGGCCTCCGGAGAACCCGTCAGGGTCGACGGCTGCTCCAGGCCGATGCCAACTTGCGCCACCTGCCACGCGGGCAACGTCCGCTCGGGCGTGTCGCCCGGACGACGGGGCCACCCCAGCCGATAGGGCTCTCCATCGCGAAACCAGACCCTCTCCGGCGTCCACTGCTCGCCGCCCGGATGCACCGTCATCTCCCCCGATGGCACCCGGGGGTGCGACCACAATCCCGCCAGCGTGTGATACGCCCCCTCGCGCGCCGCATCCAGATACCGCCTCTCCCCCGTGACCTCGAAGAGATCCACCAGCTCCCACCAATAGGGGTAGAAGTGGATATTGTAGAAGGCGTCAAATGGCACGACCTCGCGGCTCTGGCCAAACACCACATCCGCTACGAACTTGTCCGCCCCACCGCGCGCCTTCCGGAGCCACTCCGGATCGCGCGTGTACCGCCAGGCCGCCAGATCCTCGGTCCAAGGCGGCGCCGTGTTGTAGCCGCGGCTCACCTTGGGCTCGCCGCCGGGCAGGGCGAATTCCCGAAGCCACGGATTCAACCCATCGGTCAACCAATCGATCCCCTGCCAATACGACGTCCCGTAGAAATCCGTCGGCACCTTCAACTGGTCCCGCACGGGATTGCCCTTCCGATCCTTGTCGGCATGGATGCAATGGGCCGTCTTTCGGCTCAGCGTGAATTCGATCGTCGGCAAGGCCCGTTTCCACCAGAACGTCTCGTCGCCAAAGAGTCTCGCGAGGGAGGGCAGCACCAGCGGCGCGGCGTGTTTGCTCATCGCCGCGGTCTCGATGTCGTAGAAGCCGCGCTTCGGCGCGTCCCACCCGGAGGCGACGTCGTCCTCCATCAGGCGCTTCATGTTCCTGACGGCCGAGGTCAGCGAGACGTTGACCGGCGCCCGGTAATCCCGCACCCCGAAGATGCCAAGGCATGCGCGATCCAGCGCCTCTTTCCAATCCCCGGCCACCGCGAGGAGGCGGAATCTCGCCCGAACCTCTTCGCCCGCGCGGCGCGCCGAACCCTCGAATCCCAACACAGGCGAAACCGCCACCGGCTGGACTTCGCCGACGGCATTCAACAGCCCGAAGGCATACACCGCATTCGTCCGGCCCGACCAGCGGAATGGCAGGGCCTCGGGCTCCGCCGTGATGCCCCACGTCACGGTCCCGGCGCCTCCCGGCTTCCGTTGCACGAGCGCCAGCGGATTCGGGGTGACCGAACTGGTCAATAGGCACGGCCCGTCAGGAAGGCGCTGGTACTGATACAGCGGCGGCAACTGGATCGCCTCGACCTGACCCCTGTCCACCGCATCAAACGCGCAAAACCCGATGGAATAAAATCCGTCCGATGGCGCGGTCAACCGCACCTCCAGCCTCGCCTCGCCCGCGTCGCCGATGCTCCATCGCCCTTCCGCACGCAAGCCATCCGCCGCCGCGTATGAGACATCCACCGCCATATCCCCCGCCTGCCTCAGCCCCACGGGATCCAGGCGCACCACCCCCGCCGCCATGACCGCGCCGAAGACGATCGG
>JAANMX010004084.1_pt1 | contig 11957 bp, 13 predicted proteins | sample 7279681 | NCBI WGS metagenome assembly JAANMX01 (sample SAMN14094542, study PRJNA606508) | bioreactor metagenome | isolation source: A lab-scale SPAN reactor treating ammonium-rich wastewater day 351 | place: Ireland: Galway | collected 2018-01-01
CCACGCCATCGCCTTCGCCGAAACCGGCCACCTGGTGCTGTGCACGCTGCACGCCAACAACGCCAACCAGGCGATGGATCGCATCATCAACTTCTTCCCGGAAGACCGCCGCAACCAGCTGCTGATGGATCTGTCGCTGAATCTCAAGGGCGTGGTCGCGCAGCAGCTGATCCCGACCCCGGACGGCAAGGCCAGGCGGGTGGCGATGGAAATCCTGCTGGGCACGCCGCTGGTGCAGGACTACATCCGCGATGGCGAGGTCCACAAGCTCAAGGAAGTGATGAAGGAGTCCGTGCAGCTGGGCATGAAGACCTTCGACCAGAGCCTGTTCGAGCTGTACCAGGCCGGCGAGATCAGCTACGAAGACGCGCTGCGCTACGCCGACTCGTCCAACGAGGTGCGCCTGCGCATCAAACTGGCGCAGGGCGGCGACGCCCGCACCCTGTCGCAGGGCTTGGACGGGGTGGAGATCGCCGAGGCGCGCTGAGCGCTGCCGCCGGGGCGCGCCCGCCACGCTAGAATGCGCGGCATGGATGAGCACGGCCAACGCTTCGGCAACCACCTGCTGATCGCGCTGCCGTCGCTGCGCGATCCGTATTTCGAGCGCAGCGTCACCCTGATCTGCCAGCACGACGGCGACGGGGCGATGGGCCTCATGGTGAACCGTCCTTCCGAGTACACGCTTGGCGAGGTGTTCCAGCAGATGGGCATCGCCAGCGCGGACGCCGCGCTGCAGGCCCGGCTGGTGCTGGCCGGCGGCCCGGTGCATCCGGAGCGCGGCTTCGTCCTGCACGATGGCGACCATGCCTTCGACTCCAGCCTGGAAGTCGCCGATGGCCTGTACCTGACCACCTCGCGCGATGTGCTGGAAGCGATGGCGCGCGGCGACGGCCCGGCGCAGGCGCTGGTGGCGCTGGGCTGCGCCGGCTGGGGCGAGGGTCAGCTGGAGCAGGAGCTGGTCGACGACAGCTGGCTGCTGGTGCCCAACCGGCCCGACGTGCTGTTCCAGCTGCCGATCGCGCAGCGCTGGCAGGCCGCGGCCGGCAGCATCGGCATCGACCTGCTCAACCACGCCAGCCACAGCGGGCACGCATGAGCGAACACGCTGCGCCGCAGATCCGTTCCGACGGCACCGTGCTGGGCTTCGACGTCGGCATGCGCCGGATCGGCGTGGCGGTGGGCAATGCGATGACCGGCGGCGCGCGCGCGGTGGCGGTGGTCGACGTTCGCGATGCCGGGCCCGAGTGGGCGCAGGTGGAGCGGCTGCTGCGCGAATGGCGGCCCGACGGCCTGGTGGTCGGCGACCCGATGACCCTGGACGGCGGCGACCAGCCGATCCGCAAGGCCGCGCGCGCGTTCGCCGGCGAGCTGCGCCAGCGCACCGGGCTGCCGGTGGCGATGATCGACGAGCGCAACAGCTCGCAGGAGGCGGCGCGCCGCTTCGCCGCCGCGCGTGCCGAGGGTCGCAGCAAGCGCCGCGACGCCGAGGTGCTGGACGCGGTCGCGGCGGCGGTGATCGTCGAGCGCTGGCTGTCCTCGCCGCGCGACGCGCAGCCGGTGGACTGATTTTTCCTTTTCCCCATTTCCGGATCCGCATGAACCCGCATATCGACGCCGACGGCCGCCTCCGCCACCTGCTGGACCTGGAGCGCCTGCCGGCGGCGCAGCTGGAGGTGCTGCTGCGGCGCGCGCAGGCGTTTGCCGAGGGCGCGCAGGCACCGGCCGCGCTGGCCGGCGTGGCCGTGTGCACGCTGTTCTTCGAACCCTCCACCCGCACCCGCCTGAGCTTCCAGCTGGCGGCGCAGCGGCTGGGCGCGCATAGCCTCAACTTCGATGCCTCCACCTCGTCGGCGACCAAGGGCGAGACCGACCTCGACACCTTCCGCACCCTCCAGGCGATGGGCGTGCGCGGTTTCGTGGTGCGGCACAAGGGCGACGGCGCGGTGGCTGCGCTGGCGGCGACGGCAAACCCCGGCGTGGCGCTGCTCAACGCCGGCGACGGCCGCAGCCACCATCCCACCCAGGGCCTGCTCGACATGCTGACCCTGCGCCAGGCCAAGGGCGCGGACTTCTCGAAGCTGAAGGTGGTGATCGTCGGCGACGTCAAGCACTCGCGGGTGGCGCGCAGCGACCTGCACGCCCTGCGCAAGCTGGGCTGCGGCGAGATCCGGGTGTGCGGGCCGGCGTCCCTGCTGCCGGACGACGGCACCCTGCACGGCTGCGTGGTCAGCCACGACTTCGACGCCGCGCTGGACGGCGTGGACGCTGTCATGTGCCTGCGCCTGCAGCGTGAGCGCATGGTCGAAGGCCTGGTCGATTCGCTGGACGACTACCACCGCGACTATGGCCTCAGCGAGGCCCGCCTGCGCCGCGCCGCGCCGGACGCCATCGTCATGCACCCGGGGCCGATGAACCGCGGCGTCGAAATCACCGACGCGGTCGCCGACGGCCCGCAGTCGCGCGTGCTGGCGCAGGTCGGCAACGGCGTGGCGGTGCGGATGGCGGCCTTGGAAGCGCTGCTTTCGTAGGAGCGGCTTCAGCCGCGACCGTGGTCTGTGGTCGGGGCTGAAGCCCCTCCTACAAGTGATGCGTCGGGCGCGCTTTTCAGCGCAACAGCACCAGCGTTGCCAGCCCAAGGAAGGTGAAGAAGCCCATCGAGTCGGTGAGGGCGGTCAGGAAGATGCCGCTGGCCAGCGCCGGGTCGAAGCCCGCGCGTTTCAGTCCCAGCGGGATCAGCACGCCGGCGGTGGCGGCCAGCAGCAGGTTGCAGGTCAGCGCGATGAAGATCACCGCCGACAGCCCGGGGTTGTGGAACCAGGCCAGCACGATCATGCCCAGCACCGTGCCCATCAGCAGGCCGTTCAACAGGGCTACCCGCATTTCCTTCCACAGCAGCGTGCGCACGTTGGACGCGCCGATCTGGCCCAGCGCCAGGCCGCGCACCACCAATGCCATCACCTGGGTGCCGGCGTTGCCGCCGAGGCCGGCCACCATCGGCATCAGCACCGCCAGCGCCACCAGCTTGTCGATGGTGCCTTCGAACTGGCCGACCACGTTGGCGGCGATGAAGGCCGTGCACAGGTTGACCGACAGCCATACCAGCCGCCGCCGCATCGCGCGCCAGACCGGGCTGAACAGATCTTCGTCCTCGTCCAGGCCGGCGGCCGACAGCACCTGGTGCTCGGCCTGCTCGCGGATGATGTCGACCACGTCGTCGATGGTGATGCGGCCCAGCAGGATGTTGTTCTCGTCCACCACCGGCGCGGACATCCAGTCGTGGTCGGAGAATTGGCGGGCCACTTCGCTGGAGGTCTCGTTGACGTCGATGGCCGGCTGTTCGTCGTCCAGCAGCTGGTTGATCGCGGTGCCGGGTTCGTGGGTCAGCAGCGCCTGCAGCGCGATCCGGCCGAGGTACTGGTGACGCTTGCTGACCACGTACAGGTGGTCGGTGTGGTCGGGCAGCTCGCCGCGCAGGCGCAGGTAGCGCAGCACCACGTCCACCGTGGTGTCTGCGCGCACCGTCACCACGTCCGGGTTCATCAGCCGGCCGGCGCTGTCCTCGTCGTAGGACAGCACCTGCTCCAGGCGCTCGCGGTTCTCGCGATCCATCGCCTTGAGGACTTCGTCGATCACCGTGTCCGGCAGGTCTTCGACCAGATCGGCCAGATCGTCGATGTCGAGGTCGGCGGCGGCGGCGACCAGTTCGTCCTGGTCCATGTCCGCGATCAGGCCTTCGCGCACCTCGTCGCCGACGTGCACCAGCACCTCGCCGTCGTCCTCCGGATCGACCAGCCCCCAGACCACGGTGCGCTTGCCGGGCGGCAGCGATTCCAGCAGGTTGCCGATCTCGGCCGGCGAGAGCGTGTTGACCAGCCGCCGCACCGGGCCCAGCCGGCCGCTGTCCAGCGCATCGCTGAGCAGGCGCAGCTGGCGCGCGGTCTTGTCTTGGCGGATGGGTTCGGCCATGCGCGGTGTCCGGTGGCGGTGGGGGCCGCGACCGGGGGCATCGACGGGATGCCCTGCAAGCCGCAGCGGATCAGGCGTTCATAGTGCGGGCATTATCGCCCGCGTGATTGGCTTTGCACACCCTGCGAGGCCGCAGGAAAACCGTCATGCAGACGTTGCGTGGATCAGCGGGTGGGCGTGTTGGCCGTCAGCCAGCGCTCGATGCCGCCGCGGCTGCGCGCGCGCAGCAGTGCCGGCGCGGCGGCACGCAGGCGGCCGAGGTCGCAGGCGCGGATGGTGCGCCGCACTTCCAGCAGGGTGGCCGGGTGCAGGCTCAGTTCGGTCAGGCCCAGCGCCAGCAGCAGCGGCACGAACGCGGGATCGGCGGCGATCTCGCCGCAGACCGTGACCGGCCTGCCGCGGCGCTGGCCGGTCCGCACCACGTCGCGCAGCACCCGCAGCACCGCCGGGTGCAGCGGCGAGTACAGGCCGTCCAGCGCCTCGTTGGTGCGGTCGGCGGCCAGCAGGTACTGCACCAGATCGTTGGTGCCGATCGAGAGGAAATCGCACAGGCCGATGAAGGTCGGCAGCGCCAGCGCCGCCGACGGGACTTCGATCATCGCGCCCAGCGGGATCTGCGCCGCGGTTTCACGGCCTTCCGCGCGCAGCGCGCGCAGCGCCTCGTCCAGCGCCTGGCGCACTGCGCGCACCTCCTCGCCGGCGCTGATCATCGGCACCAGCACCCGCACCGGGCCGTAACCGGAGGCGCGGGCGATGGCGCGCAGCTGGGTGTGCAGCAGCCCGCTGCGGGCCAGCGACAGGCGTACGCCGCGCAGGCCGAGCGCAGGATTGGGCTCGTCGCGCAGCGCCAGCCCGGTCTTGTCGGCCTTGTCCGCGCCCAGGTCGAGGGTGCGGATGGTGACGGTGCGGCCGGTCATCGCCAGCACCGCGTCGCGGTAGGCGCGGAATTGCGCTTCCTCGTCGGGCAGTTCGTTGCTGCCGAGGAACAGGAATTCGGTGCGGTACAGGCCCACGCCGGCCGCCCCCAGCGCGTGCGCCTCGGTAACGTCGTTGCGCGATTCGGCGTTCGCCCACAGCTTGATGTCGACCTCGTCCAGGGTGCGGGTGGGCTCGCGCCGCAGGCGGTTGAGCTGGCGGCGCTCGCGCCTGGCCTCGCCGACGCGGCGGTGGTGGTCGCGCAGGTCGGCCGCGTCCGGTTCCAGCACCACCAGGCCGCTGCCGCCGTCGATTGCCAGCACGTCGCCGTCGTTGATCTTCTGCAGTGCCTGCGCGGCACCGACCACCAGTGGCAGGTGCAGGCTGCGCGCCAGGATCGCGCTGTGCGACAGCGGGCTGCCGCCGGCGGTGACCACCCCGACCACGCCCTGCGCCTGCAGCTCCGCCAGCTCCGCCGGGGCCACCGTGTCGGTGACCAGGATTTCGCCGGAGACGCCCTGCAGCGCGGCACGCTGGCTGTGCAGGGCGGCGTGCAGGCGGCCGATCACCTGGTCGATGTCGTCGATGCGGCTGCGCAGATAGGGGTCGTCCATGCCCTCGAACACCGCGGCGATGCGGTTGCGCTGCAGGCGCAGGGCGTAGTCGGCGGTGTACAGCCCGGTGCGGATCAGCGCGTCGATGCCCGACAGCAGCTCGGGGTCGTCCAGCAGCAACGCATGGAGGTCGAGGAACTCGCCGATTTCCTGCGCCAGCGCGCCGTGCAGACGCTCGCGCAGGCTGCGCATTTCGTCGCGCACCGCCGCCACCGCGTCGTGGAAGCGCGCAAGTTCCGGTACCACCTCCTCGGGCGGGATCCGCGCCTCCTCGATGTCCAGCGCGTGCGGCAGGCGCACGCGGGCCCGTCCAAGCGCGCTGCCGCGGGCGGCGGCGGTGCCGGACAAGACCTGGCGCATCAGCTGTCCTCGTCGAAGCGGCGCTCGAACAGTGCCGCCACGGCGTCGGCGGCGGCCTGTTCGTCTTCGCCATCCACGCACAGCACGACTTCCGAGCCGGGGCCTGCGGCCAGCAGCATCACCCCCATGATGCTCTTGGCGTTGACTTCGCGGCCGCGGGCTTCCAGCGTGGCCTGGCAGCGGAAGCTCGACAGCAGTTGCACCAGCTTGGCGGTGGCGCGGGCGTGCAGGCCGAGGCGGTTGGTGATGGTCAGTTCGCGGCGGATCACGCGCGTTCTCCGCGAGCGTTGGCGTGGGGGTCAGGCGTCATCGATGATGGCTCCATTGCGCGAACCGGCGGCGGCCACCGATGGCAGATCGTCCAGATCCAGCTCCGCGTAGTTCATCACCCGCAGCAGCATCGGCAGGCTCAGCGCCGACACTCGCCGTGCGGGCGTGCCGATGCGCGCCAGCCTGGCGGCGATGTTGGCGGGGGTGGCACCGTACAGATCGGTCAGCAGCAGCACGCCCTGGCCGCCGTCGACCCGGCGCATCGCCGCGCTGGCCAGCGGCAGCATGGCGTCGGGGTCGGCATCGAACGGCACTTCGAACGCCTCGCAGGCCAGCGGCAGCCTGCGCAGCAGGCGCGTGGCCACGGCCAGCAGCGCGCTGCCGACGCCTTCATGGGTGACGAGGAGGATGCCAATGGACATCGCGCAAACTTAACAGACACGGGCGATGCAGCGAAAGCGGTTTGCTCCCTCCCTTGCGCAGCAGGGGAGGGTTGGGGAGGGGTGCTCTTCGGTCGAGAGCCAAAACAAAAGCACCCTCTCCCACCCCCCCCCCTGCGCTGCGCGCAAGGGGAGGGGCCAACTCAGTCCTGCTCGCGGTGGTGCACCGCCACTTCCGCCCAGCCGCTGTCGCGGCAGTGGCGGGCCAGCCGTTCGGCCAGGTACACCGAGCGGTGGCGACCGCCGCTGCAGCCGAAGGCGACGGTGGCATAGCTGCGGGTTTCCGAGCGCAGCTTGGGCAGCCAGCTGTCGAGGAAGGCCTGCACCTGGTCGGCGTAGGCGATCACGTCGGGCTCGGCGTCGAGGTGGTCGCGCACCTCCGGGTCGCGCCCGGACAGCGGCCGCAGGCGCGCGTCCCAGTGCGGGTTGGGCAGCACCCGCGCATCGAACACGAAGTCGGCGTCGGGCGGCACGCCGTGGCGGTAGGCGAACGACTGGAACAGCAGCGACAGGCCGGTGCCGGACAGGCCGAACTCCTCCAGCACGCGCCGGCGCATCTGGTGGACGTTCAATTCGCTGGTGTCGATGCGGATGTCGGCGATCTGCCGCAGTGGCTTGAGGGCCTGCCGATCCAGCGAGATCGCGTCCGCCAGCACCAGCCCGAGGTGGCTGAGCGGATGTCGGCGGCGGGTGTCGGCGTAGCGGCGCAAGATCACCTCGTCCGCCGCCTCCAGGTACAGCAGGCGCGGATTGGCACCGAGCGCGCCGACCTGCGACAGCACCATCGGGACTTCCGCAAGATCGCCGAGGCTGCGCGCATCGATGCTGACCGCGATCTTGGACGGTGCCGTCTCGCTGGCCTGCAGCAGGCGGATGAACGCCGGCAGCAGATCTGCCGGCAGGTTGTCCACGCAGTAGTAGCCAAGGTCCTCCAGCGTGTGCAGCGCGCCGGACTTGCCGGAGCCGGACATGCCGCTGACGATCAGCAGGGTGGGCATCTCGCGGGTGTTCATTGCGCGGCGTGCTCCAGGAAATGGCTGTGGCGGGCCATGAACGCGGCGGCCGGGTCGATGCCCTTGCTGCGCAGGATGTGCATGCGGGTGGCGGCCTCGGTGAGCACCGCCAGGTTGCGGCCGGCCATCACCGGGATGGTGATGGCCGGCACGTCGAGGTCGAGCACGCGGCGGATGCCGAGGTCGCCGGTCAGCCGCTCCATCCCGCTCGGGCTGGGTTCCAGCGACGGCTTGCTGAGATGCACGATCAGGCGCAGGTACTTGTTCCGCTTGACCGCGGTGTCGCCGAACATCTGCCGGATGTTGAGCACGCCGAGGCCGCGCAGCTCCAGCATGTCCTGCAGCAGCTCGGGGCAGGCACCGTCCAGCACGTCGGGGGCGATCTGGGTGAACTCGGGCGCGTCGTCGGCGACCAGCCGGTGGCCGCGGGTGACCAGTTCCAGCGCCAGCTCGCTCTTGCCGGAGCCGGACTCGCCGGTGATCAGCACGCCGATGGAGTAGATCTCCATGAACACGCCGTGCAGGGTGACCCGCGGTGCCAGCGTGCGCGCCAGGATGTATTGCAGGTGGTTGAGCAGTTCATGGCCGCGCCGCGGCGACACCCACAGGGGGGTGTCGGATTCCTCGGCGGCGATGCGCAGGTCTTCCGGGCACGACTGGCTCTTGCTGATGACCAGCGCCAGCGGGCGGAAATCGATGATCTTGTGGATGGTTTCCCAGCGCTGGCGGGCATCCAGCCCGTCCAGCCACTCCAGTTCCTCGGTGCCCAGGATCTGCACCTTGTTCGGATAGATGGCGTTGAGGTAGCCCGCCAGCGAAGGCCGGCGGGCCACCGTGTTCACCGCTTCCAGCACGCGCTGGCCGCCGGTCTCCTGTCCGGCCACCCAGCGCAGCGCCAGCCGCTCCTGCTGGTTGGCGAACAGCTCGGCGGCGGTGATGCGGGCGGCGCTCATGCGGTGCGGGACGATCGGAGGGACGTCATCGGCCCGGGCTCAGTCGTCGCTGCCAAGCCGGGCCAGGCCATCGCCGCGGCGCTGCTCGACCTGCTTTTCCTTGTGCTTGATCAGCTGCCGATCCAGCTTGTCCACCAGCAGGTCGATCGCCGCGTACATGTCCTGGCCGGTGGCATCGCCGTGCAGGGTGCGGCCGGCCACGTTGATCGTGGCGATGGCCTTGTGGTGGGGTTTCTCCAGCGCAAGCTGGACGCGGATCTCGCAGTCGCCTTCGAAATGCCGCCCGAGGCGCTCGAAGCGGGTTTCCACATGGCTGCGCAGGGCAGGCGTGACTTCCATTTGCTGGCCGTAGGTTTCGATCTGCATCTTGACCTCCTTCTGCAGTGCGCCGCGGGCGGGGTGCCTGCGGCTGGGGGACGCACCGGCTCAGCCGATGCGCATACGCTCGTGCGATGCCGGGATCTGCAGGGCTTCGCGGTATTTCGCCACCGTTCGCCTGGCCACCGGCACGCCTTCCGCCTTCAACGTATCGGCAAGCCGCGCATCCGACAAGGGCTTGCGCGGGTTCTCGCCGGCCACCAGCTGGCGGATGCGCTCCTGGATCGCGGTGCTGGACGCGCTGCCGCCGCCGTCGGTGCCGATGCCGGAGGCGAAAAAGTCGCGCAGCGCCAGCGTTCCGCGCGGCGTGTGCACGTATTTGCGGGCGATCGCGCGGGACACGGTGGACTCGTGCAGGCCCAGTTCCGCGGCCACGCTGCGCAGGGTCAGCGGGCGCAGCGCCTGCGGGCCGAACTCCAGGAACCCGGCCTGCGCGCGCACCAGGCAGCGCACCACCCGCAGCAGGGTGTCGGCGCGCGCTTCCAGCCCTTTCAGCAGCCAGCGCGCTTCCTGCAGATGGCCGCGCAGGTAGTCGGCGTCGCTGCCGCTGGCGTGGCGGAGCATCTGCTGGTAGTCGCGCTGGATCGCCACCCGCGGCAGCGCGCCGGCGGCCAGTGCCACCCGCCACAGGCCCTGCTGGCGCCAGATCGCGCAGTCGGGGTGGATGTAGCTGCCGGCGGGCAGAGAGCCGTACCGGGTGCCGGGGCGCGGATCCAGCGTGCGCAGCAGTTGCACGGCGGTTTCCGCCGCAGGCGCGGGGCAGCCGAGCAGGGCGCGGATGCCGTCGATGCCGAGCTTCGGCAACTGCTGCAGCGGGCCGGCCGCGATCGCCAGCGCCAGCGCCAGTTCAGGCGTGTCCTCCGGCAGCGCCTGCAGCTGCAGGCGCAGGCATTCGCCGAGGTCGCGCGCGCCCACGCCGATCGGATCGAACTGCTGGATGCGGTGCAGCACCGGCAGCATGTCGTCGGGCGTGGTCTCGAGATCAGGTCGCAGGCTGGCGGCCAGCGCGGGCAGATCCTCGCGCAGGTAGCCGTCGTCGTCGATGGCGTCGATCAGGGCGATGCCGATGCGGCTGTCGCGCGGGCTGAAATGGCCCAGGTGCAGCTGCCACAGCAGGTGATCCTGCAGCGATTCCTCGGTATCCGGATGTTCGATCTCGCCGGCGTCGTCGCGGTCCGCCGGGCCGAGGCGCTCCTGCCAGGGCTCGGCCTCGCGATCCCAGTGTTCGTCCGGCGCAGGCTCCGCAGCGTCGGGCGCGGCGGGTTCCACCGGCGCTGCGTCGGGCGCGGGGCCGGTTGCGGCCGCATCGTCCTGCCAGTCCAGCAGCGGGTTGCTGGCCACCACTTCGGCCACTTCCGCCTCCAGTTCCGCGGCGGACAGCTGCAACAGGCGGATCGCCTGACGCAGCTGCGGGGTCAGGATCAGTTGTTGCTGCGTCGCGGGGGACAGGCGCTGCTTCATCCACCTCCAGCATATCGCCAGTCGCGGCGAAAAGGCCGCAACGGGGCCGGCGACGCGGGACGTCGCGAACGCTGCGCGGATTACAGGCGGAAACTGTCGCCCAGATAGACCCGGCGCACGTCCGGATTCTCCAGCAGTTCGGCCGGCGTGCCCTGTGCCAGCACGGCACCGTCGGCCAGGATGTAGGCGCGGTCGCAGATGTCCAGGGTTTCGCGCACGTTGTGGTCGGTGATCAGCACGCCGATGCCGCGCTGCTTGAGGTGGCGGACGATGCGCTGGATCTCGTTGACCGAAATCGGGTCGACACCGGCGAAGGGTTCGTCCAGCAGGATCATGCGCGGCTTGCCGGCCAGCGCGCGGGCGATCTCCACCCGCCGCCGCTCGCCGCCGGACAGGCTGGCACCGAGCTGTTCGGTGACGTGGCCGATCTGCAGCTCGTCCAGCAGCGCATTGAGCTCGTGCTCGCGGCCGTCTTCGTCCAGATCCGGGCGCAGCTCCAGCACCAGCCGGATGTTGTCGGCCACGCTCAGCTTGCGGAACACCGACGGCTCCTGCGGCAGGTAGCCCAGCCCCAGCTTGGCGCGGGCGTACATCGGCTGGTGGGTGATGTCCTTGCCGTCCAGCACGATGCGGCCGGCGTCGGCGGGCACCAGGCCCACGATCATGTAGAAGCAGGTGGTCTTGCCGGCCCCGTTGGGGCCGAGCAGGCCCACCACTTCGCCCGGCTTCAGGCTCAGCCCGAAATCCCGCACCACTTCGCGCGCGCGGTAGCGCTTGCGCAGGCCTTCCGCGACCAGCATCAGGGCGCGCCCTTGCCGCTGTCTTGGCCGCCAGCCTGCGTCTGCTTCGGCAGGATCCGCATCTTGACCCGGCCACCGCCGGCACCGCCGCTTTCCAGCTGGCCGGTCTTGAGGTTGTAGACCACCCGCTCGCCGCTCATGCTGCCGCGCTGCTGGGCGATGTTGACGTTGCCGGTGAACACGATCACCTCGTTGCGCATGTCGTAATCGACGCTGTTCGAGCGCGCGTCGATGTGGTCGCCGTCGTCCATTTCCTGCTGCAGGGTGACGCCGCCGCTGAACTGGGCACGGCTGGGCTTGCCGGCCACCTGGGTGACCACCGCCTTTTCGGCGACGATGCGCAGCGTGCCCTGGGTGATCGTGGCCTGCCCGCTGAAGGTGCAGATGGCGTTGTCGCCCGCACTGCAGACGCTGCTGCCCGCGTCGATGTCCATCGGCTTGCTGCGGTCGGACGTGCGCGCGCCGGCAACGTCGCAAAGGACAAGGAACGCCAGTGCCAGCATGCTGGCCAAGAACTCAGTGCTGCGGGACATAGTGGGTGCGTACCTGTGAAAGGAGCGAGACCTGCTGGCGGTCGAAGTCCGCCTCCAGGCCGATGCCGCGCATTGTAAGTCCGGGGCGGGTGACGGTCACTTCGTCGGTGGTCCTGGCGAGGTTCTCGCGCATGTCCAGGGTCAGCCGGTCGGTTTCGATGCGGGTGGCCGGCGGTGCCTCGGCCGGGCTGTCGGCGCGCACCTGCCCGTGCAGTTCCAGCAGGTTGCCGTCAGCGGGCACGAAGCCCTGCTGC
>JAANMX010004087.1_pt1 | contig 11956 bp, 10 predicted proteins | sample 7279681 | NCBI WGS metagenome assembly JAANMX01 (sample SAMN14094542, study PRJNA606508) | bioreactor metagenome | isolation source: A lab-scale SPAN reactor treating ammonium-rich wastewater day 351 | place: Ireland: Galway | collected 2018-01-01
TGCTACGCCGACTGCGAAGGCGACGGCGACCTCGACGTCTTCGACTTCCTCTGCTTCCAGAACGAGCACTCCAACCAGACCGCCTACGGCGATTGCGAGAACGACGGCGACTGGGACATCTTCGACTTCCTCTGCTTCCAGAACGCGTACTCCAACGGCTGCCCCTGAGCCCGGCCAAGCGTTCGTCGTGAGTTGAACCCAAGCCCCGGTGGCCTCCCACCGGGGCTTTTCTTGCGCCAGGGTCGCGCCCTGTCCGTTGGCTACCCGCGGACTACCTGTTCTTCCCGATGACTGGACCTCGCCCTCCGGGTAGGATGGCCGCCATGCGGGTGTGCGGCAGAATCACGTGGCTGTCCATTGCGTGGGGTGTGGCCTCATCGGCGGTCGCCCAGGACCGCGTCGGCTTCAATCGCGACGTCCGACCCATCCTCTCCCAGAACTGCTTCGCCTGCCACGGCCCCGACGAGAGGGCCAGGGAAGCCGGGCTCCGGCTCGACACGCGTGAGGGTGCGACAGCCCAGGGCGAGTCCGGCCGATTCGCGATCGTCCCGGGATCTGCCGCGGGGAGCGAGTTGCTCGCTCGGGTCACCCATGCTGACCCGTCCGAGCGCATGCCCCCGCCGAGGGCCGGCAGGTCTCTGACGCCCGGCGAGATCGAGATCATCCGCCGCTGGATCGATGATGGGGCCGAGTATGAGCGTCACTGGTCCCTCGACCCACCTCGACGGCCGAAGCCGCCAGAGCCGAGCCGCCCTGCCTGGGTGCGCAACCCGATCGATGTGTTCATCCTCGATGGGCTCGATGGTAGCGGGCTCTCGCCGCAGCCGGAGGCCGACCGGCGATCTCTCCTGCGCCGCCTCTCGCTCGACCTCACGGGCCTCCCGCCGACGGTCGACGAGGCCCGCGCCTTCGCCGAAGATCACGCCCCGGATGCGTACGAGCAACGTGTCGAACGGCTCCTCGCCTCCCCCCGTCACGCGGAACGCATGGCGCAGGAGTGGATGGACGCGGCGAGGTACGCGGACACCAACGGCTACCACATCGACAACGAGCGATCGATGTGGCGCTGGCGTGACTGGGTCATCGACGCGTACCACACCAACATGCCCTTCGATCGCTTCACGATCGAGCAGATCGCGGGGGATCTCCTCCCCGACGCAACGCTCGACCAGCGGATCGCCTCCGGCTTCCACCGGAATCACATGATCAACTTCGAGGGTGGGGCGATCCCGGAGGAGTACCTCACGAACTACCTCGTCGATCGCGTGAACACCACCGCCACGGTCTGGCTCGGCCTGACCCTCGCCTGTGCCCAATGCCATGACCACAAGTACGACCCCATCTCGCAGGAGGACTATTTCCGGTTCTACGCGTTCTTCAACGCCGTTCCGGAGAAGGGCCTCGATGGGAACACCGGCAACTCTGCACCGATGATCGATGCCCCGTTCCCCGGCCAGCGGGAAGCCCTCGATGAGGCCACAGCCGGCGTGGATGCGTTGCGCGCCCGGCTCGATGCCCCGATTCCGCAGACCGACGCCGCGGAGGAACGATGGCGACGTGAACTCGTGGATCGAGAGTCCGGAGTGTGGAAGGCCGTCGGACCCGAGTCCGCCGGCTCACTCGCCGGCACGACCTTGACCATCGAGCCTGACGGCTCCATCTCCGCTTCCGGCGTGAATGAGCCCACCGATGTCTACGAAATCGTGCTCGCGCCCACCGATGAGCGAGTCGGCGTCGTTCGCCTCGAGGCCCTTGTGCCCGATGGTGCACCTGGACCCGGGCGCTTCGAGAACGGGAACTTTGTCCTGACCGGCGTGGAGATCCACGCCTTGGCCGATCGCGATGAGCCCCGCACGGTTCGCCTCCCCATCGCCGCGGCGTTGGCGGACTTCTCTCAGCCGACCTTCGATGTTCGGGGCATCCTCGACGACGACCCCGCCACGGGCTGGGCCGTCCTCGATCCCCGCGGCATGCCCCCGCGCGAAGCGTGGCTTGTCCTTGCCCAGCCGATCGAGGCCGGCACAACCCTTCAGGTCCGCCTCCGATTCGAGTCCAAGTTTGCCCGCCACGGCATGGCGCGTGTGCGATTCTCATTCGCCGGCGTCACTCGCTGGGCCGAGATCAAGCCCAGCGATTGGACACCCTGGCGTTCTGCGGGGCCGTTCGCCACCGGTCTGACCAACTCACAAGAGGCCTTCGAGTTCGCACACGATGTAGAGGGCGCCCTCACGCGTGAGGGATTCGATCTCGCGGGCGTGGATGCCGAAGGCCGCGACGTGTGGACGCCCCGCCCGGACCTCGTCGATGGCATGGCGCACGCCCTCTCGGTTCCGGACTATTCCTCGATCTATCTCGCGCGCACGATCGAGTCGCCGAACGATCGATCGCTCACGCTCTTGCTTGGCAGCGACGACGGTATTGTCGTCTGGCTCAACGGCCGGGTCGTCCACTCGAACCCCGCCGCACGGGCTCTCGCGCCCGGGCAGGACGTCGTCGAACTGCGGCTTCCCGAAGGGCGGAGCACGTTGGTGGTGAAGGTCGTGAACTACCAGGGTGGGAGCGGCCTCTCGTTCGATCCTCGATCCGACCACGCGCTTCCCGTGCCGATCGACCTGCTCACGCTGCTCTCGCGAGACGCGCTCGATGAGGCGGCGCGTTCCGCCATCCGGGCCTTCTTCCGCGAGCGGCACTCCCCGGAATGGAAGGAACTGCGAGAGGCGCTGTTCCGAGCCGAGGCCCTCCTCGCCGAAGTCCGTCGGGGCATCCCCACGACGATGGTGATGGCGAGCCTCGACACGCCGCGCCCGACATTCATCCTCGAGCGCGGAGAGTATGACCGGCCCGGGCGCCGAGTCACGCCCGGAGTCCCGGCGGTCTTCGGGTCACGCCCGGATGAGCCCGCCGACCGGCTCGCCCTCGCTCGCTGGCTTGTTGATCCATCCCACCCGCTCACGGCGCGCGTGCAGGTCAACCGAATCTGGCAGATGGTCTTTGGCGTCGGGCTCGTCTCCACGCCGGAGGATTTCGGAGTTCAGGGCGACTGGCCCTCCAACCTTGCCCTTCTCGACTGGCTCGCCGTCGAGTTTGTCGAAAGCGGATGGGACGTGCGGCACATTCTTCGCCTGATCGTGACGTCATCGACCTATCGCCAAGGTTCTCGCGTCGAACCCGCGGCCCTCGCGCTCGATCCCGCCAACCGGCTCCTTTCCCATCACCCGCGTCTCCGTTTGGGCGCGGAGGGCATCCGTGACAATGCCCTTGCGATCAGCGGGCTACTCGTCGAGCGCGTGGGCGGTCCCAGTGTCAAGCCCTACCACCCATCAGGATTGTGGGAGGAGATGGCGATCGACCCGGACGGGAACGAGTTCTCCGCCCAGGTGTATGTCCAGGACAAGGGCGACGCCCTGTACCGCCGGGGACTTTACGTCTTCTGGAAGCGCTCCGTTCCCCACCCCTCGATGACCGCGTTTGACGCGCCGAGTCGTGAAGTCTGCACGGTCCGTCGAACGCGGACGAACACCCCTTTGCAGGCCCTCGTGCTGATGAACGATCCGACCTATGTCGAAGCGGCACGAGCGTTCGCCCAGCGCATCCTGCTCGAGGGCGGGAACACGGATGCCGATCGCGTTTCCTATGCGCTCGAGGCCGCGATCGCGGCTCCCGCAACCGAGGCCCAGCGAGGCGTGCTGCATGGCTTGCTGGGCGAGCAGCGAGTGCTCTTCCGTTCCGATCCCGATGGGGCGGCCGCTCTGCTCCGCGTGGGAGAGTCGGCACGCGACGAATCGCTTGATGAGGTCGAGCACGCGGCATGGACAATGGTCGCCGGCGTCGTGCTGAACCTCGATTCGACGATCTGCAAGGAGTGACGATGAACCCCAGGCGAGAGCGTGCGCTCCTCCTCACCCGCCGGCACTTCTTCGGGCGTTCCGCCTCGGGGATCGGTGCCGCGGCCCTCGCATCGCTCTTGAACCCCGCGCTCGTCCTCGCCGGGGGCCCGGGCGATCCGCACAGCCTCGGGCTCCCCCACTTCGCGCCCCGTGCCAAACGCGTCATTTACCTGTTCATGTCCGGCGGTCCATCGAGCATGGACCTCTTCGACCATAAGCCCCTCATGGGCGAACTCCAGGGACAGGACCTTCCCGACTCGGTCCGCATGGGCCAGCGCATCACCGGCATGACCTCCGGCCAGGCCCGGCTCCAGCTCCTCGGTTCGCCCTTCAAGTTCGCCCGGCATGGACGCAACGGCATGTGGGTCAGCGAGGCCATGCCCTACACCGCACGCATCGTCGACGAACTCGCCTTCATCCGATCGATGCACACCGAAGCCATCAACCACGACCCCGCCATCACCTACCTCACCACGGGGAGCCAGCAGCCCGGGCGCCCCAGCCTTGGCGCCTGGTTGTCGTACGGGCTCGGGAGCGAGAATGCCGATCTCCCGGCGTTTGTCGTGTTCATCTCCATCGGGACCGGTCGCCCGGACGACCAGCCCCTCTTCGACCGCCTCTGGGCAAGCGGCTTCCTGCCCAGCAGCCATCAGGGTGTGAAACTCCGTGCCTCGGGCGATCGAGTGCTCTACCTGTCCGATCCCCCGGGGGTCTCTCGCCAATCCCGCCGCGCCATGCTCGATGCGCTCGCCGGGCTCAATGCCATGACCGCCGCGGCCTACGCCGATCCGGAGATCGATGCGAGGATCGCCCAGTATGAGATGGCCTATCGCATGCAGGCCTCGGTCCCCGAACTCGCGGACCTCCGCGACGAGCCCGACTCGACGTTCGACCTCTACGGGCCTGATTCCAAGCGCCCGGGTTCGTTCGCCTCCAACTGCATCCTTGCCCGCCGGCTCGCCGAGCGTGGCGTCCGTTTCATTCAACTCTTTCATCGCGGGTGGGATCAGCACTTCAACCTCAAGGGCGGGCTCGCTCTCCAGGCCCGAGACGTCGATCAGCCCTCCGCCGCTCTCGTCCTGGACCTCAAGCAGCGAGGGATGCTCGAAGACACTCTCGTCGTCTGGGGGGGCGAGTTCGGTCGCACCGTCTATTGCCAAGGCGATCCCGCCGACCCTAACAGCGGACGCGACCATCACGGCCGCTGCTTTACCATGTGGCTCGCGGGCGGCGGCATCAAGCCCGGCATCGTGCACGGCGAGACCGACGACTTCGGCTACAACATCGCCCGCGATCCCGTCCATGTCCACGACCTCAACGCCACCCTCCTGCATTGTCTCGGGCTCGACCACACGCGGCTCACGTTCCCCTATCAGGGCCGGCAGTTTCGCCTTACCGATGTCCATGGCGCCCTCGTCCGCGAGATCCTCGCGTGATCGCCGAACTGCTGCTTACCACGGCCCCGCCCGATCTCACGTCCGTCACGCCAGAGAGGGTGCTGAGGTTGCTCGGCCGCTTGCATCCTGTCGTCGTCCACTTTCCTGTCGCGTTGCTGCTCGTCGCGGCGATGGCTGAGGCCTGGCGCTCGTTGGGAACTTCGCGACGAACCCCGTTCGCGTTCTCGATCGTGTGCGTGGCGATCGCCTCGCTCGCCTCGGGCGTCGCGGCGTGGTTCGGATGGTTGAGCGCGGCGCACGATCCCCTCGGTTCGAGCGTCGCCTCGACCGTCTTCTTGCACCGCTGGCTCGGGATCGCACTCGCCGGAACGGCGGTCGTCGCCCTCGCCGCGGGGCTGCTCGCACGTCGGCGTCACGCGTTCGTGTGGGCGTATCGCGCCCTCCTTTTCGCCGGTGCCGGCCTCGTCGGATATGTCGGTCACCTCGGCGGCATCCTTGTTCACGGCGAAGGTCGGTACGTCGAGGCGCTCTTCCCGCCGGCCGCGACCATCGCGGAGCAACCACCTCCCGGCGGCCTCCTCGGGCTTGATGCCGACGTCCTGAAGATCTTCGAAGCCCGTTGCGTGGAGTGCCACGGACCCGCCAAGAAAAAGGGGGGCCTGCGCCTCGATTCTCTCTCACTCGCGACAGAGGATGACTTCGTGGTCCTGCCGGGCGACCCGGACTCGAGCGAACTCTTCCTGCGGATCGTCCTCCCTCGCGACCACGACGACGCCATGCCGCCGGAGGGCGACCCGCTCACACCCGACGAGATCGAGCGCATCCGAGGCTGGATCCTCCTCCTTGGCCTGCGTGGCGAAACCGAGGCAAGGTCTGCGCCTCGCGAGGCCGAGCGACCCACCGGTTCGCCAGCCATCGACGCGCGATCCATCGACGACGCTCTCCGTGCCCTGCGGGCGATCGGTGTCGCCGCGTCGAGAGTCTCGGACGACGACGCACGCATCGATGTCAACGCCTCGGTCCTCGGGAGCGCCTTCCGCGACGAGCATCTCCTCCTGCTGGACGGGCTGGAGGCCGCTCTTCGCCGGCTCGACCTTTCCGGCACGAGCATCACCGACGATGGTCTTGCCACGCTTGCCGGCTTCCACGCCGTCGAGCGGCTCCTGCTCAACCGTACTGGAGTCTCGGGCCGAGGGGTTTCATCCCTTGCGGGGTGGACGCACCTCGAGAGCCTCGGGCTCTTCGCGACTGCGATTGCCGACGACGATCTCACCAGCCTCTTGAGGTTCCATGCTCTTCGCAGGGTCTATCTCGCCTCGGCTGGCGTGACACCTTCGGGCATCGATTCACTCGCCGCGGCCGCCCCCCACCTTGAGATCGAACGAGCCGCGTCTTTTCCGCCGAGCGAACCGCTCGCCACTGTCACGGTCCCCGACTGCTGCAAGCGTGCCCAGGAACGGGGCAACGAGTGCGACCACCCCTGCTGCGTCCAGGCTCGCTCATCCGGCATGGCGTGCGAACGGTGCCTCCGCGGAGGATGACGTCACGTGGCGCTCGGGTGCCACATCGTCTTCATCTCGACGAACGGCTCGATCGTCCAGGGGTCCGCATCCTGGCCTAGCGCCCACCCCAACCCCTCTCGCACCGTCACTCGCTTCAGGTTCTTCCCCGCCCCCGCCCGAAGGACCGCGTTCTGCGGCCCGGCCAAACCGCCCGCGTGGATGGCGTCGATCTCTCCGTGCGACGCGAACTGCTCGAGCAGCTCGTCACGCCGACCCGTGAGGATGTTCACCACACCGCCCGGCACATCGCTCGTTGCGACGGCTTCCGCGAAGACTGCCGCGGGCACCGGATTGGTCCCGGACGCGAAGGCCACCACCGTGTTCCCCGAGCACAGCGCCGGAGCCATCAGGGCCACCAACCCGAGCAACGGCAACGCATCTGGGGCAATCACCGCCACCACTCCCACCGCCTCGGGGACCGTGAAGTTGTAGTATGGGCCGGCCACAGGGTTGTTGCACCCGAGAACCTGCGCGTACTTGTCCGCCCACCCCGCGTACGCGACCAACCGATCGATCGCCGCCGTGACCTCCGTGTCGGGCGAGAGTCTGGCCATCGAGGCCCTTTTCCCTGCCGCTCGGTGCGCCGCGACCGATTCAGACAGTTCAACCCGCTTCCCCTCGGTCATTTCCGCGAGGCGATAGAGCACCTGCCCGCGATTCAAGCCCGAAGCGCTCCCCCATTTCCCTTGCGCGCTCCTCGCGGCTTCAACGGCCTCGCGAAGGTCTTTCCGCGACGCGTGTGCAATGTGCACCGGCCCCCCGACACACCCGACCGCGATCGACCGTCCACTCTCGCTCCGCGGGAACTTGCCGCCGATGAACAACTTGTAGGTCTTGTTCACCGAGAGCCGATCGGGCGCAGTTGGGCTCACGCGACAATGGTAGCCCATCTGACCATGGGCAAGCCCATGACCGACCGCTGAACCGAAGGCAACGGTTGCCGCAGGTCATCGAAAGAGTGGATCAAGTCAACGGTCGATCCCCGGGTCCTCGGGCTTGCGGATACGTCTGGACACCTGTGGTCCCAGCCGAAGGGCAAGCTTCAGCAGTTGGTGGGGTATGCGATGAATGCCCTCGACCACCGCTTCGAGATCGTCCGGCACGCGTGCATCCGCGCGAAAGCCCGTGGGGCCGGCGAGAGTGGGATGCTCAATTCTTTTCGTCGGATTCCGAAGAACCCCGCATTGTCGATAATCATATCCTGTTTCAGACGCCTCGATTGCCGGCAGCCATGGAGCACACGCCATGCAACGCACCCTTGTCTGGGACCTACCCGTTCGAGTTTTTCACGGGCTGCTCGCCGGCGGATTCACCGCCGCGGCGCTCATCGCGTTCCTGACCGATGACGAGGGGGCGTCATTCCCATACCACGGCATCATCGGGTTGGTTCTGGCGTTCATGGTGGTGTTGCGAATCGTGTGGGGGTTCATCGGCACCCGGCACGCCAGATTCAGCGCCCTGCTCTTTCGCCCTCAGGCCTTGATCCAATATATGTGGGGAGTCGTGACAGGCCGCGGCAAGCGATTCGTAGGGCACAAGCCGGGCGCGGCCTATGCGATCCTCGCCATGCTTGCGCTGGTGCTCGGTCTTGCCCTCACCGGAGTGATGATGGGTCGAGGGAACGAGAGCGTCAAGGACATCCATGAACTCATGGCGTGGTCGATGCTCGTGGTGGTCGGGGCGCACCTCCTGGGCGTGCTGCTTCACACTCTGCGACACCGCGAGAACATCACCCGGACGATCATCGACGGTTACGCGAGTGCTGATCCTTCTCAAGGCATCCGCTCGGCGCGTCCCTTCGCGGCTCTCGTGCTTGTCGCACTCACCGGGCTCTGGACCATTGGACTTCTTCGGAGTTACAGCGCCGCTTCCAGATCGGCGGATGTCCCGCTCCTGGGCTCGCTCCAGCTTGGCGAACTGGAGACCGACGGCGGCCATGACCGAGGGGATTCGCGGCATGATCACGATGACTAGGAATGTCGCTGGAGAGTGTGCAAGGGAGGTTGAGATGATGTGTGCGAGAGAACGCATGACGTCGGCTGATACCCTGGCCCGGGCCCGCGTCGACCGACTCGCGGCTTTCGTGACCGCGTGCTTGCTGGCCGTGATCATGGCAGGATGCGCCACGCCGCCGCATGGAGAGGGGCCGAATGTCGTCCTGTCGATGGAACAACCGACAAAGGAGTTCCGCTCGCATCACGCGGAGGTTCTGGAGCACCTTGGCCATGTCGATGCGATGGCCGCTCGACTGACGAAGGAGAATGGTGACGAGCAGCGTCAGACCATGCAGCGCATCGTCGGCTTCTTCAAAGAGCACATCGGCCTCCATGCACTGAACGAGGAACGCGTGCTGTATCCCGCTGTGCAACGACGTGCAGGGGAGGGCAGCCGCTTGACGGAGGTCCCGATCCACGACGCAATGGGCAACCGGCACTGACCCGCCGTGTGCCCACGCGCGGGGCGCGAACATTGGGCCGGGGTACGACGTACCTGGCCCTGACGTGAACACCGATGCACGCACGATGGCTTGGCGGCTGACAAGTCGCTCAACTGGCGTGACGCCGCGTACGCCGTAGCGCTCATGCGCTCGAGCAAGTGTACGACGAGCGCGGCATTTTTCCGTGATCACCGCGGATGATACCGGTTACATTGACCCTCAAGCGTCAGGAGACTGCCATGAACAACCGCATCATCCACGTCACGCAGCACGACATGGAGCGTCTGCGCACTCTGATCGCATCATCCAGCAGCGGCCGAGGCGGGGGGGGCGATGATCGAGACCGACCCTACCTCGCGACGCTGTCGTCCGAACTCGATCTTGCCGTTGTCATCGGGCCCGACGAACTACCTCCCGATGTGGTCACGATGAACTCGCGTGTCCGCCTGCGGGATGGCCGGCGCACCTGGGTAATGACACTGGTCTTTCCCGAGGACGCCAACCCGGAAGATGGCGCGATCTCTGTCCTTGCGCCGCTTGGCGCGGCGATTCTGGGGTGCCGTGTCGGCCAGACGGTCACGTTTCGGGTACCCGGAGGAACGGTCAGAGCGTGCGACATCCTCAACGTCCTTTATCAACCTGAAGCGGCCGGCGACCTGCACCTGTAACCCGTTCTCGACTGAATCATTTCAGATTCAACCGCTCTTTCGTCGCGTCTCCCGAACGCAAGGAGTGCTCGATGTCCAGCCGACCGATCGTCAGCAAGTTCGATATGGCCCGTCTAGAGCCTTTGCTCTCGGGCAGTTGGGTCGATGTACCTGTGCTGCGGCTTCGAGCGCTCATCGAGCATGCGAGGAAAGTGGCACCGCCCGATGTCCCTCCCAACGTGGTCACGATGAACTGCCGCGTGCGTGTGCGCTTCCCGATTGACGGCGAATCCGAGACGATCGATCTGGCCTTCCCGGGCGAGGCTGGAGTCTCGGTGCTCTCCCCCTTAGGGGCGGCACTCCTCGGCGCGCAGGAAGGTGAGTGCGTGGAGTACGCGGGCAGCCGCGTGTCACGACGCGTGACCATCGAGCAGATCGAGTACCAGCCCGAACGTGAGCGCCACTTCAATCGGTAGGATCGTGCTTTCAGGAGGTACGATCGTGTCATCAACACCGAAACCGGTTCTGCCCATCCACATCAGGCCCGGCAACCTGCAGACGAGTGCTGCGATCGAGTCGTGGGTCCATCGTAAACTCGCCGGTGCGTTCCGGCGGTATGGCTCCAGGATTGCGGTCGTCGACGTCTTCTTTGAGGACGTGAACGGCCCCAAGCACGGTGTCGCGGACACACAATGCGTGATGAAGGCCAGGATCCATGGGCGGCTTCCGCTCGCTGTTCAGTCCCGTGCGCGCGATCTCTACGCCGCCATTGACGGGGCTGCCCGCAAGCTCGACGCGGCCCTTGCTCGTGTTTGCGAGCGTAGCGATACCCGAGCGCGACGCCGGTTCCGTCAGGAACGTCAGAAGATGGAAGGCATCCCGGCATCTGATCGGGTTGAAGCAGGCAGCCCGCAGGCCGGCAACTCGGATGAAGCCGCAGGCACATTGCCGGCCAACAGACCGCGCAAAGGCGTGATCATCGCCGGGTTCGGTCCTGTTGGCCGAGCTCTTGCCGACGCGCTCATGATGAATCGAGCGCTCATCACGGTTGTGGATACCAACGAGGAGACGATCCGAAGGCAGCAGGCCCTAGGCATCACCGTGCTCTGCGGCGATATCTCGGATCCTGAGGTCTTGCACCGCGCAGGGATCGAGACGGCCGTGGCACTGGTTGTCACGATCCCGGACGGCGCAGAAGCCGTACGTGTCTGCGCCACGGCACGTGTGCTTTCACCTGGTGTGTTTATCGCAGTCCGCACGACCTATCTCAGCCAGGGCCTCGAGGCCATGCGTGCAGGTGCCAACTCCGTCACTGTGGAGGAGATTGCGACCGCGAACGAGCTTGCACGTGTGGTAACCCAGCAACTCGCCGACAGGTTGTAACGTCTTCCTGCAAGACCACCTCAGGGTGGATGACAGAGCCGGCTCTCAGGTTACAGTGGTATCTACGCGCAGCATCTCCGTACGGGCGACTTGGTTCCGGGTCGCATTTTTACGATGTCCGCCCCCGCCTTCATCGTCCCTGCGAACCGACGACAGGCCGAGTTGGCTCACCCTGACCCGGTGCGCCCCTGTCTCGCTCGTCTCGTCCATGCTGCGAATGACCCGCCAACGGCAACCGATGCCTTCGGCCATGATCATGCCAAGGGGATGCAACCGCTTGGTTTGAGTCAGCAGGCAGCGGTTGCGCAAGTCATTCTCGCTCGGCCTACATTTCGAGGTCGCCTGACGCGCGTGTATTCTTTGCGCACACCGGCGGGGCTGGCGATGGTCTGTTGGAGCCTGTCCCGGGCGCGATGCTGCCGCCCCTGAGCCCGAAGTCCGGAGGGATCGCCACCAAGTCCGTCTGCGAGGTCTGCGGGCTGAGGACGATCACTGTGACTCGCGTGGTTCCGATCCCGCTCGTCTATCCCCGAGCTGAGTACGAAGCGGCGCAGCGGCACGCCGTGCCTGCCAAGTGCGAGCCATGGGAGACGACCTCTGTGTGGGACCAGGCGACTCGGAATCAAGCACACCGACGGTCTCC
>JAANMX010004088.1_pt1 | contig 11949 bp, 13 predicted proteins | sample 7279681 | NCBI WGS metagenome assembly JAANMX01 (sample SAMN14094542, study PRJNA606508) | bioreactor metagenome | isolation source: A lab-scale SPAN reactor treating ammonium-rich wastewater day 351 | place: Ireland: Galway | collected 2018-01-01
CCCCGCCTTCCCCGTCACCAGGGCCCGGCTGAAAATCGGCGCCTTCGATCAGACCAAGACCGCCGACCCCGCCGCGGACTGTGTCCGGTTCTCCATGACCCTTCCCGCCGGACGAACTTCGCTGCAAACATGGTTCTACGACGCCTCCGGCGCCGAGATCGCGGGGGCGTATTTTGTCTACGCAGAGAGGGCCCCGTGACCGCCTGCGGTTCCCCCAAGAAGCCCAACGCCAAACCCCAGATTCGCCCCATGAGGACTAACCCATTACCCGCCAGATCCCGCCTACTCCCGTCGGCCGCCGCGACCCTCCTCGCCGCGGTTGCCCAGGCCGCCCCCGCACCCGTCATTTTCGACACCGATATCATGGGCGACGTCGATGACGTCGGGGCGGTCGCCGCGCTCCACGCCCTCGCCGACCGGAATGAAATCAAGATCCTCGCCATGGGCGTCTGCGCAAAGCACCCGGCCTGCGTGCCCTGCCTCGATGCGCTCAACACCTACCTCGGGCGCCCCGATATCCCCATCGGCGTCAACAAGGGCCCGGGACGCCTCCGCGACTCCCGGTACGCCGACCAGATCGCCGCGGAGTTCCCCCACGACCTCCCCTCCGCCGACGCCGCCCCTGACGCCACGGCGCTATATCGGAAGATCCTCGCCGCACAGCCCGATGGTTCCGTCGTGCTGGTCACCATCGGGCAACTGAGCAACGTCAGCGCACTCCTCAAGAGCCCCCCCGACGCCCACTCGCCCCTCCCGGGCCCGGCGCTCGCGCAACAGAAGATCCGCCTCTGGATCTGCATGGGCGGCCGATTCCCCGAGGGACGCGAGGCCAACTTCTATAATCACCCCGATGCCGCCCAGCACGCCATCGCCGCATGGCCCGGACCCGTCGTCCTCAGCGGCTTCGAGATCGGCGTCGATATCCTGACCGGCGGCAAGCTCGCGACCCTCCCCCCCGCCGACCCCGTCCGACGCGCCTACGAGTTGTTCAACGGCATCAAACCTCACAAGAGCTGGGACCAGACCGCCGTGCTTCTCGCCGCCCGCGGCCCCGACGACCTCTGGTCCCTCGAGCCAGGCCGCTGCACCGTCGCGCCAGACGGCTCCAACACCTGGGCACCCGCCCCCGACGGACCGCACGCACGCCTCATCCCCAAGGCCCCTCCCGCCGCGGTCGCCGCCGCCATCGAGGCATTGATGCTAGCTCGAAAATAGTGTCGACTCCTTGCCGGACGTCACCGTCACCGCACGGTCGATCCTCAAGAGCACCCGGTCACCAGACCGCACCGTGGAAAACCACAGCCGCATCTCTCGCAGGCCCTGCCCCGTAAGAATCTCTTGCCGGGCCTCGACGTCATGCATCGCCACGCCCGTCGCCAGCGTCTCCATGATGCAACGCTTCAACGCGCAACCGAGCACGCACACCACCGCACTACCGCAACCCCCCGGCATCCGCGCGTGCGCGCATTCCAGCACGTCCCCGATCAGCAACCCATCCAACTCGGCCAAGTTCAAACCCACCTGACGCCCCGCCGCCCCGTTCGCCAGCTCGACCCGGATATCCCCACCCACGATCAAGACCGGCGCCCCCAGCCCCCGGACAAACTCCCGGATCCCAACCCCCCGGTTTGTCTCAAAAAATTCCGCGCAGGCCGCGCATATGCCGTGGGAGACACTCCCGGCCCCGGTTGTCCCCTCGACCGCTTCCCCCATCTCGCACCCGCACCAGCCGCACACCGTCCTCACGGGACGCCCCCTTCCAGCCCGGTGCCCCCCACAAATAGTGACGCGGGATGACACACCGGCCGCGGATGGCGCGCCACATGCATGATACTAATACATACTATTATACTTGATGACCGGCAACCCAGATTTGATCGCCGCGGGCTCGGTCGCCGACGAAGCGGGGCTTATAGTTCCGAGAAGAGTCGCTGCAAGAACTCGGCGTCGGCAAACCGGGCCCCCTTCCCCTGCCTGACGATGACCAGATCGAGCGAAGGCACAACGTACAGGCGTTGTCCCATGGAGCCGATCGACGCGAAAAGGTCCCCGGGGCCCGCGCGGCACAGGAATGCGCCACTCCATCGCTGATCGCGCCAGTCTCTCTCCAACATCTCTTCGACATCGACGGCATCGCCGGCGCGGGCCCCCCACCGCCGCGATCCCAGATTATTCCACAACCCGAGGCCGAACGATGCGTTTGCCCGGCTGCCGCGGAAACGTTCCAGCAACCCCTGCGCCCGCAGGATCGGTGCGCCGCCCCGCAGCAGGAGCGCCCCGACCTTCGCCCACTCTCGCGCGCTGAGCATGAACCCCGAAGCCAGGAGGGGGTTACCCGAGGCGTCGGCCAGATAGCGCTGGGGCCCAAGCCCGAGCGGCGCCAGCACGCGTCGCTCCAGATACGCCGTCGGGCTCTCGCCGCGGGGAGCGAGCTTCGCCCTGAGGATCGCGTGAAAGACCTGGAGGGAGCACGGGCCATAGATAAAGTCCTGCCCCGGCACGGACACCAGCGGTCGCCCCACGGCGTGCGCATCCCGGTCCGCAATCGTGTCCCCATGCAGGGCAAAACTGGGGTCGAGGCCGCTGGTGAAGTCAAGGAGTTGCCGGATCGTGATGCGCGAGCGCCGGGGGTCTCCCCGCCATGCGCCAAGGGTGTCCGCGGCCCGAGCCCCCAGATCGAGGAGCCCATCCTCCTCGGCGGCAAGCGCCGCCAGATTCCAGAATAGCTTGGTCCCGCTGTAGATCCTTGCGGCATCGCCCGCCGAGGCACCCCCCGAATACTGCTCCCAGATCGTCACCCCGCCCTGGATGATCAGCAATGCCGTCCCGCGTTCCGACACCGAATAGGCGGCGGCGGAACGCATGGCCTCCTGCGAGAGCCGCAGGGATCCGGCCGCGATGGATAGCGGCACGACCGGCAGCCACATCAGGGAAATCCAGCCGATCCTCAACGGGCGTCCCTCCCTACGATCGCCACGAAGTTTCGCACGGAACCCACTTCCCCGGTGGCCACGCCCGCGACCCCATCGGCCCAGAATGCGGTCGAAGAACCCCCGTCGAGATTCAGCGCCCTCGAGATCTCGAAACCGGCACACGTCTCCCCCCCGGCCAAGATCGCCGCGAGGTCGGCGAGGCCCACCGGCCCCGTGGCCAAGATCGCCCAGCGATGGTGGCCATCCGTGGCGACCACCGTCCGCCGCTCGCGCTTGCGGTTCTCCAGGCCGCCGACCGGCGCGCCACGGTCCACCAAAAAAGGCCCTGCCTGCAAACCCTCCCGCGTGCGCGGGCCGAACCGATACTCCCCATATCGCAACAGCATCGGCTTCTCGGCAGTCACCGCCAGGACCCCGCTCAGCAACCGGGCCCGCTCCATCCCGTGCACGAGACGTCCCCCGCTCACCATGAGCCCCAGTGGCGTCCCGTCCGCGTGAAAGAAGCCCCCATTGACACCCGCCAGGCAGCGCTCGCGGCGCATCATCTCCTCGAGCGTCACACGCGCCCCCGGCGGGTTGTCGATCACCCGGAGCGCGTGACGCCGATCGTCAAACGCCGCCACGCGGACGACCACCCGAAGCCCCCCCGACTCGAACTCTCTCGCCGAGACCCGCACTCCCCCCCCGACGTCCATCGCGACCCTCGGCGCCTTGGCCACCCATGCCCCGGCTGCGCGCGGCCCAACCAGCACCACAGAAAGAAAGGCCAGCATCCTGCCACCCATGCCCCTCACGTCACCACCGCCTTCCCAGCGCGCCTCCGCCCCGCATCCCACCAGCACACCGCACAAGCGCACATCAACGCCAGATCGCGGGCCACCCACCACGGGTAGTCTGACGTGCCGCCCGCGCCACCAAAACAGCCGCAACTGATGTCCAAACCCCGAACCCACGCCTGCACCAACGCCGCGAGAAATATCGCCAACATCGCCCCCGCAACCAGCACCGCCCCACGATAGGGACGGCGCAGGACCAGCGCCGCGCCCGTCACGATTTCAAGATAGGGCAGGAGAAACCCCACCACAACCAGCCCCCATCCATCCACCAGAGCATATCCCGCGACATCCCGCAGAAAACCGCCCGGTTCCGCCGCCTTCATCACCCCGGCGACCAAGAACAGCCCCCCCAAGATCCAACGACACCCGACCGCCGCCCACCTCATCGCGCGCCCCCCGCTGAACCAAACGCCCGGCGCGCCTCGCGCCAGTCGCCATCGAGATAACTCACATCGGGCAGCCCGATGGCGACGTGGGCCAGCGCCGCCACGCGCCGCGCCACCCGCCTCTCTCCCGCTTCCGCATAAACCACCACGCGCATCCCGGGCCGCCACGCGAACACCAGCGAGGACACCTGCGCCTCCCAGTTCACCTCGTTGAAACTCACCGCGCCCGCCAAGTGCCCCTCCTCATGGGCCTGTTCCCATCGCGCGTCGACCCACAGCACGTCCCCGGCCCCCGGATCCATCATGTCGTCGATCGTCACCCCGCGCACCTCCGCGCACGCCAACCTGACCGCCGGCACGTCACGATGCATCAGAAAAGAAACCAGCCCGCAGATGCCCGCCGCCCCGGCCAACGCAGCCGCGCCGGCGATCGCCTCGCCCAAGCTCCGGGACCGGTGAGTCACGGCTCCCTGCCCTCCCCCCCAAATACCCGCGCGAATACCGGCAAGGACGTCACCGAGCCATCCTCGAACTCCACCGTCACCGCCAAGACGGTCGACCCCGCCCCGCCCCCGACCGGCGGCCGGACCTCCATCCGATATCGTCCCCCCGCCCTCTCCGCAAAAACCTCCGACGCCCACTCCGGATGCGTCGCCCTGGCCCGCACCCCCTTGATCCGGGCACCGCCCAGCGCGTCGACCCAAACGGCCCTCGCCCCATCCCCGGCCAGCCCCGCCCACCACACGAACCGCGGCGCCACCCACACCGTCTCCGGGATGTCCACGACCAAGACCAACTCGTCCACCGGTCGCCCCGGGTCATCCGTCTCGACCCGAATATACTTCCGCTGCAACCCGCGCCGCGATTCCACCCGGAAGACCACCCGCAACTCCCCCGCCTCCCCCGGCGCCAACTCCCGATCCTCGATCCTCGCCTCCGTGCACCCGCACGATGTCGAAATGTGCCTCACCTTCAGCGGCGCACCTCCGTTGACAAATCGAAATGACGTCCGCACCTCCGCCGCCCCGCGCTCCACCCGCAGGCTCTGCCGCATCGACTCCCACCCGATCGACCCTTGCGCCGATGCCGCCACCAGCCACGAGGCCGCCAGCAGCCCCATCTTCCACCTACCACCTACCATCTCCCATCTCCCGTCTTCCATCCCTAAAACCTCCCAAACACCAGGCACGCGTTGATCCCGCCGAATCCAAACGCATTCTTGAGCGCGCGGTCCACCCGCCTCTCGATCCCCGCCCTCGGGATACAGAACAGGTCGCATTCCGGGTCCTGCCGCTCGAGGTTCAGCGTCGGGGGTAGCCATCCCTCGCGCAACGCGAGGCAACAGATCAAGGACTCGGTCGCCCCGGCCGCGCCGAGGGAATGCCCGTGCGCCGGCTTGGTGCCGCTCACGGCCAGTCTCGCCGCGTGCGCGCCGAAGACATCGCGTATGGCGGCGCACTCGGTCGCGTCATTCAGCTTCGTGCCGCTCGCGTGCGCGTTCACGTAGCCGATCTCGTCGGGCGCGACCCCCGCCGACGCGAGCGCGTCCCGCATGCACGCCGCGATCGTCCCCCGATCCGGCCGCGGCGACGACATGTGATAGGCATCGTTGTTCAAGGCATAGCCCAGGATCCGCGCGATCGGCTCGGCGCCCCGGGACTCCGCGTGCGACTGCGACTCGCAGACCAGCGCCGCGGCGCCCTCGCCCATCACGAAACCCCCGCGCCTGAGGTCGAATGGAAACAGTCCCTCGGGGCACATCGTGTCGAGCAATTCGAAGGCCCCGAACGTCAGCGGTGCCAGCGGGGCCTCGGACCCCACGGCCACCATCACATCACAAAACCCCTCCCGGATCGCGCGAAACGCCTCGCCCACCGCCACCGCCCCCGCCGCGCAACTGTTGGAATTTGTGGTGGAATACCCCGTCAGCCCAAACTCGATGGCGATCTGGCTGTGCGTCGCCGCACCAAATACCTGCAACGCGAGCGACGGCGTCACCGCCCCAAGGCCCCCCTCGAGAAAGCGCCGGTGTTGCGCCTCCGCCTGCGAGAATCCCCCCAGCGCCGTACCGCAAGACACCCCCCAGCGCGGCCGAAGCGCCCCGTCGCCAACGGCCAACCCCGCATCCCCAAGCGCCCGCTTGCACGCCACCACCGCAAACTGCGCGCACCGGTCCATCCGCTTGAGCCGATGCCTCGCGACCCATTGCGACGCATCAAAACCCTCGACCTGTGCCGCCAGCTTCACCCGAAACGGCCCCGCATCAAACCGCGTCAGCGGGCCGATCCCCGAGCGACCCTCGCGCAGCGCCGCCATGAGCGTGGCCCGGTCCCCGCCGATCGGCAGCACCGCGCCCAGACCCGTCACGACCACCCCCTCAGCCATGGCCCTCCAGGATCGCCAAGGCCGCCACCATCCGGCCCGTGTCGCCCTTCTCCAGACGGTAGGAGTAGTACCGGTCAAGTCCCGATGCCGTGCACACACCGCAGTCATGGCACTCCGCGACCCCGAGCGCCTCCGCCTGCCGGCGGATCGTCGCCGCAAAATCCACCTCGTAATGCGGCGGCCGGATGCACGGGCCCAGTTGCACCACCATGTCCCGGGGATCCGAACCGAACGCGCCCCCCATCGCCGCGAAAAGCTCGCCCAGCACGTTCCTCTCCGTGCCTCGCCTCCCGGAATGCGCCAGACCGATCGCGCGCCGCGCACGGTCCACCACGAATACCGCGCAGCAATCCGCCACCGAGACCCCGAGGACCACGCCGGCCTCGTCCGTGCAAAGCGCGTCCACCCCCGGCGTCACGCGCGGCGATCCAACACCCACAACCGCCACCGCGCTCCCGTGCACCTGCTCGCCAAAGCGCCAGTGACGCCCCCGCATCGGCAATCCCCCCAGCACCGACTCGTCGTCCGCGTGCCGCCCCGGCACCGCCGAAGTGGCCCGGGTGGTGAACGCGTGCTCGATCCACCCCACCGCCGCGAGCGCCGGAAAGAAATCCAGCCCGTCCCCCATGCGATCAGTTCGTCCGAACCAGCAGGTGTTCCGCGATCGCGCGCAGGGTCTCGCCCCGCCGCCCAAATGCCTTTAGCGCCCCGAGGGCCCGCCCCGTCCACCGGTCGGCCTCCTTCTGAGCGCCATTGAGTCCCAGCAGCGCCGGATAGGTCGATTTCTGGGACCTCACATCTTTCCCGGCGCTCTTTCCCAGGTGCTCCGAGGTCTGCGTCACATCCAGGATGTCATCGATGATCTGAAACGCCAGGCCCAGCGCCAGACCAAAATCTGATAGCGCCTTCAGTTTCGCGGCCGGGGCGTCGGCAGACATCCCTCCCAACCTCAGCGACGCGCGGATCAGCGCCGCGGTCTTCCGCTCGTGGATGAACCTCAGGTCCGCCAGACCCAGATGATTGCCCTCTCCCTCGAGGTCCGCCACCTGTCCGGCGATCAGATTCAGGCTGCCCGACGCTCCGGCCAGCTCCCGCACCATCGCCCCGTGCGAGTATCGCCGCCCCGCGCGCGCCTTGGCCAGCATCTCGAACGCCACCGTCAGCAGCGCGTCGCCGGCCAACACCGCCACCCCCTCCCCAAACACCTTGTGCGACGTCGGCCGACCCCGCCGAAAGTCGTCGTCATCCATGCACGGCAGATCATCGTGGATCAGCGAATACGTGTGGATGCACTCGACCGCGCAGGCCAGCGGCAACGCGTCGGCCACCGAACCCCCGCACGCCTCCGCCGCCGCAAGGCAGAGCACCGGGCGCAAACGCTTTCCCCCGGCGAACATGCTGTACCGCATCGCCTTGTGAATCGTCGGCGGCCGCACCTGCTCCTTGGGCAACAGCCGACCCAGTGCCCGGTCAACCTGCGCGCCCCGCCTCTTGATATACCTCTGTAGATCCATGGCCACACTCACTCTCTAGGGAAACCCGCCCCCCGCGGCAAGTCAGGAGGGCGCGCCCAAAACGCGCCCCAACAGGGCCATCGCACCCACGGAGGGAGGCATGCCACCCACTTCCGGTCAAATGCGGATGAGGGCCGGATTCCATGCCTCCACCACCCTCATGGCCACGGAATCCTCCCCCCTCGAGGCCACCAGCCAATAGCGTCTTCCAAAGATCTCAAACCACCACCGCCCATCGGGAAACACCCGATGCCAATAGCCCCAATTCGGAAAGGCCAAAGGCCGGATCTCCCGCTTCTCGAGCCGCCAGCCCCGCGACGCGAGCCATGGGCCAAGCGGCGCCGGCGCCCATGCCCACGACATCGGCGCCCGATCCACACGCACCTCCGCGATCTCAACGGCTCGCCCCAGCCCATCCAACAGCGCGTGCCGCCTCACGAGCCGCCCCCCGGCGACCGCCACCTCCCGCACGCTGCGCAATCGCAACCCGCACCGCGCCTCCAGCGCCGGTGTCGTCAGCCCCTCCGCCACCAATAGCCAATGCATGAACGGGGCACGCGTCGCCAGCCGCCCCACCTCCTCCGCACCGAGCACCCGCCCGCCCCGCACCGATCAAAACTCCAGCCGCAGGTCCGATAGCCGACGCACGACCTCGTCCACCACCCGCCGCTCCCCCGCCTCGTCCCCGGCCTGGAAGGTCACGCTCCACCGGATGTATGCCCCCGCGTCGTCCCACGGCACCGTCGATATGCACTTCTCCCGGATCAGGAACTGGCTGAACGCCTCCGCCGTCGGAAACTCCAGCCTATCCCCGCCACGCGTCGCCGCCACCGGCGCCCGCACGTACACGAAAAACGAGCCCTTCGGCTTGCTCGCGGAGAACCCGAGGCCCCGCAGCGCGGGAACAAGCAGGTCCATCCTCCGGGAGTACTTCGCCGCGATCGCCCGAGTGATCTCCGGATGATCAAAGGCGTGGGCCACCGCGTGCTGTATCGCGAGGAATTGCCCCGAGTCGCTGTTGTCCTTCACGTCGCCGTAGGCCCGGACGATCAGCGGGTTGCCCGCCACGAACCCGCAGCGCCAGCCGGTCATGTTGAAGTTCTTGCTCGCCGAATGCAGCTCCACGCCCACGTCCCTCGCCCCCGGCACCGACAGGAAACTCAGCGGGCGCCCCTCGAACACCAGCGCCGCATAGGCAAAATCGTGGATCACCACGATGGCGTTCGCCTTCGCGAATGCCACCACGCGCGCGAAGAACTCCGGCGTCGCGCTCGCCCCCGTCGGGTTGTTCGGGTAGTTCAGCACCAGGGTCTTCGCGCGCCGCAGCACGTCCGCGGGGATCGCGTCGAGATCCGGCAAAAACCGATTCTCTTCAAGCAGCGGCAGGTTGTACACCTCGCCCCCGTAGTACTTCGCGTGCGTGCCAAACACCGGATATCCCGGGCTCGTCATCAGGGCCACGTCGCCCGGATTGATGAAACACGCCGGCAATATCGAGAGCGCCGCCTTCGAGCCGATCGAATGGACCACCTCCGTGCCGGGATCGACATCCACGCCGCAGACATCCCTCATGTACCGCGCCGCCGCGCGTTTCAGCACGTCGTCCCCATTGTCCGCGTAGCCGCGATTCTCGGGACGCCGCGCCTCCGACGCCAGCGCGTCGACCACCTCCGGAAACGCCATCTCGTCAGGCTCGCCCACCCCGAGGTCCAAAAGCTCGACCGCGGGGTGCGCCTCCCGCGCGGCCGCCTTGGCCCGCTTGATCTTTTCAAACTTGTAGATGGCCGTCCCCTTGCCGTAGGCGCCCCCCCCGATCCGCTCGGCGAACAGTTGCTGTATGTAGCTCTCTGGCATAAGAATGTCCTGTTATGCGCGTGATTAGAAGTTCGGCAAGGATGCAGTCATTCGCCCTCCGATGCAAGCGGCAGGGCATGCGCGTCGGCCTGGTCCCGACGATGGGCGCCCTCCACCAGGGCCACCTCGAACTGGTCCGCCGCGCCCGCCGCCTCGCGGACGTCGTCGTCGTCTCCGCCTACGTGAACCCCACCCAGTTCGGGCCGCGCGAGGACTTCGCCGCCTATCCCCGCACACTCGCCCAAGATGCCGCCGCCTGCCGCAGCCTCGGCACCGATGTCCTGTTCGCCCCCCGCTCCCTCTACGCCAGCGACCACTCCACCTGGGTCGAGGAAACCCATTTTTCCGCGGGCCGCTGCGGCACCTCGCGCCCCGGCCACTTCCGCGGCGTGACCACCGTGGTCGCAAAACTCTTCAACCTCGTCCTCCCCGACGTCGCCGTGTTCGGCCAGAAGGACGCCCAGCAGTGCGACGTCATCCGCCGCATGATCCGCGACCTCGACTTCCCCGTCCACCTCGTCGTCGCGCGCACCGTCCGCGAGCCCGACGGCCTCGCCATGAGTTCCCGCAACCGATACCTCGGCCCCGCCGAGCGCGCCCGCGCCCCGCTCCTCCACCGCGCCCTCGCCGCTGCCGCCCTCCTCGGACGCGCCCGCGCCCCCGCCGCAGCCCGCAAGGCCCTCGCCCGATACGGCTTCCGCGTCGATTATGCCGAGGTCGCCAACGGCCGTCTCTGCACCGCCGCATTCCTCGGCAAGACCCGGCTCATCGATAATGTCCCGCTGCCACCGCCCAGGCGATAGCTCGAAAATACGACGTAACTCGCTAGTAGCGAAGGGCCTTCGCCCTTCGGCGGGGGATAGGCTGTCGCTACCAATTTTCACCCCCGGTGGTGCCCCGCACGCGGGGCACGGGATCTCGCTCGAAAATTCCAGACGTAGCCACGGCCGTGAGGCCGTGGAGATCCACACCGCGCGGCCCCTCCGTGACCGGAGGGGCTACATTTTCACCCGCGGTGGTCCCCCGCATGATCCCGCGCACGGCCGTCCAAGCCCGGCCCGCCGGACTTGGCAAAGCCCCGGGGCCTGCTATCTATAAGTTTTTCTCAATGCCATCGGTATTCATCAAGACCTACGGCTGCCAGATGAACGAGCGCGACTCCGAACAGGTGGCGCAGATGCTCGGGGCAAAGGGCTATCGGCTGGCGGAACGAGAGGCCGACGCCGACGTCATCCTCGTCAACACATGCAGCGTCCGCGATCAGGCCGAGCAGAAGGCGCTGGGCAAGATGGGGCTCCTCTCCCACCTCAAGCGCGAACGCCCCGATCTCGTGCTCGGTTTCATGGGCTGCATGGCCCAGAGCCGCGGAAAAGAGCTCGTGGACCGCCTCCCCGACGTGGACCTCGTGCTCGGCACCCAGCAGTTCCATCGCGCCGCCGACTGCATCGACATACTCCGATCCCAGTTCAACGGCGCCCGCCAGCCCATCGTCGACACCTCAGAATCCCCGGGCTCGCAGTCCACCATCCGCGACCACGTCCTGAGACCGCGGCAGGCCACCGCCTTCGTCTCCATCATGCAGGGCTGCGACATGTCCTGCTCTTATTGCATCGTTCCCGCCACGCGTGGCCGGGAGCGCAGCCGCCCCATCGCCGAGATCGTCCGGGAGGTCGAGGGACTCGTGGCCGCCGGCGTCCGCGAGGTGACGCTCCTCGGCCAGATAGTCAACCTCTACGGGCGGCACGAGTTCCCCGCCGTCGCCGGTCGCTCCCCCTTCGTCCAACTCCTCCACGCCCTGGATAAGATACCCGGTCTCGCGCGCATCCGGTTCACCTCGCCGCACCCCGCCGGCCTCAAGGACGACCTCATCCACGCCTACGCCGAGCTGCCCAAGCTCTGCGAGCACATGCACCTCCCGGTCCAATCCGGCAGTGACCGCGTCTTGCGCGCCATGCGCCGCTCCTATACCCGGGAGATCTTCCTGCGCAAGGTCGCCGACCTCCGCTCCGTCCGGCCGGACATCGCGTTCACCACCGACATT
>JAANMX010004091.1_pt1 | contig 11937 bp, 5 predicted proteins | sample 7279681 | NCBI WGS metagenome assembly JAANMX01 (sample SAMN14094542, study PRJNA606508) | bioreactor metagenome | isolation source: A lab-scale SPAN reactor treating ammonium-rich wastewater day 351 | place: Ireland: Galway | collected 2018-01-01
GCTTGGGAGCAAGGAATTCACCTGGGTCTCGGAGCCCTTCGAGCGCTTCGGCGCCTACGAGAGGCCCTCGGGCTGGGTGCTGGACTACATCGGGTGGATCCACCGGTTCTTCGCCGAGAACGCCGACCGCTTCGCCGAGGAGATGATCGCCTTCGAGAGGGCCACGGCGGGCGAGGACGCCACCTTCCGGCTGGCCATGGTCGCCCCGGAGGAGGATGGCGGGGAGATGATGGGCCTGTCCCTGGAGCCGGATGGCATCCGCAAGTTCTACAGGGTCCAGACAGTCGCGAGCCTCGACGGTGACGAAGACGGATTGGACGCCTACGAGGAGGGCCTGCTCGGCACCTCCGACACGACCGCCGACTGGGACGGCGACGGGGTCAATGATGGGGATGAGTTCGCCAACGGGCTTGATCCCACCAGCGACGCGGATTCCGACGAGGATGGGATGTTTGACGACTGGGAGATATACCACTTCGGCACCATGGCGCGGACATCTCTCCCGCAGGTGGTCTGGAACAGCCCGGCCGACGGCTCGGCCATCGCCGCCGGAGAGACGTTGTATCTTCAGGCTTCCGCGGAAGAGGACGCGACTGTCAGCCTGGTGAGGTTCCTCGCCGACGGGACAAACGTGGGCGAGGACGCCGCCTCGCCCTACATCGTTGCCTGGTCCAACTCGATCGCCGGCGCCCACACCCTATGGGCTGAGGCCATCTTCGGCCGCGGTGCCGCGGTCACCTCGTCCGAGGCGGTCGTCTGGATCGCGCCGCCCGACGCCGATGGCGATGGCATGGGGGACCAGTGGGAGATCGACTGGCTCGGCGGGACCAACGCGAGCCCGGCAGCCGACGCGGACGGCGATGGCCTTACCAACCTGGAGGAATACGAGGGCGACACGCTGCCGGATGATTTCTTCAACGGGCGCCGGCCGCTGCTCTCGGTAGTCTCCGGCGACCGGCAGGCGGCCAACACCAACGCGTTCCTGCCGGAGCCGCTGGTGGTGCGGGCGCGCGACCAGGGCGGCCACGGCCTGTCCAACGCGCCGGTCACCTTCACTATCTGGCCGCCGGGCGGGCTCTTTTCCATCGCTGCCAGCGGCGCCCCCCTGATGGCGACCAACACGGTGCGGGCCGACGCCGATGGGTTCGCCCAGGTGTGGTTGAAGCTGCCGGGCGGCGGCGGCGGCCTCCAGTGGATCACGGCATCGGCCTTCGACACCAATGTCCTGTTGGAGGCCTTCGCCAAGTCCGCGGCCAACCGGCCCACGGTCACCGTCGAGGCCACCGACCCGGTGTCGGCGGAGCCGGGCAGCAACATCGGGGTCTTCACGATCCGGCACGATGGCAACACCTTCTCGTCCCTGCCGGTGGTCTTCGGCATGTCGGGCACGGCGACCAACGGCATCGACTACGCGACCAACGCCTCGCCCGTCACGATACCCGCGGGCACCAACTGGGTGCGGGTGGAGGTCCGCCCGCGCGACGACGATGACCCAGAACCCACCGAGACGGCCATCCTGACGATCAGCAACAGCGCGGCCTACCTCGTCGGCTCGCCCTCGGTGGCGACCAACTCGATCCTGGACAACGAGAAGGGAGGCACCACCGGCATCGACGGTGGTTCAAATTTCACCGCGGTGCTGCTCTACGACGGCACGGTGTGGACCTTCGGCGCGGACGGCTCGGGCCAATTGGGCAACGGGGCTGGCGGTCCAACCAACGCCCCGGCGCAGGTGCCCGGCCTCTCCAACGTTATCCAGGTCGCCTGCGGCCAGGCACATTGCCTCGCGCTCCAGATCGGCGGCCGGATCAAGAGCTGGGGCGAGGGAGGCGACGGGCGGCTCGGCGACGATGGCAGCGGGGATGAGCCGAGCCCGGTCTTCGTGGTCAACAGCCGACTGACCAACGCGATAGCGGTGTCCGCCGGGGAGACCCACAGCCTGGCCATCGCCTCCGGCGGCGGCCTCTGGGCGTGGGGCAGCTGCGGCGAGGGGGAATTGGGGATCGGGCGCTTCTCGGGCTCCGAGGATACCCCGACCAACTCGAACAGCGGTTCGGCCTGCACGCAGATCAGCGCCGGGCGCCGCAACAGCTACGCCCTGAAGACCTCGACGCTCTACGGATGCGGCAACGACGAGCGGGGGCAGTTGACCGGGCAAGGGCCGCAGTCCTCGCCCGTGTCCATCGAGGGCGGCATCGACGAGGCCGCCTCCGGCTGGGAGTTCGTGGTCTCGCGCAAGGGCGACAGGGTATACACATGGGGCGAGAATCAGGATTACCAGCTCGGCACCAATGGCCCCTCCTACCGCGCCAATCCCGCCACGGTCGTGGGGTTGTCCAATGTTGTCTCGGTCGCCGCGGGCCAGAGGCACGGGCTGGCGCTGCGCTCCGATGGCAGCGTGTGGGCATGGGGTCGCGGGGCCAACGGCCGGCTCGGCAACGGGGCCACCTCCAACCGCAGCACCCCGGTGCAGGCCACCGCCGCCGGTTTCAGCAATGCCATCGCCATCGCCGCCGGCCACGCCCACAGCATGGCCATCACCGCCGACGGCTCTGTATGGGTCTGGGGTGACAACGCGAGCGGCCAGCTCGGGCTGGGCGACTATGGCGAGCGCCACAACCCGACCCGCATCCCCCGCTTCAACGTATTCGACCGGCTGCCGGCGGTCTCGATCACCTGGCCCACCAATGCGGTGGCCACCGACGGCGCCGGGGACCTCGCCATCCAGGTGAATGCCAGCGACCCCGACGGCACCGTGGCCAGGGTCGAGTTCTTCCGCGACGGGGCGACCAAACTGGGCGAGGCGGTGGCGCATCCTTTCAGCTTCAACTGGACCAATGCCGTCCTCGGGCCTTGCACGCTGACCGCCGTCGCCACCGACGACAAGGGGCTCTCCACGACCTCCGCGCCCGTGGCGGTCACCGTCTACTCGGGCGGGGATAGCGATGGCGATGGCCTGAGCGACTACGAGGAGATCGTGGTCCGCGGCAGCGACCCGTCGCTCCAGGACTCCAACGGCGACGGCATGTTCGACGGCGCCGCGGTGCGCGCCGGCCTGAGCCCCACCGGCACCGACCCGGATGGCGATGGCGTCAGCACCGGCACCGAACTAGCCAACGGCACCAACCCCTTCCGCGCCGACACCGACGGCGACGGTTACAGCGACGGTGCCGATGCCTTCCCGCTGGACCCGGGCCGACACGAGGCGCTCGTATCGGTGCCGGGCGACACCACCCCGCCGGCCATCAGCCTGGAGCGGCCCGCCGACGCCGAGCCGCTGCCCTGAACCCCTGGAACAGAAGATCGCAATCAACGCCAAGAGATCCATGAACCGCGACGCCCAGACCACTCCGCTGCCTCCGCGTTCTCCTGTTCGAGATCCCCTCTTCTCTCCGTTGGCCGCCCTGACCATCGTCCTCACCCAGGCGGGCTGGTTCTGGGACGCCCCGAAGAAGCAGCCCGGCCCCGCCGCCCCGGAGCCCGCCATCGAGGCGCTCGAGTGCTCCGACCCGCCCGAGCTGCGCGGCCAGCGCAGCGCCCCCTACGGCGGCACCAATAGCCTAGTGAGCCTCCTCCCGGTCCGGCTGGACCGCGTGCCCACCGAGCGCGAGCTGCGCATGGCGGGCCAGTTAGGCGGGCCGCTCTGCCCCACCGGCCCCGCCGAACCGCTGCTCATCAAGGACGCGGGAGCCCGCCGCCGCCAAGAGCAGGACAACCTCGGGTTCGGCAAAGCCATCAACCTCTGGAACGGGCACCGCTACAAAGAGGCGGTCGCCGCCTTCAAGGAGCACCGCGCCAAGTTCGCCGACGGCCCCTGGGCGGCCGAGAGCGACCTGCACCTGGGCTGCGAGGCGCAGTTCACCGGGCGCTGGGACGAGGCGGCCGAACGATTCGACTCGATCCTGGCCCGCACGAGACCCGGCGAGGCCATGCACCAGAAGGCGGGACTCCGCAAGGCGGTCCTCCTGGTCGAGCGGGGCCGCGTCCGCGAATCGCTCGAAATGTTCTCGGGCCTCCTGCAGACCGAGGAATCCTGGGAGCGGCGGACCTACTTCCAGGGCTGGATCCGGCAACTCAACCATTATCAGGGCCACCTGGCCGAACTCCACGACTGCGGCGCCGAGTGCGTCGCCCGGGTGCTCGAATCCCGCGGCCGCGCCAAGGAGGCCCGCGCGATGCGCGCCCGGCCCGGCGACTCGGAGGAGGGCATGACCGTCGCCGCGCTCGGGGAACTCTGCGCCGGGGCGGGCCTGGCGCCGCTGGCCGTCAACGCCATAGGCGTCCCGATGGCCCGGCTGCCGCGGCCCTTCGTCGCCCACTACCGCGACGCGCACTTCGTGGTGGTCGGCGACACCCTGCCCTCCGGCGAACTGGCGGTCTTCGACCCCCGCCTCGGGCACGAGACGCGCTTGTCCGAAGACGAGTTCCGCCGGCAGTGGAGCGGGGTCGCGGTCACCCTCGACGGGCAATTTCCCCCCGGAGCGATGCTGGCCAATGCCGCCGAGACCTCGCAGCTCGGCGGCTGCTGCGGCCTGGCCAGGCCCGTGGACAGGCTCGGGTCCCACCCGAAGAATCCCTGTCGCCCGTGCCGGGGCATGCCCGGCTGGAGCGTCAATCCGGCGAACATCAACCTCATGGTCATGGACACCCCGCTCTGGCACGAGAGCGCGCTCGGCCCCGAGGTGAGCTTCGACCTGACCTACAACAGCCTCGACGGCCACGACGCCGGAAGCCAGTTCCGCCCCGTCGGCAACAAGTGGGTGCTCAACTACGCCTCCTACGCCACCGAGAACCCCGGCGGCGACGTGATCGTCGTCATGCCCGACGGCCGCCGCGACACGTATCGCCCCAACGGCGTGGGCGGCTACCTCCCCGCCCTGGAGCTGGCAGGGATGAGGCTGCGCAAGACCGCCGATTACACCTTCGAGCTGACCCTGCCCGACGGCGCCGTCCATCTCTACGGGGTGCCCGCGGGAACGACCAACGGGACAAGCTCCCTGCTGCTGGAGATCCGCGACCCCCACGGCAACGCGGTGCGCATCGGCCACGACGCCAACGGTTCCATCACCAACGTCGCCGACGCCCTCGGGCGCCACTTCGCGGTGGCCTCCTCCGGCGGACGCATCACGTCGGTCTCCGATCCCTTCGGACGAACCGCCACCTTCGCCTATGACGCGACCGGGAACCTCACCAACCAGACCGACATGGGCGGCCAGGGCTACGGCTACACCTACGCCACCGCGGGCACCAACCTCTTCCTGGCCTCGATCCGCACCCCGGCCGGCACCACCGCCTTCCTCACCGAGCCCGCCGACGGCCAGGGCAACGGCTCCAACGCTTACCCGCCGGTCGGCGGCAACATGTGGCAGAACTACCGGCTCACCGTCACCGACCCGATGGGGTACAAGGAGGAGTACTACTACAACGGCTACAATCGCTCGAGCTGGCACCGGGACCGCCGCCAGATGGCCTCGGCGCTCCCCGCCCTATCCGCGCCCAAGACCGAGTTCCGCCACGCGGTGCGCGACGGCAAGGCGCTGCTCTCCGAGACCCGCTACGCCGACGGCACCAGGAGAAGCTCCGGCAGTTTCGACGCCGACGGCAACGCCACATGGACCACCGACGAGGCCAACTTCACCACGCGCTTCGGGTACAACGACCATGGCCAGTTGGCCTCGATGACCGATCCCCGCGGCCTGGTCCGCGGGTGGCACTACGCGGCCAACGGCCTGGACGTCACCAACGCCATCGAGGATGGCGTGAGCGTCGCCCGCATGCGCTACAACGACCGCCGACAAGTCATCGAGACCCGCGACGCCCTGGACAACGCCACCGCCTACGCCTACGCGACAAATGGCCTCTTGCTCGCGATCACCAACGCGCTGAACGAGGTGACGGTCTTCGAGCGCGACGCGCTCTACCGCGTCACCAACGTGGTCCACGCCGGCCAGAGCATCGCGACATTCACCCACGATTCGCGCGACCGGGTCGAGACCCGCACCGATTCCGCGGGCCGCGTCCGCATCTTCTCCTATGACGGCCTGGACCGCATCACCCGCCAGATGTGGGGCGACGGGGCATTCGAGGATTACGGCTGGGGCTGCTGCAACATCGACTCGGTGCGGGACCGGCTCGGGCGCACGAGGTTCTTCCGCCACGACCCCAACAGGCGCCTGGTCGCCGTCGAGGAACCCGACGGCACGCTCACCCAGATGGGCTATGACCCCGAGGGCAACCTCGAGTGGCTCCGCGACCCCAACGGCAACTTCACCCGCTGGGAGTACGACGCCCGCAACCGCCCGGGCCTCCGCACCTTCGCCGACAACAGCACGATCCAGTACGGCTACGAGCCCCGCGGGCTCCTCTCGACCTTCGTCAACGCCCGCGGCCAGACCAACGAATTCTCCTATGACGGGGCCGGCAACCTCACGGGCCAGGCCGCGGATGGGATCGCCCCCGTCTCCTTCGCCTACGACCTGCGCAACCGCCGCACCAACATGGTGGACGGCATCGGCACCACCGCCTATGCTTACGATGACGCCAGCCGCCTGCTCAGCGTCGATGGCCCGTGGGACAACGACACCATCGCCTACGGGTACGACGCCCTCGGGCGGCTGACCAACCGAGAGATCAACGCCGTGGCCATGCGATGGGACTTCGACAGCCAGGGACGCGTCGAGGCAATCGACAACCCGCTGGGGCATTTTGCCCACGAGTACGAAAGCCCCGCCTCGCCGCTCCTCACCCGCGTCACCGCACCCTCCGGCTTGGAAGTCCGCTACGGCTACGAGGATGTCATGGGCGACCGTCGGCTCTCGGCCATCACTAACCTCGTCAACAGCGCCGTGGTCTCGGCGTTCGGCTACCAGTATGACCGAGCCGATCGGATCACGCGCTGGGATGTAGCCGCGAGCGTGAGCGAGCGGTCCCTCGCCATCACGCACGACGCCCTCGACCGCCTCCGCTCCGTCATCGCGCGCGATAGCGGGACGAGCGCCCTGATCCAAGACTACGCCTACACCTATGACCCCGGCGGCAACCGACTCACCGAGAAGATCGGCGCCTCGCTGGTGAGGGCCACCACCAATAACCTCAACCAGATCACCGGCATCAGCCGTGGCTCGGCGGTCGAATTCGGCGGCTCCGTCAGCGAACCGGCCAACGTCAAGGTGAACAATCAGCCCGCCACGGCGTGGTCCAACAACCTGTTCTCCGCCGCTGTCACGAATCTCGTGCAGGGAAGCAACACCGTCACGATCACGGCCACCGACGGCAGCGGGAACGCAGCAACCAACCAGTATCGCGTCGTGGTTAGCCCGGCGGCCACTGTGGCCCTCGGCTATGATTTGGACGGCAACATGCTCACCAACGTCGTGGCGGGGAGCACGCACCTTTACACCTGGGACGCCAAGAACCGCCTGACACAGATCACGCGCGGCAGCGACGTCACCGAATTCAGCTGCGACGGCTTCGGGCGCAGAATCGAGATTGTCGAGCGAACTGGTTCTACCACCAACGCCGTGCGCCGGTTCATCTGGACGGGGCTAGAGATTGCGGAGGAACGCAATGCGGCAAACGCCGCGGTCAAGCGCTTCTATCCTCAGGGCTTCCAAACGGAGAACGGGCAAACCGAAAACTTCCTCTACACCCGTGACCACCTCGGCTCGATCCGCGAGGTCATCGATGCGGCAGGCGCGACTCGAGCCGCCTACGCCTATGACCCCTGGGGACGGGCCACGAAAATTTCGGGGGACGTGGACGCGGATTTCCTCTTCACGGGGCATTTCTTCCACCAGCCGAGCGGCCTGCACCTTGCTCCATACCGTGCGTATTCGTCGATTCTTGGCAGGTGGATGAGCAGGGATCCCATTGAAGAGGAAGGGGGTTTGCATTTGTACCGCTATTGTCATGGCAGGCCGCTGGAATTCATCGACCTCTTTGGGCTCGTCGATCTGAGCTTTACGCCATCTTCAGACGCAAGCCTGATCGCATGGGAACAGACCTACGACGACCCAAATACGTATGACGTGGCGGGACATGGCAATGCAGACTTTATGTACGATCAATCATTGCAGCCGATGGGACCCGACACAGTGGCGGATCGCATCATCGCCGACTCGAAGTATAGCGGCGGGTGTCCCGTCCGCCTGATCTCGTGCTCAACCGGAAAAGGCAAGGATCCTTTCGCGAAGAAGCTTGCGGATTCACTCACCAAGAAGACCGGGAAACAGACCGATGTCTTGGCACCGACGGATCTTGCTTATCCTGGGTCCTCCCCTGGTCAGAAGCCGTCCGTCAAGTCCACCGGGACGCAGGCCGGGAAGAGCACGTCCAGTAAAGCAAGTCAGTATGCTCCGATGCCAGCATGGAAAGTGTTTTCCGGATCGCCATGAAGCCTGCACTGAACCGTCATCTGGGCGCAAAGTCGTTGCTCGTCATCCGACGACAGGGAATTGTCGCCGCGCTCGCGTGCCACTTATTGGGTTGCTCCAGCATGGGACCACGTCATGGATCCTATCGCGATTCGTTCTATATACCGGCTTCAGAACGCCACGAGCTTGTGGCCAAATCCAAGTCAGGTGATGCAGAAGCGTCGTGGCGTATGTATTTGTACGAGAATTGTTTCACCGGTGATCGAATCTGCGCCCAGCGATGGCTGGAAACGGCGGCGGCACAGGGAAACGAATCGGCCAAGACTTCCATTCAGAAACTCGGGGAGATCACGAAGAAGAAGTCAAACGCCCCGGAATGAACCGCCTGTGACGGGCGGCTGACCAACCGGGAGATCATTAGCGCGGCCATGAAATGTCAGTTCGATAGCCATGGGCGGGTCGATGCGATGGACCCCGAAGCGCGCGATCCAAGTGCGGGGCCTATCTGCCGCTCGCGATCCAGGCCCTGACCGCGGCGAGGGCCGAATCGACGGGCGGGACGCCCAGGACCGTGACGAGCCGCCCCGTCTCCCCGTCCCTCCATCCGTAGGCTAGGGTCGCAGCGGGGTGGCCGATCAGCCGGAACATTTCGACCTCCCCGGCCCACACGGTCCGGCCGCGGAAGGTCTCGACGACCCCCCGGCTGCCGAGGTGGCGCGCCCCGCACCCGTGGCCCTCGCGCAGCGCAGCCTCCAGTGCCTCGATCCCGGTCATGGCCATGGGCGCAGTGCTTCCCCGATCAGGTCCCTCACCGTCCACGGGCCCGGCACGACCCCTGCGGCCATGGCGGGGGTCATGCGGATGGCCCGGTGGAAGCGGACGAAGTTGTAGTAGGCGTAGTGGAGTGCCACCGCGGCCTCCAGATGCCTGAGCTTCTTGCTGTAGGCGTTGGTGAGACGCGCCAGACGCCGGCAGTGCATCCGGACGGTGTGGTTCTGTTTCTCGACGTAGGAGGTCGAGATCCGCTCCGGGGTCGGGAAGCCGACCACGGCGCTCTTGCGGGTGCCCACGCATTCCGGGGGCGAGTACCTACCGGGCTCGATCTCGGTGACGGAGAACGTTTTTACGATCTGCCCGTAGTCGACCTCGCCGCCAAAGCCGCGTTCCACCGCGTCAATGTAGGCGGCCAGCGCGTCGCTGGAAAGCTGTATCCGGTTGGCCAGTCGCCCGGCCAGATCCTCGATGAAGGCCCGCGCCGTCCAGGCGTCCCGCTTGCCCACGAGGTATGCCGGCACCAGTTTCGTGGGCCCGTCGATCGCGGAGAACACCCACGCGTCCCCGAAACCCTCGGGATCTGCCTCCCTGAGGTTGCGCTGCTTCTTGAAGACGAAGCCCCACAACTCGTCCACCTGGACGTCGGTGCATGACAGGTCGCGCATCCTCCGGTCCATTAGCCCGGCGCATCCCTCGCCGACCGCCACGCCCAGCCGCATGATCGTGTCGCGGTGCACGCCCGTCATCCGCTCGACCCCCCGGATCGCCGCGCCCTCCGCAAGGGCCGCCACGATCCGGGCCTTTATTTCCATCGGGAGATGGTTCGCCATGTGAGTTCTCCAGGTCGAGGATAGGGCGAGCCGGGAACCGTCGTTCCCCATGCGGCGCGCCGAGGCCCCCAAAGAGAGTATTTGACCAGAGGTCTCCGGTGTGCTAATGGTACCTCAGACAAATGGTGGAGGCATGGGGAATCGAACCCCACGGGCGCAAGTTGTAAAGGCTGGCCCGGTCACCGAGACTGCCCCCGGCGTTTGGGTCCCCGACCGGGTGGTGCTGTTACAAGCAGGCTGACCACCCGGTCGGGCTTTTTATGTCCTAGCGCTGAACGGACGCCCAACCTCTTCCGCCGCGCTCTAGCTTCCTACCATCGTTGTTGCTCCTTGCCGGGCCCTACTTCTGGTCACCATCAGCCGCGTCGGTCGGCGCCTTGCCCTTGGCGGGGTTGGATAGGCCTGGTTGGTACTTGGCCGGGATGTGCCCGGCCGCCTTGGTGTGGACCCGGATCTCTCGCCGCTTCCGCAACCGATGGAGGACGGCCAGTATCTCGTTGACCGACAGGTCATGCCCGGCCGCCGAAAGCGCCCCTCGCAGATCGTGGACGTCCCATGGCTCCGTCATGGTCTCGATTGCCGCACGGACCAACACGGATTTGTGCCTGCTCTTAATCGCGCGCAGAGTCCCGTTCGCCCTGCCCGCCCCCCGAGAGGATTGCGACCGCTCCTTGTCCTCCAGGGCCGCCTCAAGGTGTTCGAGCAGCGTCCTCCTCTCCTGGATCTCCGCTTTCAGTTCCGCCGCCCTGCTCCGCAGCCACCCTTCGTCGTCCATATGAGCACAAAGCTACACCATGAGACCACCCTGTCAAGGCCAAGCAGAACCCCTAGAGGCCCAGCCGAGCATCGATTCGGGACCACCCTGGGCCGCGACCTCCCGGCGCCACACTTAAAGGGGACCACCGTCGGACAGGCGGCACCTGTTCCTCGCTCCGCTTCTCTTTTGTCTCCATTGTCGCTGTCCCGGTTGTATCAACCCAGACCAGGCCCCATCAAATGTGCGAAAAACAGCGTGCGTTATCGCGGGTCGGGGAGGTCCTCCTGGAATAGGTTGGCTCTGGCACGCCCCCTGTCTCCGCCAGCCGGGGCCAATCCGCGCAGCGGGACACGCAGGGTCCCAAAAATCTTTATCGGATCAAATTAGGACACTACCCTCGTGGTAGCTCGCGGGCCTGGCGTCGGCCCACCTCGCCACCGATGTCGCGTAGATCCACGCCTCGCCCTCCTTGTCGGTGAAATAGTAGTAGATCATCCGCTTCGAGGTCTCGGTCTCGGCGACGATGTCCTCGATGCGTGTCGATGCATAGCCCGAGCGCGCAAAGACCCGCGTGGCGGCTTCGACGATGGCGCGCTGTACGCCTTCTGGGTCCTGCTTCCAGTTCTGCCGCCCGCTGAATTCACCCATGGCCGCTCTCCCTTGGCATTTTGAACTTATATGAACAATGTTTTTGACACAATGAACTTCTTGGTACATTATGCGTGAAAACCTTCAGCCGAGTCACCCATGTCCCCCTTGCCAGCGCCTGCCAGCCAGCCTGAACCCGCCAGCGCCCTGCGCGTCGGGCTGATCGGCGCCGGGATCTCGGCGTCGCGCAGCCCCGCGATGCACGTCGCGGCAGGGCGGGCGCTGAGGCTGGATGTGTGCTACGATCTCATCGACACGGACGGCGCCAATTGGCAGGGTCTTTCGCTCGATGTCGTGCTGAGCCGACTGGCGGCGATGGGCTACGTTGGCGTCAACGTGACCTTTCCGCACAAACGCGCCGCGCTGGCGCTGTGCGATGTGGTGGCCGCCTCGGCTGCGGCCGTGGGTGCGACCAACACCATCGTGTTCAGGGGCGCGCAGCGGATCGCACACAACACCGATTATTCCGGCTTTGCCGCCGGATTTCTGACCGGGATCGGCCCGCGTAGCCATGCCACGGCGCTGCTGCTGGGCGCGGGCGGCGCGGGCGGGGCGG
>JAANMX010004092.1_pt1 | contig 11937 bp, 12 predicted proteins | sample 7279681 | NCBI WGS metagenome assembly JAANMX01 (sample SAMN14094542, study PRJNA606508) | bioreactor metagenome | isolation source: A lab-scale SPAN reactor treating ammonium-rich wastewater day 351 | place: Ireland: Galway | collected 2018-01-01
CTTGGTGTCGACGCGGATGCTGGACCCCAGCGCATCCATCACGTCGATGGATTCGGTCTTGGTCAGCTCCCACGGCCGGGCGGTGAAGGCATAGGGCTTGGAGACCAGCGCGCCGACCGGGCACAGGTCGATGATATTGCCCTGCATGTTCGATTCCAGCGTCTGGTTCAGATAGCTGGTGATCTCGCTGTCCTCGCCGCGGCCGGTCTGGCCCATCTGGGTGATGCCGGCGACCTCGGTGGTGAAGCGCACGCAGCGGGTGCAGGAGATGCAGCGCGTCATATGCGTCTCGACCAGCGGGCCGAGGTTCAGATCCTCGGAGGCGCGCTTCGGCTCGCGGTAGCGGCTGAAATCCACGCCATAGGCCATGGCCTGGTCCTGCAGGTCGCATTCGCCGCCCTGGTCGCAGATCGGGCAGTCCAGGGGATGGTTGATGAGCAGGAACTCCATCACCCCCTCGCGGGCCTTCTTGACCATAGGGCTGTTGGTGCGGATCTCCGAGGGCGCGCCCTCGGGACCGGGGCGCAAGTCCTTGACCTGCATGGCGCAGGAGGCGGCGGGCTTGGGCGGGCCGCCCACCACCTCGACCAGGCACATGCGACAGTTGCCGGCGATCGACAGCCGCTCGTGATAGCAGAAACGCGGCACCTCGATCCCGGCCAGTTCGCAGGCCTGGATCAGGGTCATGTTGGGATCGACCTCGATAATCACGTTGTCGATCTTGATCTTGCGAAGATCCGCCATCTTGTCTTCCCTTATCCCTCGCGCCCGGAAACCGCGCCGGAACGATCTCCGGCGGGTTTTGCGCGATGTAAATGCTGGCCGAAGGCTGGCCCGGTTTGCTGTGGCCCCGTCGATCCCATCCGTCCCGGCGTCATGGCTGCGCCTCCTGCACGGGAACGGTCGCGCGGGCGCCATCCTGCCCCGGCTGCGGCGCGCGCTCGGCGGCAAAGCCGTCGGCGGCGATCATCGCCGCCGCTGCCGCCGCCATCAGGGCGATGCCGATCCGGTTCATCCACGTCTTCATTTCGCCACCAAAAGGCTGCCGATTACGGTATTGCGCGCGATCTCCTGCCGGCCGACGCGGCAAAAGCTCTCGGGGTCTTCTGCCTTGGCGCCCTGGCGGGCCAGATAGTCCTCGGCCACGGCATAGATGCGCGCCTTGTCCGCCTTGCTGTCCAGGAAGGCGTCGATCTGCGCGCGGGAATAGCCCTTGGTCTCGGCATAGCGCTTGAGCTTGCGCGCCTCGCCATAGGCGTAAAGGATGCGGCCGTCGATGCTGGGGCAGGTGCGGCGGATGCGGTCGGCGATGCGCGCGGCGATCAGCCGGTCGTTGATGTATTTCTCCTGGGCCAGCGGCTCCAGCGCGGCTGCGGGTGTGGCAAGCGTCGCGGCGATCAGAACGGCGGGGATCAGCTTCATGGCAATAGCCTCCTTGTCATGGCCTTTTGCCATAACATGCGGCCGCCCCGAAGGTTCGGCACCAAGCCGTGAGGGCGCCGTGATGCGGCCCCACCGGCGCGCGCGCAGGCGCGGGCTTTCCCCCTGGGGGGTCCGCCATGCCGGGATGAGGGGGCCGGTCGCCATCGTCGCCTACTCCGCCGCCATCGCGCCCATGCGGCCGCTGCGCTTGGCCTTGATCCGGTCCTCGATCTCTTCGCGGAAATTGCGGATCAGGCCCTGGATCGGCCAGGCGGCCGCATCGCCGAGCGCGCAGATGGTGTGGCCCTCGACCTGCTTGGAGACGTCGAAGAGCATGTCGATCTCTTCGATCTCGGCATCGCCGCGCACCAGGCGCTCCATCACCCGCATCATCCAGCCGGTGCCCTCGCGGCAGGGCGTGCATTGGCCGCAGCTTTCGTGCTTGAAGAACTTGGACAGCCGCCAGATCGCCTTCACCACATCGGTGGACTGGTCCATGACGATCATGCAGGCCGTGCCGAAGGACGAGCGCAGCTCGCGCATGCCGTCATAGTCCATGATGGCGTTTTCGCATTGCTCGGCCGTCAGCACCGGGCAGGAGGCGCCGCCGGGGATCACCGCCTTGAGGTTCTTCCAGCCGCCGCGGATGCCGCCGCCATGCTTCTCGATCAGCTCGCGCATGGGGATCGACATGGCCTCTTCGACCACGCAGGGGGTGTTGACATGGCCGGTCAGGCCGAAAAGCTTCACGCCCGCGTTGTTCGGGCGGCCGAAGCTTGCGAACCATTCCGGGCCGCGGCGCAGGATGGTCGGCACCACGGCGATGGATTCGACGTTGTTCACCGTGGTCGGGCAGCCATAGAGGCCCGCGCCGGCCGGGAAGGGCGGCTTCATGCGCGGCATGCCCTTCTTGCCTTCCAGCGATTCCAGCAGCGCGGTTTCCTCGCCGCAGATATAGGCGCCGGCGCCGTGATGCAGGTAGAGGTCGAAATCCCAGCCCGACTGGGCCGCGTTCCGGCCCAGCAGGCCCGCGTCATAGCATTCGTCGATGGCGGCTTGCAGCGCCTCGCGCTCGCGGATGAACTCGCCGCGGATATAGATATAGGCGGCGTGCGCGCCCATGGCGAAGCTGGCGATCAGCGCGCCTTCGATCAGCGTATGCGGATCGTGGCGCATGATCTCGCGGTCCTTGCAGGTCGCGGGCTCGGATTCGTCGGCGTTGATGACCAGATAGGACGGGCGGCGGTCGGATTCCTTGGGCATGAAGGACCATTTCATGCCGGTGGGGAAGCCCGCGCCGCCCCGCCCGCGCAGGCCCGAGGCCTTCATCTCGTCGACGATCTTGTCGCGGCCGCGCTGGATGATCGCGGCGGTGCCGTCCCAATGGCCGCGCTTGCGGGCGCCGGCCAGGCTGCGGTCGCCCATGCCGTAGAGGTTCGTAAAGATCCGGTCCTGATCGTTCAGCATCGTCTTATCCTTGTCCCTGCGAGGACGCCTTGCGCCGCCGCCAGATCCGAAAGGTCACCAAAAGCGACCAGATCAAGGCCCCCATCGCCGCAAGATCGGCGAGAAAGGCATATTTCGCGGGCCAGTCCTGCTGGCCCCCCAGCCATTGCACCCCCAGCCACAGCGCCATGGTGACGGCGATCACCACCGCCACCAGACGCATCTGCCGGGCATCCGCCGCGGCGGCCCTATCCGCCTGCGACGCCGCATGTCCTGCCGGGCGGGCCATCACGCGGCCCCGCCCTTGTCGATGCGGCGGGAATGGCCGGTCTCGCCCCCCGCCGCCAGCAATTTCGCCTGACCGACCCAGTCGTCGGCCTCGATCCGCCCGCCCATCCGGCCCAGCCGCTGCGCGAAATCGGCGACGGTTGCGGCATCCCAGGCGGCGATCTGGTCATAGCGCGTCACGCCCTGCGCGTTCAGCCAGTCCGAGATCTTGGGGCCGATCCCCTTGATCCGCTGCAGGTCGTCGGCGCCCGGCACGGGCTTGGCGGCGGCTGCAGGCACGGCTGCGGGCGCGACTACGGGCGGCGGCTCCGAAGAGGGCATGGTCCCCGCGACGATGGGCATCTGCGTGCCCGAGGTGAAGGGCTCGGGCCCCAGAGAGCCGCTGACCAGCAGCGTCTCGGGCTGGCGGTCCACCGCGGCGCGCTGCCAGTCGGTGCCGGTCAGGCCGGGGCCGTCCTCGAACAGTTCGGGCCGCTCGTGGCAGACCAGCCAGACCATCAGCGCCCCGAACAGCACGAAGGTCACGACGCCCAGGAACAGCCCGGCCAGCCAGTGCAGGTCGCCGATGCCGGCGGTGAACAGCAGCACCACCACCCCGGCGATTGCCGCCGAGATCCAGCAGTTCCTGTTGCACTCTGCCCGTTCCATCGCGACCAGCCCGCCCCCTTTCGATCAGACGCCGTTCTGCGCCGCCAGCCAAGGCGTCGTGATCGGCACCTCGGTCCCGTCGATGCGCTTGATCGTGTCGCCCAGCCGCAGCGCCCGCGCGACGCTGGCGTTATGCGCCTCGCCGCCCTTGAGATCGGCCAGCGCGGTCGGGCCGCCCAGGGCCTCGGCCGAGAAGCGGCCGTTCTGCGGACCCGGCACCGGCACCTCGCCCGCCGAGAAGCGGTCGATCAGCGCCGACAGTTTCTCGGCCGTCAGGTCCTCGTAGAAATCCTTGCCGATCTGGGCCATGGGCGCATTGGTGCAGGCGCCCAGGCATTCGACCTCTTCCCAGGAAAAGCGGCCGTCGGCCGACAGCGCATGCGGCTCGGCCGCGATCTTTTCCTTGCAGACCCGGATCAGGTCCTCGGCGCCGCAGATCATGCAGGTGGTGGTGCCGCAGATCTGGATATGCGCGACCGAACCCACCGGCTGGAGCTGGAACATGAAATAGAAGGTCGCGACCTCGAGCGCCCGGATATAGGGCATGCCCAGCAGGTCGGCGCAATATTCGATGGCCGGGCGGCTCAGCCAGCCCTCCTGTTCCTGGGCGCGCCACAGGACCGGGATGATCGCCGATTGCTGGCGGCCTTCCGGGTATTTGGTCATCTGGGCGCGAGCCCAGTCCAGGTTGGCGGGCGTGAACTCGAACGAGTCCGGCTGGATGGGGGACAGACGGCGCAGCATCAGCGGTCAACCTCTCCGAAAACGATGTCGAGCGTGGCGATGATCGCCGGGACGTCGGCCAGCATGTGGCCGCGCGACATCCAGTCGATCGACTGGAGATGCGCAAAGCCGGGCGCACGCAGCTTGGCGCGCCAGGGCTTGTTGGTGCCGTCGGCGACGATGTAGACGCCGAACTCGCCCTTGGGCGCCTCGACGGCGGCATAGACCTCGCCGGCCGGAACCCGGAAGCCCTCGGTGTAAAGCTTGAAGTGATGGATCAGGCTTTCCATGTCGCGCTTCATCTCGGTGCGCCTGGGGGGCGTCAGCTTGCCGCGGGCCAGCACGTCCCCCGCGGGCTCGGCGCGCAGCTTGCGGACCGCCTGCTGCATGATCTTGCAGGATTCGCGCATCTCGGCCATGCGGCACAGATAGCGGTCGTAGCAGTCGCCGTTCTTGCCGACCGGGATCTGGAAGTCGAATTCGTCATAGCATTCATAGGGCTGCGACCGCCGCAGATCCCAGGCCAGGCCCGAGCCGCGCACCATGACGCCGCTATAGCCCCAGTCCAGCGCGTCGTCCTCGGTCACGATGCCGATGTCGACCAGGCGCTGCTTGAAGATGCGGTTTTCCGTCAGCAGCGTGTCGAGGTCGTCGACCAGCCTGGGGAAGCGCTCGCACCATTCCTCGATGTCGTCCAGAAGGTCGGGCGGCAGATCCTGATGCACGCCGCCGGGCCGGAAATAGGCCGCATGCAGCCGCGCCCCGCAGGCGCGCTCGTAGAAGATCATCAGCTCTTCCCGCGCCTCAAAGCCCCAGAGCGGCGGGGTCAGCGCGCCCACGTCCATGGCGCCGGTGGTGATGCCCATCAGGTGGTTCAGGATGCGGCCGATTTCCGAGTAGAGCACCCGGATCAGGCTGGCGCGGCGCGGAATCGTGGTGCCGGTCAGCCGCTCGATCGCCAGGCACCAGGCATGTTCCTGGTTCATCGGCGCCACATAGTCCAGCCGGTCCAGATAGGGCAGGTTCTGCAGATAGGTGCGGCTTTCCATCAGCTTCTCGGTGCCGCGGTGAAGCAGGCCGATATGCGGGTCGGCGCGCTCGACGATCTCGCCGTCCAGCTCCAGCACCATGCGCAGCACGCCGTGGGCGGCCGGGTGCTGGGGGCCGAAGTTGATGTTGAAGTTGCGGATGCTCTGCTCGCCGGTCAGGGCGTCCATCGAGCCGTCGTCATAGCTGTTCTTGCGGATGTCGCCGTCCATGGTCAGCCCTCAAATCCGATGCGTGGCGCGCAGGCAGGCTGCGCGGCTGCGGTCACTTCTTCGCCTCCGGCGCCTTCTCGTCGCCCGGAAGCACGTATTTCGCGCCCTCCCAGGGGGACAGGAAGTCGAACTGGCGGTATTCCTGAACCAGGTTCACCGGCTCGTAGACCACCCGCTTCTCGATGTCGCTCCAGCGCACCTCGGTATAGCCGGTCGTCGGGAAGTCCTTGCGCAGCGGATGGCCGCGGAAGCCGTAGTCGGTCAGGATGCGGCGCAGGTCGGCATGGCCCGAGAACAGAATGCCGAACAGGTCGAAGACCTCGCGCTCATACCAGTTGGCGCCGGGAAAGACGCCGGTCAGGCTGGGCACCAGCTCGTCCTCGCGCACCTGGACCTTCACCCGGATGCGCTGGTTCTGATACATCGACAGCAGGTGATAGACCACGTCGAAGCGCGCCGGCCGCGCCGGGTTGTCCACCGCGGTGATGTCGATCAGCGTGGAAAAGCGGCAGTTCGGATCGTTGCGCAGGAACTCGATCAGGCCGATCACGCCCGAGAGCGTCGCGTTCACCGTCAGCTCGCCAAAGGCGACCTGGGTCGAGATCACGTCGTTCTCGCGGCGCAGCGCGATATGCTCGGCCAGTTCCAGCAGGGCGGCGTCAGAGAGGGCTTCGGACATGGCTCACCTCACCAGCGTGCCGGTGCGCCGGATGCGGCGCTGGAGTTGCAGGATGCCGTAGAGCAGCGCCTCGGCGGTCGGGGGGCAGCCGGGAACGTAGATGTCCACCGGCACGATGCGGTCGCAGCCGCGCACCACCGAATAGGAATAGTGATAGTAGCCGCCGCCGTTGGCGCAGCTGCCCATCGAGATGACATAGCGCGGCTCGGGCATCTGGTCATAGACCTTGCGCAGCGCCGGCGCCATCTTGTTGGTCAGGGTGCCCGCGACGATCATCAGGTCCGACTGCCGCGGGCTGGCGCGCGGCGCGGTGCCGAAGCGTTCCAGGTCATAGCGCGGCATCGAGGTCTGCATCATCTCGACCGCGCAGCAGGCCAAGCCGAAGGTCATCCAGTGCAGGCTGCCGTTGCGCGCCCAGTTGATGATGTCCTCGGTCGTGGTCAGCAGGAAGCCCTTGTCCTGCAGCTCGCGGTTCAGCTCGGCCGTGGCGACGTCACGGTCGGCGCCTGCGGTGTTCAGGCCGGTCATCACGCCCATTCCAGCGCCCCCTTCTTCCATTCATAGGCAAAACCCACGGTCAGGACGCCCAGGAACAGCATCATGCCCCAGAAGGCCACGTCCGACAGGCTGGCAAAGCTGACCGCCCAGGGGAACAGGAAAGCGACTTCCAGGTCGAAGATGATGAACAGGATCGACACCAGGTAGAAGCGCACGTCGAACTTCATCCGCGCGTCGTCGAAAGCGTTGAAGCCGCATTCATAGGCGCTGACCTTCTCCGGGTCCGGGTTGCGCACGGCGATGACCGCGGCCGCCAGAATCAGCACGATGGCAAGCGCCGAGGCCATTCCCAGAAAAACCAGGATCGGCAGGTATTCTTGCAGCAGGTATTCCACTGGGTTGGGCTCCCTTTCGCTCGCAGGAACCCGACTGGCGTCCCGCGATGGGTTTGGCTAAGGTCCGTTTATCCCCGGTCGCGGATATGGTCAACGGTGCCACCCAGCGTCAGGCCGGCTTTGCGGCACCTGCAACGCGACAAAACCGCGCGCCCCCGGCGCCGGATCACGGGGTATTTTAGTCGGTTTTTCCTGCCGATGCGAGCCCGAACCCCCTCGGCCCCGCCCGCAGGGCCGACTCGCGCCGGCAACCCCGCACCCACCCGCACCCACCCGCACCCGCGACCGGCCCGGTCCGGCCCCTGCGGCCCGCCGCACCGTCGCCGAAAACCCGGCCAGGCACAGGGAACCCGGCGGGCCATCGGGGAATTTCCCTTGGAAAGAGGCTTGCCATGACCGACATCTTCCTTCGCCGCGCCTATGACCCGCCCCCCTCGCAGGACGAGGGGCGCAAGGTGCTGGTGGACCGCATCTGGCCGCGCGGGATCAGCCGCGAGACGCTGGGGGCCGATCTGTGGCTGAAGGACATCGCCCCTTCGGACGACCTTCGCCACTGGTTCGACCACGACCCGAAGAAATGGCCCGAGTTCCGCCGCCGCTATGCCGCGGAACTGGACGCCAATCCCGAACCTCTGCGCGAGCTGCGCCAGCTGATCCGCAAGGGCCCGGTGACGCTGCTCTACGGCGCCAGGGACACCGAGCACAACAACGCCGTCGCCCTGCGCGACTACCTGGCTCTGTAGCCCAGCGTCGCCGCATCCGGCCGGCGCGGGTCCGAGGCGCCGTAAAGCGTGCCCGTCCGCGGGTCGCGCAGGATCGACTGGGTCGAGCCCATCGCCTCCTTGACCGCGACGCTGTGGCCCTTGCCCTGCAGGATGCGGATGGTGTCGAGGCTGATCCCCTCCTCCAGCCGCAGCTCGTCGGGCAGCCATTGGTGATGGACGCGCGGCGCGGTCGAGGCCTCGGCCACGTTCATGCCGTGGTCGATCATGTTCATGACCACCTGCAGGACCGTGGTGATGATCCGCGCCCCGCCGGGCGAGCCGGTGACAAGCCAGACCTTGCCGTCCTTCAGCACCATGGTCGGCGTCATCGACGACAGCGGCCGCTTGCCCGGCTCGACCGCGTTGGCGTCGCCGCCGACCAGGCCGAAGGCGTTGGGCACGCCGGGCTTGGCCGAGAAATCGTCCATCTCGTTGTTCATCAGCACGCCCGTGCCCCCCGCCACCAGCCCCGAGCCATAGTTCAGGTTGATGGTATAGGTGTTCGAGACCGCATTGCCCTGCTTGTCCACCACCGAAAAATGCGTGGTCTGGTCGGATTCGTAGGGCGCGAGGTCCGCCGGCTTGATCATCACCGAAGGCGTGGCGAAATCGGCGCTGATCCTGCGCCGCATCTCGACCGCATAATCCTTGCTGGTCAGCGCCGCGACCGGCACGTCGACGAAATCCGGGTCGCCCAGGTATTCCGAGCGGTCGGCATAGGCCAGCTTCATCGCCTCGGCCATCAGGTGGATGGTCTCGCCGGAATTCTGCCCCAGCGCGCCGATCGGATAGCCCTCGAGCGCGTTCAGGATCTGGATCAGATGCACCCCGCCCGAGGAGGGCGGCGGCATTGAGACCACCTCATGGCCGCGATAGCTGCCCCGCACCGGCTCGCGCTCCACGGGCTTGTAGGCGGCCATGTCCTCGACCGTGATCAGCCCGCCCGCCTCCTGCACCGCGCGGGCGATGGCCTCGGCCACCTCGCCCTTGTAGAAGCCGTCCGGCCCCTCGGCGGCGATCTTCTTCAGCGTCGCCGCCAGGTCGGCCTGCACCAGCCGGTCGCCGGGCCGATAGGCCGCGCCGCCCTCCTTGAAGAAGATGGCGGCGCTCGAGGGGAACTTCTCCAGATGATCGCGCTCGGCCGCGATGCTGTCTGCAAGCTCCGGGGTGACGGTGATGCCCTCCTCGGCCAGCCGGATCGCCGGGGCGATCACCTCGGCCCAGCCCATGCTGCCGTATCGGTCCAGCGCCAGCTTCATCCCCGCCACGCCCGAGGCCGCGCCGCTGTAAAGCGACTTCTCGCTGTCGGCCTCGCCCGCCGCGTCCAGGAACATGTCGCGCGAGGCGCCCTGCGGCGCCATCTCGCGATAGTCGATGGCATGGGTCTGGCCGGTTTCGGCGTCATGGACCAGCATGAAGCCGCCCCCGCCGATATTGCCGGCGCGCGGCAGGGTGACGGCCAGCGCGAACGCCACCGCCACGCCCGCATCGACCGCATTGCCGCCCCTGGCCATGATGTCGCGGCCGATCTCGGCCGCCAGCCGCTCCTGCGCCGAGACCATGCCGCTTTCCGCCCAGACCGGATGGATCCGGTCCATGGCGTCGAAGATCGCAGCCTCCTGCGCCGCGACAGGCAGCCCGAGAGAGCCCGCCAGCACGATGGCCGCCGCGCGGCCCATTCCGACGATTCGATCCTTCATGGCGCCCTCCGCTCAACCCTTGCGGGTCGAGCCTAGCAGCAGAACGGCGCGGATCAAAAAGCGAAAACCGCGGCGCTGCGCCAGCGTCCCGCTCGCGTCATGGGTATTTGAAGAACAGAGAAGACCCGAGCAGCGCCCGATTTCCAGCGCAATCGCCGCTTCTTCGTTCCTCAAATACCCATGACGCAACCGCGCAGCCGGGCGTCTTAGCCGGCCTTCTTCGCCTTGGCCGCAGCCGGCTTCCTGGCAGCGGTCTTCTTTTCGGCGGGCTTTTTCGCGGCAGCCTTCTTCGCCGGCTTCTTGCCGGATTTCGCGGCCTTCTCGGCAATCAGCTCCAGCGCGCGCTCCAGCGTGACCGCGCCGGGCTCCAGGTCGCGGGGCAGCGTCGCATTGACCTTGCCCCATTTGACATAGGGGCCATAGCGGCCGCTCATCACCTGCACCGGCCCGCCCTCGGGGTGCTCGCCCAGTTCCGCCAGCGGCGCGGCGGCAGCCGCCCTGCCCCGCACCTGCTTCGAGGCCAGCACCTCGACCGCACGGTTCATGCCGATGGTGAAGACCTCGTCCACCTCCGGCAGGTTGGCGTATTTCGCGCCATGCTTCACATAGGGGCCATAGCGGCCGATCCCGGCCTCGACCGGCACGCCGTCTTCGGGATGCGGGCCGATCTCGCGCGGCAGGGCCAGAAGCGCCAGCGCCCGTTCCAGATCGACCGAGGCCAGGTCCCAGCCCTTGGGGATCGAGGCGCGCGGCGGCTTCGGCTGTTCGGCCGTGGCCTCGCCGCGCTGGACGTAAGGCCCGAAGCGGCCGTTCTTCAGGCTGATCTGGTCGCCATTGTCCACGCCGAGCACGGTGTCGCCCACCACCTCGGCATCAGGCGAGCTGATCGGACGGGTAAAGCGGCAATCGGGATAGTTCGTGCAGCCGATGAAGGCCCCGCCCGAACGCGCCGTCTTCAGGTGCAGCCGCCCCTTGTGGCAGAGCGGGCATTCGCGCGGGTCCGAGCCGTCGGGACGCGGCGGGTAGAGATGCGGCGCCAGCGCCTCGTCGATCGCCTCCAGCACCTCGGTGATGCGCAGCTCGGACGTGCCCTCCAGCGCGGCGGTGAAATCCCGCCAGAAGCGGCGCAGCACCTCGCGATAGGCGCGCTCGCCCGAGGAGATGTCGTCGAGCTCCCCCTCGAGATTGGCGGTGAAGTCGTAGCTGACGTAGCGCGGGAAGTATTTCTGCAGGAAGATGGTGACCAGCCGGCCCTTGTCCTCGGGGATCAGGCGGTTCTGCTCCTTGCGGACATAGTCGCGGTCCTGGATCGTGCCGATGATCGAGGCATAGGTCGAGGGACGGCCGATCCCCAGCTCTTCCATGCGCTTGACCAGCGTGGCCTCGGTATAGCGCGGGGGGGCCTGGGTGAAATGCTGCTCGGGCGTGACCGCGCGCTTCTCGGCCGCCTCGCCCTCGTGAATCAGCGGCAGGCGGCGGCTGTCCTCGTCCTCCTCGTCGTCGCGGCCCTGGTCATAGACCCGCAGGAAGCCGTCGAAGAGCATCACCTGGCCGTTGGCGCGCAGCCCGACCTGGCCGTCGGCCGAGGCGATCTCGACCGTGGTGCGCTCCATGCGCGCCGATTCCATCTGGCTGGCGAGCGTCCGCTTCCAGATCAGGTCGTAAAGCGCCTTCTGGTCCTTGTCCGAAACCGGCAGCCTGTCGGGCGACAGCATCATGTCGGTCGGCCGGATGCATTCATGCGCCTCCTGCGCATTCTTGGCCTTGTTCTTGTACATGCGCGGCGATTTCGGCAGATATTCCGCCCCGAAGTGCGCCTTGATCGCGTCGCGCGCCGCCATCACCGCCTCGGGCGCCATGTCGATGCCGTCGGTCCGCATATAGGTGATGTGCCCGGCCTCGTAGAGGCGCTGCGCCGCCGACATGCAGGCCCGCGCGCCAAGGCCCAGCTTGCGGCTGGCCTCCTGCTGCAGGGTCGAGGTCATGAAGGGCGGCCAGGGATTGCGGCTCGCCGGCTTGGCGGCGACGCTGGCGACCCTGAGATCGCGCGAGGCGATGGCGGCCACGGCCAGCTGCGCCTGCTCCTCGGTGGCGATGTCGAAGCGTTCCAGCTTC